>Ga0187892_10000204_pt1 | contig 157967 bp, 143 predicted proteins | sample MA1701073metaG_FD_139345 | JGI IMG/M metagenome (GOLD analysis project Ga0187892, IMG submission 139345) | Bio-ooze microbial communities from a basaltic lava cave in the Kipuka Kanohina Cave System on the Island of Hawaii, USA - MA170107-3 metaG ...
AGCTACATCGTCAACCCGCGCGGCCAGATCGAGGCCCAGGCGAGCTACGACAAGGACGAGCTGCTGGTGCACGAGATCGACCTGGACATGATCCGCCAGGTGCGCGACACGTGGCAGTTCTTCCGCGACCGGCGTCCGGACGCGTACGCACCGCTCGTCCAGGGCTGAGCCCATGGCGGAGCGAAGCGGGGCCGGGAAGAGCCGCGCCGTGCAGGTCGGCGAGTTCTACGAGCTCGAGATCGGCGCCGATCTCGCAGCCAGCCCGCGCTTCAATCACGACATCGCGCCGACGCGCGTCGCGCAGCGCACGTGGAACACCTGGCACGTCGCCGCGCTCTGGGTCGGCATGGCGATCTGCGTCCCGACCTACACGCTCGGCGGAGTGCTCACCACGTATTTCGGCTTGTCGGTCCGCGAAGCGCTGTGGGCGGTCTTCGTCGCCAACGTCATCGTCCTGGTTCCGCTGGTGCTGAATGCGTTCGCCGGCACGAAGTTCGGCATCCCCTTCCCGGTGATGCTGCGCTCCTCGTTCGGCATCGTCGGCTCGAACGTGCCGGCGCTGATCCGCGCATTGGTGGCGTGCGGCTGGTTCGGCATCCAGACGCTGTTCGGCGGCATCGCCGTGCACCTGATGCTCGCCGCACTGTGGGACGGTTGGGCGCAGCTCGGCGGCGTCGGCGAGGTGCTCGGCTTCTTCATCTTCTGGATCGCGAACGTCTGGGTGGTCATCCGCGGATCGGAATCGATCAAGGTTCTGGAAGCACTGGCGGCGCCGCTTCTGGTCCTGGTCGGGGTGGGCCTGCTGCTGTGGGCCTGGCCGCAGGCTTCGGTCACCGAGCTGCTCGCGCGGCCGCCGAATCGGCCGCCCGAAGCTTCGTTCGCCGCGTACTTCTTTGCCGGCCTCACCGCGATGGTCGGCTTCTGGGCCACATTGTCGCTCAACATCCCGGACTTCAGCCGCTTCGCGAAATCGCAGAAAAGCCAGATCGTCGGGCAGATCATCGGGCTGCCGGTCACGATGCTGCTGTTCGCCGGGCTCGGCGTGGTGATGACCGCGGCGTCGGCACAGCTCGTCGGCGAGACCGTTTCCGATCCCATCACGCTGATCGGGCGCATCGACAGCCCGCTGTGGGTGGTGCTGGCCATGATCGTGATCATCATCGCGACCATCTCCACCAACACCGCGGCGAACATCGTGTCGCCGACCAACGATTTCCAGAATGTGGCGCCACGCCTGATCGACCAGCGTAAGGGAGTGCTGCTCACAGGCTGCATCGGTATCGCGCTGATGAGCTGGGAGCTGCTCAAGCGCATGGGTTGGCTCCATTCGGACGTCAGCCTCGACAGCCTGTACTCGAACTGGCTGATCGGCTATTCGAGCCTGCTCGGTCCGATCGCCGGCATCATGATCGTCGACTACTTCGTCGTGCGCCGGCAGCACTTCGACTTGCCCGGCCTCTACCTCGACCGCGGCCGCTACCCCGCCTGGAACCACGCCGGGTTCCTGGCCTTTCTCGTGCCGGTCGCACTCACGCTCGTCGCCATCATCACCGGCGCGTTGCAGTGGTTCTACACGTACGGATGGTTCACCGGCTCGTTCCTCGGTGGAGTCATCTATTACCTCGTCAGCCTGCGCAGCATGCAGAAGGCCGCGGTGAGCCAGTCCGCGGCGAGTCGCGCGTAGGCGGACCGCAAGGGGATAGCAATGTCAGTACTCATCAAGGGCGGCACCGTCGTCACGTCGGACCGGACGTACCGCGCCGACGTCCTGTGCACGGACGGACACATCGCACAGATCGGTGAAGGCCTCGCGGCGCCGGCGCGCGCCGAAGTCGTGGACGCGGGCGGCCAGTACGTGATGCCCGGCGGCATCGATCCGCACACGCACATGCAGCTGCCGTTCATGGGAACGGTGGCAAGCGACGACTTCTACACCGGCACGGCCGCCGGTCTCGCCGGCGGCACCACGATGATCATCGACTTCGTCATTCCGAATCCGAAGCAACGGATCATGGAAGCGTGGAACCAGTGGCGCGAGTGGTCGCAGAAGTCGGTTGCCGACTATTCCTTCCATGTCGCGATCACGTGGTGGGACGAGACCGTGCGCCAGGACATGGTGAGCCTGGTGCGCGAGCACGGCGTCAACAGCTTCAAGCACTTCATGGCGTACAAGAACGCCATCATGTGCGACGACGAAACGCTGGTGAACAGCTTCTCCACCGCGCTCGGTCTCGGCGCCATTGTTACTGTGCACGCCGAGAATGGCGACCTCGTCTTCAAGCTACAGGATGAGATCTACAAGCGCGGCATCACCGGGCCCGAGGGTCATCCCCTGTCGCGCCCGCCCGAGGTCGAAGGTGAAGCGGCGAACCGCGCGATCCGCATCGCCGAAGTCATCAAGGTGCCCGTCTACCTCGTGCACGTGTCTTCGCGCCAGTCGCTCGAGGCGATCACGCGCGCGCGCAACGAGGGCCAGCGCGTGTTCGGCGAAGTGCTGGCCGGACACCTGCTCATCGACGACTCGGTCTATCGCGACACGAACTTCGAGCGCGCCGCCGCCCACGTGATGAGCCCGCCGTTTCGCGCGCCCGAGCACCAGGTGGCTTTGTGGCGCGGCCTGCAGTCCGGAAACCTGCAGACCACCGCCACGGATCACTGCACGTTCTGCGCGGACCAGAAGGCCGCGGGCAAGGACGACTTCCGCAAGATCCCCAACGGCACCGCGGGCATCGAGAACCGGCTCGAGGTGCTGTGGCATCACGGCGTCAACACCGGCCGGCTCACGATGAACGAATTCGTGCGCGTGACGTCGACCAACGCCGCGCAGATCTTCAACATCTATCCGCGCAAGGGCAGCGTCTCGGTGGGCGCGGATGCCGACCTCGTGGTCTGGGACCCGGCTGCCAGCAAGACGATCTCCGCGAAGACGCATCGCCAGCGCATCGACTGCAACATCTTCGAAGGGATGACGGTGCGCGGCTGCGCCTCGCACACGATCAGCAACGGCAAGCTCGTGTACGCGAAAGGCGACCTGCGCGTCGAGCGCGGCGCCGGCCGCTACGTCGAGCGCCCGCCGTTCGCGCCGTACTACGAAGCAGTCCAGAAGCAGATCGAGCTGAGCGTGCCCCAGCCGGTGCGCAGATGAACGACAAGACCCGACCACCACAGGGCGACATTCGCGCCGGGCGCCTCAGCGGCGAGCAGATCGCGGCGAACTTCGCCGACATGCATCCGCCGCTGACGCCGTCCGAGGCGATCATCGACGCGGACCGCTGCTATTTCTGCTACGCGGCGCCTTGTACCGTGGCCTGCCCGACCGGCATCGACATCCCCGGTTTCATCCAGAAGATCCGCAGCGGCAATCTCGAAGGTTCGGCGCACACCATCCTGAGCGCGAACGTGATGGGCGGCATGTGCGCGCGCGTGTGCCCGACGGAAATCCTGTGCGAGCAGGCCTGCGTGCGCAATACGCACGAGGACCGGCCCGTGCGCATCGGGCTGCTGCAGCGCTACGCCACCGATCCGATCTTCGAGAACGACACGCAGCTCTTCGAACGCGCAGCCGACACCGGCCGGCGCGTCGCTGTCGTCGGCGGCGGCCCCGCGGGCCTGAGCTGCGCGCATCGTCTCGCCATGCTCGGGCACGCTGTCACGGTGTTCGAGCCCAAGGAAAAGCTGGGTGGGCTCAACGAGTACGGCATCGCCGCGTACAAGACGCCCGGCGACTTCGCCGCGCGCGAGGTCGACTGGATCCTCGGCATCGGCGGCATCGAGGTACGCACCGGCGTCGCGCTCGGCGCGAACCTTTCCCTCGCGGACCTGCGCAAGGAATACGACGCAGTGTTCCTCGGCATCGGGCTCGGCGGCGTCAATGGCCTCGGCCTGGACGACGAACAGCTCGCGGGCGTCGAGAATGCGGTCGAGTACATCGCAGACCTGCGCCAGGCGCCCGACAAGGCGACGCTGCCAGTCGGCCGCCGTGTGGTCGTGATCGGCGGCGGCATGACGGCGATCGACATCGCGGTGCAGAGCAAGGCACTGGGCGCCGAGGAAGTGACGATCGTGTACCGGCGCGGCCAGGAGAACATGAATGCGAGCCGCTACGAGCAGGAGTTCGCGCAGATCCGCGGCACCTCGGTACGCTGCTGGTCGAGTCCGCGGCGCCTGCTCGCGAGCAACGGGCGCATCCACGGGATCGAGTTCGAACAGACGCGCCTCGCAGCCGGCGGTCGCCTCGAAAACACGGGACAGACCTACGCGCTCGACGCCGACGTGGTGTTCAAGGCGATCGGCCAGAAGCTGTTGCGCGATGACGTTTCCGGCAATGCCGAGATCGTCGAGCTGAAGCAGGACCGCATCCTCGTCGACGAGGAGCTGCGCACTTCGCTCTCGGGTGTCTGGGCTGGTGGCGACTGCGTGTTCGGCGGCACGGACCTGACCGTGTCCGCGGTGCAGGATGGCAAGCTGGCGGCGATGTCGATCGATCGATTCCTGAAGGCTTCGCCGAAAAAGGGCTCAGACCCCTCTTCGCGGAGGTAGCGACATGGCCGATCTGACCACGGAATTCCTCGGTATCCGGTCCCCGAACCCGTTCTGGCTGGCCTCCGCGCCGCCGACGGACAAGGCGTACAACGTGCACCGCGCCTTCGAAGCCGGCTGGGGCGGCGCCGTCTGGAAGACGCTCGGCGAGGATCCGCCGATCGTCAACGTGAGCGGCCCGCGCTACGGCGCCATGCACGGCAACGACCGGCGCGTGCTCGGCTTCAACAACATCGAGCTCATCACCGATCGCCCGCTGGGCGTCAATCTCGAGGAGATCCGCCGCATCAAGCGCGACTGGCCCGACCGCGCGCTCATCGTCTCCGTGATGCTGCCGATGCGCGAGGAAGTCTGGGCGAAGTACGTGCCCATGATCGAAGACACCGGCGCGGACGGCCTGGAGCTGAATTTCGGCTGCCCGCACGGCATGTCGGAACGGGGCATGGGCTCGGCGGTCGGCCAGGTGCCGGAGTACATCCAGCTTGCGGCGCAATGGTGCAAGAAATTCGCGCGCAAGCCGGTGATCGTGAAGCTGACGCCCAACATCACCAACATCCTGCCCGCAGCCCGGGCCGCGCTCGCCGGCGGCGCCGACGCGGTGTCGCTGATCAACACGATCAACTCGATCATGCGCGTCGACTACGACGCGCTGACAATCTACCCCGCAACCGATGGCAGGGGCTCGCACGGCGGCTACTGCGGCCCGGCGGTCAAGCCGATCGCGCTGCACATGGTCGCGGAGATTGCGCGCGCGCGCGACACGGCGGGCCTGCCGATCTCGGGCATCGGCGGCATCACCGACTGGCGCGATGCGGTCGATTTCCTCGCCCTCGGCGCCACCACGGTGCAGGTGTGCACCGCCGCGATGGTCTACGGCTTCAAGATCATCGACGACCTCGTGGATGGCCTGAGCCACTATCTCGACCGCAAGGGCTTCGCCTCGGTGCACGAGCTGGTGGGCAAGGCGGTGCCGAGCGTCACCGACTGGCAGTACCTCAATCTCAACCACGTCGACAAGGCCTACATCGACCAGGATCTGTGCATCAAGTGCGGCCGCTGCCACATCGTCTGCGAGGACACCTCGCACCAGGCGATCACGGCGACGGTGAACGGCCTGCGCAAGTTCGAAGTCATCGACGCCGAGTGCGTGGGTTGCAATCTCTGCGTCAGCGTCTGCCCGGTGGAGAGCTGCATCACCATGCGGCCGATGAAGAGCGGCGTCGATCCGCGCACCGGTCGCGCCATCACGCACGAGAAGGCTGACTGGACCACGCATCCCAACAATCCGGGTCGCTGCGGGTGAAAAACGGCGCGAACAGCGAGCGGACGGTGGCGTCCCCGGCGCGCAAGCTCGACATCCGCGAGGCCAACGAGGCCCTGATCCTGCGCGCCGCGGAAAAGCAGTTCGCGTTGCACGGCTTTCGCGGCACGACCACGGAAGGCATCGCCAACGAGGCCGGCCTGCCGAAGGCGAACGTGCACTACTACTTCAAGACCAAGGCCAACCTGTATCGCGAAGTCCTCAAGCACATCCTGGACGACTGGATGGAGGCGGCCGCGGTGTTCGAGGCCGACGAGGACCCCGAGCGCGTGCTGACGCTCTACATCACTGCCAAGATGCAGTTCTCACGCCAGCGCCCCTACGGCTCGCGCGTCTGGGCGAGCGAGATCATGCGCGGCGCGCCGGTGATGGAGCGCTTCCTCGGTACCACGCTCAAGGCGTGGGTAAACGCGCGGGTGCGCACGATCCGCAGCTGGATCAGCGCGGGCAGGATCCGGCCGGTGGATCCGCAGGCGCTGCTCTACATGATCTGGGCGGTGACGCAGCACTACGCGGATTTCGAACGGCAGATGGTGATCCTCAATGGCGATGCGGAATTCGACGAGCGCCAGTACCGTGAGAAAGTCGAGCAGGTGGTGCGCCTCGTGCTCGGAAGCGTCGGTTTGAACGCGCAGGACGGCGTCCGCGCGCGGGAGCGGGTCAGCGCATGAAGAACGACGACGAGGCTTTGCTCGAAGCAGCCAAGACGGTGCGCGCCTTCGCGCACGCGCCCTACTCTCACTTTTACGTCGGTTCCGCGGTGCTGGACGACAAGGGCCGCATCCACAGCGGCTGCAACGTGGAGAACGCCGCGTACCCCGAGGGAATCTGCGCCGAGACCGCCGCCATCGCGGCGATGGTCACGGCCGGCGGCACACGCATCATCGCCATCGCTGCGGTGGGTGGGCGCCAGACGCTCGAGGCCTGCACGCCGTGCGGGGGCTGCCGCCAGCGCATCGCCGAGTTCGCCGACGCGAACACGCGTGTCGTCCTCCTGGATGCGAAACAGCGCCCGAAACGCTACTCGATCAGCGAATTGTTGCCGGCGAGCTTCGTCCTTCGGTAGCCCTCGGCGGCGCGCAGAGTCACGCAGCAGCAGGGGTGGTCTCCAACTGGGTGCCACCAGCGAAATCCGTGTGAGGTGGGCTGCAGTGCCTGCCGCATCGCAGCGTGCAAGTGCCGTAGCCAAGCCTCGGAACGTATGCTAAGTTTTTAGCATATCGGTCGAGGCCAGACCCCGATGACTCATGAATCCCTGAGCCGCCGCGAGCGGCAGATAATGGATGTCGTGTATCGCCGCGGCGAGGCGACCGCCGCGCAGATCTTGTCCGAAATGTCGGATCCGCCGAGCTACTCGGCGATCCGCGCGCTGCTGCGCATCCTGGTCGACAAGAAGCACTTGCAGCACCGCGAGGATGGGCCGCGCTACGTCTATTCACCGACCGTGCCGCGACAGAAGGCGCGTGCGCGCGCGCTCGCGCGGGTGATCGACACGTTCTTCGACGGATCGGCGCTGAATGCGGCCTCCGCGTTGCTCGGCTCGTCGCAGCGCAAGCTGACCAAGAATGAGCTGGACGAATTGAGCGCGCTGATCGACGCCGCACGCAAGCGAGGGTCATGACCATGTTCGATGCACTGACGCTCTCCGCCGTCGCCTTGAAGACCGGTCTGCTGATCGCGGCAGTCGGCGTCATGGTCCTGATCACGACGAAGCGACCCGCGGCGTGGCGGCATTTCCTCTGGACCTCCGCGCTCGCGCTCTCGCTCCTGATGCCGATCGCGGTAACGTCCGTGCCCTCCTCCCTGCAACTCACTCTGCCCTGGCCGGCCGCGCGGTCACCCGCGCTCAGCGAGCCCGCCCTCCTCACGGCCGGCGCCCACCGGGCCGGCGCGGAGCCCGCAGGAGAGCCCGCAATCGTCGCCCCGCGAAACAGAGAACTCTCGGGCGCGCAACTCAGGACCCCCGGGGCATCTTCAACGTTGCTGACCGTCTGGCTCACCGGCGCATTGCTCGTGTGTCTGCGCAATGCGATCGCTCACTTCGCGTTGCGGCGCTGGGCTCGCACGGCGCGGCCCGGGCTTTCCCTCACCTGGGCGGCGACGCTGCGTCGCGTGGGGAGCGACGCAGGATTCGGCAGGCAATTGCAAGTGCTCGAGTCCGACCACGTGACGAGTCCCTGCACCTGGGGACTGTTGCAACCGGTCGTTCTGCTCCCCGCCGCGGGCGCCGATTGGCCCGAGCCGCAGCGTCGCTTCGCCCTGCTGCACGAGCTTGCGCATGTGCGTCGGCTCGACTACCTCACGACGCAGATCGCGAACCTGGCGTGCGCGATGCATTGGTACAACCCGCTCGTGTGGCTCGCCGCTGTCCAGGCGAGAAAGCTCCAGGAGCAGGCTTGCGACGACGTCGTGCTGAACGCCGGCGAAACGCCCTCGGACTATGCGCAGTTCCTCGTCAGCATCGCCGGAGCGTGGCGCCTGTCGCTGGCACACCCAGCCGCCGTCGGCATGGCCCAGCGCTCGCAGTTGCACGGCCGCGTGACCGCCATCCTCGACGCGACGCGGGCACGCTCGGCGCTGAGCCGCGTGGCGCTCCTCATCGTGCTCGCGCCGCTTGCCGGCCTGATGGTCGCGCTCGCCGCTGTCTCGGCGGTGGCCTCCCCCGTCACGCTCGAGCCGGGACGTGCATTGGCGGTGTCGTTCAGCTCGGTCGAGTTGCGCAACGGCGGCACGGTGAATCTGATTCGCGGACCCTCGCAGCGCGTCACCTTGCTCGAGGGCGATCCGGACCAGGTCGCGATCGCCATCGGCGCGGACGGCCGGCTCGTGATCGATCGATGCCCGAAGCATTGCGAGCGCAGGCGCGACCTGAAGGTCGAAGTCGAGACGCCCGGCGTTGCGCGGATCGCCGTAGCCGAGGGCGGCACGATTCAGAGCCGCGGGGATTTCCCGCTGCAGGCGGAAATCGCGGTCGGCGTCAGCCAGGGCGGCACCATCGACATCCGCTCGATGCCGGTCGCGAATGTCACCGCTTCGGTGTTCAGCGGCGGCAGGATTTTCACCAGGACGGAATCCAACTTGTCCGCCGAGGTCGAGCAAGGGGGCAACGTCACCTATTGGGGCGATCCGGTCGTCGAATCATCGATTCAATTCGGTGGCGTCGTCGTCAGGGGAATCGCGACCGACATCGACCGTCCGCTTGCGGACCTGGGGCTGGCGGGTCCTGCGCCGATTCATCCGGTTGCTCCCGTGCCGCCGATTCCTGCGGTGCCGGCGAAAAGGCATTGACCTGCCCGCCGGTCGCGCCATCGGCGCCATCTGCGGCGACCGCCTCACGTCGAGGAGAGTGATGATGCAGTTCGCTCGCTGGCTTTCCTGCGCCCTGGGTTTGATCGCCGCCGAGGCGTCGGCACAGCCCGCCGCCACGGCGGATCTGGAAGGACTGTGGGCGGCGCACGCACGCTTTGGCCCAGACGTGCGCGGGAGACTGATGATCTTCCCACGCGGCAACGGCCTCGCGGCAGACATTGCGGGCTTCTCGGTGCCGGTCAAGCAGCAAGGCCAGCAACTCAGCTTCGACCTCCCCGACGGCAAGGGCAGCTTTCGAGGGCAGCGCAGCGGCAACCAGATCGAAGGCCACTGGATCCAAGCTGTCACGGTCGAGGGCGGCGCGCGCTACGCCACGCCGCTCGTTCTGCTCGCGGACGGCGACGGGCGCTGGACCGGCAACGTCGCACCGCGCGAGGACCACATGACTTACTACCTGCCAGTCACGCGCGGTGCCGGCGTCCCCTACTCGACCTATTTGCGCAATCCGGAGCGCAACCAGGGCGTGTTTCTCGGTGTGTCGCGGATCGAGCGGGAGGGCGACGTGGTCAGGTTGCTCGGAACACGGCGCGGTCAGGACGAGGAGAGCATCATTGCTTCCGGCCGGCGCGATTCCGAATCGGGCAGGTTCAGCCTTCCCCTGCCCTGGAACACCTTCGACTTCGCTCGCGAGACGGACGCAAGCAGCCCCTTCTACGCGCGCGGCAATCCTCCCGAGCGCTACCGCTACGCCCCGCCGTTGCAGCTCGACGACGGCTGGCCGGTGTCGACGCTGGAAAAGGCAGGCATCGACCAGGCGGCCATCGAGAAGTTCGTCCAGAAGCTGATCGACATGCCGCAGGACGGGATCAGTACCTCGCAAGTCCACAGCGTGCTGATCGCCCGGCACGGCAAGCTCGTACTCGAGGAATACTTCCACGGATTCGATCGCGACACGCCGCACGACACGCGCTCTGCCGCGAAGAGCTGGACCAATGTGCTGATCGGCGCGGCGATGCAGGCAGGCGTTCCCCTCCGTCTCGACACGCGGGTCTATGAAACGATGCTGGGCTCCGTCCCGCGGGACCTCGACGCGCGCAAGAAGGCGATGACGCTGGAGCATCTCATCTCGATGACCGCGGGCTTCGACTGCGACGATTCGGGAGAAAGGCCGGGTGACGAGGACCCGATGCAGGAGCAGACGGCGGAGCCGGACTGGTATCGATATTCGCTGAACGTGCCGATGGCGTGGAATTCCGGCGACAAGATCGTCTATTGCAGCATGAAGCCGAACCTGGCCGCGGGCGTTCTGGAGAAGGTCGCCGGCGAACCGCTGCCCGAGATGTTCCATCGGCTGGTCGCGAAGCCGTTGCGCATGGGCCAGTATCATCTCTTTCTGCAGCCGACCGGCCAGCCCTACGGCGGCGGCGGGCATCATTTCACGACCCGCGATTTCATGAAGCTGACTCAGCTGTTCCTGAACGGCGGCCAGTGGGAAGGCCGGCAGATCGTCAGCCGCGAGTGGGCGCAAAAATCGGGCGCGGCGTTGCGAGTTCTCTCGCCGAGGAGCGGCCAGACTTACGGCTACCTCTGGAACTCGTTTGCCTACCCCTTCCGCGGACGCAAGCTCCACGCCTATTTCCCGGGCGGGAACGGTGGGCAGGTGTACATCGGGATTCCCGATCTCGACCTGTTGATTGCCTTCACCGGCGGCAGTTACGCCGACGCGGTGCTGTTTCGGTCGCAGCGGGAGTTCGTGCCGGACGACATCCTGCCGGCGGTCAGCCCGTGAAATCTCATGCCGGCAGACGGCGTGACGATCGACAACACGCGGATATCAGCGCGCGTCCTCGGCGAGCACGCCGCGCAGGATGATGCGCGCCAGGGAATGGCCCGCCTTGCGGAAGTGCGCCGGGGTGAGCCGTGGAGTGTTCATCACGGCCTTCACCTGGGCCGCGAAGTCCGCGTAGTGCTGGGTCGCCGCCCAGATCAGGAAGATGAGGTGATAGGGATCCACGGGCGCGAGCTTGCCCTCGTCGACCCAGTGCTGGATCACCGCCGCCTTGCGTTCCACCACTCCGCGCAGGTTGGTCTGCAGGTAGCGTTTCAGGAACGGCGCGCCCTGCACGATCTCGTTGGCAAAGACGCGCGAGGCGGCCGGGTAACGGCGCGACAGGTCCACCTTCTGCGCGATGTAGTTTGCGAGCTCGATCTCCGGATCCCCGTTTCGATCCAGCTCGCGCAACGGCGCGAGCCAGCTGTCGAGCGTGCGCCGGAGCACCGCGAGATACAGGTCGCGCTTGCGTTCGAAATAGTAGTGCAGGTTGGGTTTGGAAATTCCTGCGCGCTCCGCCACTTCGTCCACGGTCGCGCCGTGATAGCCGTAAGTGGCGAATACTTCCACTGCCGCGTCGAGGATACGTGCCTCGTTCTCGACCTGGATGCGCGTCTTGGTGGCCACGTCAGCGCGTCGCGGTTGCGCCGTAGCGCGCCAGCCGCTCGACCAGCAGGTCGTAGAACGCATCTGCGTCCACGCCGTACACCCAGCGTGCGTTCACGGGCCGGCCGGTCACGTTCCAGAAATCCACCGCGGTATGTCCCATCGTCAGCTCTGAATGTATCTCCACGGCGACGTTGCACGGTTTAGCCCGGAACATGTCCGGGCGCAGCAGCCAGGCGATGGTGCATGGGTCGTGCAGCGGCGCGCCGTCGGCACCGTACTTATCGCTGTCGAAGCGGTTGAAGGCACGCAGCATGCCGCTCGCCGCGCGCGAGACGTCGGAGCCCAGCGCCGCGATGCGCTCGACTCGCTGGCGCGTCGCCAGCACCCGGTGCGTGACGTCGAGCCCCATCGCGACGATCGGCCTGCCGCAGGCGAATACCACGTGGGCGGCGTGCGGATCGACCAGGATGTTGAACTCCGCCGAAGCGGTGGTGTTGCCGCCTTCGCGCATCGCGCCGCCCATCAGCACGATCTCGCGGATGCGCGGCACGATCGCCGGCTCCTTGACCATGGCCATGGCGATGTTGGTGAGCGGCCCGGTGGGAACCAACGTGACCGAGTCGTCCGCGGCTGCCGTCAGCGCCGCGACGATGAAATCGACGGCGTGCTGCGCTTGCAGCGGCAGGCGCGGCTCGTGGATCTCCATGCCGTCAATGCCCGAGGCACCGTGCACATACTCCGCGGTGACGAGCGTGCGCACCATCGGGCGCGAGCAACCCGCGAACACGCGGATGTCGTGGCGACCGGCGAGCTCGCAGACCAGCCGGGCGTTTCGCTGCGTCAGAGCCAGCGGAACGTTGCCCGCAACCGTCGTCACGCCCGCGACCTCGAGCTCCGGCGAGGCGAGCGCGAGCAGCAGCATGATCGCGTCGTCCTGACCCGGATCGCAGTCGATGATCAGCTTGCGGGGTGCCATGGCACGGGCTCGTGGTCGAAGGGGCGTTGTCGGTGCGTCAGGCACCCGCCGGGAATTCCATCAGCAGCCCGGCGAGCGCGGCGCTCAGCAGGTTCGAGAGCGAACCGGCCGCCACCGCGCGCAGGCCGTAGCGCGCGATGAACTCGCGCAACTCCGGCACCAGGCTGCCGAGCGCTCCCATCTGGATGGCGATCGACGAGAGGTTGGCGAAGCCGCACAGCGCGAACGTCGTGATCGCTTCGGCGCGCGGGCTCAGCGTATCGGCGATCTGGCCGAAGTGCAGGTAGGCGACGAACTCGTTCAGGATCAGTTTCTCGCCGAAGAAAGCGCCGGCGATCGAAGCCTCGGACCACGGCACGCTCAGCAGGTACATCAGCGGGCCAAAGACGAAGCCGAGCATCTTCTGCAGCGTCAGGTCCGGATAGCCGAACAGGCCGCCCGCCCAGCCGACCAAGCCGTTGAACATGGCGATGAGCCCGACGAAGGCGACGAGCATCGCACCGATGGCGACGGCGAGCTTGACCCCGTCCATCGCACCGACGCCCGCCGCCATGATGACGTTGGCGTGCTTGTGGCCGTCGTCCTTGAGCTGCGCATCGTCATTCGCGCCGCGTGCGTCCTTGGGATCGTCCGGAAAAATGAGCTTCGCCATCAGCAGGCCGCCCGGTGCGGCCATGAACGATGCAGGCAGCAGGTACTCGAGCTTGACGCCGAGTTGCGCGTACGCAGCCAGCACCGTGCCGGCGACCGAGGCCATGCCTGTCGCCATCACCGTGAAGACCTGCGGCTCGGTGAGCCGGCGCAGATACGGGCGGATGGCGAGCGGGGATTCCGTCTGGCCTACAAAAATAGTCGCAGCTGCGCACAGAGATTCGACGGTGCGAGTGCCTATGATCCAGCGCAGGCCGCCGCCGATGATGCGCACCACCCACTGCATGATGCCCATGTGATAGAGAATGCTCATGAGCGCTGCGAAGAAGATCACCACAGGCAGCACGTGCACCGCGAAGCTGATGCCCTGGCTGGTGTTCGCGAGCGAGCCGAACACCATGTCGATGCCGGCCTGCGAATAGCCGATGACCGCTTCGACGCCGTGCGAAATCGACTGGATGGCGCTGCGCCCGGCCGGGACGTAGAGCACCAGGGCGGCGATCGCCACCTGCAGGGCGAATGCGCTCAGCACGATGCGCAGGCTGATGGCGCGCTTGTTTGTCGAGAGCAGCACGGCGAAGCCCAGGATCAGAGCGATGCCGACCAGACTCATCCATCTCATGTTCTTCTTCTCCCCCTGGTGAATGCCCGCCGCGCCAAGGCGCGGCTAATGCCCTTCGGGCCGCATCGTCTCGTAGACCACGGGACGGCGCAGCGGCGGCGATTCTCCGATCGTGCAGGCGCGTTGCAGGCTCTGCACGGCCTGCTGCGCGCGTTCTTCACTCGCCGCGTGCACCATCGCCAGCGGCCGCGCGTTGTCGACGGCCGCACCGATTGGCGCGACGTCGGTGAACCCGACGGAAAGGTCGAGCTCGTCGTCCGCACGGCGACGCCCGCCGCCCAGCTCGATGATCGCGTTCCCCACAGCGCGTGCGTTGACAGCCGAGAGATACCCCGGCTGTGGTGGCGGAACCGGCCGCGTCACCGGCGCAGCCGGCAGGTAGCGCTCGTGGCGCTCGAGGAAATCCGACGGCCCTCCGAGGGCGGCGACCATGCGCCCGAAGACCTCTGCCGCCTTGCCGGAGGTGAGCGCTGCCTGCGCGCGACTGCGTGCGGCCGCGCGATCCTCGTCGAGCCCGCCCAGCACCAGCATCTCGGCGCAGAGCGCGAGCACCACCTCGTCGAGCCGGGGTTCGCGCCGGCGATTGGCGAGGTAGTCCACCGTCTCGCGCACCTCCACCGCATTGCCGGCCGTGAAACCGAGCGTTTCGTTCATGTCGGTGACGAGGGCGTGCGTCTGCAGGCGCGCACTCGCCGCCGTGCCGATGATGCTGCGCGCGAGCTGGCGGGCCTGCTCCATCGACTCCATGAACGCGCCCGAGCCGACCTTGACGTCCATCACCAGCGCGTCGAGACCGGCGGCGATCTTTTTCGAAAGGATCGAGGCGGTGATGAGCGGAATCGACTCGACGGTGCCGGTGACGTCGCGGATCGCGTACAGACGGCGGTCCGCAGGCGCGAGGTCCGGCGTCTGGCCGATGACGGCACAGCCGACGGAGCTCACCACTTTACCGAACGTCGCCAGGTCCGGCGTCGAGCGATAGCCCGGAATGCTGTCCACCTTGTCGAGCGTGCCGCCGGTGTGACCCAGGCCGCGCCCGGAGATCATCGGCACGAAGCAACCGCAGGCCGCCGCCAGCGGCGCGAGCATGAGACTCACCTTGTCGCCGATACCGCCGGTGGAGTGCTTGTCCACGACCGGGCCGTTCAGCTTCTGCGCACGCCAGTCGAGGATGGTGCCCGAGGCCGCCATGGCGCGAGTCAGCGCGCCCGCCTCTTCGAAAGACATGGAACGCACGCAGATCGCCATCGCGAGGGCGGAAACCTGCTCGGGCGGAATGCTGCGGTCGGCGAGGCCGCGCACGAAATGCGCGATCTGCTCCGCAGACAGCGTAGCCCCGTCGCGTTTCGCCCGGATGACGTCGACGAACAGCATGGCTTTCCCCGGCCGGCCCGTCCCCGTACGCAACGCGCACGGCGCATGGCCCGGCCACCGTCAGATTCTCAGCCGCAAATTTTTACTGGTTGATAAAACCCATTCTTATACATAAGCTGTCCGCGCTGCGCCATGGCGCGCGCGCGAACCTGCGCATGACTGTTGCGCCGAAACCGCGCCCGCGCATCGCGCGCCGCAAAACGATACCACGTCCGTTTGGGGGGAACCGAATGAACAGCAAGCTGGCCATGTCAGTGAAAATGGTCATCAGCGCCCTGCCCGTCTGCGCGCTCGGCGTCGGCGGTACCGCATCGGCACAGGACGACGAGGATTCCGTGTTCGAAACGGTCATCGTCACTGCCCAGAAGCGCGAGCAGAGCATCTACGACGTGCCTGTCGCGATCAGCGCGTTCACGGCCGAGAACCTCGAGAAGCAGGGCATCGTGGATCTCGTGGACATCGGCAAGTTCGTGCCGAACCTCAACGTCACCGGCTTCTCCGCCGGTCACACCTCGTCGGCCAATCCGTTCATCCGCGGCATCGGCCTTCAGGACCACCTCATCACCACTGAGCCGGGCGTCGGTGTCTACATCGACGGCGTCTACCTCGGCCGCCAGGTCGGCCAGAACTGGAGCCTCAACAACATCGAACGCGTGGAAGTGCTGCGCGGACCGCAGGGCACCCTGTACGGGCGCAATTCCATCGGCGGCGCCATCAACATCATCACGCGCAAGCCGGGCCCGGAAGCGGGCGGCGAGATGTCGCTGACGGCCGGGTCGCGCGGCCGCCTCGCCGGCGATGTGTACACCAACCTGCCGATCTCGGACCAGTTCGCAATGTCGTTGTCCGCGGCGTACTCGCGCCGCGACGGTCTCGGCGACTTCCGCAACATCGAAGAGCCGAACAAGGAAGTGGGCGAGATGCAGGACATCTCGGGACGCGTGGCGATGCTGTGGGAGCCGAGCGATGCGCTGTCCTTCCTGTTCGCCGCGGACGGCAACGACGGCGACAACGGCCTGCGCCCGTACGACACGCTGATCGATGAGCTCGGCGCCTCGTGCCGCGCCACCGCGGCAGACCCGTCGACCTGCCCCAACGGTGCGGCCTACAACGCCGGCTATCGCAATGCCGACGGCTCGGACGATCCCTACGACAACAACACCGGCCAGGCGGACCAGATCGAAGTGACGAATCGCGCGTATGGCGTGTCGCTCACCGTCGACTATGCCGTTTCCGACGCGCTCAACTTCAAGCTGCTGATGAGCGACCGCCACTCCCAGTACGAGAGCGGCCTCGACGACGACGGCTTCATCGACGACTTCCTCTCCTTCCCCGAGGTCGGCGAAGCCGACCAGCAGTCGGCGGAATTGCAGGTCACGGGCAAGAGCGGTGCCTTCGACTACGTGGTCGGCCTGTTCTACTACGAAGAGGAAGGGCAGAACTTCCAGAACGATACCAGCTTCAACTGCGGCACGGCGGCTGCACCGTGCCCGGCGCCGAACAGCGGCGACTTCTTCCTGCACCAGAAGTACGACAGCCAGGCGATCTACGCCAATGTCGGCTACCAGGTCAACGACAAGCTGCGCATCGCTGCCGGCCTGCGGCAAACGGAGGACGACAAATCGGCGGATACGCAGCCGGTCGTCGGGGTAATCGGAGCGTCCAATACCAACGATGGTTCGGAGACCACGTGGGACGTCTCGGGCTCGTACAAATTCGCGGACCGGATGACGTTCTACGGTGCCGTCCAGAGCGGCTACCAGGCCGGCCAGTACCCCGCCCGCCCGTTCTGCCTGTTCGGTAATCCCAACTGCTTTGTGGCCACCGACAACGTCACCGCGATCAACTACGAGGTGGGCGTGAAAGGGGAGCTCCTCAGCAACCTGCAGCTGAGCGTTGCCGTCTTCAACACCGAGTACACGGACCTGCCCTACCAGGTGAGCACGACCACAGGAGCTGGTTTCAACACGGTGAGTATCGTCGTGGACCAGACCTCGCGCGGAGTGGAGCTCGAGAGCACCTGGGTGCCCACGGACAACTTCCGCATCCACGCCTCGCTTGGCTACATCGACGTCGAAATCGACGATCCGAATCCGGCTGTGGTCGCGCCCCTCACGCCGGAAGTCACCGCTTCGCTGAGCCCCGAGCTCACGTTCCCGATGGGCGCGAACGGTGAGGTGAGCTTGCGCGTCGACTGGTCGTTCCGCGATGAAATGTTCGGCGAGCCCAGCAACGACCCGGGCCGCTTCACGTTCATCGACAGCCGCGACCTGGTCAACTTCGACCTGAGCTACCGGCCGAACGACGGCGACTGGACCGTCGGCGCGTATGGCCGCAACGTCACGGACGAGCGCTACGACAACGCCCGGCTCAACACCGGCGACTACGTGCTGATCATGCTGAGCAACGACGCCAGCGAATTCGGCCTGCGGTTCGCCAAGAACTTCTGAGCCGCGAATCGACGACCTGACGGCGACATGCCAGGGCCGGGAGCTTCCTCCCGGCCCTTTTTCTTGCCCGCCGCCCGCCGGGAAGCGGAACCGGCGCGGGCCCCGGAGCGTCTGAGCCGTCACGCGGCGGGCGCGGATGCGCGGCGCCACGACCTGGGCGCAATTGGCTGGGCGCCGGCGCGCGCAGCGCCTAGGGCAGATCAGCGCCGCTGGCCGGCGTCGCAATTCTCGTTCTGACCGGGAACGCGCGTCGACTGCCACGCTACCACGCGCCATTCACCGACGCGTTTCACGAACGTGCCGGTATTGAGGAATTGCACCAGCGTGGCCTGCTCGCCACTGCCGGTGGTTCCGACCAGGCGGAACGCGACGACCGCAGTGTCGCCGTACTGCTGGACGCGAATGTTCTCGGCCGAATACTTCGTCGGGGTCGGCGCCGTCGTGTTCGGACCCGAGCGCGCGTTCTCGAGAATGTCCGCCTTGCTCACGCGCACGCCGGCCGAGCGCGTGTAGATCAGGTCGTCGGCCCAGAAGCGCTCGTGGGCCGCGACGTCGTTGCGCGAGGCGCCGTCCAGGAATTCCCTGAGGATGCGCGTCAGCTCCTCCGCGGCGGGCGTGGCGTTGACTGCGGACGCAGCCGATTGTGCGGACGCAGCCAGCTGTGCGGACATGGCCTGCTGTGCGGACATGGCCTGCTGCAAGGACGTCGCGCTCTGCGCGTGCGCAAGCGGTGCGATCATCAGACCCAGCACCAGCATCGTCAGGCATCGATTCATGTCTCGCTCCGAGCCGACGCGGTGGACGCGTCGGTGCTGTCCTGTACCTGCCACCCCAGATTCTCCACTTCGGCTCGCAGGCGCGGCGACGCCGTGCCGGCAAGCCAGAACTGGCGCTCTGTCGCTTCGGCGTCGCGATATGCAAGCGCGATCTGCCGCGCGCCGTCGGCGACACGCTCGGTCCAGTAGAGCGCGTCGAACCCGGCGCAGACGACGAGACGGCCATCGCGCGTACGCGCCGCCGGCAGGCGGATCCCGCCCACGACCTCGGCGAGCGGGGCCTGCGCATGCAGTCGAACCAGCAGCGCGAGGCTGTCGATCAGGGCGAGAGCTTCCTCCTCCTCGTTCACGTCGAGAGCGCGACGTATCAGCTCGCCGCGCCCGGAGACGCCGTCGAGCGTGCGCGTCATCTGCAACAGCGTCAGCTGGTGTGTCGGACTCAGCGCGACGTTGTCCTCGAATCGCTTGCGCTCCTCCTCGTCCAGGCCGAGTGAAGCGAGCAAGCGGCGGTTGCGGTCGCGGATCACCACCGGATCTTCCTGCCAGATGGCGTCCATGCCCTTGCGCGCGACATCGATGCCCGGAATGCTCGGAATCCCGGCGAAGCGCAAGCCGAACTGAGCGGTTGCATCGACGCGCGCGACCCGTGTCACCGCGGCGCGCAGTGGCGCGTTGGTCGTGTAGGGATCCACTCCGAGCTTCGCGTACCACATGCGCTCCGCGGACGTCACGCCGAAGTGCCGCAGGGCGTACGACCTGGCGCTGCTCGTCGCCTTCTCGCCCGCCTTCGACAGAGTGTCCTTGCGCTCTTCGCCCTTGCCGTCCGCGACCTTGGTCGCCTTGCCGGCCACTTCCTTGGCTTTCCCGGTTGCTTCACGCGCCTTCAGGCGGTAGGTCTTGAACAAATTCGCGACGCCCTTGGGGATTCCCGTCACCGTCTCTACAGGCTTCTCCACCAAGTCGGCTGCCGTCTGCAGAGGCGCGGTGACGGACCTGCCGACGGCGCGCAGGAACACCTCGGAGCTCGAAACGCGGTCCAGCTCGGCGAGCGCACCGATCTCCTGGATTCGGATCGCCAGCAGCGACCGACCGGGAACGTCGTAGGAACCGAAGCGACTCCGCAGCACGTAGCGATTCATCAAACCGTCGCTGCGGACGGGGTCGGCGATGCTGTGGTCAGGCCCTGAAGCGATCTCGCCGGGTAGCGCCTGTGCCGCCGCAAGTTCCGGAGGCGTTTCGTAGTCTTGCGCGATCGATGCGGCAGCGGCGGCCGTTATCAACGCGAGCGCATGAAACCGCATGAGTTTCTCCGCGGCCCGTTCTTGTGTTTGCAGGGCCGTGAAGGCGCAGCATAGGCGCTCCCCAAAAAAAAGACACTGTCCTCACGTGGTGCGAGTCGTGGGAACGTCAGGCGGGCCGTTGCGCTCGCCGGCGACAGTGCCGCCCGCGCGAGTTGCGAGCCGGTCGCGGCGCAGACGTTGTCCCGGCACGTCGACGAGCGCCTCGCAACGATGCAGGTAGGCGATGACGTCGTCGAAATAGGATGCGCCCGAAACGTGCCACTGGCCGTTGAGGCAGCGAAAACGGAACTTGCGATTGGGCGCGCGCTGCAGCTCGACCACCTGGCTCATGTTGAGCAGGATGGAACGCTCGATGCGCAGGAACGGCAGGCCGGCGAGCTCCTCCTGCACCCGCTGCAAGGTCGAGCGCAGGATGTGCACCTCGCCGGCGGTGTGCAGCACCACATAGTTGCGACACGCCACGACCGACTGGATTTCCATGGCGCCGATGAAACGGATGCGCCCGTCTTCCTCGACCGTGAACCGCTTTGCGGGCGCAGCGCTGACCGCCATGCCAGCGAACGATCGCAGGATCGGTGCAAGCACGGCGCTCAGGTCCTGCGCGCTGTTGTCGTGCTGCTCGACCGCAGGTGCGTCAGCGGCGTCGCGGGTCCCCTGCGAGCGCGGGAGCGTCATGACGACGTTCTCCGGCGGGCGGGTGCACGGGCGGCACGCCGGCCCCGCCTCGCCGCGCCGACAACTTCCCCGCCGGACGCGCCCGTGCCTGCCGCCTCGTGCTGCAACGGAGCCATGGTCCATGCAAACACCATTGGCCCTGCCCCTTCGGCGGGACTGCGCCAGAGCAGCTCGGTGACTTCCTCGAGCAGCGAGTTGATGCGGGCAAGCGTGACGCGATCGGGATATGCGACGAGGCGCGCCATGCCGAGATTGCGCGCGGGCCCGGCGGTCAGGGCGCGCGACGAAGCGATGCCGTGCCGAAAGTCGCGCGCCATCTGGCGCGCCATCGAAGCCACGATGCGGCGAAACGTGGGCGCATTGCGCCGCTCCTGCAGCGCGCGGTAGAAGCGCATGCGCGGCGCGGGTGTCGCGTACAGGCGCTCGCGCCGGCGATTGACGACGCGATAGCCACTTTCGACGACGAGACCTGCAGCGAGCAGCTGCTGCACGTGGTGATAGAGCGCGGAGGGCTGCGCGCCGAGCGCGTCCGCAAGATCCTTGATGGCCATTGCGCCTGCGGCGGCCAGCCGGTCGACGATGTCGTGGCGGCGCGGCGAGATCATGCAGCGCAACTGCCGCGGCTCGTCGATCCAGTAGGTTCGACCCTGGCCGTCAGCGACGGGCGCCCCGGCCGACCGCAGATTCTCCACCCTGCCCCTCGCCATCCGCCCGCCTCCTGTCCTGCTCAAAATTGTATTTCAATTTGAACAGGAATTCGGAGCTATTTTCGTCCGCCGCCGCTTTCGAGTTATCGGCTGCCCCAATGAAAAAGGGGCCACCTCGCGGTGGCCCCCGGGGACCAACGGGCCGTCAAGGGACTGTCCGGCCCGCTGGAGTCTCGACTCAGTGAAACCCGCCCGGGCTCGTCCAGACGGTCCACTCCTGCGTCCAGTCGTGGTTGTTCGGAAACAGCCACAGCACGTTGCCCGCCGCGCCCAGCGTATCGACGTGCACGCGCTCGCCTCTCTCCAGCGCGAAGCTGTTGAGGTCGGCCACCGGCAGCGCGTTCAGGTCCACGCTCCCGGTCTGCACGTCGGTGTTGCCCTGGCCGTCGCGGACCTCGAGACGGTAGTTGAAGGACTCGGGCACCAGCCCGCCGCTCGCCTGCAGCGTGTAGGGCAGGACCAGGACACGGTCGTTGAAGTCCCAGGTGGTGACGATCCAGTTCAGGCCCGGGTTGGCGCCCGCCGGTACCGGTTGCTGCGTCGTCAGGTAGGTGCCGAGCACCGCGGGCGGCGTCGGCTGCACGTTGGTCCAGTCACGCGCGCGCAGGCGCACGTCGTCGGTGCCGTTGCGGTCGACGTCGAGGACGATGTCGACGTCGAGGTTGTAGGGGTGCACGACGATGTGATCGAGCGCGAGGCCGAACTCGATCACCTGCTCGCCGAACACGGCCGGATCGCCGCGCCGCACGCCGAGATGAGCGATCGACGAGTAGGTGTTCTCGGCTCCGGTGCCTCCGCTGCCCACCAGCGCAAACCCTTCGGCCACACCGAACGCCGGACCCTTGTTGAAGATGTCGACACCGAACGATCCACCGCCCGGCGCCAGTACCATGCCGGAGGCGGAGTCGACCACCGCGATGTAACCCACGCGCAGCGAGTCGGTGCCGTCGCTCAGCACGCACCAACCGTCGACTTCGCGCTGGCTCATCGATGCGTCGTCGAAAATGCCGGCCGCGGGCGCCGCACGCGGGTCGAACTTCAGCCGCAGCTTGAACGGCTTCTCGGCGTACCGGCCGAGGCTCACCGGTTGCGGACACTGCACTTCGACGCCGGGATAGGTCGCGCGCGGTACGTGAGTGGCCGTGAACGTGCGCGACTGCCCCGCGAGATTGCGCAGGTACACGGTCTCGCTCACGTTGGTCGCGGTCGTCGGATTCAGCCGGCCGAACGAAACGCCGCCGGGGCTCGCGAAGCTGGTCAGGGCCGCGGCACGATCGACGCGCAGCGCGCCGACGCCGGAACGCGCCAGGCTGGCGTCACCCGAGGCGTTGGCCGGAGCTGTCGAGTTCTGCAGCAGCGCCTTGATGCCGTGAATCGGCAGGTCGGGATGCAACTGTCGCAGCAAGGCCGCCGAGCCGGCCACGTACGGCGAGGCCATCGACGTGCCCTGATTGGGAGCCGGCCCGTCGCCCGTTCCAACGCCGGTCGAGACGATGCCGATGCCGGGCGCCGCGATGTCGGGCTTGAACCGCGAGCCGCCATGACCGGGGCCGCGCGCGGAGAACGACACGATGCGGTCGTCCTTGGTCGGATCGAGGCCGGTATCGAGCGTGGCGGTGAGCGGGCTCGTGGCCGCGGTGGTGGCGGTCGCAGCCATCGCGCCGCCGTCGGCGAGACTGACCATGACCACCGGGATGGTGTGCACGACGCCCGCCAGCCCCGCGACGATCGGGTCGCCGGCGATGTTGTTGTAGAGAACCATTGCGCGCGCGCCGGCGGCCTGCGCGACCGCGAGTTTCTGCGCGAATGAGCAGGTGCCGCGCTGAATGAGCGCGATGTTGCCGCTCACCGCCGCCGCATTCGCCAGCGGCGTGCAACCGAGCAGCGGATCGGCCAGCACCACGGTGTCGGCGATCGGCCCCGCCGTCGCCACCCGCACCGTGCCGTTGCCTTCCTCGTTGAATTTCACCCCGGCCACCGAGGCGGGTGCGTTCACGGTGATACGCGCGTGCAGGCGATTGCCCGGCACGTTCGCGGCGGTCGAGATCGCCGAATGCGCGACGCCCGGAGAGCTCGTCACGTACGGCAGATTGCCGGCGTTACCGGCCGAGGTCACGACGATGACGCCCGCCGCCACCGCATTCTCGATCGCGATCGCCGACGGATCGGTGGGTTCGCCGTACGAGGAACCGAGGCTCAGGTTGATCACGTCGAGGTGATCGCTCATGTCACCGTCGCCGTTCGGGTCCATGGCCCATTCGATCGCCTGCGACGTGATCAACGTGCTGCCGGAGGTGTCGTTGAAAACCTTGAGTGCGTACAGCTTCGCTGCGGGAGCAACGCCCGCGTGGATGCGTCCCGGCACCCCGAGGCCCGTGGCCGAGCCGGCGACATGGCTGCCGTGTCCGTTGCCGTCGAGCGGATCGGGATCCGGCTGCGGGGTGTTGTTGCCTGTGCCGGGGTTGTACACCGGTCCCGCGAAGTCGAAGCCGCCCACGACCTTCGCCGTCGGAAAAGTGCCCGGCTCGACGATGCTCTTGTTGTTGGCGGCGTAGGCCGCAACCGTGCCGGGACCGCCGAAATTCGCATGCAGGTAGTCGACGCCGCTGTCGATGACGCCGATGCGAATGCCCTCGCCGCGCACGCCGAGCCTCTCGGCCACCGCGAGCGCGCCGACCCACGGCACGCCGTCCGCGTTGTCCATGTAGTGTTCAGTCACGCGACCGACCGACGCGACACCCGGCAGCTGCCGCAGCGTTGCGATGGCCCCGGCCGGCACCCGCATGCGGATGCCGTTCGCGCCGACACGCATGCGCGACAGCTCGGTCGCTCCGGTGCTGCGCAGCTGCGGAAGAAACGCCGCCTGCTCCGCGTCGATGCGCACCGCCTGCTCGCGCTGTTGGTCCGCGCTCGCGAACCTGCCATTGGCCTCGAGCGATCGGGCGTTGATCTCCGCCACCGCCGGAGTCTGTAGTCTCACGAATACTTCGACTTCGTCCGGCGCTTCCTGTGCCAGCGCGCCGGTTCCCGCCGCGACTGTCATCAGCGGGACGACAAGGATCCTGCCCAGGAAAGTCCGTGCGCAAACGCGAGGACCGCGCCCTGTCTGCGTGCCACTCATGGAATAGCCCCTCTTCGTGGGTTCGTAGTGGCGGCAACGGTAGTGAGGGACCGACGCCCGGCCCAATAAGAATGGGACGAACCTTCAGACAGCCGGCACCGGCACGCTACCGCGCGCGGACGGATTCTCTGCTGCGGGACTGTGGTCGGGCGAAGCGCCGCTACGCCGAGCGCGGGTCGGCTGCGGAATCGGCAGCATCGGCCGAATCCACGAGGTCACCGAGCGGGCGCGGCAGCGACATCCACTGCAGCCATTGCTCGACGGGCATGGGTCTGGCGAACAGGAACCCCTGGCCCATGTCGCAGTCGAGCTGCTGGAGAATCTCCAACTGCTCCGGCGTCTCGATGCCTTCGGCGACCGTGCGCAACCCGAGCCGCCGTGCGAGGCCGACGATCGACTCGACCAGCGTGCGCGCCGCGCGATCCGCCACGAGACGCGCCACGAAGCAACGGTCGATCTTGAGCTCGGAAAACGGCGTACGTACGAGCTGGGCAAGCGATGAGAAGCCGGTGCCGAAGTCGTCGATGGCCAGCACGAAGCCGCGCATGCGCAAGCGCGCCAGATTCTCGAGCGCCGCACCCTGATTGCGGGCTGCCGCGCTCTCGGTGATCTCCAGAATCACTTCCTCCGGCGCCGCGCCGGACTGCACCAGCGAACCGGCCAGGGCTTCGGCGAACTCCGGGTCCTCGAGCAACGATGGGCACACGTTGAGCGCGAGCGCGAAGTGGGTGCCGCGCGTCGGCACGCGCATCAGCGAGCGTGCCGCCTGTGACGCGAGATCGAGCGTCAGCGAGCGCATCAGCCCGCTGGAGGAAACGCTGGCGAGAAAGCGGTCCGGCGGCAACGGCTCCGACTCGACACGACACCAGCGCACGAGCACTTCGGCGCCGCACGCGTGCCCGGTGCGCAAGTCGATCTTGGGCTGAAACCAGGGCTCGAATTCGTGCAGGCTCAGCGCGCGCGCCACCTGCGACTCGTTGGCATCCGGCTCGGAGGGGTTCGGGTTGGCGACCTGCCGCAGCGCGTCTTCCAGCACGGCTCGCAGCGACGCTTCGGTGACGGGCTTTTCCAACACTCCGATCAGTCGCAGGCCGTACTCGGCGGCCATGACCTCGACCGACCGCAGCAGGTCGCGATCGAGCGCGCTGTGCACCGCGACGGGTGTGCGCGGCGCCTCTTCTGCGAGCCTGCGCAGGAACTCGAGGCCGTCCATCTCGGGCATATCGACGTCGCTGATGACGAGCGCCAGCTCGTCGCGGTGCCCACGAAGCAGTACCAGCGCGCTCGCGCCGTCCGCGGCCTCGAGGACCTGCTGGATGCCAAGCTGTCTCAGCATCCGGGCGAGCATGCTGCGCTGGAAACGATGGTCGTCGATCACCAGGACGGTAGACTTCATCGTCACCGAACTCATGCGCTGCGCCTCTGCGAAGGCCGTCCTGCCACGGCGAACAGGCGTTCGGTCTCATCGTGCACGGCTCGCGCCGCGCCATCGGTGGCATCCCACGCGCCTTGCGCACGCGCGACGTTCTCGAGATTCGCCGCTGCATCGGCGAGGGCACGGTCTCCGAACATGCGCGCCGCCCCTTTGATGCGGTGGGCGGCACGCGCGACATCCTCATGCCGATAGTCGCGCAAGGCCTTGCGCAAGACCTCCATGTCCTCCTCGTGCGCCTCGCAGAACTCCGCGGTAATCGCCGGATCAGCTTGCGGCATCAGCGACGGCAGACTCGTCGGGACGGCGTTGCCCGCCGCGCCTTTCAGGGGCAGCCAGACTTCCAGCTTTGCCTTGAGCTCCGCGAGCTCGATGGGCTTGGTGATCACGTCGTTCATTCCCGCCGCGTGGCATTCGTCCGCCGCCTCGCGCAGCGTGTTGGCGGTGAAGGCCAGGATGGCGCTGCGCACCTTGTCCCGCGACTCGATGCTGCGAATGCGCCGCGCCAGCTCGTAACCGTCCATCTCCGGCATCTGGCAATCCGTGATCACGAGCGCATGCGGAGTGCCGGCGACGCGCCGCTCGCCGAAGCGAACCAGCGCTTCCGCGCCGTTGGCCGCCGCTTCCGCCGCGTAGCCGAGCCACGCGAGCTGGCTCACCAGCAGCCGGCGATTGGTCGGATGGTCGTCGACCACCAGGATCAACTGGCCGGTGCTGGCAGCAACCTCGATCGTCGGCGCTCGCGACGGCAGGCACGCGATCTCGGGATTGGTTTCGAGGAAGTTCTGGCCCTTGGCGCGCGTTACCGGTTCGATTGCCTGCAACGGCAGCACGAACGAAACCGTGGTGCCCTTGCCGGACACGCTCGCGATCTCGAGCCGTCCCCCCATGAGGTCGGCGAGCCGGCGACAGATCGCGAGGCCGAGGCCGGTGCCGCCGTAGCGGCGCGACGTGCGCGTGTCACCCTGCACGAAGGGCTCGCAGAGGCGAGCGACGGTTTCCTCGTCCATGCCGATGCCGCAATCGGTCACCGCGAAGCGCACCAGATCCGCCTGGCCCGGCGCAGGCGCGCACTGGACCAGCAGCCGGATGTCGCCGCGATCGGTGAACTTGATGGCGTTGCTCAGGAAGTTGCTCAGGATCTGACGCAGCCGCAGCGCATCCACCAGCACGTGCTCCGGCACGCCCGGCACGACCTCGCTGCGCAACGTCAGGCCCTTGCCGCTCGCGACGCCGCCGAAGATCTGCGCCACCTGGTCGACGACGTCGTGCAGCCGGGTCGGCTCGCTGCGGATCTCCAGCTTGCCGGCCTCGATCTTGGAGAAGTCCAGGATGTCGTCGATGAGGCGCAGCAGCGATCCGGACGAGCCGCGCAGCAGCACCACGGTTTCGCGCTGCTCGTCGTCGAGGCGCGAATAGCTCAGCAGCTCCAGCAGGCCGAGAATGGCGTTCATCGGCGTGCGGATCTCGTGACTGATGGTGGCGAGGAACGCGCTCTTGGCGCGGCTCGCCGCCTCGGCCACTTCCTTGGCTGCGTGCAGGTCCGCGAGTATCGACTCGTTGCGCGCCTGCTCGCGCGTCAGGTGCAGCGTGCGTTCCGCGACGCGCTGCTCGAGCTCTTCGTTGGCCACGCGCAGGGCGTTGGCCGAGCGGGCGATGGTGGATTGCAGCTGTGCGTCGACCACCGACAGCAGCAGCGTCGATCCCAGGATCAGGAAGGTGAAGGCGGAAATGATGATCGCCATCCACGTGGTGTCGATCCGCGGCCCGGCCGAGATGCAGATGGCGTTGGGCGCGAAGTTCGCCGCGGCCATCCCGGTGTAGTGCATGCCGACGATTGCAGCACCCATGACGGACGCGGCGACGAGCTTGTGCCAGCGCCGGTGGCGCGAGCCCTGCGGCAGACTGAACGCGATCCACAGGGCGGCCATCGCGGCAACGATCGCGATGACGACCGACAGAGCGAACAGGATGCGGTCGTAGTAGATGCCGGGGAACATCTGCATCGCCGCCATGCCGGTGTAGTGCATCGCGCAGATGCCGAGGCCGATGACGACGCCAGGCAGCGCGATGCCGCGCACCGTGGTGTCGTTGCGGCGGAACATGATGAGTGCGAAGCCCGAGACGATGACTGCAATGAAGTAGGACGCTGCTGTCAGGCCCAGGTCGTAGACCATCTCGATCGGCAGGTGAAACGCCAGCATGCCGATGAAGTGCATCGACCAGATGCCGGTGCCCATCGAGAACGCACCGCCGATGATCCAGGGCCAGTGCGGCCGATGCCCGATATCGCCTTCCTGGGGCCGCAGGCGCTGCGCGAGACTGAGCGTGACGTGCGACGCCAGCACCGCGACCAGGTACGAGAGAATTACCAGCGGCAGTGAATAGCTGCTTTCCATCGCAGTGACGCCCACGCTTTTGTGCCCGAAAGGGGCAGCGGCAGCGGAGCATCGCCGGTCGGGCGTCTGAAATAATGAGATGACGCTCACAGTCGCCCGTGTCAGAAGACCCCGCGGAGTCAGTGACTTGCAGTTTTGCGCGGCGCCGCACGTAGGACGGCGTATTGCGGGCGCCGCTTGTCCCGAGACAACCGTCTGATCGGCCCCGAAAGTGGCGACAGGAGCGCCCGGCGGCGGGCCCGCCCTGCGGCGGGCCCGCCCCTGCGTCGCGCCCGGCCTGCGTCAGTCCTCGCGGATCAGCGTGTGCTTCATCGTATCGCGCATCGTCGCGGCGACCACGAAGCCGATGCCCAGGAGTACGGCCAGCAGCCAGAAATATCCGGCTTCGTTGCCCGCGCCCTTGAACGACAGTGCGGCGGTCTGCGCGTTGCCGCCGAAGATCGCATGGGCGAGCGCGTACGGCAGCGCCACGCCGAGCGCGCGCACGTGCGTTGGAAAAAGCTCGGCTTTGAGGATCGCACTCAGCGACGTATATCCGCTTAGGACGAAAAGAGGCAGCAACAGGAGCAGGAAGGCCGCCAGCGGATCGGAGACGCGCGCGAGCGTCGACAGCATCGGCACGGCGATGAGCGCCCCGATCCCGAACGAGAACATCAGCGTCGGCTTGCGGCCGATGCGGTCGGAGATCCAGCCCACCAGCGGCTGAAAAAAGATGAAGGCGATCAGCACCAGCGTCATCAGTCGTGAGGCCACGTCTTTCGGGAAGCCGCTGGTGTTCACGAGGAACTGCTGCATGTAGATCGTGTACGTGTAGAACGCGATGCCGCCGCCCGCGGTGAGGATCACGACGATCGCCGTTTCTTTCGGATACCGCGTGAACAGCAGGAAGCTGCGACCACGCTCCTCGACCGGCACGGACGTGCGTGCGAAGGACTGAGTCTCGTCGATGCCGCGGCGGATCCAGAAGACCACTACGGCCAGCAGCGCGCCGATGGCGAATGGAATGCGCCAGCCCCACGCGTACAGTTCATCCTCCGTCAGCAGTGATTGCAGGATCACCTGCAGGAGAACGGCGGCGAGCTGCCCGCCGATGAGCGTGACGTACAGGCACCCGGACCAGAAGCCGCGGCTGTCACGCGTCGCCATTTCGCTGATATAGGTCGCGGACGCGCCATACTCGCCGCCCACGGACAGGCCCTGCAGCAGGCGCGCGCCGATCAGCAGGCAGGCCGACACCACGCCGAGACCGGTCGGGATGAGCGCGATGATCAGCGAGCCGGCGCACATCATCGCGACCGACAGCGTGAGCGCGGCGCGGCGTCCGGCGCGGTCCGCATACACGCCCATCAGCAGCGCGCCGACCGGGCGCGCGAGGAACCCGCCCGCGAACACGAACGCCGTGTTGAGGAGCTGCACGGTCTGACTGCCCTCGGGGAAGAACGCGCGCGAAAAGTAGATGGCGAAGGACGCGTAGGCGAACCAGTCGAACCACTCGACCAGATTGCCGGCGGAGCCGCCGAAGATGTTGCGCAGGCGCTGCCAGGCCGTGATGTCGCGCACCACCGCGAGCGTGGCGGTCACTGAGGATCCGGCACGAACAGCAGGTCCTGGTAGTCGAAGCTGAAGTCGGCGAGCGGCGAGACCGCGCGCATCGCCATGCGGTCCACCGAACCGTCGGATTTCAGCGCGAAGGTGACGTAGGCGTCCTCGATGACCCGATCGGTCCAGCGCGTGCGGAACGTATCGAAGCGCACGTGCTCGAGCTTGCTCGCCATGGTGGGCGTGTGGTCGAAGCGCATGCTGAGGCTATCGGCCGAGCTTTCGATCGTGGCGGTGCCGTACCAGGCGTCGCGGTAGCGGCCGGCGTACTGCGCGAGCGGCAACGACGGCCCCTTCGCCGCGCCCTGCTCGTTCGCACTCTGCTCTTTCACCTTCGCCAGCTGCACCTGCGCCTTCGCGATCCGCTCCGCCTGCGTCTTCGAGACCGCATCGATCCAGTCCGGACTCTTCAGGTCCAGATAGTGATCGAGGAGGCGGTACTGCATCGACGACAGCATCCCGTTCTCTTCGGAATTGGTGAAGATGGCGAAAGCGATGTCGCGGTCGGGAACGATGACGAACATCGTCGCGAAGCCGGGCAGGCCGCCGCCGTGCGAAACGATGCGTCGTCCCCGGTAGTCGCTGGTGTTCCAGCCCAGCGCGTAGGCGCGAAAGTTGGGCCGCGCGGTCGCGAGCAGCGGGGGCGCCGCATAGATGGGAACCACCGTGTGCGGCAGCCACATCTCGCGAGCTACCGCCTCGCTGTAGAGGCGCGTGCCGGTACGAGGATCGAGGCCCTGCCCGAGTAACAGCTCCAGCCAGCGAGCGATCTCCGAGGCGCTCGAGTTGATCGCACCGGCCGGCGCGGCAACGTCGAGCGCCAGGTGTCCGGGCAATGGCGTGAGCGGTCCGGTTCCGCGCACTTCGCTCGAAAACCTGCCGTGGGGCCAAGCGCGATTGACGGCGTTCGGGATGCTCGAAACGGGCGAGGTGCGCTTCATTTGCAGGGGATCGAAGACGCGCCGCCGTACCACGTCTTCCCAGCTGGCTTTTTCCACGGCTTCGACGACCAGACCCGCCACTATATAAAGGAGGTTGTCGTACGCGTAGGCGCTGCGGAAGCTGGTAGCGGGCTTGATGTACCGCAGGCGATGCAGGATTTCCGCGCGGCTGAACGTGGTCGGCGGATAGAACAGGAGGTCTCCCGCGCCGGGACCGAGGCCGCTGCGATGGACGAGCAGGTCGAGCACGGTCATTTCGCTCGACGCGTAGGGGTCGTACATCTTGAAACCCGGGAGCACGTCCGACACCTTGGTGTCCCACGTCAGCTTTTTTTCGTCCACCAGCATCGCCAGCAGCGCGCTGGTAAACGCCTTGGTCGTCGAGCCGATCGAGAACAAGGTGTGCTCGTCGACCTTCGTCGGCTCGCCGAGGCGCTGCACGCCGTAGGTGCGCACTACGCTCGGCCTCCCGCGCTCCACGATGGTCACAGCCATCCCCGGCGCGCCGAACGTCTCGAGCGCGCGCTCGGCATAACCGTCGAGATCCGCGGGCGGCGCAGCCTGGGCGCCGGCCACGACCACCAGGCATCCCACAGAAAGCAGAGTCGCGACGAGCCCGGCAACCCTGCGACGCGCGGCGTTGGCCTGCGCTTGCATCATCGTGATTACCCCCGGCCCATTCTCATGGACCGGGCGTTCGGCCACAATCCCCGCTCGGTACGACGTTCACAGTTCCGCGCCCTGCAACCGCCCGAAGAGAACGCCGCATGTCAGCCCACACCCGGACGCGAATCGCCCTCCTCGTCCTTGCCAGCCTCGTCCTCGCCACCCTCGCGGGCCGTGCAACGCTCGCCGAGTCGACGGCGCCAGCGGTCAACGAGGAGCGCATCCAGCAGCACATCGTGGAGCTGTCGAAGTTCGGTGCGAACCCCCAGGGAGGCGTCAGTCGCGTCGCCTTCAGCGACGCCGACATCGCGGGCCGCGCCTACATCCGCGGCCTGATGCAGGAGGCGGGGCTGAGGGTGCGTGTCGATACGGCCGGGAACGTGATCGGCAGGCGCGAAGGCAGCGATCCGAAGCTGCCGGCGATCATGATCGGCTCGCACATCGATTCGGTGCCGGGGGGTGGCAACTACGACGGCGACGTGGGCGTCATGGGCGCGATCGAAGTGGCACACGCGCTGAACGCGAAGAACGTGAAGCTGCGCCACCCGCTCGAGGTCGTGAGTTTCACCGACGAGGAAGGCGGGCTGATCGGCAGCCTCGCCATGACGGGCCGCCTGCAGCCGGCGGCGCTCGATGTCGTGAGCCACTCGGGCAAGACGATTCGCGAAGGCATCCGTGCGGTGGGCGGCGACCCCGACCGCCTCGATCAGGCGCGTCGCGCGCGCGGCGACCTGGCGGCGTTCGTGGAGCTGCACATCGAGCAGGGTGCGCTCCTCGATGAGGGCGATGTCGACATCGGCGTGGTCGAAGGCATCGTCGGCATTCGATGGTGGGACGTCACCATCGATGGCATGGCGAATCATGCGGGCACGACGCCCATGAACCGCCGGCGCGACGCGTTGCTGAGCGCTGCGGAATTCGTGCTCGCGGTCAATCGCGTGGCCACCACCCTGCCCGGCCGGCACGTCGCTACGGTGGGGCGCATCCGCGCCGAGCCAGGTGCCCCGAACGTCATCCCCGGCCGGGTCGTCCTCAGTCTCGAGGTGCGCGATCTCGAGGCCGGCAAGATGCAGCAGGTCTACGACGCAATCCGCGCGGAGGCGGAGCGCATCGGCAAGGCGCGCGAGACCCCGTTCGCTTTCGCCGAGCTCAACGTTGCCTCGGAGCCCGCTCCGACCGATCCGCGCGTGCGCGGGATCATCGCGCAGGCGGCCGACTCGCTGGGGCTCACGCATCGCGCGATGCCGAGCGGCGCGGGTCACGACGCGCAAGACATGACGCACATCGCCCCGACCGGAATGATCTTCGTGCCGAGTGCCGGCGGCATCAGTCACTCGCCGAAGGAATACACGACTCCGAAGGACATGGCGAACGGTGCCAACGTACTGCTGCGCACCGTCCTGGCGATCGATCGAGGAGACCTGCGCTAGCGCGCGCCAGCCAGGGACTTGTAGAACACGGTCGTGGGGCACGGGCGGCCGTCCGGCCACAGTGCGTAATCGGGAATCTCGCCGACGCGTTGCCAGCCGTGGCGCGAATAGAGCCGATAGGCATCGGTGTTCGTCACGGTATCCAGGACGAGCAACGTCCTGCCGGACTCGAGCGCTGCGCGCTCAGCCGCTTCGAGCAAGGCTGCGCCGATTCCCCGCCCGCGCACGCGTCGATGCACCAGCATCTTCGCGACGTCCGCGCGATGCGGCTGGTTCTCGGGCTGCGCCCAGATCACCTGCACCGTTCCGACGATCGTTCCCGCCGCATCCTCGGCAACGATCAGGACGCGATCGCCGCGCACCACACCGGCCGCGACGCCGCGCCAGAACGCATCGGCCTTGGCGCGCGTCATGGGCAGCATGAAGCTGACCGACGCCCCGCCCGCGACGCAGTCGATCAGCACTTCGCTCAGCCCGTGGATCTCGCGATCGCTCGGCGCGTCGAGTCGCCGAATCCGGATGCTGTCAGGCACGCTTCGCTCTCCAGGTATCCGCCAGGAGTGCTACCTTGCCCGGAATCCCGCGCGATGGGTATGGAGCCCGAGAAAATGCAGCAGACCTACAACGTAGAGCCCGTCGGCACCGTCCGCTCGGGGCTGAAGGATCCACAGAAGGCGCCGAGACAAGGCGACGAAGGTGCACCGGCGGCGTGGCTCGAGATCGACCCGGGCGTGACTGGAGCGCTGGCAGGCATCGACGCCGGGGATCAGCTGATCGTGCTGACGTGGCTGCACCGTGCGCAGCGCGATGTGTTGCAGGTTCACCCTCGCGACGACGTGCGCCGACCTCTCACCGGGGTGTTTGCGACGCGTTCGCAGGATCGACCCAATCCGATCGGTCTGCATCGCGTCACCGTGCTGGAAGTGGCGAACGGCCGGCTGCGAGTCGAGCCGCTCGAAGCGATCGACGGAACGCCGATCGTGGACATCAAGATCGTGCTGTCGGACGGTGAGCGCTGACCGTCACACCGACAGCTTTCAGGGATCCTCGCTCGCCAGCCGCGCCTCCGCGAGGTCGATCTCGCGCTCGAGGCGGGTGAGCACGTCGTCGCCGATCTGGCCGTTCTGCCACAACCGGATCAACGCCTCACGCTGCGCCGCCGCCGCCCCCAGCCAGAGGCGCGTCTCGCTGTCCAGCGCCTGCACCCTGCTCGATCCGCGCAGCGAAGGGCTGTTGAAGAATCGTTTGACCGCCACGGCTTCGTGGGCGGGCAAGCCATGCTCCGAGACGAGATGATCGATGGCGTCGATCGCAGCGCGGCGCATGGCATCGCGTGCGAGCTCCGCTTCGGTTTCGCCGGAAGTGTCGCGCTCCAGCCGCAGGGCGCGAACCAGCGGCGGCAAGGTCAGCCCCTGCCCCACCAGCGTCACGAAAACAATCCCGAACGTCAGCAGCACCACCAGGTCGCGCGCTGGAAACGGGTCGCCGTTGGGCAGGGACAGGGGCAAGGCGAGCGCCGCAGCCAGTGACACCACGCCACGCATGCCGCACCAGCTCACCAGAGTCGAGACGCGTGCGGATGCGGGATCGCGCTTGCGCAGCGACGGGATGAGCAAGCGCACGCCATACGTGGCTGTGAAAATCCAGAGAAAGCGCACGCCGATCGCCACCGCGCTCATGGCTGCGACGAGCACCACGGCGCGCGACCACGACAGACCCGGCTCGCCGATGAGAGACTCGGCGATGGCAGGCAGGCGGATGCCGATGAGCACGAACACCAGGCAGTTCACGACGAAGACGACCGCGCGCCAGAGCGTACGGATGTTGAGCCGCGAGATGGCAGACGAGCGCCGATGCGCCCAGCGCGCGCGACTCAGACCGACAGCGACCACGCCGAGCACGCCCGAGGTTTCCACCGCCTCGCACAACCAGTACGTCGCGAAAGGAGTCGTCAGCGAAAGCGCGAGCTCGAGCATCGGATCGTGCAGGCGCTCCTGTAGCCGCGAGGTGATCCAGCCCATCACGATGCCGATCGCGATGCCGCCCAGCGCGATGAGCACGAACTCGCCAACCAGCTCCCAGCTGGAAAAAACGCCGGTCATTGCCGCAGCTACGGCGAAGCGATACAACACCAGGCCCGTGGCGTCGTTGACCAGGCTTTCCCCTTCGAGCAGCGCGACGATCCGACGCGGCAGGCGGAAGCGTTTCAGGACAGCGGTGGCGGCTACAGCGTCCGGCGGCGACACGATCGCACCGAGTGCAAACGCAACGGCCCATGGCACCTCGGGGACGAGCCACTTGAGAGCCAGGCCGACGGCGAGAGTCGTGGTCGCAACCAGACCGATGGCGAGTAGCAGGATCGGGCGCAGAAGGGCGCGAAAATCCCGCCAGGAGGTGTCTATCGCGGCCGGGTAAAGCACTGCCGGTAACACGATGGCGAGCACCAGATGCGGCTCGAGATCGAGACCCGGCCAGCTGTAGAAGGTCCCGAGCACCATGCCCGCGAGCACCAGCACGATCGGGTATGGCACCCTGACGCGGTTCGCGACCCAGCCGGCCGCGATCGCGCAGGCCATCACGAGGATGATAGAGAGCATCGCCGCAAGTATGCGGCAAGGAACGCTGCGCGAGGCCCCTTTTCAAGGAATCCCTGAGCGCAAGACGCAGGTCCTTTGCGCGCCGGCGTCCGGCCCGTCAGCGGTCGCGGACAAACTCCATGATCCAGTTCGTCTCCCACGTCTTGCGGTCGTCGAACGAGTAGGCCTGCTCCCACTGCGCCGATCGCGGTGTGATCTTCGACCAGATGAAGCGCACGGGCGTGCGCTTGCCGTCGAAGGTGGTCGTACCGAAGAACGTGCCGACGCCGTTCTCAAACCTGCCTTGCATCGGCGGATCGAGTGCGCCGGACGGATCGCGGCCGTCGAGCCACCAGATCGCCCACTGCCCTTCCTTCGCGTCGTAGGAACGCAATGCCAGTGCACGATAGCTACCGCTGGCAGCGTTGAGCACAGTGTCATCGGAGTTCACCCAGCTCCCGAGCATGCTCTGATTGCGGACGGTGCCGGTCGCTTGCGCCCATTCGGGCTTGTCGCCTCTCGTCCGCAGGTAGCGATGATGGACGCGCCAGTCTCCGGCCAGGAACGCGAAATCGTCGAATGCCGCGGGCGAGACACTCGAACCGTCTGACATGGCGCCCACGCGCGCTGGCGGAGGGGTCGATGCTTCCGCCCGCGTGAACGTCATGATCCAGTTCGTCTGCCACGTCTTGCCCGAATCCGCGGACGACGCCTGCTGCCAACGCGCGGACGTGGGCGTGATGTCCGACCACAGGAAGCGTACGCGCATCGGCTTGCCGTCCTGTTCGTAGTCGGCGAAAAACGTTCCGACGCCGTTCTCGAAAGTGCCCTTCACCGGAGAGCCGAGCGGGCCCGAAGGATATCGGCCGTCCAGCCACCAGATCGCCCACTGCTGCGCCTTCGGATCCCAGGCTCGAAGAGACACCGCCGGATAGACGCCACGCGGCGAATGCAGCACGTTCTCGTCCACGTTGGCGGCACCCGCCATGACGTTGTAGTGCGTCATCGTTCCCTCGAACTGCGCCCACTCCTTCGTGTCCGCCATGATCCGCCGGTGGTGCACCTGCCAGTCACCGATGAGGAAATCGAAATCGCGCGGTATCGCGGTCTTGTCCGCTGCACCAGGCGCCGCCGCGGCAGCGAGAGCAAACGTCGCTGCGTGCGAGAGGACGGCTGCGTGCGAGAGGACGGCTGCGTGGACGCCGAGCGCAGCGATCGTCAGTAACATTGCGAATGCGCGCAACGGACGGCGCGTGCTCCTGCAAGCCCTGCTTGCGCAAACCGTGCTCATGCGAGTCGTGCTCATGCTGCTTCCTTGCGCGACAGGCTCTCGGCGATGCAGCGCACCAGCTCGCGTGCGTAGCGCCGGTCCGGATCGCGCTCGGGATCGTAGATGCTGAAGTTGATACCAGCGATGCGTCCGGACGCGCGAAGCATCGCGACCAGCGTGGCGAGCTGCGCGTAGTCGAACCCCGGTGTGCCGGTGGAATCGACAGCCGGCATCACGGCCTGGTCGAGAACATCGAGGTCGACGTGCAGCCATGCGCGGCGCAGCTCGCGCTCTGCGAGCCGCGCGATCGCCTGCCGCGCCGCCGCCGCGACGCCACCGGCATGAACGCGCTGTACCGTGATCATCGTGATCTGGGTGTCGAAGACGTCGCCGTAATACTTCATGAATGCCGGGTCGCCGGAAGATCGTTCGCCGATCTGTACGACGTCGGCATCCTGCGCGAGCGGCGTACCAACCTGTGGCCAGGACGTCAGCAAAGCCTCGCCCCGGCCAGTGGCCAACGCCAGATCCATTCCGGCTGCCGCGCCCAGGACCACCTTGCTGTTGTAGTTGCCGGGATGCGAGAAATCGCTGTGACCGTCGACGTGCACGAGACCCCTGCCCCCCGCGAGGCGCAGGCCGTGCAGCGAGCCCAGCAGGATGCTGCAATCCCCGCCGATGACGACGGGGAATTGCGCCGACACGAGGGCGCGGCGGAGGGTCGCGGCCAGCTGCAGCGAAAACGCCCGAATGGACTTGCCGTTGCGGATGCGCGTGCCCGACTGCGCATCGAACTCGTAGCGCGGGCGCGCCAAGCGCACCACCTCAACTGGACGCAGCGCGTCGGCGAGCCCCGCCTCCATCAGCGCCTGCGGTGCGCCCCAGGTTCCGGGCTGACGTCCGTTCTCGGGCCGCAGCCCGAGATTGCTGGGGGCAAGAACGAGCGCGATCGCAGAAGGCGGACCAGCGATCGCAGTGGGCAGATCAGCGCTCCCGGCGGGCCTGTCAGTGACCTGCGGCCTGTTCTGCGCACGAATGCCACGGCCGAGCGTGGCGCCGAGCATGGTGGCGAACACCCGTCGCGTGATCATCGTGGCGTCCCGCCATGGCTAACCTATAATCGCTTGTACATCGGTTAGCCAGAACGGGTCAACCTGTGAACGATGTTTTACCAGTTATCATCGCCGGCCACGAGTTCGCTGCGCCGGACTTCGTGGGCGGCGACCCGGCGCTCGACTTCGTGAACACCGTGGCTGGCCGCGACGCGCAACCGCGAGATCGGCTGGACGGCTACGGCAGGCTGGTGGAATGGGCGAAGGGTGCCCGGCTCCTGCCCGATAAAACCCTTCAGGCACTCGCGCGCAAGGCGCGGAGCAACACCGCCGCCGCAGAAGGCGCGCTGCAGCGCGCGAAGGCGCTGCGTGAAGCGATGTTCGCGGTCGTCACGGCGAGCATTTCTGGCGCCCCACCGGGCAAAGCTGCGCTCGCGTTGCTCCGGGAGCACTGGGTCCGCGGCGTCGATGCGTACGAGCTCACCTTCGCCGGTGGCCGCATCGGCACTGCGCTGAGGTCCGACGCCGCCAGCCTCGACCTGATCGCCGCCGTCATCGCGCGTCGCCTGGTCGAGCACGTCCTGATTTCGCCCGCGGAACGGCTGCGCATCTGTCAGGGACCGGATTGCTCCTGGCTCTTCATCGACAGTTCCAAGGCCGGGCGGCGCCGTTGGTGCGACATGGCCGTGTGCGGCAATGCCGCCAAGGCACGCCGTTTCCATGCGCGTGCCCACGGACGCGCCCGGCGTCGCAGACAAGCTTCGTAGGGAGAGGCGCCGAAGCCGCCGGCGTCAGCCGGGGCGTTCTGCGTCAGCCGGGGCGTTCTGCGTCAGCTGGGGGTTCTGCGTCAGCTGGGCGTTCCAAGTCAGCTGTCAACGCTCGCGAGCATTGCCTGCCAGCGCGGATCCTCGTGCAGCCCCTTGAGGAGAACGGAGTTCTGCATTTCCTCCTGCGCGTCCTGGTCCGGCCAGACCGAACCTTCGTCGCGCATCTGCCGGCGGGCGAGCTCGAGCCAGCGGAACGCTTCGTCGCCATCGCCGCGGTACGCGTACACCTCGGCCACGTAGAACTCGACACACGCAAGCCGCTCGGGTTGACCGACCTGCGCGATCAGCCGTTCGAGCGCAGCATCGGCCCCGGCTGCGTCACCGCGCGTGTGATAGACGAGTGCCTGTGTCTGATCGCGGTACAAACCTTCCGGCAGCTGCGCAGCCGTGTTGAGGGCAGCCTCGGTCCGGCCCTGCAGGACGTAGGCCTTCGCGAGGTCCATCCGCGCCGTGTGCATCGTGGGATTGATCTCCAGCGTCCGGCGCAACTCGGCGGCTGCCTCATTCCAATGCCCGGCGACCAGCAGGTGAGCACCCAGGTTCGCGCGATAAATCGACGACAAGGGATCGACGGCCACGGCACGCCTGAACATACCTACGGCATCATCGAAACGCCCCTCGCGCTTCGCCAGGGTCGCCAGGGCTCCGAGCACCAGCGGATCCGACGGATTGAGAGCGACCGCGCGTTCAAAGTGCCGTGTCCCGGCAGCACCATCGCCGGTGGTCCAGTGGTACTGCGCGATGCGCATCTGGACTTCGGCAACGTCCGGTGCGAGCGCAACAGCTCGCTGCGCTGCTTTGCGCCACTGGGCCACTTCCTCTGCGGTCAGACTCTTCTCCTCGCTACGCGCAATGTAGTAGCTCCCTGCGAGACCAGCCCACGCCCGCGCGTAGTGTGGATCGATCTCGACGGCCTCCTGGAAGTACTCTCGTGCGCGGGTGATATCCCACTTCCCGCGCCGATGAAAGAAATAGCGTCCCTGCAGGTAGCGCTCGAACGCGGCTGCGCTGGTCGTTTCCAGCCGCCGCGGTCCCTGGTCGCCGGTCAGGGTCACGTGCAGAGACTCAGCGACCGCGCCAGCGATGTCGCCCTGCACACTGAAGACGTCCTGGAGATCGCGGTCGTAAGTTTGCGACCAGACGTGCACGCCGCCGGTATCGACGAGCTGCGCCGTGATACGCAGCCGATCGCCCGCCTTGCGCACGCTGCCCTCGAGCACGTGCGTCACGTTGAGTTGCTTCGCGATGGCAGCGATATCGGCTGTACTGCCCTTGAACGAAAACGACGACGTGCGCGCGATCACCCGGAGCGCGGTCGATTGCGCCAGCAGATTGAGAATCTCCTCCGACAGGCCATCGGCGAAATACTCCTGGTCGCGCTCGGGGCTCATGTCCACGAACGGCAGGACCGCGACTGCCGGTGTCCTGGCCGGCGTCGTCACGTCGGCAACGCTATCTGCTGGCTCGTACTGAAACCGGTAGTAGATGCCCGCGCCCGCGATCAGAAGCGCGACGATGGCGGCAGCGAAGAGGCCGCCAGCGAACACGCCGGGGCGCCAGCGCCCGCGTCGCGGCGTCGTGGTCGGAGCATCGATCGCGCCCTCTTGCCTCGGCGCCGGCGGCGCAGAGGCTGACCCGTCGCGCGAGCGGACATCGGCGACGAACCGATAGCCCCTGCCGGGGACCGTCACGATGTAGCGATGCTCACCGGGCTTCTCGCCAAGGGTGCGACGCAGCGTGTGGATCGTCTGCGTCAGGTTGCCCTCTTCGACGACCACGTCGGACCAGAGGGCTTCCATCAGCTCGCGCTTGTCGAGGAGCCGGCCCGGGCGCTCGACGAAATACAGCAGCGCATCCAGGACCTTGCCGGTGACCGGGATGGACCGGCCATCGGCGCGCAGCGACAGCACGCGACGCAGCGCATCAAGCTCGAAGTCGCCGAACTCGTAGAGCGGATGTGCGTGGCGGGCGGACATGGTCTGCGGTTCTTTGAGAAGAACTGACGAGAATTGAGCCGCTACAGAGGACTTTTAATACGGCTCGCTCCGATTCTAGCCCCCGTCTGGAGGTTGCGCTCAACCCCCTTGGGTAAGTACGGAGCACTGACTTATGAACATAACGATGCAGCGGGCACGGGGATTGCGGGCCCTGATTTTCTGCGGATTGCTGGGCGCCGTAGCTGTGGCCAGCGCCGACGCGGTCACTGACTGGAACGAAATTACACTCGCCGCCGTGAGTGCCCCCACCGGGCGGCCCGGACCGATCGGGGCCGTGGACATCGCGCTGGTACACATCGCGATTCACGATGCGGTGCAGGCCATAGAGCGGCGGTACGAGCCCTATCACTTCGAGCTCAAGGGCGCGACGGGCAGGCGGGCAGCCGCGGTCGCTGCTGCAGCGCGTGACATGCTGGTCGGCATGTACCCCGCGCAGGCCACCAGCCTGAACGACACCTACCTGCTCTACCTCGCCAACAACGGTCTCACGGACGACCCGGGTATCGCCGTCGGCCAGGCAGCGGCCGCCAACATCCTGCCGCTGCGCCGTGTGAACCCCAATCCGCTGCCGCCACCGTTCAACGGCGTGCCCAATCCAGGTCCGGGCGACTGGCGCCCGACGAACTCACTGCTCGGCAATCCGCCCGCACCGCCGCCCTTCGCTTCGATGGCAACCCCGTGGCTCGGCGAATTCGATCCGTTCACGCTTACCAGCCCGCGACGCTTCCGCGCACAGCCGCCGCCGGCGCTCACCAGCGAGCGCTACCGGCGCGACTACGACGAGGTCAAGGCGCTCGGCTCGCTGACCAGTGCGACGCGCACGCCGGAGCAGACCGACCTCGCCTACTTCTACAGCGACAACTTCTTCACGCAGTGGAACCGCGCCTTGCGGGCCATTTCCGCGCGGCACCTGCATCGCATCGGCGACAGCGCACGGCTGTTCGCGCTGGCGAACATGGCGACAGCCGACGCGGTGATCACGTCGTGGGACAGCAAGAAATTCTATTCCTTCTGGCGGCCGATCACGGCGATTGCGGAGGGCGACAACGACGGCAATCCGAACACCGGCGGCGATCCGGCCTGGCAACCGCTGATCAACACTCCGAACTATCCGGACTACACGTCGGGTGCCAACAACGTGACCGGCGCGATGACGCGCACGCTAGCGCTGTTCTTCGGTACGGACTGGTGCACGTTCGAGGTGACGTCGCTCGCGCCCCAGGCAGTACAGAAGACGCGGACCTATCACCGCTTCTCGGATGCGGCGCGCGATGTGGTCGAGGCACGCATCCTGCTCGGTATTCACTTCCGGTTCGCAGACACCGCCGCCCGCGCCCAGGGTGAGAGCGTCGCGGAGTGGGCCGGCAGGCGCTTCCTGCTGCCGTTGCGAGGTGGACATCACCGATTCGACGAAGACGGCAACTGAGGCCACGAGGTCGTGCATGGGCGCCCAGTGTGTCGGGCGCCCCGCTGATCGCCGACGCGCATCGAGTGCTGCAACGCTCGACGCGCGTCGGCGCCATCCGGACGCCATGACAAACCGGGGAGTCGGGCGCTGCACCTCAGGCTTGGCCGATATCCTCGTTCCAGACATCGGGATGTGCTTCGATGAAGCGCGTCAGCAGTTGCACGCACTCGCGCGAATCGAGGTCGACGACCTCGACGCCGCGCTCGCGCAGCCAGTCGATGCCACCGCGAAACGTGCGCGACTCGCCGACGATCACCTTGCCGATCTGGAACTGCACGATCAGGCCGCTGCAGTACCAGCACGGCGCGAGGGTGGTGACCATGATCGTGTCCTGGTAGCGCCGCTGGCGGCCGGCCTTGCGAAACGCATCCGTCTCGCCATGGACCGACGGATCGTTCTCCTGCACGCGGCGGTTGTGACCGCGACCGAGGAGCTTGCCGCTGCGATCGAAGAGCGCCGCGCCGATCGGGATCCCGCCTTCGGAGAGGCCGCGGCGTGCTTCCTCGAGAGCGACTTCGAGCATCGCCTGACTGTCGGCGGATGGGCCCATCACCCTCGGATCGGCGTCACTTGCGGGATCGGAATCACTGGCGCTTCGGGGCGGATTTGGTGCCCGGCGCCGGTCGTGGCCCGTACTCGATGTCGAGGTCCTCCAGGGCATCGCGTATTCGCGGCACCAGCCACTCACCGGCGTCGTTCTCGCCGATCGTTTGCGGCTCCTCCTGGACCGGAAACCGCAGCGCCTTCGCGTCATCGTAGGCCTTGACCAGCTGCTCGTCCGTGCTTGCGCCGCGCAGTTGCTGGAGAATCTTCTGCAGCGCCGCGGTCTCGAACCTGAGAGCCTCGGAGCTCTTGCCGGTCGTGCCCTTCTCTTTCAGCCTGCCTGCGAGGTGAGCATCGATGGCTGCCAGCAGCGCGGTGAAGTGTTTGCTCGTTCGAAAGTCGCTCATGGGCGGCTCCTCAGGCGCTGCGCGGCGTTACGTTCGCGTTGAGCCGGAAAAGGTTGGTCGGGTCGTACTTGTTCTTGATCTGCGCGAGACGGTCGTAGTTGCCGCGATAGTTGGCATTGATGTCCTTCGCGGTCGCTTCGCGCGGCATGTCGTTGACGTAGAACCCGCGCGTGAACTTCTCGAGCGTCGCCCAGTAGCGGCGCGTGGCTTCGATGTGCGGGGCGGGTTCCGGACCGGCCCCGTGCGGCCACGCGCTCACCGCCATCATGTTGGCGATGGCGTAGCGATGCGCGAACGCCGTGTCCTTGTCGGCGACGCGACTCGTCGCACCGCCACAGTGCTGGATGAACCACACCGTCGCCCGACCCGGATCGCCCTGAAACCCATCGACCAGCGCCGAGACCAGCTCGCCGGGCATCTGCGCGATGAAGCCACCCTTGAGATACGAGGCGATCGCACGCGAGTCGCCCTGGTCGTTCGTGCGCTGCACCTGCACGTAGTCCATCGTCTTGAGGGTGTCGCGATCGGGTGTGCCGAGCTTGCGAACCGGTGCCAGCGCGGCCTCCGCTTTCGCCGCCGGACCGCAGTAGCAGGCTTCCAGCGAGATGAAGCCGGGCGCGCCGCCGGGAGGGATCATCATCACCGGGTCGAGGTACAGCTCGTCGGGCGCCGTGGGCGCATAGTCCGCCCACATGCTGAGCACATCGCGCGCCCGCGCGAGCGGAAATACGACCTGCCCGGCGACCACCTGCTTCTGCATCGGATGCAGGTGAAATTCGAACGTCGTGACGACGCCGAAGTTGCCGCTGCCGCCCCGTACGCCCCAGTACAGGTCGCGATTCTCGGTAGCACTCGCGTGGCGCAGCTGTCCGTCAGCGGTCACGAGATCGACCGATTCGACATTGTCGATGGCCATGCCGTAGCGACGCGCGAGACGACCGAAGCCACCCCCGAGCGTCAGTCCGCCAACGCCGGTGTGCGACACGGTTCCAAGCGGCGTCACCAATCCATGCGCCATGGTTTCGTGGTCGACGTGGCCGAGCAGCGTGCCGCCGTCCACCCATGCGCGGCGTGCGCGTGGATCCACCCGCACGCCGCGGAACGCAGTCAGGTCGATCAGCATGCCGCGGTCGCAGGTCGACTGGCCGGAGTGGCTGTGACCGCCGCACTTCACCGCGACCAGCAGGTCGTGCGCGCGCGCGAAGCTCACGGCACTCTGCACGTCCGCGGCGCCGGTCGCCTGGACGATGAGCGCCGGTCGCTTGTCGAAGGACGGGTTGAGGATCAGGCGCGCGGTGTCATAGCCATTGTCACCGGCGAGCAGCAGCAGCCCGCGCAGGCGCGCGCCGAGATCGTCGATGTCGGCGCCCCGCAGCGTGATTTCACGACCGTCACCGGTGATCGCCGCAATATCGGGCGCCTTGCCCGCGGCCGCATCGGACGACTTGCCCACGCGCGCCGCGTAGAGCGGGCGGAATCCCGGGAAGGCGGCAACGGCAGCGAGCAGTGACGAATGCAGAAATTCGCGGCGTTTCATGAGACTCCCCCTGACGGCACGGCGTGCGCCGTGCATGCACGGCTCGCTTCGCGGAATGGCGAGAGTATGGAAGCGGGGCCGGACGACGCAAGTACAATTCCTGAAGTCAGCGGCGCTGCGTCGGGGGCAGAACGTCCTGCGCGAGGTGCCCCAGCACGCGACCCAGTATTGCCGCGGCGCGCGACCCAGTATTGCCGCGGCACGCGAAACTGCGGCAGATCACCGAGATCGACTCGCACGGTCTTTCTTTTTCCGACCTCGAACGTATATTGGTGGCGCATGGCGGTTCGGCGGTCATCGCGGCAACTCCGCCGTGCCGGAGTGTAGCGTGCTGCGCTGCGAGCCGCAGGGAGTGATGCCATGAAACTGCGCTACAAGATCCTGAATACGGTGCTCGCGCTCGTCGTGCTCGGCGTGATCGCGCTGGGCATCACCCTCAGCTACACCGCCGACTGCCCGCCACCCGCGGCGCTGCCCGCCGGCGACGCGATGAACGCGGTGATCCAGCGCTGCTACGGCTCGCCGGACGTTCTCGAATACACGCGGATCGCGAAGCCGGTGCCGAAAGACGATCAGGTTCTCGTCAGGGTGCACATCGCCGCCGCCAACCCGCTGGACTGGCACTACATGCGCGGCGAACCGTACATCATGCGCCCAGACGCCGGCATCGGTTCGCCGACCAATCCGCGCCTCGGTGTCGACTTCGCGGGCACGATCGAAGCCGTGGGGAAAGACGTCAGGCGATTCAAGGTCGGCGACGAGGTCTTCGGCGGCGGTAATGGCTCGTTCGCTGAATACGTCGTGGTGCGCGAAGAGCGCAACGTGGTGCCGAAGCCCGCCAACGTCACGTTCGAGGAGGCCGCGGCCGTTCCGATCGCGGCGATCACTGCGTTGCAAGCGCTGCGCGACAAGGGACAGGTCAAGGCCGGGCAGAAGGTTCTGATCAATGGCGCGTCCGGGGGCGTCGGCACATATGCCGTGCAGATCGCGAAGACGCTCGACGCGCAGGTAACCGGCGTGTGCAGCACGCGCAACGTGGAGATGGTGCGATCGCTTGGCGCCGATCGGGTCGTCGACTACAAGCAGGACGACTTCACGAAGGGCGATGCCCGCTACGACGTGATCGTCGACCTGATCGGCAACCACGGTCTGCTCGCCCTGCGGCGCGTGCTGGAACCCGGCGGCCGCGTCGTGATCGTGGGCGGGCCCGAAGGCAAGTGGATCGGGCCACTGTCCGGCATCGTTCAGGCCCTGGTCGTGAATCCATTCGTCGACGAGGAGTTCGGATTCATGCTCGCGGACATGAATCCGAAGGATCTGGCGTGGCTGGGCGATCAGCTGCAGGCGGGCAAACTCCGCTCGGTGATCGACCGGCGCTACGAGCTCAGTGAAGTGCCCGAGGCGCTCGCGTACCTGGAAGAGGGTCACGCGCGCGGCAAGGTCGTGATCGACGTGGTGGAGCCCCGGCAAGCCACGACGCCCGAAGGGGCAACACCGGGGGGCGCGGCTCCGGCGAGTGCAACGCCAGGGCCTGCGACGCCGGAAAGTGCGACGCCGGAGAGCGTCACCGCGCCCCCGCCGCGAACCTGAAGATCAGCCGCCGCCTCTGACCTGTTGGCGGATGACGGCGGCACTGCGATCTGTGCGCACGATCGCTTTCACGTCGTAGCCCGCATCTTGCAACGCCTGGCGCAGAGTGGCGTCCGGGATGTCGGTGCCCGGCCGCGTCGTGACCGCCACCAGGCGATGCTCGAGGCTGATCACCACGTCCTGCGTGGCCGGGTTCTTGCGCAGCGTTTTTTCGACGCCCGTCGCGCAGAACCCGCAGACGAGTCCGTGCACGGTCATCTCGATGGTGTCGGCTGTTGCAACCGAGGTTGCGCCGAGTGCCAGCAGAGTCAGCAGTCCCTTGCGTACACTCACGTCTCTTTGCTCCGTCAGAAGTGAACCGTCAGAAATTGAACATCAGCATCGCCTGAACGCGACCTTCCTGCGTCACGCCGGCTTCGATCCAGCTCTTGCGCTTGAACAGGCGGACCAGAGCGGAGAATTCCGTGCCGTGGTGGAGCAGCTCGCCGGAGTACTGACGCGCCTGGACCAGGAACCACACCGCCAGGGTGTTGTAGTCGTGCTCGTACGGCGCGACGCCCAGCTGCAACGTGTCGATGCGATGACGGAAGAAGCTCGATTCGTGCAGGTCGGTGCGCAGCGAGGCGTAGATGCGACGCGTCTCATAGTCGAACTGCGCGCCGACGTTCCCGGCGAACTCGAGATCTTCCGTGGCGTCGCGCACCTGGCCTGCGCTCGCCCACACGAAGATGTTCGCCTGCGCGGATTCCAGGTTCCAGCGCTTGGGCAGGTAGTTGAAGCGCAGGTAGGTGATGCCGTGGCTGGCCTCGGTGTCCGTGAGGCTCGGCGCGCCGTGCGAGTGTCCCGGCGTGCCTGCGGGGATGTGGCTCTTGAACGAGAGGTGACCCGCACCGAAGGAATAGCGATACGACGGGGCGTAGAACGCCTGGTACTCGCGCATCGTCTCCGCGCCATACTCGCTCATGATAGTCACGCCGTCCGCGAACGCGATCGGCCGTGCCTGCGCGGCGCCCGTGACGCCCGCCAGAATGCCGAGGAGCGCGACTGCGCATCCGAATCGACTCACACGGTGTACTGAGGTCATCCCTGTCCCCGGCTATCCCGATCCCTGCCGCAGCGTGGCAGCGTCTCCTTCGTTGCATCGAACATACCAGCGCGTTTGCGGGCAGGCTTGGCATCGCCGGCCACGATGGCGTGGAAAGTCTTACCACGGCCTCGTGTAAATCGTTCCGTCGCGACGATCTGACCCGTATCATGGCCATCATGACGGAACTCCAGGTTCTGCCCGCGGCAAGCGGCGTCGGGCTGCGGCTGCGGCACGGCGAGCAACTGCGCATCGTCGATACCCTGGGCGGAAACAGCGGCGATCTCATCGCTTTTTCCGCCGACGGGCGCGAGCGCATGTCGAACGGCCGCACGTTCGACTACGGCGGCAAGGTGTACCTGTCGACGGGCGACGCGATCTGGTCCGATCGCAGCAACCGGATGCTGACCATCGTCGCGGACGACATCGGGCGACACGACTTCCTGTACTCGTCGTGCAGTCTCGAGATGTATCGCATCCAGCACGGCGTGACGGGCTATCACCCGAACTGCCACGACAATCTGCTGACAGCCCTTCGCGGGCTGGGAGTCACGCCGGATGTCCTGCCGACGGCGTTCAATTTCTTCATGAACGTCGAAGTGCAGCCGGACGGACGCCTGAAGTTCCTGGCGCCCAGGGGGCGCGCCGGCGACTCGATGATCGTCCGCGCCGAAATGGACCTCGTCATTGCGATCTCGGCGTGCCCGGCGTCCGTCTGCAACGACGGCGCGCCGCCGCGTCCTCTCGGGTTCGAGGTACTGCCGAAACAGATAGGATGAGGCGGGCTCGCCGATGACCTGGAGGGAGGGTCACCGATGGCGACGGTCTCGACACAAACGCACGCGCCTGCGGCTCGGCGGCCGCTTCGCATCTACCTGCCGATCGCGCTGTTCGCGATCGTCGTGGCATTCGTCGGATTCTGGTCGTCGTACTACGGCCGCATCTTCACCGGCACCGTCACCACCGCAGCGATCATTCGTGCGCCGACTGATCGTCGGGACGGACACCTGGAACTCATTCGTCGACTGGGTCACGCGCTTCTATGCGTGACGCCCGGTGCGGTGGCGCCGGACCAGCCGCGACCTGGCCGCGCTCAGCAGGATCTTCGAATACAGTTTGTGAAAGCCGAGCATCTCGTCGTAGGGAGAACCGAGGCGCTGCTTCGCTGATCTGTTCCGCGTCGGAACGACGGCGGTGCCGAAGTACAGGCGCGTGCCGCCGCTCTGCCCACCGCCGCGGCTATCGAGCGGCGCGACCATCAGCCACGAATGCGTGCGCTGCATGTAGTCACAGAGCAGCAGCTGATCGGGTGCTCTGCCCTCCACGCTCCAGGCGGCGAACACCTCGAGCTCTCCGCGCGCCAGACGCCGCACGTCCTCGTCGGTCGAAGGTTTCGAAACCGCCCACTTCAGAATGAGCCGCTCGAGTCTGAAGATGGCGGTCGTGTAGAACGCCTCGATGTATTCGGCGTGCGAGACGCGCGCGGCGATCTCGGTGAAGTAGCAATCGGTGTACCCGCCCGTGTCCACGTACCTGCGAAGCAGCGCCGCTGTGGGAAGGTCGCCGGGGGCGATGGAACGCTGGAGGGTGGAGGCCTGGCCTGTGGACCGACTCACGGAGGGTCTTTCTCGAATCGCTGCGTTCCGGGCGGCAACTGCACCCAGGAATGCCGGCGAGCGTCGTAGACCGAGACGCGTGGCGGCGCGAACCCGGGATCGGCGAACGCGCCGACGGCCACACTCACCGAGCGATCGTTTCCTTCTTCCGTATGGAAAAGATTCGTGCCGCAGACCGGGCAGAACCGGAACCTGAATCGTGCTCCCTGATCGCCGACGCGAACGTACTCCGTGGCGGTTCCACTGACCCGGTAGGGCGCGCGAAATGCCGCCAGTGCCGCGAATACGCTGCCGGTCCGCCGCTGGCAGGCCAGGCAATGACAAACGCCGACGCCGAGAGGCTCGCCCGCCAGCTCGATTCGCAACTGTCCGCAGGAACACGACGCGGTTCGCGTGGCCATTCATCACCCTGCACGGCGCTCGTTCGCGCCTTCCAGAGAGCACTCTACACGCGCCCGCGAGCGCTTCGTCAACAGGCCGCGCCGGCAGTGTGCGAAATCGCATGCCTTTCGTTTACCATCCGGCTTCTTTTTGCACCGATCGGTGAACACGCCATGTCGCTTCGTCCCAGATTGCTGACCCCGCTGATCGTTGTCGGCGCCCTTGCGCTGGCGTCGGGCGCGTATGTATCCATCGCCGCCACCGCCGACAGCGTGGATCCGGCGCGCCTCTCGCAGCACGTGAAGGTGCTGGGCTCCGACGAGTTCGAAGGGCGCGCACCGGCGACGCCTGGCGAAGAAAAAACTGTGGCGTACATCACCGGGCAGATGAAGGCGGCAGGGCTGCAGCCGGGCGGCGACCTCGAGAACGGCAAGCGCGCCTGGACACAGGACGTGCCGCTCGCCCAGTTCGACATCGACGGTCCGGTGGCGCTCAGCATCACGTCCGGCGGACAGACGCGCGCCCTGTCGCAAGGCAAGGACCTGGCGATCCGCGCCGCGGCGACCAATGTCGATCGCGTGCAGTTCAAGGACGTGCCGCTCGTGTTCCTCGGCTACGGCGTCAAGGCGCCCGAGCGCCAGTGGGACGACTGGCAGGGCGTCGACATGCGCGGAAAGATTGCGATCGTGCTCGTGAACGACCCGGACTTCGAGGCCGGAGCGGGGGCATTCGGCGGGCGCGCGATGACTTACTACGGACGCTGGACGTACAAGTACGAGGAAGGCGCGCGGCAGGCTGCACTCGGCGTACTGGTCGTCCACGAAACGGAGCCGGCCTCCTACGGCTGGGCGACGGTCGAGAACTCGAACACGAACACCATCTTCGACATCCTGCGCGAGGAGCCGCGCAAGGTGCACGTCGACATGGAGGCCTGGATCCAGCGCGACGTCGTCGTGGCGCTCTTCAAAGAGGCCGGGCTCGACTTCGAGCAGCTCAAGAAACAGGCGCAGTCGAACTCGTTCCGCGCGGTGCCCCTGAAGGGCGCGACGATGTCCGGCGACTGGCGTGTCGCGCGCAAGACCGTCGTGTCGAAGAACGTCGTGGGCATGCTGCCCGGCACGCAGCATGCCGATCAGACGGTGATCTACAGTGCGCACTGGGACCACCTCGGCGTCGGCAAGCCGGACGCCACGGGCGATCGCATCTTCAACGGCGCCGTGGACAACGGCACGGGAGTTGCGGCCGTGCTCGAGCTCGGGCGCCTGTTCGCCGCAGCGCCGAAGACGCCGCGCACGGTAGTCTTCATGACGGTGACGGCCGAGGAGCGAGGGCTCCTCGGCACCGAGTACTACGCGATCAATCCGCTGTACCCGCTGGAAACGACAGTCGCCGTCATCAACATGGATTCGCTCGGCGTGCACGGGCGCACCAAGGATTTCGGCAGCCTCGGGCCCAGCACGCTGGTCGACGAGATCGAAGCCGAGGGCCGCAAGCACGGCCGCACACTCGCGCCCGATCCGCGGCCCGAGGCGGGCTCGTTCTACCGCTCCGATCACTTCCCGTTCTCGAAAGCCGGCGTGCCGGCGGTGTCGTTCCGCTCGGGCGAGGATCTGGTCAACGGCGGCACAGCCCGCGGCAAGGCGCTGCGCGAGGAATACACCGCCAGGAAGTATCACCAGCCGCCGGACGAATGGAGCGACAAGCTCGACTTCAGCGGCGAGGCCGAGGACGTCACCATGCTCTACAACGTGGGACGCTCGCTCGCCACGTCGAATCGCTGGCCGGACTGGAAACCCGGAGCCGAATTCAAGGCGCTTCGCGATCAGTCGGCAGCGAAGCGCAGGTAGCATCCGGCCCGGCGCCGGTCAGGGCGGCGCTGGCACACAGGCGCTCGCCGGCTGACTACGCCTCATCTGGCCGGATCGGCGTGGCCGCGTTCGGTCCGGCAACCGTAGTCCATTCGCGCACGCGCCAGCTCGTGACCAATCCGTTCACGACATAGGGGTCCTCGCGCGCGAACTTCTCCGGCACGCTCTTCGAGTCTGCGAAGAACAGCAACACTGCACCATCGACCGGACCGGCGAGCGCGCCGGCGAGCAGGAGCTGGCCACGGTCGTGCGCAGCCCAGACCCTCTCGAGATGAGCACGGCGGAAATCGGCGCGGCGCGCGACGAACGTCGCGCCGACCTCGTAGAACAGCAGGAAGTGGTTCATTTCATCTCTCCGTTTCCTCCGGGATGGCGGCGCGACGGACGGCTCACAGGCGCTCGATCCAGCCGTGCGCACCGGTTTCGAGTCCAGAAGCAATCGCAACGAGGCGCGCACGGACTGCCGCGCCGATCTTCTGCTCCTCGACGGCGGGCAGCACGAGATCCCGCTCGCGGTAACGGATACGCCGCACAGGGGTGAGCGTAGCCGCCGTGCCCACGCCGAAGCATTCGCGCAGGTCGCCGCGGTCGTGAGCCTCGACGATTTCGTCGATGCTCACGCGCCGCTCGCGCACGGTATGTCCCGCCTCGCGCAGCAGCGTGAGCACGCTGTCGCGCGTGATACCAGCCAGGATCGTCCCCGACAGCTCCGGCGTCACCACCTCGTCGCCGAGCACGAAGAAGACGTTGGTGACACCGCACTCTTCGACATACCGGTGCTCGACACCGTCCAGCCACATCACGGTGTGAAAGCCGGCGTCGCGCGCCAGGCGCTCGGCGAGCATGCCGGCGGCGTAGTTGCCACCCGGCTTGACGTCGCCCGTGCCACCGGGAAACGCCCGCACGTAGCGCTCCGTGACCAGCACGTCGAGGGGTACGGCGAAGTAGCTGCCGAATGGAAAGGTGAAGACCACGAAGAGAAAGCGATCCGCAGGCTTGACGCGCACCGACTCGTCGATCGAGAAGAAACAGGGCCGGATGTAGAGAGCGCCGGCGCCGTTCTCCGGTACCCAGTCCCGGTCGAGCCGCACCAGGTCGCGAATCCCCTCGAGAAACAGCGCTTCCGGCACTTCCGGCATCGCGAGTCGCGCCGCCGAGCGATTCAGCCGCCGCGCATTGTCCCATGGCCGGAACAACAGGACGGAACCGTCAGGCGCCCGCTGGGCCTTGAGGCCCTCGAACACGGAAACACCGTACTGCAGCGCAGAGATACTTGGCGCCAGCGGCAACGGCGCGTACGGGGCGATGACGGGTGCCTGCCACTCGCCGTCGCGGTGCTCAGCAGTCAACATGTGATCGCTGACGATCGCGGGAAACCCGCTGCCGGCGCGCCCGGCGTCGGCAAGACGCGATCGCTGAGTCTCGTGCACTTGCGCCTTCACGACGGCGACGCTCACGTGACACCTGCCGCGGGAACGCCGTCGACCACGATCATGTTCGTTCTCGTCGAGGCCATCCGCATGCGCTTGAGATCGGCGTACTCGGTCGATGTCCACCACGCACGTGCGGCAGCGGGCGAGTCGAAGCGCACGACCACGATGCGCCGCGGCTGCCAGTCGCCTTCGAGCACCTCGATGGCCCCGCCGCGCGCCAGGTAGCGGCCGCCCGCCTGCTCGATTCCGTTCGCGACCTGCGAGCGATACGCGGCATAGGTGCGCTCGTCCCGGATCTCGGTCACGTCCACTATCAAGTATGCAGACATGGGACATGCAGCCATGGATACGTGGTCATGTTGTGCACCCTCGCTCCTCCGGGTCGCTCCTCGTGAGACGAAAGCAAGGCTGCCGGAGCCGACCACCATGTTGCAAGTGAATAATGATCATAGTTAGTATGCCTGACATGGATATCAACGACGTCCGCACGTTCGTCACCGTGATCGAGGCGGGATCGGTCAGCCGCGCCGCGAGCGAGCTGCATGTCACTCAGCCGGCGGTGACGCGCCGGTTGCAGCGCTTCGAGCAGACGATGGGCGCGGCGCTCGTCGATCGCAGCCGCCGGCCGCTGGCGCTGACCGATGCCGGCCGCGCGGCCGTGGAACAATGCCGCCGACTGGTTTCCGCGGCGGACGAGCTGCGCGCTCTCACGCAGGGCGATGCCCTGCCCTCGCGCGAAATACGCGTTGGGGTCGCGCACGCGCTGACCGAGCTCGCACTCTCGGAGCCTGTCGAACAGTTGCGACGTCAGTTCGCCGGCGTCGTGCTGAGACTGCAGACGGGCTGGAGTCGCGACCTGCTGGAACGCGTTCGCGGCGGCGCGCTCGATGCGGCGGTGATCCTGCTTCCGGAAGGAGAAGCGCTGCCGGGCGGCCTGAGTGGCACAGCGCTGGGAGCCGAACGGCTCCAGGTTGTCGCAGCGCGCGACACGGCACTGCGCGTACGCGAGATTCGCGACCTCGGCGACGCCAGCTGGGTGCTGAATCCCGAGGGCTGCGCCGCACGCGCATCGCTGCAACGGGAGTTGTCACGTGTCCGGTTGCCGATGCGCGTCGGCGTCGAGACCTACAACTACGAGCTGCAGCTCGCGCTGGTGGCACGCGCGCGCGGCCTCGGTCTGGTGCCGAGCCGCCTGCTGGAACGCAGCCCGACGCGCGCGCGCCTCCGTACGCTCGAGATTCGCGGGCTGAAGTTCCCGCTAACCATCTGGATGGCAGTCGGCGATGTATCGCCCGCGCTCGCGGCGCCGCTCGCCGCGCTGGGCGGCAAGCTGACCGCGCGTCTGGCGCAGCAGTCACGGACGCGCGGCAAGGCCGGCGGGCGCAAAGCTCCGCGTTCCGTTCTATCCCCACGGTCATGAGTCCGACCGCTAGTGCAAGTCCGACCGCCATGAGCTCCCCTCTCTCTCGCAGGGCGTTCCTTGCCGGACTGGCAGGCGCTTGCTGTTCGTGCGTGCCGCCTGGCTGGTCGACGAGCGCGGCATCCGCGCCTCGCGCCGGCGATTTCGGCGCAGAGGGAACGCCGGCGCGGCTGGAGCTCGGAACCGATGCGATGGACCGCATCGCTCCGACCGTCTGGGTGGCACGGCTGGCGCCCGGCCTGTGGCTGCATACCACCACGGATACCATCGACGAGGACAAGCGCGTCTACTACCCGGCCAATGGCCTGCTCCTCGAAGGCAGCGACGGCAGCGTACTGGTCGATGGCGGCTGGACGCGCGAGCATGCCGAGGTGCTGCTGGAATGGGCGGAGCAAACGCTGCGGCGCCCTGTTTCGCTCGCGGTGGCCACGCACTTTCATGGCGACCGCACCGGCGGGATCCCCGCCTGCGATGCCGCAGGTATTCCTTCGCTCGCTCACCCGCTGACGCGCGAGCTGGCGATGAGCCGCGGCGAATCGGTGCCATCGCGCGCAGCAGAGTTCGTCGCGGACGTGGCGCAGGTGTCGCAGGGATGCGAGCTTTACTTCCCTGGCCCAGGACACACCCGCGACAACATCGTCGCGTGGTTCCCGCGGCAGCGCGTTCTGTTCGGCGGTTGTTTTCTCAAGTCGGTGACCAGCAAGGATTTCGGCAATGTGGCCGACTCCGTGCCGGCCGAGTGGACCGCAAGCGTGCAACGCGTGCAGGCACGCTATCCAGCGCGGGCCATCACGGTGCCAGGCCACGGCACGATCGCCGGCGATGCTATCGCGCACACCCTGCGGCTGGTGGCGAAAACTTACGGTTCCTGAGGTCACTCTGGGACGAACTTTCGCGGCGGGAGCAGGACCTAAGCAAACGCGTCTGGCTATCCGTCACGGAGTGCATCCATGAAGACTTTTCTGGCGATCTACACCGGCACCGCGGACTCGTTCGAGAAATCCGGCTGGAACAAGCTGGACGCGGAACGACGCAAGGCGCGGGAGTCTGAAGGCTTCCAGGCCTGGATGGCCTGGGGCAGGAAACACGCCGCCTCGATCGTCGAGCAGGGCAGCCCTCTCGGCAAGACGAAGCGCGTAGCGCGCGAAGGCATCGCCGACATCAGGAACAACATGACGGGCTACGCGGTCGTGCAGGCAGAATCGCACGCCGCCGCCGCCGCGATGTTCGAGGATCACCCGCACTTCACGATTTTTCCCGGCGACGCGGTCGAGATCATGGAGTGCCTGCCGCTGCCGGATCGCTGACGCTTGGCCCGCCGCCGGAGTTAGAATCGGCGTCGGATGGCGCGCACCGACTACCGTTCCGTCGACGAATACCTCGCCGCACAGCCGGCCCCCGCACGGCCGGTGCTGCGGCGCGTGCGGGCAACGATTCGCAAGACGCTGCCCGGCGCAACGGAAGGGATTTCGTACCAGATCCCGGTCTTCAGACTCCGGGGCGCGATGGTGCTCTACTTCGCCGGGTTCCAGCGACACTACTCCATATATCCCGCGACGCCGCGCGTGATCCGCGCGCTCGGCCGCGAAGGCGCCAGGTATCTGCACAGCAAGGCGACGCTGCGCTTTTCACTGACGGAGGACGTGCCCACGCGGTTGATTGCGCGCATCGCAAGGGCTCGCGTTGCCGAGACGGCAACGCGAGCGAGGACGAAACCGGCCAAGACCAAGCCGCGCCGCAAGCCGGTCTCGCGCGGCAGGCCCGCGCCACGACGCGCGGGCAAGCGTCGGAAGGGCGGCGGCTGATTCATGTGGAAATCGGTCATCGCTGTTTGCGTCGGTGCCAGCGTCGGCGCGCTCCTGCGCTGGGCCCTGAGCGCGCAACTCAACAATCTCTTCCCGGCGATACCGCCCGGCACACTCGCCTCGAACCTGGTCGGCGGCTACATCGTCGGGATCGCGATCGCCTTTTTCGCCGTCAGCACGCTCGCACCTGAGTGGCGCCTGCTCATCATCACCGGCTTCTGCGGCGGGCTCACGACCTTCTCCGCTTTCTCGGCCGAAACCGTCACGCTGTTGCAGCAAGGCCGCGTGCTGTGGGCCGTCGCGATGTCGGGCGCGCATCTCTTCGGCTCTATCCTCATGACCTTCGCCGGAATCGGCACGGTCACGTGGATCCGCAGCTGACGACGCCAAGCGCCGGGGAACCCACCGGGGCCTGACGGGCCAAAGGATCTGCAGCCTCAGCACACGGACGTAAAGAGAGACAAGGATGCAATTCCACCGCGGCAGACTGTTCGATCACGTGCACCTGCGTGTGGCCAACCTCGAAGCCAGCAAGCGCTTCTACGGCGCCGTGCTGAAAGCACTCGGCCTCGCCGACACGCTGGTCGAAGGCCCTGGCCACTTCTACGCCGACGAGCTGTTCGTCGATAAAGCCGACAGCTACGTCACGCGCGTGCACCTGGCTTTCCAGGCATCCGACCAGGAAACCGTGCAGGCCTTTCACGAGGCCGCCATTGCGGCCGGCGGAAGGGACAACGGTGCACCCGGTGAACGCAAGTACCATCCTGGCTACTACGCTGCGTTCGTGCTGGACCCTGACGGCAACAACCTCGAAGTGGTTTACCACGGCGAGGCGACCCGCTCCGCGCCATCCGTCGTCCTGACGCCGATCGAGAAGTAGAGTTTCTCCAACAAATGTGAGCGGCGTTGCCGTAGTGGGACGACCGCCCGTCTAGCATCCGAGCCAGCAGAGAAATGGCGAATCGATCGCCGCATACTCCGGGAACTGTCCGTGTCCTTTTAACCTTGACAGGGCCGGCCGACGTTGCGGCGATCGCTCCGCGTGGAGTCGCAAGGGAGGCGCGCAGCCGACGTGCTACCCGAACGAAATCTCCGTCGACGAGGTGCGAGCGTATCGGGCGCGCACTGGCACGTAGAGAAACGTGTTCAACGGGTTCATGTCACGGGACACAGCGTCGGTCACGGGGCCGCCCGTTTTACAAACCCGTCCTCGCTCCATTCCTCGCTGCCGACGCCGTGGCGGACGAAGAACAGCCCGTTCGGATCGGAGGTGCGCTTGATCGCTGCCAGCCTCGCGTAGTTCGAACCCCAGAACGACTGCTGCCAGCTTCTCTCGAAGTAGTCGCTCTCGGAGACGTACGACGCGGGACTGCCGACGACTTCGAGCAGGGCCGCCATGGAACGATTGATGGCACCTGCGTTTCGCCTGCCCGCGACCACATCGGGCTCGTGGCCCGCGATGCCCGGAAAAGCTGGCGCGGCATTGCCTGCGATGATCGCCAGCGCGAAGGCGTCGAGCGCCGCGGGATTCATCGCCGTGTTCCGTGCCGCCGCCACCGCATCGGCGGGTGCGCCTGCGAGACCTTTGTTGAAGTGCAAAGACACGTGCCAGTGCCGGCTGCTCGCAACGAGCGCGTCTGCGAGCCGGTTCCCACCCTGCTCGCTGAGCAATGACGCCGGAAGCCACGCAGACTTGTAGCCCTGAATCACCTGTCCCGCCTCCTGTACGTCACCCGCCCACGCGAAGTTGCCCGGCGACGCACCAGGGCGGTCGTCACGCACGATGAACTGCGGAGCGTTCTGCTGGAGAAAGTGGGCATCCCAGAAGCTGGCTGCCGCAACGTCGATACTGCTCTGCGGCTCGAGCCACGTGAGCTCTTTCGTCGCGGAAACCCATTGGAAGAACGGTTGCCAGGTTTCGTCGGCCTGCTGCCGGCTCAATCCCTGAAAAACCATGCCGATGCTCATCGTGTTTGCCGGCGAGAAGCGAACCTGCTCGCCCCAGTGACGACTACAGAGTCGGTCGCGATAGAACTGCACGAAGCGGTGCACCAGCTCGCGAAACGCATCGACCGAGCTCGCCTTGATCGAGCCGAACATGGCACCGAAGCGCCCGGGAAGGTCCCGTGTTCGCAGCGTCAGGCGAGTGACGGCTCCGAACGTCCCGCCACCGCCGCCCTTGAGCGCCCAGAACAGGTCCGGGTTCGTGCACTCGTTGGCAATTCGAACCGCACCCTCCGCCGTCACGACTTCCGCTTCGAGCAGTCCGGCAGCAGCGGTGCCGTAGTTCTTCGAAAAACTGCCGAAGCCGCCGCTCTGCACGAGCCCGGCAACACCAACGGTCGTGCACCCTCCGCCCTGCACGTAGCGACTCGCTCCCGTCGTCACGGCGCCGTAGACGTTTGCCCAGACCGCTCCGGCCTGCACGCTCACCGCCGCTTGCCGTTCGACTCTGCCGGCACAGCCCTGGGGCAGAAACTCATCGTGCAACTGGACGGCATTCATGCGGCGCGTCCAGATCAGCAACGAATCGGCCGAGCACGACGTGCCCTGGTAGCTGTGGCCGCCGCCTTTGATCACGAGTCGCAGATTGTGCCGACGCGCGAAATCGACTCCTGCCACGACATCCGCCGTCCCGGCAGCGAGGATGGCGTACGCGCTCGGTACTGAAGTCCATGCGTCTATCCATCCGGACGTCTGGGTCAGGGCCGGGTCGTCGCCGAGGTGAAACGGATTCCTGAGGCTGCGGAACAGTTCCTCGCACGACGTGGGGCTCATCGCAGCCGCGCACGCATCCAGCGGCGAACGCAAGCTGAGCAGTCGACCGCCGACGCGATGCTCGAGCGATGTCCATGCTCGCGCGGATGGCCAGGACGAATCGCCGGGCCGAACCCGGCGCATCGATCGCGCATCGCGCGTGTCGGATGCCCGCGCGCGCGCCGAGCTGGCCGTGGCGAGCGCCGGGAGGGCGCCGAGACTTTGCAGGAAGTGCCGTCGATCCATGCGTCTTCTTTTTCGAAAATTCGAATAGCGAACGAAGAATAGCGGAATCTCGTTCGCCGCGACGCTGAACCGTGCGAGGCCAAGAGGAGTAGACGATCCAGCGGCCCCGATACCTCACCTGCCCCGGCACATTTCACGGTGCGTCGGCCGGGTCGCACGCCGTCGCATTCGCTGCGATTGCCGCGGCGCGCATGTCGTGACATGTTCCGCGCATGGACGAGGTGAGGCCCTTGCTGATCAAGCTGCGCCGCTTGCTGCGCAGCCGCGGCCGCACCGTCGACGATACCGACGACCTGATCCAGGAAGCCTTCCTGCGGCTGCAGCTGTATTGCCGCGAGCATCAGGTGCACAAGACCGAAGCATTCCTGGTGCGCACCGCCCTCAATCTGTCCACGGACAAGAGCAAGCAGGAGCGCCGCCTGTGCGTCGACCAGGACGTGATCGACAGACTGCCGCTCGTCGACCCGGGCCCGGCGCCAGATGAGGTTTATGCCGGTCAGAAGCGTCTTCAACGTTGGCAGGCCGGACTCAATGCCCTGAGCCCGCGCCGCCGAGAGGTTTTTCTCTTGAATCGCGTCGAAGGTTTCAGTTTCCCGCAGATCGCGGACCGGCTCGGCATCACGCTCAGCATGGTTGAGAAGCACGCCGCGAAGGCCATCCTGTTCCTCACGGACTGGATGGACGAGGAAGAGGAGCGCTGATGCAGAACCCCGGCTCACCCTCCCCGAGAGATACGCGCCGCACGGCCCGCGCCGAAGCGGCCGCGTGGATCGTGCGATTGCACGGCCCGCACCGGTCGGCGGAGCTGGAAGCGGGATTTCGCCAGTGGCTCGCGGCCGATCCGGAGAACGCGCGCCAGTTCGAGCGCGTCACCGAAGTCTGGGACGCGGGCGCGACATCGCCGGTGGCCGGTCTGCCGCGAGTGACGCGCTGGCGCGAGGCGCAGGGTTCGCGCCGCTGGGCGCTGGCGGCGAGCGTCCTGTTCGTGTTCGCCCTGGGCACGTGGGGGTTCAACCAGTTCTGGCTGGGCCAGTCGTACGCAACGCGCCTGGGCGAGCAGCGGCTGGTGCGGCTCGATGACGGGAGCCGCATCGCGCTGAACTCCAATACCCGCATTCGGGTCAGCTGCTGCGAAAACGAGCGTCGCATCCACCTCGAGCGAGGCGAGGCCTACTTCGAGGTCGCCCGTGACGCCGCCCGGCCGTTCGTCGTCGACGCCGGCGGCCACCGCGTGACAGCGCTCGGGACTGCTTTCGTCGTTCGGCACGACGCGACTCGCACGGCGGTGACGCTCGTCGAGGGCAAGGTCGCCGTCTCCGGTGCCGGCAAGGTCGAGCCCATCGCGTCGCCAGCGCTCTACGGGAGTGCGGGAGAAGGCGCGCGCGAAAGCGTCAGCGGTGGGCAGGACCTGTCCGCGCCGCGCGCACCAGGAGCGACAACGAGGCTGCAGACCGCGGATGCGAGCATCGTGCTCTCGCCCGGCCAGCGCGTTACGTTCGCGGGCAGCGCGAAGCCCTGGCTCGATGAGCCGCGCATCGAGGCGGTCACCGCGTGGCGCCGCGGCGAGGTCATGCTGGATCGCACGACCCTGGCCGACGCCATCGCCGAAATGAACCGCTACGACGAGCAGCTGCTCGTGGTCGACGATCCGATCGTCGCGGCGCTGCGCATCAGCGGGATCTACCACGCCGGCGACAGCGCGGGCTTTGCCAGAACGGTCGCCAAGCTGTACGGACTCGAGGTGGTGCAACAGGCGGGCCGGATACAGCTGATCCAATCGCCGCCCGGCACGCGAGCGGGGACGAAGGCGGCGCCCGCAACGAGCGCGTCCGGCAGCCAGGACTGAAGCGACGCGGGCGTGCCACGCCGTTCGCGCGGCGTCGCGAGTTGCGATACGCCGGGTGTGGTATCGCCGCGCGTGAACCGTCTACTCCGGTACGTCCACGCGAGAGCCGGAACCGGGCACGAAATGCGACCCCTTCCGGGGCGACGGAGGACGATCAGGGGGAAAAGATGCGTGCATCCTCAAGAGGCCTCCTCGCCTCGGGCGTCCTCGTTCTCATCGCAGCGACACTGGCGTTCGCCATCGCGCCGGCCGCGCTCGCGCAGGCCGCATACGAATTCAACCTGCCGGAGCAGTCGCTCGCCGACTCGCTGCGCGCCATTGGGCGGCAGACCGCGACGAACATCCTGTTCGAGCCGGCGACCGTCGAGAACAAGGTCGCACCGGCCGTGCGCGGCCGCTTCTCCGCGAAGGAAGCGATCGACCAGGTGCTCGCCGGAACGACGCTGGCCGCGCAACAGACGGCCACCAACACGCTGCTGGTGCGTCCCGTCGGCAGCGCCGCGAGCCCCGCGAAGGCTGCACCTGAAGCCTCGACGCCTGCGGGCACGACGCGCGCGTCCAAACTGCGGCGCCTTCGGCTCGCGCAGGCCACCAGCGACCAGGAGCCCGCGGGCTCGGGCTCGACCACCGGCACTGCGCAGGATGCGCCTGACGAGCAGCGCGCCTCGCGCGGCTCCTCGCAGATTCCGTTCCTGGACGAGGTGATCGTCTCGGTCGAGCGCATCGAACAGTCGCTGCAGAGCTACGAGGGAACCGCCCTCACCGCCTCGCAGGCCAATCTCGACGTGATCGGCGCAAGCGACCTTCTGGATCTGCCGGCCGTGATGCCGGGCCTGGAGATCGCCAACTACGAGAGCAACACCGAGCTGTACGTGCGCGGCATCGGCAGCAACGCCAACACGGAGCTCGGCGATCCGGCGGTCGCACCGCACCTCGACGACATCTACGTCCCGCGTCCGCGCGGCCTCGGCGTCGCGTTCTTCGACCTGGAACGCGTCGAGGTGAACATCGGGCCGCAGGGCACCGTCCGCGGCCGCAACGCGCTCGGTGGCACCATCAACATCGTGTCCCGCAAGCCAAAGCTCGGCGTTTTCGAGGGCTACGCGGAATATTCCGTAGGCGACTACGAGCAGCAGGAGCTGCGCGGTGCGCTCAACCTGCCGCTCGGCGAGCTCGCGGCAGCACGCCTCGCGGTCTATTCCGCGGAGCACGATGCCTACGTCGAGAATACCGGCCCGCTCACCGACCTGCTCGGCTGGGAAACGCAGGACGACATCGGCGCGCGGGCCCACGTGCTCGTCGAGCCGACCGATCGTCTCTCGCTGTTGCTGTCCGCCGACTTCCTGAATACGCAAGGCACCGGCGCGCGCGGTGTCGACTTCTTCAACTCCTCCGAAGAGGGGATCACCGTCGAGGATTTCTCTGACGACGTGCGGCGCATCAACATGGTCGGCTTCACGCCCGTGCAGGACACGGATCATTGGGGTGCCGCCTTCAACGCCACGTTCCGCACCGACTTCGTCAACGTGCAATACATCGGCGGCTATCGCGACCTTTCCTACAGCGCCAGCCACTCTACCGGCGGGCGCAACATCGACTACGCCGGCGACGAGCGCATGGCCGTGGAACGCGGCGGCATCGTCGCTCCGGACGACCCGCTCGCGCAGCTCTACGTCGAAGAGCGCTACTACGGCAACTACAGTGCGCTGATCTGGGATACGACCTCCGAGACCACGACGCACGAGTTGCGCTTCACCTCTCCGGGCGATGCAGAGCGCCTCACCTGGGCCCTCGGCTTCTACCGCTTCGAGGAGGAACAGGCGGTGTTCCTGGGCATTCCGCTCGACTACAACACCAACCTGCCCTACCTGGAATTCAACCAGGGCGAGACCCTCGGCGAGTCCGATTCGATGTACGCCGACGTCAGCTTCGCGCTCACCGATCGCCTGCGGATCACGGGCGGTGCGCGGTACTCGGACGAGAGCAAGGAGCGCACCGGGTTCAACTTCATCGCGGGTCTCGACGCCAACGGCGTCGCCATCCGGACCAATACGCCGGGCTTCCGGATGACCGGACTCGGACGCGGCATCCGCAATCCCGACGCGGACGGCGATGGCACGCCGAACACCGTCGCGGACTTCGTCCTGCTGTACCAGGCCGGTGTGGCCGCGTTCGGCGTCAACGACACGCTGGATGAGTTCCTCGCCGGTGATTGCGTGCAGGCCAGCGCGTTCCAGGGAACCTGCGACAGCTATCCGGGCCTGGGCTTCGCCTTCGGCAGCGCGACGGTCCAGCGCGGCGCCAACTCCGAGGAATTCGTCGATTGGCGTTTCCGTGTGGGTTACGACCTCACCGACGAGAACCTGCTCTACCTGCTCGTGGCCACCGGCAACAAGGCTCCGAGCTTCAACGATACCGTCGACGTCGACACCGGGCCGGGCGAGGATCTCTTCACGCCGCCGGTCGGCCCGGAGAAGAGCCGGATGTACGAGATCGGGTCCAAGAACACGTTCGACTTCGGCGGCAATCCGCTGGTGCTCAACGCCTCGGCCTACTACGTCGACTACACCGAGCAGGTGTTCAGCGCGCTGGTCGGCATCGAGTTGCTGGACAACGATCCCGACAACGATGCCGGCTGCCGGGACAGCAACCCGAACACGCCATGCAGCACCATCACGCTCAACCAGAACATCGGCGAGTCGACCAACATGGGCGTGCAGATCGACGCGGCGTACCGCTTCGGCCGCGGTTTCAACGCTGCGGCGACGCTGCTGTGGCAGGACACGGAGTACAAGGACGGCTCGGTGGTCACTGATGGCCGTCGCAACAGTCCGGGCGCCAGCACTCTGCAGGTGGATCTCGCAGGCAACGAGCTGCCGCGCACTCCCCCGCTGACGCTCAACCTGCGCATCGGCCAGGATCTCGAGCTGCCGACCGGCTCGCTCGACTGGGTTGCTTCGGCGACCTACAAGAGCTCGCACTTCCTCACGGCGTTCAATGGCGGCCCGGGACAGAACGGCGCGCGGGAAGTGACCGCAGTGGATGCCAACGGCGTCGCCACCGACTTCGGCCCTGAGTTGCTGAGGCTCTACGACGAGGTTGACGGCTACGCGCACCTCGACCTCGGCGTCGGCTACACGCACGGCGATGGCAACGTGCGCATCGAGGGCTTCGTCAACAACCTCACGGACGAGGCGCATGCGACGCAAGCGGTCATCGACGGCTCGACGCAGGAGTTCACGTTCAATCCACCGCGCACGTACGGCGTGCGCGTGCGCGTGGACTTCTGAGCGCGCAGGCATCCGCGGCATGCAAAGTCGAACAGCCGGCCGGGCGGGCCGTCCCCCCACGAACTCGAGGGCCCGCTCCGCAACCGGCTGGATCGCGTTGGCGGCGTGCAGTGTCCTGCTGCACGCCGCTCACGCTGAAGCCGAAGCTGGCGCGGCGAACTGGCCTCGAGTGACGAGCGACGTACGCGCCGATCCGCGCGTCGAAGCGCGCGTCAGCGCGTTGCTGAAGAAGCTCACGCTCGAGCAGAAAGTGGCGCAGATGGTGCAGGCGGATATCCGCAGCGTCACGCCGGACGACGTCCGCAGCCATCGCCTCGGTTCTGTCCTGAACGGCGGCGGCGCCTGGCCTGCAAACAACAAGCATTCGACCATCGCGGACTGGGTCGCACTCGCCGACCGCTTCTACGACGCTTCGATGGACACCTCCAGCGGTGCACCTGCCATTCCGATCCTCTGGGGTGTCGACGCGGTGCACGGACACGGCAACGTGATCGGCGCGACGCTGTTCCCGCACAACATCGGCCTGGGTGCCGCGCGTGATCCCGATCTCATCGAGCGCATCGGGCAGGTCACGGCACGAGAAGTCGCCGTCACCGGTCTCGACTGGACGTTCGCGCCCACGGTCACGGTCGTGCGCGACGATCGCTGGGGACGCGCGTACGAGGGCTACGCCGAGGACCCGGAAATCGTGCGTGCGTACGCCGGACGCATCGTACGCGGCCTGCAGGGTGGCCCGGGCACGTCGGCGTTCCTCGACGGCTCGCACGTCGTGGCGACGGCCAAGCATTTCATCGGCGACGGCGGCACCGAAGGCGGGGTCGATCGCGGAGACAATCGTGCGCCGGAGCAGCAGCTCCTCGACATCCACGCGCAGGGCTATCTGTCCGCGGTGCAGGCGGGCGCGCAGACGGTGATGGTGTCGTACAACAGCTGGCAGGGATGGAAGCTGCACGGTCAGCGCCACCTGATCACGGAAGTGCTCAAGGAGCGGCTCGGGTTCGACGGGATCGTGGTCAGCGACTGGGACGGGATCGACGAAGTGCAGGCTTGCTCGAAGGACAAGTGTGCGCAGGCGGTGAACGCGGGAATCGACCTGTTCATGGTGCCCACCGATTGGCAGGCATTCGTGCAGAACACCGTCGCCCTGGTGCGCGCGGGCGAGATTTCCGAGACGCGCATCGACGACGCGGTCAGGCGCATCCTGCGCGTGAAGCTGCGCACCGGACTGTTCGAGAAGGGCCGCCCCTCGTCGCGACCCGTGGCGAATCAGCGCGCGCTGCTCGGAGCGCCGGAACACCGTGCGGTGGCGCGCGAAGCCGTGCGCAAGTCGCTGGTCTTGCTCAAGAACACCGACGACATCCTGCCGCTGAAGCGCAGCACGCGCGTGCTGGTGGCGGGCGACGGCGCCGACAACATCGGCAAGCAATGCGGCGGTTGGACCATCACGTGGCAGGGCACCGAAAACGCCAATGCTGACTTCCCTGGTGCCACGTCGATTTTCGCAGGCGTGCGCAGCGCCGTCGAATCCGCTGGCGGCACCGCGACGCTGAGCGTCGACGGCTCCTTCGCCTCGCGACCGGACGCCCGTCCGGACGTGGCCATCGTCGTGTTCGGCGAAAACCCCTACGCCGAGTGGTTCGGCGACCTCGAGTCGATCGACTACCAGGCCGAGGGCGGCGCATTGAAGTGGGCCGACGAGAAGGGCAAGGCCGACGAGCTGCGCAGGGCCGGTTCGGACCTCGCGCTACTGCGCCGCCTGAAAGAGCGCGGCATACCGGTCGTCTCGGTGTTCCTCACCGGACGCCCGCTGGCGATCCAGCCAGAGCTCGATGCCTCCGGCGCCTTCGTCGTCGCGTGGCTGCCTGGCACGGAAGGCGCCGGCGTCGCCGACGTCCTGTTCCGCAAGAACGACGGCACGGTGAGCCACGACTTCAGCGGCAAGCTGTCCTTCTCGTGGCCGCGCGACGCCACTCAGACCTCGCTCAACCGCAACGACGCCTCATACGAGCCGCTCTTTCCTTACGGCTTCGGCCTTCGCTATCGCGATTGAAGGCCGCTATTTTTTTCCGGCCTTGCGATTGTCGTCCCAGGGCATCGGTTCCCACAGCTCGACCTTGTTGCCGTCCGGATCCCTGATCCACGCGAACTTGCCGTTCTCGTGAAGCTCGGGGCCGCTCAGTATTTCGACACCGTTGCGCCGCAGGCCCGCCAGCAGCTCGTCGAGATCGTCGACGCGGTAGTTGATCATGAAACTGGAGGTGCTGGGGCTGAACCATTGTGAGTCGCGCGCCGCCACGGTCCAGACGGTCATGCCGCGGTCCTCGGCCCGATCCTCCGGCCACTTGAGGACGACCCCACCCCACTCCTCGAGCTTCATGCCCAGGTTCTCCTGATACCACCTGGCGAGGCTTGCGTGATCCTGCGTCGACTTGAAGAACACTCCGCCGATTCCGGTGATTCTGGCCATGGTTTTTATCCTCGAGTTCTTGCAGCCGGGGACTGGGCTCGAGCGCACGTTACGCCATCCGGGCTTGCCGGGCATCTGTCGCTGCTCCGGTACCACGCTCTCAGGCTTCGGCTACCATTACCCGACACAACCAGGCCCGACGCACCCGGGTCCTGACGCAACCTGCAATCCGGGGGAGAGTCCGATGCGCTTGCTGGCGATTGCAACCCTTGCCGCCTTGCCTTTCGTCTGCCATGCGCAGGCGCCGAGTCCCGCACCGGCCACGACCGACGCGCCCAAGGCAGTGCTGGTCACTGGTGCCAGCACTGGCATCGGCCGCAAGATCACCGAACATCTCGCGTCCAGGGGCTATTTCGTCTACGCCGGTGCGCGCAAGCAGGCGGACCTCGACGCACTGAACGCGATCGAGAACGTGCAGGCACTGCGACTCGACGTCACGAAAGCGGAAGACATCGATGCAGCCGTCGCGACCGTCACGAAAGGAGGCCGCGGCCTGTACGGACTGGTCAACAATGCCGGCATTGCCACCCTGGGTTCGGTGGCCGACACGAGCATGGAAGAATTCGACCTGCTGATGGACGTGAACGTCTACGGTCCGTATCGAATGACCAAGGCATTCACGCCTCTGGTCGCCGCCAGCAAGGGCCGCATCACGAACATCGGTTCGATCTCGGGAATCCTCGCGGGACGCGACGTCTCCGCCTATGCCATGAGCAAACACGCCATCGAGGCGTTCACCGACTCGCTCGCCACGCAACTCGCGCCGCTCGGCGTGTACGTGAATGTGGTCGAGCCGGGCAACTACGACTCCGAAATCGGCAAGAACCTGCAGCGCCGCATCGGCGGAGACAACCGTTTCGCGGATCGCAGCCGGTACAAGAAGCCCGACGAAGTCGCCACCGCGGTGGAGCTGGCGCTGTTCGAGGAGAAGCCGAAGCGCCGCTACATGACCGTGCCGGAACAGCGTGAAGCGGAAATCACGATACGCAAGCAAATCGAGCAACTCGTGCAGCTCAACGAGGGGCACCCCTACTCGTACGACCGCGACGCGCTGGTGAAGATGCTGGACGAGGCGCTCGCCACAGCACGCCCGCGAACGAACTAGGGCCCGGCGATCGCTCGCCAGCGCCGCGCCGAGCCGGCGCCGCGGCGAGCCGGCGCAGCAGCATCGCACCGTCACCGCGCCACGCGCCAGGTCGCCCGCGCCGCCGGGGAAAGCGACGGGCGTATTGATGCGTAGATGCCGGCCGCGCCTTCGTGACCGTTGGTGTCGCAGTCCCAATTCGTGATCGGCTCCGTCTCCGCCTTCCTGAATGTCAGGAGTGTGTCAAATGTGGTGCCATTGTCGGAATCCCGGCGGCCCGTTCGTCTTACAGTCCGTGGCCCAGGACCAACTCGAGGAGCACCCGATGCTACGCACAGCCTTCATTGCCGCAAGCCTGCTTTTCTCGTGCCAGGCTGCGCTCGCCGCCGACACCCTGCCGAAGGGCGATCGCGTCGAGGTCAACGGCATGCAGATGTACTACGAGGTCTCCGGCCAGGGCGAGCCGCTGATCGTGCTGCACGGCGCTTACATGAACATTCCGTCCATGGGCGCCATCGTCCCGAGGCTCGCGCAGACGCATGAAGTCTATGCAATCGAGTTCCAGGGCCATGGCCGCACGACCGACATCGATCGGCCGATCACCTATCCGAACCTGGCGGACGACGTCGCGGCATTCATGGACGCGGTGGGCGTGAAGAAGGCCGACGTTTTCGGCTACTCCATGGGAGCCGCTGCGGGACTTCAGTTCGCAATCCGCCACCCGGCCAAGGTGAACAAGCTCGTGGCGGCTTCCGCCGCCTACGATTTCGAAGGCTGGGCGCCGGAGTTCCGGGCCTTCATCCCGCAGATGACCGTGGAATTCTTCACCTCCATGCCCATGGCGCAGGACTATCGCAAGCTCGCCGCCAATCCCGACGGATTCCCGGCGCTGGTGAAGAAACTGATCCAGCTCGAGAAAGAGCCAATGGCGTGGGGCGAGCAGGTGAAGACCCTGAAGGCGCCGGTGCTCATCATCAGCGGCGATGCGGACGTGGCCACGCTCGAACACGCAGTCTCGTGGTTCCGACTGCTCGGCGGCGGCGCGATGGGCGACATGGGCAAACCGCTGCCGGCTTCGCGCCTCGCGATCATGCCGGCGACGTCGCACACCGCGGTCGTCACCCAGGTCGAGGTGCTGCACTCCTTCATCGAGCCGTTCCTGACGGGCGTGACGCCGAAGAGTTTCTTCGAGTCACGCGCGAGTCGCTAGATCCAGCGCCGGACCGAGCGAAGGTAGTCCTGGTAAGGCGCACCGAAGTGCTTTGCCAGGGCTCGCTCCTCGGGCGCGATCTGAAAGCGATTCATGTAGGCGAAGAACATGACCGGGCCAAGCGCGGCGATCGGGCTGGACAGGTAAACGCCCCACGCGACGAGCGTGAGGAGCATGCCGAGATACATGGGGTTGCGGCTTCGACGGTAGATGCCCGTGGTGACTACGGCGCTCGCCGCCTCCGGCTTCGTCGGATCCACAGTGGTCTGATGTCGACGGAATTCGCGAAGGCCGGAGGCCACGACGACGATTCCCGCCAGCATGATCGCGATGGCGAGCAGGCCGCGGCCCGGGTATTGGAGTTCCGCCGCAGGCACGGCAGCGGCGAGCGCCCACATCGCCCCGAACGACAGGATTAGGACGATCATCGGCGGCACGCGCAACTCGAGTGCACCCACCTCAGAGCCCGGTCATTCGCTTCAGGTGCTCGGGATAGCGCTCCGACCCGATGTCGATGGTCGCAGTCGCCTGCTCGACGTCGTGAAGGTCTTCCGGCGAGAGACCGAGCGCGGCCGCGCCGAGATTTTCCTCGAGGCGGTGCAGCTTCGTCGTCGCCGGAATCGGCACGATCCACGGCTTCTGCGCCAGCAGCCAGGCAAGCGCGAGCTGCGCCAGCGTTGCTTCCTTGCGCGCGGCGATCTTGCCCAGGGCGTCGAGCATCACCTGGTTCGCTTGCCGCGCCTCGGGCGTGAACCGCGGCAGTCCGCTGCGAAAGTCGGACTTGTCGAAGCTCGTGGTCGTGTCCATCTTGCCGGTGAGGAAACCCCGCCCCAGCGGGCTGAACGGCACGAAGCCGATGCCCAGCTCGGCCAGCGTCGGAAAGACTTCCTTCTCGGGACCTCGCCACCATAGCGAGTACTCGCTCTGCAGCGCCGCGACGCGCTGTACCGCGTGCGCGCGGCGAATCGTCTGCGCGCCCGCTTCGGACATGCCGAAGTGTTTCACCTTGCCCGCGCGGATGAGCTCCCTGACGGTGCCCGCCACTTCTTCGATCGGAACGTTCGGATCGACGCGATGCTGGTAGAAGAGGTCGATGCTCTCGACGCCGAGCCGCCGGAGCGAGGCTTCGGCGACTTCATGGATGTGCGCCGGCTGGCTGTCCGTGCCGTGCTGCTGTCCGTCGGGTCCGATGCTGAAGCCGAACTTGGTCGCTATCGCGACCTTCCCGCTGAATGGCGCCAGTGCTTCGCCGACGAGCTCTTCGTTGATGAACGGGCCGTACACTTCGGCCGTGTCGAACAGCGTGACGCCCCGCTCGACCGCCGTGCGTATCAGCGCGATGGCGCCTTTGCGCTCGAGCGCCGGTCCGTAGCCGGAACTGAGGCTCATGCAACCGAGCCCCAGGGCCGAGACTTCGAGATTGCCGAGTTTGCGCTTTTGCATGGTTCACCTCGGCAGCGAGCGAATGCGCATGTTGCGGATCGAGAGACTGCCGGCATGGTCACCCTGGATGCCGAGGAGACCCTGTTTGGCGAGGCCGTAGTGGGGATACTTCGCGAACTTGCTCGCGGCGAGCTTTTCCTTCCAATCCTTGCTCCACAGCTCGTACATCACGACGCGCAGTCCGTTGAGCCAGTGCTCGACGTGCTCGCCGTTCACCACGACACGCGCCTGGTTCCACTCGTCCGCGGGCGACACGATCCCCGCCGGCGCTGAGTAGAGCGCATACGCAGCTGCGGCCGACGTGAGTCGATTGGCGCCGTCCGGATGGCGTGCATCGTCGAGAATCTGGTACTCGGGCGCGCTCCAGTAGATGTAGTCGTATTCGCGCGTGCCGCGATAGAAGAAGCCGGCGTTCCCGCCCTTGCTCACTTTCCACTCGAACTCGACCTCGAAGTTGCCGTAGGTCGCCGTGCTGACGATGTCCTCGACCTCGCCGTCCTTCGACAGCACGTTGCCTTCGACCTTCCAACCCGCCGGAAGACCTTCAGTCTTCCAGCCACGCCAGGCGGTGCGGCCCTCGTCCCCCGTGAGGGAGCGCCACTCGCCTTTCGCATCCGAAGCGTTCGCGTCGGAAGCCTGTGCGTTCGCGGCGCCGATCGCCGGTGCAGCGACGAGCAGGAAAAGGGTTTTCACGAAACGGCTCATGGCGTCTCCTAGGTGTCGGCGAGTCCCGCGCGGCGCAGGACTTCGGCGGGTGGACCGTCGAAACGCGGCAGCGGGACGTTGCCGACGTATTGTATGTCCTTCATGCCGACGGGCGTGGTGTAGAAGCCGCCGGCCGTGAGGTCGCGGTACAGCGCGAAGAACTTCGCGGCCACGGCATGCTCGGGCTGCGCCGTTGCCGCGTGGCAGATGTCGTCGCAGATGGCGACCTGCTGCGTCGGCCCGAGCGCGGCGAAGGTCGCTGCAAATCGGCGCTGCGCCTCCGCGTCCAGCCAGTCGAAACCCTCCAGCACGAGCTTGCGATCCGCCTGCTGCGCCGGATATGGCGCACTGATCCATTCATCGAGGAAGTCGACCACCCCGAGCGAGGACGCGCCCGGCGATACGTCGTCCGCGGGAATGATGACGTCGCAGAGCACCGCCGCGGCACGCCGCTGGTCCGGCGTGAACGTGAGCGGCCAAAGCTCACCGGGTTTATAGATCCGGACGAGGTTCGGATCCGTACCGTAGCCTTTTGCGCCCGGACTCGGGGCAGTGCCAGCGGCCGGAAGCGGCAGCCCCATCGCTGCCGAGGCTGCCAGCATCCACTTGATGGTCGTGCGCCGATCGACGCGCAGCGGTTCGGTCATCTTGTGCCTCCTCGCATCTCACAGCTCCTTGCGTCGCATCAGGTCGAGGATGCGATCGGCCGCTCGCCACGCCAGCGCCATGATGGTGAGCGTCGGGTTCTTGTCGGCGTTCGACGGAAACACGGCGCCATCGGTGATGAAGAGGTTCTTCACGTCCCAGGTCTGGCCCCAGGGGTTCGTCACCGAGTGCTGCGGATCCGCGCCCATCACCGCGCCGCCCACTTCGTGAATGATGGAGCCGCCCGGAGCGATCGCACGCGCGCCGTCCGCGATCACCTCACCCCGCACGCGACCGCCCATGGCCGCGACGATCTGCGCGAACGTCTCGTGCATGTGCGCGGCCTGCCGCGTCTCGTGCTCGGACCATTTCCAGTGAAAGCGCAGCACCGGAATGCCCCAGCGGTCCTTCACCTTCGGATCGATTTCGCACCACGAATTCTCGTTCGGGATCATCTCGCCGCGGCCGTCGAAGCGAATGAAGGAACCGTAATAGCGGCGTACGTCCCGCTTGAACTTGCGGCCATAGCTGCCGGCGGTGAGCCATTCGAGGCCCGCTGCCGTCCCCATGCCCGGCATGGCACGACCGCTGGCGAACTCGATGTGATAACCGCGCGCGAAACCGAGCTTGCCCGCGAGCTGCTCCCTGTAGAGCCACCACGGCGAATAGACGTGCGCGCCGCCGGCACCGTCCTCGTTGTGAGGCGGCAGGCCTTCGAGAGCAGGAATCTGCCCCGTCACGCTCGAACCCACCGTGTCCATGAGGTAGCGGCCGAGCTTGCCGCTCGAGTTGGCCAGCCCGTGCGCAAATCGCGGGCTGCGAGAGTTGAGCAGGATGCGCACCGTCTCGCAGGCGCTCGCAGCGAGCGCGACCGCGCGCGCCGTGGCGCGGCCCGGTCGCCCGGTGGTCTTGTCGATGTAGGTGACGCCGCTCGCCAGCCCGCGCTCGTTCAGCGTGACCTCGTGGACCATCGCATTCACGAGAATGTCGAGCTTGCCCGTCGCGAGTGCGGGCGGCAGGTGCACGGTCGTGGCCTGGTACATCGCGCGAATCGAACAGCCACGGCCGCAGGGCGTAGCCCAGAAGCATGCCGCGCGGCTCTGCATGCTTTCCGCGAGCGCCTTCTGCGCGTTCGGGCTGCCGGGATGAAGCTGAGCGGGCGTGTTCTTGTGATCCAGCGCCTGGGTGAGGATGGCCCGATGCGCAGCGACGATCGGGATAGCCAATTCCTTCGCGCGTTTCTTCAGCAGCAGCTCGCTCACGCGCGGCTTCGGCGGTGGCAGCAGAACGTCCGGCGAGGAGTTCGGTGTGTTTTCGAGCCCGTCGTTCGCGCCGTACACGCCGATGAGCAGCTCCACCTTGTCGTAGTACGGCGCGAGGTCCTGGTACGTGAGCGGCCAGTCGAGGCCCAGGCCGTCGCGGGCGCGGGGCTTGAAATCGTACGGCCCGTTGCGGAACGCGTAGCGCCCCCAGTGATTGGTGCGACCGCCGAGCATGCGCGCGCGCCACCAGTCGAAGCGCCCTGACGCTTCCTCCGAGGTGTTCACGTACGGTTCGCCGGGGACCTGCCAGCCGCCATCGACCGTGGCGTCGTGAAACCCGAACGGCTTGTCGGGCGTGGCAGCCCCTCGCAAGGGAGCGTCCGCTGCCGTCTGAAACATCGGCGTTTCAGTTTCCGGCACGTAGTTGCGCCCGGCTTCGAGCATGAGCACGCGTGCGCCCTCCATCGCGAGCGTGTAGGCAGTCTGCCCGCCGGCTGCACCCGAGCCGACGACGATGACGTCGTACTCCTGTCCGGATACTGCTGCGGACGAGATGAAGGGCATGTCCGGTCGTCTCTCGTAAGCGTACGGTACGTCGGCGGCTGGCGCTGGTCGAGCCCGGTCGGGCCTTCTACACTATCATGCGCCCTGTCCCGACGGCCGCCGCCGAACGGACTCTCCACCGGCTTCAACCCTACGGTGCCCTTCATGATCGGAAGAAATGCCTTTGCGATGCTGCCGGCAGTGTTGCTGGCTGCCTCGGCGTTCTCGGCCTCGGCGATGGCCGCGGAGCAGGACCTGCGTTACGCGCACGTCACCGCGGGAAAGCGCGAAGGCGGCCAGGTGATCAAAACCGAAGGCTCTCGCGTGACCGTCGACTACGAGTACAACGATCGCGGCCGCGGTCCGAAGCTGCGCGAGGAGTTCACCCTAGACCCGGCGGGCCTCGTGCGCAGCTACAAGGTGACCGGACGCGCTTACATGGGCAGCCCGGTGCTCGAAAACTTCAGCGTGTCGAAAGGGCAGGCGCGGTGGTCGTCGGCGGGAGACAAAGGGCAGCAGCGCGTCGCAGGCGCGTATGTCTACGTCCCGGTCAACAACACGCCGGCCTTCGACGCGGTGATCACCCGCCAGCTCCTCGCTTCTTCGGGCGGAGGCCTCACGGCGCTACCCGGTGGCACGCTCGCCGCGCAGAAAGTGGAAACGCTGACGCTGGCAGATGCCGGCGGCAAGATCGACGTGACCCTCTACGCGCTGACCGGCATCGGCTTTCAGCCTTACTACGTGTGGCTGGATTCGGAGCAGCAACTCTTCGGCGAGTACTACGGATGGTCCGCCATCGTGCGCGAAGGCTGGGAAGCCTCCGTGAAGAAGCTCGGCGAGGTGCAGGATCGTGCCGGTTTCGCGATGCTCGAGCAGCTCGCCACCCGGCTCACGCGTCATCCCAAGGGCCTCGTGGCGATTCGCAACGTGCGCGTGTTCGATTCGCTCACCGGCCAGACGAGCGCGCCGTCGACGGTGTACGTGTTCCGCGATCGCATCGCCAGCATCGACCCGACCAACGCAGCACCGGAGGCAGGCACGGAAGCGATCGACGGCAGCGGCCATACGCTGCTCCCGGGTCTCGTCGACATGCACGACCACGAGGGCCCATGGGGCGCGGTCCTGCAACTCGCCGGCGGCGTGACCGCGATCCGCGACCTGGCGAACGACAACCAGCAGTTGCAGGATCTGCAGGATCGTATCCTCGCCGGCAAGGTCATCGGCCCGCGCATGTGGAAGGCCGGCTTCATAGACGGCAAGAGCCCGTTTTCCGCGCCGACCGGCAACGTGATCAGCAGCCTGGAAGAAGGATTGCGACTGGTCGAATGGTATGCGCACCGCAATTTCATGCAGATCAAGCTCTACAGCTCGCTCGATCCGCAGTGGATCGCACCGCTCACCGAGGCAGCTCACCAATACGGAATGCGCGTGAGCGGGCACATCCCTGCCTACATGACCGCCGAGCAGGCCGTGCGCGCGGGCTACGACGAGATTCAGCACATCAACATGCTGTTCCTGAATTTCCTCGCCGGCCCGAAGGACGATACGCGCACGCCGCTGCGGTTCACGCTCGTCGGCGAGAAGGCCGCGACGCTCGATCTCGATTCCCAACCGGTGCGCGACTTCATCGCGCTCCTCAAGGAGCGCGGCACGGTCGTCGATCCGACGGTCACAGCGTTCGAGGGCATGTTCGCCAGCCGCGCGGGCGAGTTCCAGCCGTCCTTTGCGATGGTTGCCGAACACATGCCGATCGCGATCCAGCGTGCCCTCAAGGCCGGCGTGCTCGACATCGATGCGAAGAACGAGAAGCAATATGCGGCGGCCATGCCCGCGATGCTCGCGTTCATCGGCAAGCTCTACGAGGCTGGCATCCCGCTGGTCGCCGGCACGGACGACATCGCCGGCTTCACGCTGCACCGGGAGATGGAGTCGTACGTCAAAGCCGGCATCCCGGCGCCGCGCGTGCTGCAGATCGCCACGATCGATGCGATACGTCTGCTCGAGGCGGATCAGGAGCTCGGGTCGGTGACCCGCGGGAAGTACGCGGACCTGGTCATGGTGAAGGGCGACCCCTCGGCGAACATCTCCGACATTCGCAACGTGAAGCTCGTGATGAAGGGCGGCGCGATCTACGATCCTGCCGCGCTCTACCAGGCCGTGGGCGTCAAGCCGTTCGCGAACTGAGGATTGTCGGGCGCGCGGCTATTCTTCCGCGCCCAATGTGATCACGCGCAGGGTCGAGCGGCGTGGCAACACCGCGCCCGATTCGTTTGCGTCCTCGTTGACGTAGATCCGCGGCGCCCATGGGTGGCAAGCGATGCCCATCGGGAACGACAGCCGCGCGCTCTGCCCTGCCCCGTCCACGATTGCGCGCTCGCCGTTGCCGAGGATGCGCGTCACCTTCCTGTCCAGGGTGACTTCGTAGATCTCGTGCGAGCGGAATGCGGTGACGAAGAAACGATCGCCCTTGAAGCACAGATGCGCCAACCCCTTGCTCGAAACGCTCGCGAAGAGTGCGACGACGCCCTGCGGATCGATCCTGAGCATGCGGTTGTCGTTGTAGTTGACGACGTAGAGATTGCGCTCCCGGTCGAAGGCCGCGCCGTACGGGCAGTTGAACAGCTCGCTCGTGGCGAAGGCTGCCACGCTGCCGTCGCTCGCGACCCTCACGATCGAGTTGGCGCGGCAGTTGGTGACGTAGGCGTCGCCGGTCTGCCGATCGACCGCGATACCGGCCGGGCGGCTCAACCCGCGCGTCACGAACGGTTTCGCCTGGCCCTTGCGATCGATCTTCGTGACGGCGTCGCCGTAGAAACTCGCTTGCAGCAGATAGCCTTCGTTGTCGATGGCGTTGCCCGACGTGCCGTACATCCCGGACGCAAGCTCGGTACGCTGGCCCTCCGGCGTCACCCTCCAGACGATGTCGCCGAAATCCGCGGCGTAAACGTTGCCGATCATGTCGATCGTCACGCCGCCGACTTCGTGGCCCTCGATGATTCCGCTGAAAGAACGGATCGCAGGGCGGGGATCGGTGGTTTCGACTGCCTGCGCGCCAAGGATCGTGGGGAACGATGCGCAGGCCAGCAGTGTGACGCAGGTCACGCGCTTACTCTTATTAATAAGGCTCAAGCGGTCCCTCCAGGGCTGCCCGGATATTTCGGCAGGATGAGCCGGATCAGTGCAGGCCACCGTCACTGTGGGCCACGGATCGCCGCCGCGAGGTCGTCGGCCGTGGACATGCGGCCATGGGTCGCCACGAAACGGTCGACCTCGAGCCCGAGCTCGCGCATGCGCTGCGCGAAACTGCGCGTGGTCGCCTGTGCCGGGCCGAGCGGCCTCGGCGAGTTGGGCATCAGGAACATGTCGGCTTCGAACATCAGCCGTTCCTTTGGCAGGTAAGCGACGAGCATCTCGCGGGTGTGCGGGTTGGGCCCGATGTCGATCAGCTCGACCGTCCGCGTGCCGTCGCTCAACACGTGACGGCCGTTCCGTACGAGCAGGAAGTCGGGCTTGCGTGGACTTTCGGCAAGCCGGTCCTCGAGTGGGGCTCGTGCCACTGACTCGATGAAGTCGCGATTGCCCGGCGTCGTGATCACCGTTGCCCCTTCCGCGATGAAGCTGCGCACGCCGCCGACGTGATCTCCGTGATGGTGCGTGATCGCGACGTAACGAATCGGCTTGCCCGGAATGGCTTCCTTGACCCGCGCGATCAATCGATCCGCGCCTGCGCTGGACCAGGGCGCTTCGACGACCAGGATGTGGTCCCTGAAGGCGACGGCCAGGGAGTGGAAATCGGCACGGGCGACGTTGCGCATCGCGAAGACGCCATCGGCAAGCTGTTCAGCCCGGGCTTCGGGCGGCGGCGGCGGCTCCACGTGCACGTATCCTTCGGGCCCGACGAACGATGACTCCGACACCGCGGGAGCGACCTCGACGCTGACCTCGAGTCGTGCCGTGACCTGCTCCGCTTCGCGCGTGATCCAGGTGCGCGGCACGAGGTGCGCACCGGTCCGTGCGTAGTCGACGAACGAGAATTCGGATGCCGCGGGCCCGGCCAACGGATCATCGATCGCCGATGTGTGTTTCGACAACAGGTGGCTGGTGGTGTCGACGTAGAGGCTCAACTGCTCCTCCGGCGACACGCTGTATCCGATCACGTCATGCGCCCTGCCGGCGAGGTCTTCGCGACCGAGGTAGCGCAACGCGTCCGGGTTGGCCAGCGCGTCTCGCAACAGCAACTGCGGCAAGCGGCGGGTGTACGACGCGAACTGCTGGCGCGCCTGCGCAAGGGCAACCGGGAGCACGAAGCGCGCCCGGTGGTTGTAGCTCTGCGCGGATCCCGCGCTCAGCACCGTTGTGTTGTTGCGCTCCATGCCGGCCGCATTCTCATGAAGCTCAGCGAGCATGCGCTCGTTGCGCAGATCGAGCAGTACATGCAGTTGGTGCGTGCCCGCGTCGGCCTCGCCCGGCGACGACGGCGTGAGCTGTTGCAGCCGTTCCCAGACCTGCCCTTCGGCCCGATAGCGCACGGTGTCGATCGCCCGCAATGCGGGCAATCCGCCCAGCGCGCTCGCTGCGCGGTCGAGCACCTCGCGCGCGGTGGTTCGTGAGCGCTCCGCCTGTGCCTCTGCGCCCGGTTCGTCGTGCGCCTGAGCTCCCGCACTCATCCCGAGCAGGACGAGCACCGTCACCCGCTTCACCCGGTGTGTCTCCCTCAAACTGGCTCTCCCCAATGCGCCTCCGCGAGAAACGCATCGGACAGCGCCAGGCGGCGGAAATTCACGCGCGGCGCTACTTGCCCGACCAGACCGCCAGCTCGTTGCCGCTCGGGTCCGCGAAATGAAATCGCCGCCCGCCCGGGAACGAGTACGGTTCCTGAAGGATGCGTCCGCCGCCGGCGCGCACGGCAGCCAGGGTCTTTTCGAGATCGTCGGAGTACAGGACCACGAGCGGACCGCCGGCCGTTGCCACGTCGTCGCGCCGCAGGCCGCCCATCTCGCGGCCAGCCGGACCGTTGATGCCCGCGTAGTCGGGCCCGTATTCGTTGAAAGTCCAGCCGAAGGCCTGGCCGTAGAAGCGCTTCGCCGCGGCCATGTCCCTGACGGTGAATTCGATGTAGTCGATCGCGTGATGTGTGTGCACGTGAACCTCCTCGGCGCTGCGTGGACTGCAGCGCTCAGCCGCCTTCCTGCGCTCAGCCGCCTTCCTGCGCTCAGCCGATCTTCCCGCGTTCTGCCGATTCTCCCGGGTTCTGTCGATTCTACTGAGTCGAGTCAGGCCTGGCGCGAGCATTCATCCCTGGTCGCAGGCGACCGCGGTCATGACGCAGGGAACCTGTGCGATCTTCGCGGTCAGCGTGACGAACGACTCGGGCGCGATGTCGATCGTGAGTACCTCGATGGAGAGGTCGAGGTAGTGCTCGCCGATCCGATCCACGCGCAGCTGCAGCGGAACGATGTTGAGCGTCTGGAAAGGCTGCAGGATTCGGGCGATGGCGCCAGGATCCGCCTCGGCAAGGACTCTGAGACGCCTGCGGGCTGCGGCTTGCGGGCTATGAGGTAAAGCGTGTGCGTGAGCTGTCGACATGTCCGGATACCTTCGTGCTGAGTTTCGCCGATGAATGCGCGCCCCGACGCTCAACGAGCGCCGGGCGGCTAATCAGCCGCGAGATCAGCAATGAACGATACGTCGGCATGTCGAAGACATCGTAGCAGGAAATCCGCTCGCGTAAGGGCATTCACTTTCCTGCCTCGCGCCTGCCTCGCGCCTGCCTCGCGCTTGCTGCAACGCGCTCTTTGCGGCGTGCCCCGCATCGCGCGTTCCCCTCGCGCTCCTGCAGGTGCCGCGCTATATTCGTCACATAACAACAAACGTCCGTGAGGACGTGCACAGGGAGCTCGCGGGGATGTGCAGCCCAGTTGCCCGGGTATTCAGCGCATGCGTCGCGCTGTGCGTTGCGCTTCGCGGATAGCGCACGCATGGCTCTCGTCGCACTCTATCCGACGGTCGCCACGTCCGACGTCGCCCAGTTTCGCGCCATTGCCCTGGGCAACGGCGCGCGCCCGACGCTCGAGACTCTGAACGGCGAGCCGACGAAACTGGACTGGAAGGTGACGCCGCTCGACAACGGCAGCATCGTCAACGTCGGGACCGCGAAGGTCGAAAAGCTCACGCCCGATACGGAGGTCACCCTCAAAGCGATCGAAGGCGGACAGGAAATGCAGCGCGCGACAGTGCGAACGCTGCCCCGCGAGCTTCCAGGCACCGGACAGGAGATGCGCGTAGTCCTCCTGTCCTGCTACTGCCGCCTGAATCCCTCCAGCCGCCAGGTCGAGGGCCTGTTCAACGATCTGTTTCGCGCGTACGGCACTCCGCATCTGAAGATCTGGTGCGGCGACCAGGTCTATCTCGATTCTCCCGCGACACACTTCCTGAAGAAGTGGGATCACACGCCGGCGGAAATCGCCGACAACCACCTGACGCACTACGTACGCACCTGGAGCGACGACCACCTGCGCAAGCCGCTCGCTCGCGGCGCAAATGTTTTTACGCCCGACGATCACGAATTCTGGAACAACGCGCCGTATCCGAACGTGGTGGTCCCCGGCCTCTACAGCGACAAGAGACGAGCGAAGTGGACGGACACTGCGAGCAAGCTGCTGAGCGCGTTCCAGGGGGTTCCCGAGCTGCTCCAGCAACCGATCAGCGTTCCGCCGGTGTCCGTGCTCGTGATGGACACGCGCTCCAAGCGGACGCCCGGCGACCCGCGGCGGGAGTTCATGTCGCAGGCCGATCTGGCGCGACTCCAGAATTGGGTGAAGAAACTCGCCGGCGTGGGACCGGGCTTGCTCGTGCTGGGGCAGCCGATCTTTCAGTCTCCGGGCGACAAGCGGCTGGTACCGCGGGTCTTCGAGGACTATTCCCTGGCGGATTACGAGCAGTTCGGCCCGTTCCTGCGCATCCTCGATGCGGCCCCGCGCGACATCGCGATCCTGAGTGGCGACGTGCACTTCACCCGCGCGGCGCGCATGACCCTGCCGAGCGGACGCCAGATCGTCGAGATCATCAACTCGCCGCTGGCGCTGGTCGTCGGCCTCAAGCGTTCGAACACCAAGGACGCCGTGGGATTTCCCGAGGTCCCGGGAGTGGGCGGCATCGGCGCCGCACAGGTTCACACCGACGCCGCGTTTCAGTCCGGCGACGATACCGCGGCAGTCCTTTCGCTCTTCCGGTTCGGATCGCGCGTTCGCGTGAACGTTGAAGTGTGGCGTACTGCCGATTCGCCGGGCGCCACGCGCCCTCACAAGAAATATCAATTCGACCTCTTCTGAGAAAATTCAGGCACGGAGCTCCCCATGAACAGCGATTTCATGCGTCGGTCGCCGGACGGCAGGGCCAACGACAACATCGTGGACGCCAGCGGCCCCGCCGACGCGAAGGACGTTCCATCGAACACTGCATGGCTGAAGAGTCAGCCCATCCGTTCCGGAGTGCTGCTGCTCGGCGGCGTCACCATCGATCACTTTCGCGTTCGCGTTGCGCAGTCGCGCTACCGCGACGACCTCGCGCCGAGCTTCTGGTCCGCTGCCGGCATCCTGCTCGAGTCCGGCACGGTGCTCACCGCTCCGCTCGACAGCCTTCCGAACGTCAGCCGCATTGCCGTGAAGAACGGGGTGCAGCGCGTGAGCGTCGAGGCCTTCGACAAGGTCGAGTGGTTTCCGAACATCGCCGTGCTGTCGTTCACGGACGATCTCGAGCCGATCGAGAAGGCAGCGCGCGAGATCGAGCGCAGTCGCGCCATTCTCGACCTGCCGTCCATGTTGATCCCGTGGCTGGGTTTCGTCTGGGCAACGGACGGTGGCAGTAACCCGCTACGTGCCGGCGTGGGCCTGCCATCCGCGGCGTTCGTCGAGACGGCGTTCGCGATGTGCAGTGTGGAGATCAGTCCGGGGCAGCGCACGGCGTCGAGCTCGCCCGAAGCCATCTGGCAGGCTGCACGCTGGTGGTCGAAGTTCTACGAGGTGGCGCAGAAGCACGACAAGAGCGTCGCCCAGCCCAAGGGAGTGTATCGGATCAAGCAGTGGGCGGCCGCGGCGGTCGGCGTGCGCGACGACTACGAAGGCAACGTCATCAAGCCGGTGGAAAGCGCTGGCCCTGCCAGGGCGACGCGTGGCAAGCGCGCGCGAAAGCAGAAGTAGCACGTCGTGCCTCTTCGGTCGCAACATTTTCGGTCGCAACATTTCTTCAAAGTCTACAAAGAGGTGACCAATCGGCTGGAAGCGGACCTGAAACAGCTGCGTGATTTACCAGCACGTGCATTCTCGCTCGAAGAGGCGTGGATGAGGCTGCTCGTCGATCTCTTCAAGCAGGAGTATTTCGATTGGGAGGTCGATGGACAGTTGGAGCGCTATCTCGGGGGGTTCGAAAAGTGGCCTTGGCGGCATCCGAAAGCTAGGGATGTGCATCCGGCCATTCGACTTGCGGGTCATGTATACCTTCATGTGGCATACGACCTGCCTCGCGGCATCGCCGCCACGCTGTCGGACGCGAAGGTCGACGATCTGCAATTTCCCCCGGGGGGCAGAGCGGCAGGACTGGTTGAGACCCTGCGAAGGTCCTCGTCCGTCACTCCGCGCCTTCCCGCACGGTGGCTGTTTCTTCGTGTCTCCCCGGCGTTCGAGAATACGCTGCAGTCGAAAGAGATCCGGGAGCTTCTCGAAGAGATCGCGTGGCCCACGAAACTGGTGAAAGTCCTCTGGCGCAAGCAGAAGGATGCGCTGCAGGTGATGGCTCAGTGGGTGCTGGCCTTGCGTGGAGCGGCGTGGATCTATGGCGAACTCATTGCAGACGCCGACGAATCGCAGCGACGCGATCTCGTCAATCGGCTGCGCGAGGCGATCGGCAATGCGCAGGACGTGGTGCTGCATCGACACTGTATTTTCAGCATGAAGATCATCTCCACGCCGCTGCTCGACCTGGCCCCCGCGATCCTAGCGGGCCTGCTGGCCCCTGCCCTGCCCGCCGCAACTGGCGTCGGCTTAGTCCTGCTGGGTGTCGGGTTCTGGTTGTGGCGCCTCCAACGTCAGCGCCGCGAGATCCTCGCCGCGATCGACGATCTGGGGAGAGAGACCTTTCGTGCGCTCGCCTCCTTCCCGCCGGGTGAACGCCCGCGCCCTAGCGAGCCCCAGCCGCAGCTGGAGATGACTTGACCGTCACGCATGGCACGTATCACCTGGGTGCCAGTCACGCGCGGCTCGCGCGGATGTCGACTTCCTTGCGCCAGTTCAGGTCGTCCGTGGTGCGCTCAGCGGTCCAGTGAAAGGATCTCGGCTGGATTTCGCTGAAGGTCCAGCGCATCGTGCCGCCGCGCGGATCGGGACCCTCCTGGACGACATCCTGGCCGCGGGCGCGGGCGATCTGCTGCGAGAAGAAATTGGTCGCCGGATCGTTCCACAGGATGTGCCAGGCATCCATGCCGGGATCGAAGCTGCGCAGCGTCGTGCCGTACCAGTTGCCTGCACCAGACAGCTGCTCGATGCCCGGCTTGCGGTCCCGCAGCCGTGGAATCATCCACACGTCCTGGATCGCGCGCCCCTGCAGCACCCAGCCGGCGTAGATTTCGCCATGACCGCGATGCGTCGTGCCGTCATCCTGAATCGTGGTGACATCCAGGTCCCAGTGCCCGATCAGAAACGCGTAGAGCGAGAGCTTGGGCTCGCGTTCCGCATCGGGGCCGGCTGCGTGCAGCACTTCTGGAAACGAGGGGGGTAGCGTGATTGCATCTGTCATCGGATGTGAGCGTGTCATCATGACCCTCCGTGGAGCGAAGTCCTGTACCTCGGGCGTGCAGCCAGCTACTGTGTGGTTGCGCCAGAGCCGACAAAGTTCATTTCGCGCCGACGTGCCTTTCTACAACGCAGGCGTACAGGAGCTGACCGAGGTGTTCCACGCTTTCGCCGTGCGCGCCGCGCCACGAACGGCCGCTGCACTCATCCTCTGTACGCTGCTTTCATCCCTCGCACAGGGCACTGATCTCAGCACCTTGAGCTCGAAGGTGTGGAATCACGGTTCGCCGGACTGCGCCAGCAACCGCGACCCGGCGATCGAAGTCTTCAGGTTCGATCCGGCAACCTACATCCTGCGGCAGAACAAGTGCCTGCACTTCGAAGCGCCATTCATCTACGTGCTGTTCGGCGAGCACACGGTGTTCATCCAGGACACCGGCGCAACGGCGGATGCCGAACGCTTTCCGCTCTACGAGACCGTGCGCAGCCTCATCACAGAGCGAAGTGCCGGTCTGCCGGGCGAGGAACTGAAGTTGCTCGTAACGCATTCGCACGGCCACGGCGATCACGTTGCAGCGGACGGGCAGTTTCGCGGCAAGCCCGGCGTAACCCTGGTTGAGCCGAGCGCGCAGGAAGTGCGCAGGCATTTCGGATTCGAGAATTGGCCCGAAGGCGAAGCCAAGATCGATCTCGGTGGACGCGAGCTCATCGTGATGCCTGCACCGGGGCATCAGGAAGCGAGCATCGCGGTCTACGACGCCGCGACCGGATGGCTGTTGACGGGTGACAGCCTCTATCCGGGTCGCCTGTATGTCGACGACTGGCGGATGTACAAGGCGAGCGTGGAGCGCCTGGTCGCGTTCGCGAAGGCGCGCCCGGTCTCCGCGGTGATGGGCACGCACATCGAAATGTCACGCGTGCCGGGTCAGCAGTTTCCCGCAGGCAGCAGCTTCCAGCCCGATGAGGCGCCCCTGGCTCTGAAGGTCGAGGACCTGATGCAACTGGATCAGGGTCTGCGGAAAGCTGGCGACGACCCCGAGACCATCGGGACGGATCACTTCGTCGTGACGCCTGTCGGGGCCCTGCAGCGCATGATCAGCAGGATCGTGAAATTCTTCTCCAGGCAACCGCGCTGAGCACTCCCGGGCGCTCGCGGGTGAAGGGAGCGGTTCGTTTCCGAGCGCGTCTCGAGCATGCGCAGCCTGTCGTCAGCGTTCATCGGGCTTTGATGCGTGTGAGCCTGATGGGCATCGAGTTGACCCAACTTTGCGCCCTGGTAGACGTCGAACAGGTCGATGAGGTCGATCATCGTCGCTCTCCTCGTTGTGCTTCTGCCTTCTTTCCTTCTTCTTCTTCTTCTTCTTCTTCTGCTTTCTCTCTACTGCCAGTAAAGCGGAGCAAGCGTGCGCGAGCCCGTCACGCGCTCGGCCATCGTGCCGCCCTCGTACACGCGGCCGTTCAGCACGACATAGGCGATGTCGTCGGTGACGCGGATGTCGTCGAGCGGATTGCCCTCCACGATCAGCAGGTCTGCGAGCTTGCCCGGCGCGATGGAGCCGAGGTCGCGCGCGAGGCCGAGGTAGCGCGCAGGATTGATCGTGGCAGCCTTCAGCGCCTGCACGGGCGACATGCCGCCCTTCACGAAATTCCAGATCTCCCAGTGCGTCCCCAGGCCTTCGCGCTGGCCGTGCGCGCCGGTGTGCACGCTGACGCCGAGCTCCATCAGGCGCCTGGCGTTGGCCGCGGAGTCGCGAAGCTGTGCGTAGTCCGTGTCCGGCGCCATCTGCCGCCGCACGGAGCGCGGCTGCAGGACGTGCGGCGGCACGTACCTCGACAGGATCGGATGCGCCCAGACGTCGGTCTGTTGGTAGAACACGTCTTCGCCGCGCAGGCCGCCGAACGTCACGATCAGGGTTGGCGTGTAACCGACCTGCGTCGGTGGCCAGAACTGCAGCACGTCGTCGTAGAAACGCTCCTGGGGCACGTTGTGCTCGACACCCGTGTTGCCGTCGGCGACGTGCGTGATGTCGAGCTGAAACAGCGAGCCACCCTCCGCCACGACCATGATCCCGGCTTCCCGCGCGGCGGCGATGATCATCTGGCGCTGCTCGCGGCGCGGCTGGTTGTAGTTCTTGACCGAGATCGCGCCCTGCGCCTTGAGCCGCCGCACGTGATTGCGCGCGTCCTCGAGACTGTCGATGCTCACGAACCCTTCGGATCGCGCGCCATACAGCACGTCCCCGGTCGAGAACGTGCGCGGCGTCAGCACCAGGCCGGCCTGCTGATACTCGGAGGCCGCGAAGATCTCGGTCGCGTTGGCGGACGGGTCGTGCACCGTCGTCACGCCGAACGCCAGGTGAGCCAGCGCCGACCAGTTCTGTTGCGGGATGATGTCGTCCACGCCCTGCGGGCCGTGAGCGTGAATGTCGATGAGGCCCGGGATCGCGGTACGGCCCTCGAGGTTCAGTCGGCGCGCATCGCCCGGAATCTGCACTGCATCGGCGGCGCCCGCGGCGACGACACGGTTGTCCTTCACCACGATGACGCCGTTCTCGATCACCTCGTCGCGATCGTTCATCGTGACGATGCGCAGGTTGGCCAGTGCCAGCGTGCCTGACGGCTTGTCGGCGGGCTGGGCCGCGGACAGATCCGCGATGCGGTCGCCGCGCACCGGCTTTTCCGGGCCCGGGGCCTCGTCTGGTGCCGGCGCGAACAGCGCCGACATTTCTGCGCGATACAGCGTCGCGCCCAGGCTCCAGGTCAGCGTGTCGCCGTCGACCCAGTTCGGGAAGTCGCCGCCGACCTCCGAAGCCCGACGCAGGGCGACCGACTTGGTCCTGGGCGAGAGATCGACCACGCCGGCCGGCGGCATGGGCAGTACGTAGACGTGATAGTTCTCGCGGAACGCGAGCCACTCGCCGCTGGGCGACAGCTCCATGCGCGAGGCGTACTGCGAGCGCGCGTGCACGCGACGATCCTCGCCGTTCGGGTCGACGCTCACGAGCTCGTGGGCCGGATCCGATTCCTTGGCGCCCCGCAGGTCGTCCGTGAAGTAGATGCGATCGGAACCCGTGACGAAGTGCGCGTTGCTGCCAGTCTCCGTGAGCTTGCGGATCGCTGATCCGCCCCCTGCGATGGGCGCGCCGGCGGCCGCGATCCGATACAGGCCCGGCTGATCGGACCAGAGCGGTGAAGTGAGTCCGCCTCCGGTCGCGCGTTGAAACACGATGGCCGAACCGTCCGGCGTGAAGCGCGGCTGGAAGTAGTGGCCGGGCTGGGACGTGACCGTTCGCGCGCGGCCGCCGCCGGCACCGACAACCTGGATGGAGCCGAGCGCAGCATCGGTCCAGCGCACGAACACGATGCTCTTCCCGTCGCGCGACCAGCTGGGGAAGAGCTCGAAGGCGGGATCCGGATCGCCGCTCCGTCCCGTGCGAGCGCGCGTGAGCCGGCGCGCGTCGCCGCCCGCGACGTCGCGAATCCAGAGTCTGCCGAAAGTTTCGTACACGACCCGCTTGCCGTCTGGCGAGACTGCGGCGAAGCGAACCATGCGCGAGCGCACTTCGTCCGGCGCGACCTCGACGTCGAATCGCGGCGGCACGGTCACGGTGCGCGTGCCCGTGACGTGGAACGGAATCTGCGCGACGGTCTGCGTTTCCACGGCGAGCCGCTTGAGGCCGCCGCCGGCCCAGAACACGATCTCGCGGCTGTCCGGAGTCCAATCCATGTTCGGGTACACGCCGTGGACTGCCCAGGTCTCCTGCATGTCGCGATCGAGCTCGAGATACAACGGCGTTTCCTTGCCCGACGTCAGGTCCTTCACGAACAACGTGGTCTGCTGTCCGGCGTCGTTGCGCAGGCGGCGCACGAAGGCAAGCCAGCGCCCGTCGGGTGAAGGCGTCGGGCGAACCGAGCCGCCCGGGCCGGTAGCCGCGGTGTCCGTGGTGCTCGTCGCCAGCTCGAGCCGGCGAATCGCGAAGACCGCCTTGTTGGAGTCCTGCGCGTACTCGAAGGTGTTTCCGGGTGTGGTGTTCTGCGTGTAATAGAGATACCTGCCATCCGGTGAGAACGCCGGTTCGCCGAGCTCTTTCTGGAACTCGTCGGTGGGACGCTTGACCAGCTGCACGCCTTCCCCGCCGTCCAGGCCATAGAGCCAGATTTCGCCGGTGCCCAGCGAGCGGCGCGTGGTGAAGTGCTTGCGTCCGGCGACGTAGCGCCCGTTCGGATGCCATGCCGGACTGGTGAGCAGTCTGAAGTCTTCTTTGGAGAGCTGGCGCAGGTTCGCGCCGCTCGCATCCATCACCCAGAGGTTGTCGCCGCCGCCGCGATCCGAAGTGAACGCGATCTGCCTGCCGTCGGGCGAATACCGCGGCTGCATGTCATAGGCCATTCCGGTGCTGAGTGCCCTTGCCTCACCGCCTTCGATCGGCAATTCGTAGAGGTCGCCGAGGAGGTCGAAGAGCACGCGCTTGCCGTCAGGGCTGACGTCGACACTCAGCCACGTGCCCGTGCGCACGTCGATGGGGATCTCGCGCGAAGGGCCGGGCGGGGCCGCGACGTTCCACTTGGCCTCCGGCTTCGTTTCCTGTGCAGAGACAACGGTGACGGTCGCAGCTCCGAGCAGAGCCGCCAGGAAAGAGTGGATCTTCATTGGTTGTCGGTCGCTCTTCTGATGGGGCGAGGGCGGCGTATTGTGCGGGCGGTCGGCCGCGACGGCAAACGGCCGACCCTGCTGGCGAAGCGGGAAAACCGCTCACGCCGATCGGCTAGCGCGAGGCGGCGAACTCGGCAACGGTACGCGCGAGCACGACCATCGGCACGCCGCCACCCGTCACGACCGTGTCGTTGAACTTGCGGAAGTCGAATCTCGCACCCATGGCCTTCTGCGCCTCGGCGCGCAGCCGGTTGATCTCGCTGTGGCCCACCTTGTAGCCGCAGGCCTGGCCGGGCCACGCGCAATAGCGATCGACCTCGCTCCTCACTTCCTCGAGACCCGAACCGTTGGTCGTGGCGAACCACTGGACCGCCTGCTCGCGCGTCCAGCGCTTCGCATGCAGACCCGTGTCGACGACGAGACGGCACGCGCGGAAGGCAATGGATTGCAGGTATCCCAGCCGACTGACCGGGTCGTTCTCGTAGACGCCGAGCTCGTCGGCAAGCTGTTCGGCGTACAGCGCCCAGCCTTCCGAGTACGCGTTGAAGGCGAGCAGCGAGCGGAACAGCGGCAGTTTGAACGTGTACTCGCCCTGCCACACGTGGCCGGGAATCGACTCGTGATACGTGAGCGTAGGCAGCGCGTAGGTCGTCCAGCGACTGGTGGTGTGGAGGTTGATCCAGTACTTGCCCGGCACCTTGCCGTCGATGGTGCCCGCGCCGCCGTACGCGCCAGGCGCTCCGGGCTCGACCTCCGGCGCCATGCGTTTCACCTCGAAGTTCCCGGGCACGAGCGTCGAGAAGGCGCGCGGCACGCGCTTGCGGATGTCGGCAATGCGCTCGTGTATGTACGCCATGATGTGCGCGCGGCCTTCGTCGCCGTCCGGGAAGCGGAAGCGCTGGTCCTTGCCGAGCGCCGTCATGCGCTCGCCGACGGTTCCGTTCGTGAAGCCCTGCTTCCTGAGAATGCCGTCCATTTCGGCTTGGAGGGCACGCAGCTCCTCCTGGCCACGGTTGTGAATCTCGTCCGGCGTCATGCGCGTGGTGGTGGCCGCACGCAGTGTCCACGCGTAGTACTCGTCGCCTCGCGGCAGCTTCCACACGCCGGCATCGCTCGTGGCGCGCTTGCGATGGGCCTGCAGCTCGGCGATCTGCCGATCGAGCGCCGGCGCGATCTTGTCGGCAGCAAGCTTCGCGGCACGCGCGGCGAAGTCACCCGGCATCTGCTGCGCGCGTTTGGCGAGCGAAGCGACGAGAGTCCAGTCGGCGACGGTCCCGCCGCGCGCGAGCTGGATCTGCTTCAGGGTCTGATCGAGCAGGAAGTCCGGCGCGATCACGCCCTGCGCCGCAGCGCTGTGCAGCCGTTCGGTTTCGCCATCGAGTTGGCCGGCGTATGCCTGCAGGCGTGACAGATAGGCATCGGCGTCCGCTGGCGTTTCGATGGTGTGCTGCTCTTCGAGCAGGCTCGGAATTTCCAGGAAGGCGCCGGTATTCTGCGCGACGACGTAGGGCGCGTTGCGCCAGGACCAGTTGGAATTCAGGAGCGCCACGTCGCCATAGGGAAACACGAAACCTTCGGCGGTGAACTCGTGCGCGGTGCGCATGACGTCCACGTCGATGCGCGTGGCCGCATCGAGCTTCGCGACGTCGACGGCCTTCAGTCGCTCGAGCCGCTGCGCCACGCGCTGCGCGATGGCGCGTTGACCGGCGGCGGAGCGATCGGCCAGCCTCGCCTTGAGCCCGGCACGCTGGCCGTTGTCGATTCCGAGGCTGGTGGCGCTCTCCGGATAGTCGACCATGAGCTCTTCGGCGAATTGCGCCAGGAGCGCCTGGACTTCTTCATTGGCGCCGGCACCGGCACGGGCGGGGACAGGCAGATTGGCGAGGACGCAGGCCGCGCCCGCTCCTGCGATGAAATCGCGTCGAGTGGTGGACATCCAGGCTCCCTTCGCGGCCGGATCGTGACTTCGGACCGCCATTCTAACAACGCTCCTGGCCGCCGGGGTCGAGCAGGGACGGACACCCGGCGGGGGAGGATCAGAGCCTTCTCGCCTGCTCGAAGTAGAAGTCGTTGTCGAAGGGCCGTTCGTCACGCAGGTCGGCGTCCCAGATGCTGCGCTCCACGGTCAGGAGGTTGCCGAAGTACACGTGGATGGCCGCCGAACGCTCTTCGCCCGCGTTGACCACGGAGTGAATCGCATCGGCCGGCAGCGCGGCGACGGACGGCGCCGCATGATCGTCTCTGCCGGTGAGCACGAGATCCCTGCCACTGCGACGGTAGGAGAAACTCGTCTCCGTGCCGTGATAGAGGCCGATCATCGCCGGCACGCGATGATCGTGGGGTGGGTAATGAATCCCGGGCGACAGCATGATGTGATACACGGTGAGGATCGGCAGGGAAGCCACCAACATCTCGTCGCCGTCGTGTTCGATCCAGCGGCGCGCCTGGCCGTGCAGCGCCCGCACCGTCTGGTCGAGCACGCCACGCATCGCCTCCTGCGGCGAGGAGCTGGCCACAGCCTGCCTGGCGGCCGCCACAAAACCATCTATGGTCACTGTCGGCCCCCGGATCAGTAGAAGAACTGCTCCAGCACGATCTGGCCGTCCTTCACCTCATACAGCATCACTTCATTCATCTGTACCCTCCCCGCTCCGCGCACGGTCATGTCCAGCTCTCGTCCGACTGCAAAGTAGTTCCCACCGACGACCGGCGCGGTCGTGTGGGCCCTGTGAACAGCCTCGACCTGTTGCAGCAATTGTTCGCCCTTCCTGCGAACGTTGGCTTTCCCTTGCGCGTTCGGCAGGCCCTTCGCAGTCGGAGGCTCGATGCTGCGCACTGTCTCGGCAAAGAGCTCGTCCTGGATTTCGAACCACTGCTCCTTCTGAGCAAGCTCGTGAAACCTGGCGGCCACTTCCTGAGTGGTCATCGCAGTCTTGCTCGTCATGATTGCTCCTGTTGGCTCGATTGCAGAGAGGGATGATTTCATCGGGTGGCAGATCGCATTCATCGCGGTGGCATCCTCTCGAACTTCGGCAGCGCCGGATCGAGGTGGTCCCAGGCGTAACCGCGCGAGGTGTAGAAAACCATCTGCGGCCTGTATCGGCTCGGGTCGTCCAGGCTGGCCGCGCGCACGGTGAAGACATCGGGCATGGCCGCAAACGTCATGTAGACCGGTGAACCGCACGTGGGGCAAAAGGCGCGAGTCTTCACGTTGCCGCTGTCGCCGACGATGTCCCAGAGTTTCGCCGCGCCTGTCAGCTTCACACCCGCGCGGGGGAAAGTCAGGTGCGAGCTGTGCCCGGTACCGCTCTCGCGCTGGCAATCGCGGCACTGGCAGTCGTTGCTCACCAGCGGCTCGCCGGAGATTTCGTAGCGAATCGCGCCGCATGCGCACCCGCCGGTGTAGTTGCCACTCATGTCGTTCCCCCAAGGGAATGGATGCTTTCGACCTACTGTGGCAATGACGGGCGGCCCGGTGACATTTCGACACCCTGCCCGACCTCAGCCCCTTTGCCGCGGTAGAAACCCCCGGCCCCCGCCCGTCATACAATCAAAGGCGCACAGTTGCGCCACGTGGAGACCGTCATGCAATACATCCTGCTCATCTATGAAAAGCCCGAGGACTTCGCACGGCGGCCCGACCCGGCCGGTTACGTCGCGGCGTGGCGCGCCTGGAGCAAGGCGCTGTTCGACTCCGGAGTATTCGTGGGCGGCAATCCGCTCGAAGCACCGGAAACCGCGACCACCGTGCGGCAGCGCGACGGCAAGCGGTTGATCCAGGACGGCCCGTACGCGAGCACGAAGGAGCAGCTCGGCGGGTTCACGCTCCTCGAGTTGCCGTCTCTCGATGCGGCTCTCGAATGGGCGGCGCGCTGTCCGGCGGCGGCGTACGGCGCCGTCGAGGTCCGGCCACTCGCTCCCGAACTGAACAAGCGTGTCACAGAAGGTCTCTGACCACGCGGCGCACCGTGCGGTCGAAGCGGCCGCCCGCGAATCGTACGGACGCCTCGTCGCCCTCCTCTCGGCCCGCACGCGCGACGTGGCGGGAGCGGAGGATGCGCTCGCCGACGCTCTGGTCGCGGCGCTGACGACGTGGCCGCGCGACGGCATCCCGAACAACCCACAAGCCTGGCTGATGACTGCGGCACGCAATCGGATGCTCGATCGCACGCGACACGCCCAGGTTCATGACCATAGCGCCCCGACGCTGGAGCTGATGATGAACGAGTACGCAGAACCCGCCGAAGCTGAAGCGATTCCGGACGAACGCCTCAAGCTGTTGTTCGTCTGTGCGCATCCGGCCATCGATCCCGACATGCATACGCCGCTCATGCTACAGACGGTGCTGGGCCTCGACGCCGTCGCCATCGGCCGCGCCTTTCTGGTCGCGCCCAAGACCATGGGACAGCGTCTGGTGCGCGCGAAGCACAAGATTCGCCAGGCCGGCATCGCGTTCGAGATTCCTTCGCCGGATCAGATCGCGGCACGGCTGGAAGCGGTGCTCAACGCAATCTATGCGGCTTACGGCAGCAGCTGGGACGACGCGTCCGGAGCCGATCCCCACGTCAAGGAGCTCGGCGAGGAAGCCATCTGGCTCGCGCGCGTGATGCGCGATCAGTTGCCGGACAACCCCGAGGTTCACGGCCTGCTCTCGCTGATGCTTCATTGCGAGGCACGGCGCCCGGCGCGCCGCAGCGCCGATGGACGCTACGTGCCGCTCTCCGAGCAGGATCCGCATGACTGGAACGGGCCGATGATCGAGGAAGCCGAGCGCGAGCTCGCGGCCTCGGCGCCGCACGGGCGACCCGGACGTTTTCAGGTCGAGGCGGCGATTCAGTCGGCACACGCGGAACGCGCGCATACGGGTGCCACGGACTGGGCTGCGATTGCGGCGTTCTACGAACTTCTCGGCCAGCTCGCGCCTTCGATCGGTGCCGCGGTTGCCCGGGCCGCCGCGCATGCGGAGCTGCAAGGCGCGGCGAGTGGACTCGCACTGCTGGATCAGATCGAACCACAGTCGGTAGTGACCTATCAGCCCTACTGGGCCGTTCGCGCGCACCTCTTGCAGAAACTGCAGCGCGCCGCCGAGGCCGCCGAAGCTTTCGAGCGCGCAATCGGGCTCAGCGAGGACCCTGCCGTCCGCACGTTCCTGGTGGAGCGCGGCGGCCTCCCCCCGACGGAGCTGTAGAAATCCCGATCGCCCGCCCGTCATTGATGCAGGAACCCCCAAAGGAGTCAGGCCATGTGCCCTGCATGCATGACGACCGTGGCCCTCGTAGCCGCGGGCACCACCTCCGGCGCCTCCGTGCTCGGCTTGGTGGCATTGAAGCTCCGGCGGCCGCAGGCGGGCGAGCGACGATCCCGACAGGATCGTCGCGAGGCCCCGGCGCAACCCACCCAGACGAGGATCGGACAATGAACGCGTCGACACCCGCTCACAAGATCGCTTCACGCGAAGAGTGGCTCGCCGAACGGCGCAAGCTGCTGCTGGCCGAGAAAGAGCTCAGTCGCCAACACGACCGTCTCGCCGCTGTGCGGCGTGAGCTGCCGTGGGTGCGCATCGAGAAGCGCTACGTCTTCGACGGTCCCAACGGCCAGGAAACGCTGGCGGACCTTTTCGAAGGCCGCAGCCAGCTCCTCATCTATCACTTCATGCTCGGCCCCGACATGGAGGAAGGCTGCCCGAGCTGCTCGCTGGTGGCCGACCATTTCGATGCCACGCTGCCGCATCTTGCCGCACGCGATAGCACGCTGGTCGTCGTGTCGCGCGCGCCGTACGCCAGGCTCGAAGCATTCCGGAAGCGAATGGGCTGGCGCTTCAAGTGGGTCTCCTCTCACGGCAGCGATTTCAATTTCGACTTCGGCGTTTCTTTCACCGAAGCGCAGCGGGCCACGGGCACCCTGGCCTACAACTTCGGCACCATCGGGGATGAAGGCCCGGAAAAGGAAGGCACCAGCGCCTTCTATCGCGACGGCAAGGAGGTCTTCCACACCTACTCGGCCTACGCCCGGGGCGTGGAGGCGTTGATGGGCACCTACAACTATCTCGACCTGCTACCGAAAGGCCGCAACGAGCGGGGACTCGAGTGGCCGATGCAGTGGGTGCGGCACCACGATCGCTACTGAACGCCCAGCGCGTGCACCAGCACGTCCGTCAGCAGCTGTCCCGCTCGACCGTCGCTGTCGAGCTCGGGGTTGTAGATGGTGACCTCGAGACCAACCGCGCGGCCACTGTCGAGTGCCGTCTTCAGGACGGTTTCGAGTTCCCGCGGCGCGAGGCCGTCCGGAAGCCTGAAGTCGACTGCGGGCATGACCGCATCGTCCAGGCAATCCGCGTCGACGTGAATCCAGAATCCGTCGAGCTCCGGCCGGCTCAGATGAGCGACAGCCTGGCGGGCCGCCGACACAATGCCCTGCCCGCGGATCGTCGGCAGGTCGAACGCACGCAGGGCGGCAGGCAGCGGCTGGCTGCCATATTGCGCTTGGTCCTCCGCGTCCCGGAAGCCAAAGGCGACTGCATCCGTGTCTCGGATCAGCGGCGTGTGCCCGTCAAACTCGACGAGCGCCTTCGGCCCGTGGCCGGTCACGAGCGCCAGATCCATCGATGCCGCTTCACCGTACGGGTCAGCTTCGGGCTGGAAGAAATCCGCCTGCCCGTCGATAAAGAGTAATCCGTATCGCCCTCGTCGTCGCAACGCCAGAGCCGGTCCCAGCACGATCGTGCAATCGCCGCCGAGCAGGACCGGGAACTCGCGGCGGTCCAGCAGTGGGCCTACCGCGTCGGCAAGCTGCTCGGCGTAACGGGCGATGGCGCCTGCGTTCAGGACGTTGGTTTGCGGATCGCGCCGGGATTCGCGCGGCGTCTCCGGCGCCACGCGTCCCGCGCGGCGGCCGCGCACGCGCTCCGCCAGCCCATGCTGCAGGAGCACTTCGGGGAGGCGCTCCACGCCCGTGGATCGCAGGCCGAAAGTGGATGGCGCCTCGAGTATGGCGTAGCGACGCGACCGATCCTGATCCTTCATGTCGCCACTCCTTTGGCTGGCGAAAGGCGCCCATGCTTGGGCCGCGATCGAGCGACGCGGTTCCTTGCCTCTATTTTTTTCCGCTCGCCGGCTCGATCGCCTCAATTCGCCTGCCCTCGAGGTTGGGATCGCCCTTGCCGGTGGCGATCAGCATGAGGAGGCTGTGCTGCACGTACTGCGTCCAGGCTGGCGAACAGGCTTCGTAGCATTCGACCTCGGGCACCAGGCCTTGATGAGTAAAGGTCAGCCTCGTCTTGTTGCCCTCTCTGCCGATGTCGAACACGACGCGCGTGCCCGCCCACTCGTCCTTGTCCTTGACGAATTTCATGTCGCTGTCGGTCACCAGCCAGACGATCTTCCGGTCGGGGACGACGTCGATCAATTTCTGTCGCGAACGATGCACGCCGGGCACCTCGAACACGAACTCGTCGTTGAGCTTCTCGGTCCCTCCGACGACATCCTGCGACCACCATTCACGCACCTTCGTGACGGCGTTGAAGACATCTCGCGGGGACTGGTCGACCAGGATCGTCGTCGTGAAATCTCGCTGCTCACCTGCCATCTCGATGCTCCTCGCTGCTTTACGGTTTCAGACACGCATGACGATCTTGCCGAACGGGCCGCGATCGAGATGATCGAGCGCGCGCGGCAGATCGGCGAAGTCGTACTCGGTATCGATCACGGGTTCGAGCCGCAGCGGCTCGATCGCCTGCACGAAATTCTCCAGCGAGCGGCGCGGGCCGACGAAGATGCCCTGCACTGTCGCCTGGTTGCGGAACAGGGGGATCGCACCGAACGCGTACTCGGGACTTTCCAGCAGTCCGATCACGGAGACTCGGCCACCGGGCGCCAGGGCTTCGAGCGAACGGTTGAGGTTCTCTCCACCGACCATCTCGAGAACGTGATCCGCGCCGCGTCCTGCAGTCAGATCCCTCACCGCCCGCGGCCAGTCCGGTGTTGCGCGCCGATCAATCCCGTGCGCGGCGCCCAGCTTCTGCGCGCGTGCCAGTTTCTCCGGGCTGCCGGAGGTGACGATGACGCGCGCGCCGGCGGCACTGGCGATCTGCAACGCGAACAACGACACACCGCCGGTGCCCTGCACCAGTACGGTCTCGCCGGGCCGCAGCTGCCCCAGCTCGATCAGCGCGGTCCATGCAGTCAGGCCTGCGACCGGCAACGTGCTCGCTTGACTGTCGCTGAGTGAGCCGGGCGTTGCGACGACCCACTCCTCCGGCAGTACGACGTATTCGGCGAGAACACCGGGGAGGTTTCCGCCCAGCGAATCCGGCATGTTCGCGCCGCGCGGCTGCGGAGGGCCGTCCAGCCATCCAGCGGCGAACGACGTCAGGACGCGATCGCCGACGCCGAAGCGGCTGGCGCCGGAGCCGACGGCTGCAACGACCCCTGCCAGGTCCGAGCCTGGAGTGAACGGCAGCGCGAACTGCTTGTACACACCGAGATCGATGAACAGCTTGTCGCGCGAATTGAGGGACACGGCTGAGGTCCGCACCAGCAGCTCACGCGGCCCGGGACTCGGCGTTGCCGCGGTCACCACGCGCAAGTTTTCGCGACCGCCAGCCGCGATCTCCCAGCGCCTCATCGATTTCGTCATGGCGTCAGTGTAGAGAGGCGTTTCAGTCGTCAGTGGAGACACTTTGGCGCATTACTGTAGTATCGAAGGAATCAATCGGAGAGCGGCATGCGAGATCGCTTGAGCGGCGTGCTGGCGTTCGTGCAGGCGGCCGACGCGGGCAGTTTCGCGTTGGCGGCCAAGCGCATGTCACTGTCGCGCTCGGCAGTCGGCAAGAGTATTGCGCGTCTCGAGCAGCGGCTCGGCACGCGCCTGTTCCACCGCACGACGCGCAACCAGAGTCTGACGGAAGACGGTCAGGCGTTCTACGAACGATGCGTGCGTGCCTTGGCCGAGATCGAAGCGGCGGAAGCAACGCTCGAGTCGGGACGACGCGCGCCAACAGGCCGGCTGCGCGTGAGTGTGCCGGTGCTGTTCGGCCGGCATTGCGCCGCGCGTGTCCTGCTGGATCTCGCGCGCCGGCATCCGCAGCTGCAGCTCGACCTCACGTTCACGGACCGTGTCGTCGACCTCGTCGAGGAGAACGTCGATCTCGCCATACGCATCGCGCCGCTGGCGACGCGCGCCGGCCTGATTGCCCGCCGGCTGGGAACCTTCGGTGCGCTGGTTTGCGCCTCTCCTGAATATCTCGCAGCGCGCGGCCGCCCCGAAACGATCGCGGATCTCGACGGCCACGACACGATCATCTACGCGCGCCAGGCTGCCGTGGCGTCCTGGTTCTTCCTGGACGCCAACGGTCAGCGCGAGCAGGCGCAGATCCGGAGCCGGCTGCGGTTCGACGACCTGGAGGCGATTGCCGACGCTGCGGTCGCGGGCGCGGGCGTGACCTGGTTGCCCTGCTGGCTGGCGACCGGGCATCTGCGCGATGGGCGACTCGTCGAGTTGCCGCTGGGGAAGCGCAGGTTCGGTTTCGACGTCTATGCCGTCTGGCCGCAGACGCGGCATCTGCCAACGCGAGTGCGCGTGGCCGTCGATGACCTTGCCGTGCGGATCCCGGAAGTCATCGCCACCACTCAGTTACCCGAGCGGGCAGAGTCGGTGATCTCTGCATCTCCGTAGGCCCCGGACAAGCTGCCGTCGCGCGCGAAGTCGCGGATCAGGGCGAAGTAGCCGAACGGGAACCGGGTCGAGAGCCGCTCGCCGGCCTGCGTCGTTTCGAACAGCGTCATGCCGTGTTCGGCCTGCGCATAGAGCGCCAGCGTGAGAGGCCGCCCATCCGCGATCAGCGATCGGATGCGGCGGCTCGTTTCCGCGGCAGGCGCTTCGTAGTCCCTTCCTCCCAGGATCCACAGTTGCGGCGTGGTGCCGGCGCGCAGTGCCGGCATCGGATCGTAGTGAAACGGCGTGCCCCAGTTGAACTTCGGTGCCATCGCCCGGAGCTCCGCCTCGGCGTGAGGCAGCAGCACCCAGGTGTAGTTTCCGTGCAGGTCCTTGTACCAGCGTTCCTTCCCGTAGCGCGCCCGCGCCGCATCGAACTCCGCGAAGCCCTGCGTGAAGCCGCTGGCGAACACGTTCTCGGCGGCGCGCGCGACTTCCTGAGCCTTCAGGATTTCGTCGGGCGAGTAGCCCTTGTCGCGCAGCTCCATTTCGACCTGCTGCTGGTCTTCATCGATGACACTGACCGCCAGCCCGAAGCAGACGATGACGAAGTCGACCGGCGCACGATTGGCCGCGATGGGTGCCACCCATCCACCCTGGCTGCCGGCCTGGTAGCCCACGCGGCCTGCTCGCGCTCCGGCGAGGCGCCGCGCTTCACGCATCGCCGCGATGGCATCGTCGGCCAGCAGACTGAAATCCTGGGTGTAGCTGCCGCCCGAGCTTCCCGTGCCGCGCTTGTCATAGACGAACGCGGCGACGCCCTCCGCGGGCAACATGCGTTGCAGGGAATAGCTGCTCAGCGCCGAGTCACGTTCGGCGCCGTGCAAGAGAATGACGAGAGGCACCTGGTCGTCGCCCGCGCCCTTCGGCATGACGAGACGGCCGACAAACCGGGTGTCGCGACTGGTGAAGGTCGTGTTCGTAACGTCGTACGCGATGCGTCGGCCGCGGACGCCGTCGAAGTCGATCTCTCCGCGGCCACACTCCGAAAACGAGATCGTCTTGCCGTCGGGACGGCCGGTCCAGCCGTAGGTGCTTCGCCAGCGCGTGTCTTTGTCGTTTCCGTTCGCGTCGTTTCGGGCCGCGTCGCGGGTCAGCAAGCCGGTGGTTCCGTCGAGGCGGCGCCAGCGCAGAGAGACCTCGTCGGCCGGCGCAACGTCGACGAGGCTGCCGTCGGCCAGACGATAGCTGCCGACCCGGCAATCTTCGGTTTCGGCCGCGACCGCTGTGCTCGTTGCAAGCACGAGCGTGAACAGTGCAGCGATGCATCGAAGCAGATGATTCACGATCGATCCCTCCAGTCGCGATCGAGGGAAGATTCCCCCAGCTCGATCCGTAGCTCCATCGCTCCGCGCCAGAAAATCTCGCTGCCGAGCTCGGCGAGCCGCGCGAGATCGGCCGCGATCGTCAGGACAGGATTCCCGGCAAGCGCACCCGCCTTGCTCGCGAACCTGTTCGGCCCGTACGCGATGAGCAACTCGGGTTCGCTCAGGTCACCCGCATAGAGGAGTACCTGCCCCGGCATCGGATAGACAGTGGCGTTCTCCGGAGGGAGAACCGATCCGCGGGGCCAGGCCCCGGCCAGCGGCGACCAACAGGCCTCCCCACTCCATCGGGCGTGAGCCAGCTTGCCGCGGTAGGGCATCAGCGACTCGAGGCGCGAGCAGGACTGCGGCGCCAGGTCGCGCCGCAGGCGAGCAGGAAAGACTTTGGCGCCGATGGCGATGCGTGCAGCGGGCAACATTGGACGTCACCCTAGCGCCGCGGCCACCTCGCGTCTTGGACGCTTTCAAGGTGCGGCCGTCGCCGCCCCGCTGTCGCGACGCTGTGCTTTGCGTTGACGCCCACATCTCACCGGGTGATGCTGCGCAAATGCACAGAGAGTTCAGCGGAGCTTCCATCAGGAGAGTCGTCGATCGCAGCGGCGCGAGCGTGCCCGAGCACGCCCACGATTGGCCGGTGCTCTCTCTGTTCGTCATCGGTGGATACTCGAACCGGACCGAGATCGGCGAAACCTTCATCGCCACGCCGTCGGCCATTCTCTATCGTGCCGGGGCCGCGCATCGGAACACGGTCGCATCGACCGGCTTCGAACAGATCGAGGTCGAGTTCGATCCTGCCTGGCTCGGCTGCCACTGCCTTCCGGACGTTCCCGTGGCGCGATGGATCGGGGGGCGCGCCGGCGCAGAAGCGCGCACGCTCGTGCGAGTCTGCTCGCAGGAAACAGACGAAGAGCGTTTGCGCGCGGCCGTGCGGCGCTTCGTGGAACTGGCGAGTCGCGAGCCCGAGCGGCGCTCTCCGCGCTGGCTGGGCGCGGTCACGCGACGCCTCAGCGAGAACACCAGCCTGACAGTCGACGAGCTTGCGGGCGAAGTACGACGTCACCCTTCATGGCTCGGAACTGCCTACAAGCTCGCGACCGGCGAGGGGGTCCTGCAGGCTGCCGCGCGCTTGCGCGTCGAAGTCGCGGTGCGCTTGTTGCGCGAGACCGATCTGTCGTGCGCACATATTGCGGCCGATGCCGGCTTCTGCGACCAGAGTCACATGAACCGGGCATTCCGGCGTGTACTCGGACGCCCGCCATCCGTGGTCAGAGACGATCGCCGAAATTTTCGGCAGCATCGCCCGTGGTAGCCGGGAGCGATCTGCGTCAATAGCTCAGCTTCGGCAAGAACTGCCCGCGACCTTCGGGCGTCATGTCGAGCAGGCCCCAGAGCGCGCTCACCGAGTCGCCGGACCGATGGTCCATGCCGGGGTCTTCCGCCGCCCAGGTGAGCTCGCTGCCCCAGAAGTGACGCACCGTACCGTTGTCGAGACGGAACACGTTGAAAATGGTGTCGTCCCAGTGCTCGCCCTCCGGCCCGTCCGGCCAGCGCTCCTTGCGAATCTGCGCGGGCAGTTTCGAAGAGTCGCCGAAGTAGTCGGAGGTGTATCCGTTGCCGGCGGTCGAGAGAAACTCGAGGTGCGCCCAACCGCGCTCCCGCGCCCAGGCGACCAGGCGCGCGACCGGCGACTTCGCCACGACGTAGAGCAGTGCGCGCTGGCCGGCGTTCCTCACTCCCCCGTCGATCGAGTCGAGCAACTGGACACACATCGGGCACGGCTTCTCCCGGTCGGGGCCGTACATGAAGCTGTAGAGGATGACCGTCTGGTGGTGGCCGAAAAGCCCGGACATCCTGACCTTCTCGGGCATGCCGTTTTCGCCGAGGCGCTCGAAGACATAGTCCTCGGGTATTGCACCGCCCGGCGGCAAGGCGCGGCGTTGCGCGGCCACAGCCTCGATGTGCCGGCGAAGCGATATTTCCTCGGCCAGCAGCGCGTTGCGCGCCTTGCGGTACTCGGCGTTCTCGTTGGGATAGCTGAGACTGGGCCAGTCCTTCGTTTCGTTCTTCATGCTTCGAGACTCCTCACCTGCCTGACCTGTGTATCCATTCACGCTATGGGTTGCCGGCGACGCGCCAAAGTTCATTCCGCGTCGCTCTCCTGCTTGCAAACCTTTCCTTTGCAAACCCGGAGCCAATCCGTAGCCCTTCGTGATGACTCCCGAGCACCGCTGCGGCTGTAGTCGCGCACAGGGGAAACGAACGACTCGCTTCCCAATCACGCAGTTACACGAGGGTCACGGCCATGAGCATCAGAGGGTTGGTCATTTCTTCAGTGTCCATCGTCGCCGTTGCGCTGACGGGGGTCATGCCCCGGCAGGCGGTCGGCGACGCTCCGCAAGCAGCGCAACAGCATCAAAAACCGCACTCGGGCGAGCTGGTGCGGATCGTCAAAGAGGCCACCCAGCGCTTTCATGACGTCAGACAGGCGGAGGCGGAGGGTTACCAGCTGCTGTTCGGCTGCGTGAGCGGGCCCGACGACGGCGCGATGGGCTTGCACTACGTCAACATGGGGCTGGTGGGCGATGGCGTCCTCGATCCGAGCCGCCCCGAGATCGTCATCTACGAGCCGACCAAGAACGGCGGCCGCCGCCTGATCGGCGCGGACTTTCTCGTGTTCGTCGATGCGTGGCACGCCGGCAACCAGGGCACGCCTGAGCTCATGGGTCAGCTCCTGCACCTGTTCGAAAGTCCGAATCGCTTCGGCCTGCCGGCGTTCTACACGCTGCACGTCTGGGCGTGGAAGCCGAACCCGACCGGCGCGTTCGTGAACTGGCATTCCGACGTATCCTGCGAACAGTTCGACGGCGCGGAGGACTGAGCCATGTCGGCCGCCGTCTACCGCTCCGCGGCGTTCCTCTTCAGCATCGTCTGCTACGGCGCCTTCCTGCTGGTGTTCCTGTACCTGCTCGCGTTCCTCGGGAATCTGCAGGCAACGCCGCTGGCCGATGCTTTTCCGCTGATCCGTTCGCTCGTGCCCAGATCCATCGATCTCGGGCGCGACATGGGTTCGCCGGGAGCCGCGCTGTTGGTGGATTTCGGCCTGATGGCAGTCTTCGGTCTGCAGCATTCCGTGATGGCGCGGCCCGGGTTCAAGCGCGCCTGGACCCGGGTCGTGCCGAAGGAACTCGAGCGCAGCGTGTATGTGCTGATCGCGAGCGTCGTGCTGGCGCTGCTCATGTGGCAATGGCGGCCGATCCCGATGCCGGTTCTCTGGCACGCCGACGCGCTGTGGAGCGTGGCCCTCGCCTGGTCCGTCATGGGGCTCGGCGTCGTCGTCCTGCTGTGGGCGACGTTCCTGATCGATCACTTCGAGCTGTTCGGGCTGCAGCAAGGCTGGAGCGCCCTGCGCGGCGCCGAGCTTCGCGACCCCGCGTTCGTGACACCGTTGCTCTACAGAATCGTGCGCCACCCGCTGTACGTCGGCTGGCTCCTGATCTTCTGGGGCACGCCGACCATGACCGCCGGTCACTTGCTGTTTGCGGCGATCATGAGCGGCTACATCCTCATCGCGATGCGTTTCGAGGAGCGCGATCTCGTGCAGCACATCGGCGAGCCGTACCGGCGCTATCGGCAGCAGGTGCCGGCGCTATTGCCTCTGCCCGGGCGGCGCTACGCGGCGCGACGGTCTTTGTCGACGGCTTCGACCATGCGGCGGAACCGATCGTGACAAGCCATCGCTCTGCCGCGAATTCGCTGGAACTCGGGTTCGTCGCGCATCCCCTCCCAGATCGGATCCAGGTCGAGGGCAGGGAACGAGCAGAAGTTGCCATCCACGGAGCGCTCCACGAAGCGGAGTGCGTCCTGCGGTCGCCTGCAATAGACCAACATGGGCGCAACGCTGTACGGACCTTCGGGATCTCCGTGCCGCTGCCAGTACTGGATGAACTCCGCAACCGCATTGTCGAGCGCGGCGCCACGCGCGCCTTGGAGGCACGGCTCCATCAGGCGCCGCGTGGGATCGTCGGCGGCTTGTTGTGTGGCGTGCAGGGCTGCGTCGCGGTCCTTCGTTCGCAGGCTATACAGCACGGTGCCCCACTGAACGAAGTACGAGCCCTCGTCGAGCATGAGAAATTCCATGACGCGCGAGAGCTCTCCCGCGTAGAGAAAGGCATACGCGCATGAGCGCAGACGCGGATCGTGCGGGTCGCGAGCGAGCGCCAGCTCGCAGTGTCGTTGTGCAGCCTCGAACAGGCCGCCGAAGCGATAGACGAAGGCGATGGCGAAATGGCCCTGACCGCTCGTACTGAACCGGTCCACCAGTCGGCGGGCTTCGCGATAGGCGCCTTCGAGATCTCCGGATTCGGCGCGATGAGTCACGATCGTGCGATAGGCGGAGATCAGTTGCGGATCGAGTTCCAGCGCCCGGCGCGTCGCGGCAAGCGATTGCTGTCGTGCGGCCTCTGCGCCGGTGCCATACGTGCCGTGGTCGTAGTAGCGAATCCCGAGCGCCTCCCAGGCGGCAGCGAACTGCGGATCCAGCGTTACGGCCTGCTGCAACATCTCGATGGCCAACTCGATGGGCCTCGGTTGCTTGGGGAGCGCGAGACTGCGCAGGTAGAGCTGATATGCCTCCGCGTGGGCGGGCGCGTACACCGAAGTCGGGTCGGCGGAAGCGCCGAGGGCTGGCAACAACCCCTGCTGCACACTTTCCGTGAGCCGCCCTCGCATCGCCAGGAGGTCGCCGGCAGGCGCGGTGATGCGCGTTCGCCAGATCACGCGTTCCTGAGACACGTGTTGCGCCTCGATGGCGAGACTCAACTGATCGTCGTCCTCGAGGTAGTAGCGCCCGGTGACGATGTGGTCTACGCCGCGCGCACGCGCTGCGGCGAGCGGATCGGCGGTTTCGATGGACGGGCGCACAGCGAGATCTCGAGATTTCGTCAGCAGCGTCGCGATCTCGTCGGGCAGTGCCAGGCCCAGGTAGCTCAGCGCTTCGTCGCCGGCAGCGTTCTCGAATGGCGCGACGGCCACAGTGGTGAGCGTTGCTGCCGGCGCGGAGGCACTCCTCCACCACCATGCGACGCCGAGAATTGCGCCACCCAGGAGCAACGTCACTGCCACGAAAAGCGGCCGCCTCGACGGAGACTGTGCTTGCGGCGGATCAGAGACCGCGCGGGACAGGTCTATGGTCGCAGGGGGCTGGTCAAACGCCCGCCGAGCGAGTTGCACCGGCGCGGTCAGCCGGTAGCCGCGCTTCGGAATCGTTTCGATCACGCGATGGGCGGAGCGATCGTCGCCGAGGTGATGGCGCAGCTCGGAGATGCAGTTGGTCACCGCCTGGTCGGTGACCACGATGTCTCCCCACACCTGCTGGTTCAGCGTCTCCCGCGAGACGACGTCGCCGGCGTGTTGTGCCAGGCACACGAGCACGTCCATTACCCGCGGCTCGAGATGCAGTTCGGCGTCGCGCCACACGATCCGGTTCTGCCGCGGCTCGATGAGGCAGTCGCCGATGCGAAATCCCGCGTGCAGATCCTGAAGCGTGAATGGCATGAGGTGCGTCGGGACCCCGGATGCGGGCTGGAGCCCGGGCGTGGCCCGATCCTACCTCAGAGGTCGCGAATCCGACCCCTCTCCAACGGCGAGGCCTTCGTGGATTCGGCGATGTGCGGCGCAGCTTCGCGAGCTCCCGGGGCGTGATCCTTGGAACCGGCCTCGCCCTGAATGTATGCGTCTTCAGCGTTCGCTTGCCTGCGCGACTTGCCCCCGCACGACGCACAACGATCCAGGACTCCGCGCTAGGGGATCAACACGCAGTTGGGCGGCGCGGATCTCGCGAACGTCTGTGCTTCTGCCACCGCCTCCGCACGCGTACAGGCCTCGACGGGGATGTGGCGGCTGAAGTAGCCCCCGCAGTACAGCGGGAACTGAAACGACTGGCGCTGACCGTCGGGCGTCTTGCCCGCACATGGGAGAAACGGCGAGCCCCCTCCCGACGGTGGGCGCTTGGTCGGACGTCCGACCTTTCCGAGGAATGGCCCCGGACCGGGGGCCGCCGGAGCCGGCGTCACGCAAGAGGTGGGCCCGAGCCGGAATTCGGAAATCGTGACGGTGTGCGATCCGGCGTTGTCGCTCAGCTTCGTGTCGTTGATGCCGAACTGAAGCTCCGACCCCGGTGCATCGCGCGGACCGAGCTTCGCGACTGCCTGACCGGCTCCGAGCAGTTCCCAGGGCCCACTGCTGCCGACGCGGTAGAGGAGCGAGAAGGTGTAGGCCGTCTGAGACGGACAGCCGGGCCCGCACTGCCCTTGCGGAACCCATCCGTCCGGCGGCGTGCCGGTTTCACCGAAGACGCCGACGCGAATCGATCCGGTGGCCGTCATCTTGTAGAGAAAGCCGGGCTGGAGGGAGATGCCGCTCCTGATGCCGCCGGCCGACCCGGGAACGATGACCGTGCGCAGGACGCCGGTCGGACTGTACTGCGCGGTCGGGTTCTGTCCGGCCGGGCAAGTCTGGGCCACGGCGGGTTGCAGGGCTGCGCCGCTCAGCGCGGCGGCACCCAGAATGAAATTCGTCATGGCCACCGCCACGCGCGGGCGGCTGCCCGTTCCCGTCGGCTTCATGCTCGATCTCCCGTACGCGAAGGAGACGCGTTTGACGGTAGGTCGTAGAGAAGCGCGGCCGGGTTCGAGGCTGTGGACGGAGCCTTTCTGGCGCTGCCGCGCCAGGTACTCCCGCTTATCATTCACGGGTGCCTGCAGCTAGCACTCGCCTCTACGTCATCCTGGCCCGCAAGGCACCGTATGGCGTCATTTTCCGGCGCGGCCCTTCGCGGCAGGTCGCCCTCCTCGGCTGGGACACGGACAGACACCAGTTCCGCGTCGGCCAATGGTTCAAGGGGCGGATCTATGAGCGACGGTGCGACCTCTCACCGTCCGGAGAAAAGCTCGTCTACTTTGCAGCCAAGCACAAGGCTCCGCACTACAGCTGGACGGTCGTCAGTCGACCTCCGTTCCTCGCGGCGCTCGCGCTGTGGCCGAAGGGCGATTGCTGGGGTGGCGGCGGTCTCTTTCGCAACGAACGCGCCCTGCTTCTCAACCATCGACGCCTCGAGCGGAAACTCGCGCCGGATTGCCGCTTGCCGCGCGCCATTTCCGTCGAGCCCCTTGGCAAACTGGCCGGCGGCGGAGAGGACGAGCCGATCCTCGGCCAGCGCCTGGCGCGCGACGGATGGCAGTGCCTCGCGGCAGGCAGGTTCCGGCACAGCAAGATCGGCGATGGCGGGATGCGCATCGTGTTCGACGAGCCGCAGATCTGGCGCAAGGTCCGGGGCCCGTGGGAGCTTCAGATGCTGCTTCGCGGGCACATGGAGGACGGCGGGCCGAGTTACCTGCTCGATCATCGAGTCGTGGATGCGCGCGGCGAACCCGTGCTCGCCATGAGTCGCAGCGATTGGGCAGATTGGTCGCGTTCAGGTGAATTGCTGTTTGCGAGAGATGGCCGGCTCTATCGCGTGGGTATCGATGAGCAGCTGGGTCCTCGCGAGCCGGAGGAGCTGATCGATCTTCGATCCCTGAAGTTCGAGCAGTTGGAACCGCCCGAGGAAGCGTTGCGGTGGAGCGGTCGCGGGTCGAGGGGTCGCCTGGTTGGGCAAGCGGCTATCTCGAATCGCGGCCCGAAAGGACAGAGGTGATGGCCCGCCTGCGAGCGGTGAGTTCCGCTGCGGCGTCGGCGGGTTCATTCACTGTGTGCGGTAAGCGGACTGCGATGAACGAGCGCTGGCGCTGCGCCGAGATTCTGACTTCAGTAGGTGTCCGGCCGTCGCGGTGCGATGCTCTCATGCTCGCGTGGCAGATGAACATCGATACTCGATGCAAGCTCGCGGATTTTCGCGGCGATCCTTTCTGCTTTCCGTCAGCGCCATGCTCGGTGCTCCCGCGCTTGCGCTCGAGTGGTCGGACGTCGCGGCCGCAGCGCATCACGCGCTGAGCGCCGCAGGCGGAGCCGGGACACCAGGGGCCACGGTCCTCTCGAGGGCAGAAGCCGCGGACATCGACGCGATCAGCGCGCAGATCATTCCGAGCGACGACACGCCGGGCGCGCACGAGGCCGGTGTGGTCTTCTTCATCGATCACGCGCTGGCCACCTTCTTCGCTCCGCTCGCGCGGGAATTCCGGACTCAGCTCGGTCTCTTCCAGGCGGCCTGCAGCGCGCTCCATCCGGGAAAGTCGTTCGCGGCGCTCCCTGCCGAGCAGCAGATCGAGTTCCTGAAGACCATGGATTCCACGCCATTCTTCGCTCGCATGCGCCTGCTGACGGTGCTGGGCATGTTCGCGATGCCGGCGTACGGCGGCAACCGCAACAATGTGGGCTGGGCCCTGCTCGGCTTCGAAGACCAGCACGTGTTCGAACCGCCGTTCGGCTACTACGACCGCGCCTATCCGGGTTTCGAATCCCCATGAGCCTGCGCAAGTACCGCGATTCCGAGCGCGTCGACTTCGTCATCGTCGGGTCCGGCCCCGCGGGCGGCACCATCGCGCGCGAGCTCGCGCAGGCGGGGTTGTCGGTGGTGGTACTCGAACAGGGGCAGCGACTGGCGCCCGTGAATTTCGAGCACGACGAGCTGAAATACTGGTTCAACGGCGGGCTCTGCAACCACACGACGCGCAATCCGCAGACCTTCCGCAGCGATCCGTCGCACGAGGCTGAGCAGGTCTCCGTCCGGCCGGCGTTGTGGTACGCGCGCACGGTCGGCGGCAGCAGCGCTCACTACACCGCGAACTACTGGCGTTTTCGCGAGATCGATTTCGTCGAGCGCAGCGTGCTCGGCACGATTCCCGGCACGGGCTTCGCGGACTGGCCGCTGACCTACGCGGAGCTCGAGCCCTACTACACGAAGGTGGAGTGGGACGTCGGCGTATCGGGACTCGCGGGCGTACATCCGGGCGAGCCGCCGCGCACCAGGCCGTATCCGATGCCACCGCTGCCAGTGAAGTCATCTGGCGTGCTGTTCGAGCGCGGCGCGCGCAAGCTGGGCCTGCATCCGTTTCCGGCGCCGATGGTCATCAACTCAGTGCCGTACCGAGGCCGGCCAGCTTGCGTGCACTGCGGCTTCTGCCACGGCTTCGCCTGCGAAGTAATGGCCAAGGCTTCCACCCTCACGACCATGCTTCCGGAAGCAGAGGCGACCGGGCGATGCGAGGTCCGGCCGGAGAGCTACGTGGTGCGCATCGCCACGGACAAGCGCGGACTGGTCACCGGGGTGCACTACTTCGACGCGCGCAAGCGCGAGCGCTTCCAGAAGGCGCGTGCGGTGGTCTTGTCCGCCAACGGCGCGGAGTCGCCGCGCTTGCTGCTCATGTCGTCGGGCTCACGGTTTCCGCACGGCCTGGGGAATTCGAGCGGCGTGGTCGGGAAGTACCTCATGTTCAACTACTCGACGCGCACGAGCGCCGTGTTCGAGCACGAGCTGAACGAGTTCAAGAGCGTGCAGGTCACGCGCATCCTGCACGACTTCTACGACAGCGACCCGAAGCGCGGCTTCTATGGCGGCGGCGGAATCGATGCGCGCCTCGGTCCGCAGCCTGCGATGTGGGCGCTGCGACAGGCGGATGAAGGCCCTGCCTGGGGTCGCGAGTACAAGGCGCGCCTGCGGGATTTTCCGCGAACCATGACGATTTCGGGCCACACCACCTCACTTCCCGTCGCGAGCAACAGCGTGACGCTGGACCCGTCGCTGAAGGATGCCTGGGGCATGCCCGCCATACGCTGCACCTACCAGGATCATCCGGACGATCTTGCGATGGCCCGCTTCTTCGTCGAACGCGGCGAAGAGATCGCCGAGGCGGCCGGCGCCGTGCGCGTGGCCAGCGCACCGGTGAAAGCGCAGAACTTCTCGATGCACCTGCTGGGCACGTGCCGGATGGGCAACGATGCGGCCACGTCAGTCGTCGATCGCCATCACCGCTGTCACGACGTACCGAACCTGTTCGTCTGCGACGGCAGCAGCTTCGTCACGTCGGGCCGCGGCCAGCCGACGATGACGATCCAGGCGCTGGCGTTCCGCGCCGGAGAACACATCGCGCGATTTGCGAAGCGTGGCGAAATCCCGGCGGCGGGTTAGCAGGGCTACGCCCGTGCGCTCACCAGCCAGCACGCCATCGTGAAGTGCGCGGTGCCGTTGTCCATGTAGGGCGCGAACGCCTCGCGCAGTACTGCCAGCACGCGCGCACGGGTCGTCGCGTCCACCTGCGGGTCCTGCAAGGCCACGCCCACGGGCCCGAGCTTCGTGACGTAGGCCGTCAGATCGTGCTCGGGGAGGCTTGCACTGGCATCGACCCGACGAATCTCGATCTGTCTCCAGCCGCTCGTCTCCAGGATTCGCCGCACGCGCTCGTCGTCCGCGAACCCGAACTGGCCGGGGGCATTCGGATCCGCGACCGTCATGTTCGGCAGTAGCGGCCCGGCAGCACGCGCCGCGGCCGTCATGAAGGGATTCTCCGCAGGGCTGCGCCACGCCACGAACGCAAGTCGCGCGTCGGCTCGCGCCGCGCTCCTGATGTTCGCGAACGCGACGACCGGATCGTCGAAGAACATCACCCCGAAGCGCGACATCACCGAATCGAAGCGTCCGGGTTCAAAGGCGTGGACCTGTGCATCTGCCTGCACGAACGTCGCGGCGCGCAATCTCCCGGCGAGCGCGCGTTCCCTCGCCCGCTCGACCAATGACTCGGAGATGTCCACACCCACGCAGGCGCCCGCCGGCCCCACGCGTCGCGCCATCGAGAGCGTCGTCGCACCCGCACCGCAGCCGATGTCGAGCACGCGACCGCCCTCACCGGGAAAGGCTTCCTGAGACAGCATCGTCTCGAACGGCGCAAGCACGCGATCGAGCAGTTCCTGCATCTCGACCCAGACGCTGCCCGAGGCAGCGTTCCACTTCGTCGCCTGGTCACAATTGGCATCCTGAGCCTGGGACATCCGCCTTCTCCTGCTTGCCTTGCGCAGCCGATGGACACACTCTACCGGCTCAAGTCGACTTGAGGTCAAGCGTAATGCTCCTCGACATCGCCGTGGTATCCCGGCGCTCTGGTGTGCCGGTCTCGGCGCTGCGATTCTATGAAGAGAAGCGCCTCATCGCTTCGGCCGGACGGCGTGGCTTGCGGCGGCTCTTCGACTCGAAGGTTCTCGAGCGCCTTGCCGTCATCGTACTCGGTCGCGCCGCCGGGTTTTCCCTGGAGGAGATTGCGCAGTCCTTCCTGCCGGACGGCAGGATTCGCGTCGACCGCGCGCGCTTGAGCGCGAAGGCCGAGGAGCTGGACCGGAGAATTCAGAGCCTCACGGCGATTCGCGACTCGTTGCGCCATGCCGCGGTGTGCCCGGCGCGCAGCCACATGGAGTGCCCGAAATTTCAGCGCTACGTTCGACTCGCGGGCGCCGGACGCTTCGCGACGCCCACGCGCAAACTGGTGCGGCGCTGAACGGCCGCGTGGGCCTGATCACCTCATCCGTCTGCATCGGCGCCCGTTCACGATACGCGGCCGATGAGCACAGTCGGCTACTCTTCGACGTCGATTTCGTAGTTGCCCAGGAAATCCTTCAGGGCCAGCCACTTGCTGGAATCGCTGCACAGCAGGCATTCCGCGAGATCGCGGGTGACACGCGCGGCCCAAGCGAAAAGGCTGTGCGAACACAGTTGCGACAGGAAAATGTAGTCGCTATCCGAGCACCCCGTCGTCTGCAGGAGCCCGCGGTCCTTCAGGGGCCGAAGATAGTCGGGCAGATTGTCCGGTGTGCCGGTCGACAAGTGCGCCGGGTGAATGATTTCGTTGCGGACCTCATTCAAGAGGAGTGCCTCGGTGCGCAGGGGTTCGCCTACCCCGAGACGCTCGAGCATCCTTGGGAAGTCGCCCGCTTCGGCAAGGATCTGCAACGTGGCGCGGTCCGTGGGCCACCAGCTGGCGTACTCGACGACGAGACACCGCCACGAGGACAGCAGCGCCGGAATGGCGCACAGGGTGTAAGGCGAACAGTTGCCATCGAACCTCGCGGCGTAGGCCTTCGAGTCATCGAACAGGAGCCTGACCAGGTGCATGAAGTCAGCAGAGCTGCTGCCACAGGCACCAGAACGGTTTTGTGTGAGCCGGTTGGTACGGTCGATGCGGCCACTCGGCATGGGTCCTCCAGGAAAGCCGGTTTGTGAACCGGCTCCCTGAGAAGACGCAGGCAACGCAACGATCGGCAACGGCGTAGCATCGGCCGGCGACGCGTGGGCCAATGGGACCAGGCGCTCTTCCTGTTTCTCAGCCCTGCGTTGCGGCTCTGCGCAGGAAGCGTCGGCCTTCGAACCGGAGCGCGCCGGGCTCGGCACCACCGCCTTCGAACTGAAGTAGCCCACCCTCGCCGGGTTCCAGTTCCACCCACACAGCGTTGGCCTCGCCGAGCGGCTCGGCCAGTGCACGCAGGACGCCACAGGTCACACGCAGCGTGCTGTCTTCCGCGGCGACTTCCATCTGGCCCCAGTCCGGGTTCTCGTATACCCCGGCGTAGGCCGCGTGTCGGCGTTCGAGCGCCAGACGCAGGGTCGCCCGCGTAGCGCGATCTGCGACGACGTCCTTCGCGGCCTCGGCGTAACGAACGCGGGCGTTGTCGAGCGCGGCGTCAAATTGCTGTGTGGCATCCGCGTATCCGCCTGCGCGGTCATAGACGAAGTTCGCGATCGCGTTGATCAGTGGCAAGCCGACGGTGCTGTCGTTCACGAAGGCGGCGACACCGATCGTCTGGCTCGGCAGGTACGAGACATGCGCGCGATACCCGGAAAATCCGCCGAAGTGGTGCAGCATGCGCTCGTCGCGATGGCGCGCGAGGTACCAGCCGAGCCCGTAGTGCTCGCGCCGATAGCCTTCGAATTCGACGTCGACGAGGGCGAGCGGCTCGCGGGTGGCGGCTACGACGTCGGCCGGCAGGCAGCGTCGCCCGCCGACCAGACCGTCCTCGATGACCAGCTCGAGCCAGCGCGCGGCATCGCGAGCACTCATGACGACGCCGCCGGCCGAATGCATCGTCTGGTCGGTCTTCTCCAGATAGTTGCGCTCGCGGACGCCCGCCGGACCGACTCGATGCGGCATGGCAATGGACCAGCGCGACGCCTTGGCGTGAGACATGTAGGCGGTGGTGCGCGTCAGCCCCGCCGGCTCGAATATTTCCCGACGCAGGAGGTTCTGCCAGGGCAGCTTCAAGCGGCGATCGGTCAGGATCGTCGCGATGTTGTAGCCGATGTTCTGATACTGGAATCGGCCGAGCGGCGCCTCGGCGTTGGCCTTGCTGACCGCGAGCAGTCGCCAGAGCGTGTCGGCGTCATGCTGGCCGCTCGCGGTCAAGCGGTAGTTGATCGGTCTGTTGGCGATGCCGCCGACGTGCGCCAACAGATGCCGAAGACGAACTTCCCCGGGCCGCGTCTCAGGCGGCAAGGGATTCTGCGGCGACATCTCGGCAAGGCTGGCATCCAGATTGAGCGAACCGCGTGCATGCAGGGACGCCAGCGCCATCGCCGTCATCGACTTGGTGGACGACGCGAGGTAGAAGCAGGTCTCCTCGGAAGCACGCTCGCGCGTGTTCACATCGGCGACGCCGAAGGCGCGCGCGTAGGTTCCCTGCCGGGAGTACACCGCCACGCTCAACGCCGGGCTCAGATCGAGTGCCATCGCGCGTTCGACGGCCGCGTCGACATCCCGCGATAGTGGGTGACTGCGAGAATGCCGGCTGCTCCCCCGCGCAGTGTGCGACGGAAGCGCGGCAACGCCGGCCAGACCTGCGACAGCGGCCACCATCGAGAGAACCTTGCGCCGCCGCACCGCCCTCATCGTGGCGTCCTCATCATCGTGGCGTGCTCATCATCGTGGCGTGCTCATCCCTACGTCATCCATCGTCGAGATCGCTGAACGCGTCGACCTGAAGCAGCCACGCGCCATCGGCTGCGCGGGTCGCTACCGTCACGAACTTGCCTTTCTCCTGCCGCGACGACTTGTCCGCTGCAGTGATCTCGAGCGTGTAGATGCCTACGTCGTAGGCGAGAGTTTCCTGCACCTGTCGCTGGAGGATCCGAAACGAGATCGCGACCCGACTCCCACCCTGTTTCATTCGCCCGAAGAAGCGCGTGAAGCTGGCTTCGATCTCCCGGCGGCTCTGGATGTTCTTGTCGGGCGCGAGGTATGCCGCGGTATCCGTGTACAGGTTGGCGACGGCGATTGGATCCATCGCCTCGTAGCCGGCGCTGAATCGAGCGTAGATCGCGTCGAGCCCGGCGTGCGAAGCGACGCCCTGCTCCAGAAGCAATGACGATCCCGAAGTGCCTTGACCTGCATGCGTCGTGACGGTCGCGCCGGACAGCCACCCCAACAGGCAAACGAGAACGAGCTTCGACATGGATTCCGCCAACGCGCCGAAGGACAAGAGCGATTCGCAGCCTAGCGTCGCGGCGCCGGCCGGTATTGAACGAATGTTGCGTTTACATCCGGCGCAGGAGGCGGTGAGGTGTCGTTCCGATCAGGCTGCGCATGGTCCGGCACAGGTGGCTCTGGTCGGCAAAGCCTGCAGTGTGGGCGGCCAAAGCCAGGCTTTGCCCGGCAGCGATGGCGGCGATGGCATGGCTCAACATCGCGCGGCGTCGGAACGAGCTCGGCGAATCGCGGAACCAATGCTGGAAGGCACGCGCGAAGTGCGCGCGGTGCACGTCCGCGGCGCGTGCCAGCGAATCGATGCGTGCGCCCGCAGGATCCTCGATCAGGCGTTCGCGCGCCCTCAGCAGCCAGCGCGGCGGCGATCCCTGGAACGACTCCGCCTCGATGCCCGCCACCAGGTCCAGGATCGGGTCGCTCATGTCGGCGTTGGGTGCCGAACGATCGTCCAGAACCCAGTTCACCAGCGATCGCTGGGCAGCGGAGAGATCGCGATGGATCCAACCGCTCGCCGTCGTACGCACGACGATGTCTTCGAGGTCCAGGGCGAGAATCAGCGCCCCATGGGGTCCGAATTCGACCTGATGCGTGCTCTCGTACGGTCGCAGATGGAGCTGCGACGCCACGCCGACCTCGTCGCGGCCGGAGCTCATCTCACGAATGCTGCCTGCGATGATGATGGAGACGTGCGCACGATCATGCTTGTGCGCCGCCTGCCTCAGCCCGGGCGCATAGAACGAGAGGCGCGCGGCCGCCCCGGCTGAGGCGAGCGGCAAGTGTTGTTTGGGCACTACGGGTCGGTGGGCAGGCATGGCAACCAGGCAGCGATCAGATCGATACGTTTCGAGTATATGCCGCGCCTGCAAGTTCGGCGTAGACGTGGTCAGTCGTCAGTGACCTCGACAAACCCCTGCCCTGGCGAAACCACGTCGCCGTACCGCCCGGCATAGAGATCCGCAATCAGTTGCGGACACTGGTGATAGACGAAGACTACCTCGCTGCGGCCGGTCACCTCGGTTGCGTGCAGGAACATCGGCAACTCCGCGAGGAGGTAGCGCACGCCCAGCAGCGCCGCTCCCTCCTCCACATTTTCCCCGGGTGACGCCGCCAGGACCCAGCGCGTCGTATCGAGGCAAGCCTGCCGAAACGGCACATCGTTCGCGAAGCGCTGTTGCAACTCGACGTGGCGCCGCAGATACGAAGCTCGTTCCGCCAGCTGCGCGCAGCCCAGCATCACCGGCATCGAGCCGTTCGCTGCGCGCGCGATCTTGTTGCTCAGATACTGAAGCTGTCGGCCGGTCTTCTTCGCAGCGCGATCGGGCGCGTAGCCCTTGGCCTCCAGCGTGTGGCGAGTCACCTCGTCGGGAACGAACAGCAGCACCTCCCTGCCTTCGCGTCCGCAGAACTGCAGCAGCCTCCTGATCCGGTCTTCGTCGAAATAGCTGTTGAACGGGCTTATTCCAATCAACGCGGTCGCGCCGCGTTCCCAGAGCTGGGAGCACGACGCGGTAATCCCCTGCGCTCGCATGGAGATGTCTCCTCAAACGTGATTCGCGTGCGCGCGGCACGCAGCAGCCGGCCGCCGGTTTCGCGGCGGTAAGCGTTCTACGGGCTGCTGATCAGATCTTCGGCGGGGGGTGCGGAGGTCGAGTCGTGAGGGACGCGGTGCGCAACAACGGGCTCCCCGGCTTCAGGAACGGCGCGGCGGCCAGGCGATGAAGCGGGCTCGGAAGCAGGGCAGCGCAGAAGACGCTACAGCTTGGGCCCGCATCCTCACAGTCGCCCGGATCGCCGATCGGCTCCGGATCGCAACAGGAAGGGTCGGAATTCTCGACGCTCGTAGCCGGGTGAGGGTCGGCCGCCTGCCCGGCGTGGCCAGCCGCAGTCGTCGGAAGGCTTATCGATCCCGTGAACAGCGTAACGAAAACGAGACAGGCCCCAGCCCTGGAGACGCGCGGCCCGCCACGGGTTGTTCGCGGGCTACGGGCGCGGTGGTTCCAGGCAGGCGTGGATGGCATGCGCAGGCACAGACACCGTCGTCGTCGCCAGGTTCCGAGAAACTCGCGGGTCGAGCCTCACGGCTTGCAGCGCATGCGGACCAACTGCTTCGTCTGGTCGAGATCGATCACACATTCCTTGCGGGCGAGCAGAGCCGATCCGATGTTGATCTGTCTGGCCTGCTCGGAGAATCGGGCGTCGATGCCGGCGAGCGCGTTTCCCGCAATGTGCATTGGGACCGGCAGCTCCGCGGCGAACAACTGGAAGACGGTGTTGGCCCGGCGGCCCTCGCCCGCAGGCTCGAGCGACTGAATGCCCAGCCGCCCAGCCCATTCCAGGGGCAGGTGCATCTCAATATTCGAACCGGTATCCAGGTGGCCCACCGTTTCGTGATCGCCGATCCTGATCGGCACGACGAAAGACTGGTCGCAACGCACGACGTGCGGATCGGACTCGCGCAGCGGGACTTTCGAGATCGTCAACTCGCGCCGTTCATAGTCGACGGTCAGCAGGTCAGGTGAGAAAAAGCCGCGACCGATGATTCCAAGCAGCGGCTGCGAGTCCGCCCGCTTGCCGACGTTGTAGTCTCGCGACAGGACCTCGACGTCGCGGCGCTCGAGCGCGCCGATGCGCAGGGAATCGAGGCCCACCGTCGTAATCGTCGCGGTGTTCACCAGGTCGGAATTGGTCGTCGTGCCCGTCACGCGCAGGCGCAGCTGCTCCACCAGCTTCACGTCGACGCGCCCGGCGCCCGAGGCGCCGGTGTCCACCAGGAAACGGAACGGGCCACGGCCGTTGACGAACGCCGGGACATGGATTCTGCCGCCCTCGAACGAGAACGGGATGGTGACCTGTTGGTGCGGCGGCTCGGCCAGGGGCGCACCCTGTACCCAGGCGAGGCTGCAAGCTGCCAGCAGGAACCGGAAATGCGGATGCCTGCCGCAGCCCCGAGGACGATTGATGCTCCGGGACATGGTGAGGAGCCTATCCGGGCGCCGCGTTGCCGTATTGAACGAATGTTGCGCGCCGCGCGGGCCATTGGTCCCAGTGCGATGCTCGCACTTGCGGTGAACGCCCGTCAGGAGTATCGAATGCGCATGCAGCTGCGTGCATGTGCACTCGCGCTGGCTTCGCTGACGGCCTTCGCCAGCCACGGGAACGACACGGCTGACCCGCCCCTGGGGATCGCCGATCGACCGCCTGCGATCGCCGATCCGCCTCCTGAGCTCACCACATCCGGGAGCATCCCGGAGTCCGGCAGCATTCCAGCGCCCGGGCCCGGGAGCATCCCGGAGGAAGAAGTCCTCGTCGCCGCGCCGGAGCCGCGTTATGTGGCGCCCACGCTGCGTGACCGGATCGGACGTGTCTGGGCGCCGGTCTACATCAACGGCCAGGGGCCGTTTCGCCTGGTGCTCGACACCGGGGCCACCGGATCGGCCGTCATTCAGTCAGTGGCAACCCGTCTTGGGGCGCCAGTCGAGGCGCTGCCACTGAAGCTGATCGGCGCCACAGGCCAGGCGATGGTGCCTGCGGTTCACGTTGAAAGCATCGAGGTCGGCGACCTGTGGCTCGGCAATCGCAAGGTCGCGATCGTGCCGGACGTGTTCGGCGGCGCCGAGGGCGTGCTCGGGGCCGACGGATTGAGTGACAAGAGGATCGTCATCGACTTCAGGAAGGACCAGATCTCGATCCGGCACTCGCGCGCCTCGATGTCCGGCGCCGGGTTCACGCGCATACCGGTGAAGATTCGTCACGGCCACCTGCTGATGTTCGACGTGAAGCTCGCGGGGGTGCGCACGAGGGCGATGCTGGATACCGGCGCCCAGGCGACGATCGGCAACACCAGGCTGCGCGAGGCGCTGGCCAGGAAGAAACGCCGCGGTCAACCCGGCGTCATCATCGGCGTCACCCTGGATGAGCAGCAGGGTGAAACCCTCGTCTCGCCGCCCGTCACCATCGCGGGCATCACGATCCGCGGCATGCGCGTGACGTTTGGCGACATCCACATCTTCGACGCGTTCGGAATGACCGATCAGCCGGCGATACTCATCGGCATGGACATGATCGGGCTGCTCGAGACGCTGATCATCGACTACAAGCGCCGGGAACTGCATCTGCTGCCGCGGGCCGGAATCGACTAGGCCTCGGCGCCACCAGCGATCCATCGCTCCACCCATCCGAGTCACCGGCACGCCAGCGTCCCCACGCGTCGCACCAGTGGACGCGCGTGTCATCGAATCCGCTCCCGTTGTGTTGAGTTCTGGGATGAAACACAGACTTCTTCTCGGCGCCCTCGCCTTCCTCTTCGTCTCCGTCCCCCTGACGACGCGCGCCGAAGGCACGGTCGACCGGGACTTGCAGACCCGACCCAAAAGCTCGCTCGCGTTCGGCGGCATGGAGCGCTCGTTTGTCGTGCGCGCTCCGGTGAACCGTGCTAGCGACACCCAGCGAGTGCCGCTCGTGATCGTGCTGCACGGCGGCGGCGGTAACGCCGCCAACGTCGAACAGATGACAGGGTTCACCGAGAAGGCGCGCCAGGAAGGCTTCATCGTCGCCTATCCCGAGGGCACAGGCCGGCTGCAACGCGCGTTGCTCACGTGGAACGCAGGCCACTGCTGCGGATACGCGATGCAACAGCGCGTCGATGACGTGGGCTTCATCCGCGCGCTGATCGACGAGCTGGTTCGGACCTACCCGGTCGATCCTTCCAGAATCTACGCAACCGGCATGTCGAATGGCGGGATGATGGCTCACCGCCTCGGCATCGAGCTCTCCGATCGCCTCGCCGCGATCGCGCCTGTCGTCGCGACCGTTTTCGGCGATGAGAAGAAGCCGGCTCAGCCGGTATCGGCGCTGATGATCAACGGCATGCTGGACAGAAATGTCCCGCACCAGGGCGGGCCTCCAGGCGGGCGCGGTGCGAATGCGTGGGATGATTCGCCGACGCGGCCGGCTCTGGAACAGGCGAAGTTCTGGGCCTCGGTCAATGGCTGCAAGGAGCACCCGCTCGAGGACGCTGACGATCGTCGCACGCGGTGGAGCTATGCCTGTCCTTCGGGTCGCGCCGTGGAGTTGGTGCTGCTGAACGACAACGGCCACGCCTGGCCGGGCGGACAACGAGGAAGCCGCAGGGGCGACGAGCCGAGCTCAGCGCTGAACGCGACGGATGCGATCTGGGAGTTCTTCGAGGCCCACGGCAAGTAACTCGCCAGCACGCGCCTGACCTTCACGGCCGATGCTCGAGCACCTCGTTCAATCGCGCCGTGTCCCACGCGAAGTTTTCGCCACTCGATCGGCAAGCCGTCCTCGATCCGGATCACCTGGCACATGAGCATCTCGCTCCATTGTCCGCTGGCGCGCGCCCGGGGAACGCATGGTGACCAGCGAGATGAGCGGTCGGTCGTCCGGTTGATGGAATACCGGGTCGCGCAGTTGCACGGCAATCCAGGCCTCAGTAAACGCCTGCATCCAGGCTTCGAATCCACCGTGACCGCGCCACACGCTCCCCAGCGGCCGGATCGCCGGATAGAAGGCTTCAGTCCTCAGCAACGAGCTATCCTGAGCTGCGTGACGCCGCGGCGCACGCTGCAGCTGAACGAGTAGAATCGGGCGCGCAAGCAACCCCATCCGACTGATCCAGGACAGAGGGAGACTTCCAATGAAGCCGCGCACCCAGATGCTGGCGTTGATGCTGATTGCCTGTTGCCCAGCGACGTGGGCAGCGGATCTCGCGGCCGCGCAGGTCGTACCGATGATGGCTCAGTTGAGAACGGAAGGGGTGCCCCTCGACCGGCAGGTCGCCGCTCTCCAGCAGCAGGTAGCGGTCCTTCAGGCGCAGGTGAACGCACTTCTGGCCGCGGTCAACGTGACCGAGACCGGCGTCACTCTGCAGGGCCCCGCCGTCACGATCGCGGGAGCGAAGGTCGAGCTGAAAGCCGATGGGATGCTCATCTTGCGGGGAAACGATCTGACCGCCGACATTGCACGCAACGCGAACCTGCGCAGCGGATTCTCCGTTGCGATTTCGAGCAACGCCGGTGTGACCTTGCAGGCGGGTACCGAGATGGCCGTCAACGGATCGCGTGTCCTGCTCAACGGCGGTACCAGGCCCATTGCGACGGTAGGCAGTCTCGTGCAACCCGGGGCCGGCGGGGCCAACCAGGTCATCACAGGCAGTACCACCGTTCGCGCCGACTGAGGCTCACCATGCTGCGTTTTTCGATCGCATTTCTCCTCATTGGCTGTTGCGCAGCCGTTCCCTCCCTGGCCGCGGAGCGGGATTCGGCCGCATCGGATCATTTCCTGGTCGTCTGGGCCGGAGACCGCGCCCTCGAGGGCAATGACTTTCTGGCCGTGATCGATGCGAATGCCGCGTCACCCTCTTACGGGCGTCTCGTCACTGCGCTCGGCACGGATCAGAAAACCGTGCGCGTGCATCACACCGAGTACACGATGCCGGCGAGCGGAATGCTGTTCGCGAACGATCACGACGTGGGTCGGACGTTCATCTTTGACGTGCGCGACCCGAAGCGTCCCAGGACTGTGACGTCATTTGCAGACATGGCCGGCTACATGCATCCGCATTCTTTCGTCCGGCTGCCCAACGGCAACGTGCTGGCAAGCTTTCAGCATGCACACCATGCCCACACTGGAAACAAGACTGGAAAGTCCGGCGGGCTCGTGGAAATCGACGATCGCGGCAAGGTCGTGCGCTCCGTCAGCACCGCAGACCCCGCGTTCCCCGACGCGCTCTTGTGGCCCTATGGGCTCGTCGTGATCCCCGAGCTCGACCGCGTCGTCTCGACGAACTCTTCCATGCACGACACCGACCTGTTCAGCGGCGTCACGTACCAGGTGTGGCGCCTGTCCGACCTGAAGCTGCTCAAGACCGCGTACTTCGACGTTGGCGCGGACCGCTATGCTCACATCGGCCCGCAAGAGCCGCGACTCGGCCCCGACGGATCTGTCTTCGTCCAGACGCTTTCATGTGGAATCGAACGGATCACGGAGATCGACACGAGTGCCCCGCAGTCGCAGCTGGTCCACACCTTTCCTGGCAACTGGTGCGGCGTTCCCACCATCGTCGGGCACTACCTCGTGCAAAGCGTGCCTGCGATACAAGGTCTCATCGTGCTCGACATCGCGAATGCCGCGAAGCCGAAGGAAGTCTCGCGACTCACGTTGAGCGATGGCTACAAGCCTCACTGGACGGCCTGGGACCCGAAGTCCCGGCGCCTCGTCGTCAATTCCGGCGTGACGCCGGCCGATCGTCTCTACCTGGTGAAGCTGGACGAGGCAACCGGCGCCATCAGCCTGGACGACGCGTTTCGGGATCAGGATGGGCAGGTCGGGTTCAGCTTTGCCGAGCGTGAATGGCCGCACGGCTGGAAGGGCGTGGGTGTTCCGCACGGAGCTGTCTTTACACGATAGCTGTGGGCCTTCACGAGCACGGCTGGCCCCTGGGATCGAAGTAGGTGTCGTCGCGCGTGATCTTGCCGTCGTGCACGGTCAGGAAGTTGGCCAGGCGACTCTCGAACGCGACGGAGCCGTCCGGCTTGCGTACGCGAGCAATGAACTCGACGGCGACGCGCTCGCCTTCGACGATCAGCGCCGTGATATGAGCGGTGATCGTGGGATAGGCCTCGAACAGCTCGCCGTAGGTGCGACGGGCGCCCGCGGGGCCGCGACGCTCGGTGCAGAAACCCGGCGAGGTCTCGATCGCATCCGGCGCATAGAGTGCGGCGATGCCATCGACGTCGTATTGCCCGACCAGCGCGAACCGCTTTGCCACGATCGCGCGTGGCGATTCCGATTCTGCAGTGGCAGAGTCTGCGATGGGCTGGCGCCCCGATGCGGCCGTGCAGCCGCAGAGCGCAAGCAAGCTGAAAGCCAGAACGCTGTGCATCGACTCGACTCCCTCTGTGGCAGGCGTTGCAGTCTTACCGACGCGCGGGGACGCTCCAAAACGCCGATGCAAATATCGTCGCTGCCGATGCCGCGGCACGTGCACCGCCCGAGGTCACCATGAAACGCGCAGGCGCGCCCCGGACCAGGCTCGTCGATACGGTTGAGGTCCGACAGCTGCGCGTGTTCCTGATGCTCGTGGAGCTGGGGCGCGTGACGTCCGTTGCACGAGCGCTGGGACTCGCCCAGTCGACGGTCTCCGAAACGCTGGCGGCCCTCGAACGTCGACTTGGGGCCGCCGTGCTCGTTCGCAGGCGCGGCAGCGCCGACGCCGCGCTGCTGACTGGCGCCGGACGCGCACTGCTCCCGCATGCGCGCCGGATTCTCGCGGCAGTCGAACGCGCACAGGCGGCGGTCACGCGCGCTGTCGCCGAAACACGCACGCAGTTCGAAATTGCGGCCAGCGAATCCGTCAGCACCTACTTGCTGCCGCATGCCCTTTCGGCGGTGCGCAAGCGCTGGCCGCAAACCCGATTCACGATCCGCGTCGGCAGCAGTGCCGAGATTTGCGAACGCGTGCTGCGCGACGAGCTAGCCGTGGGCTTGCTGCTGGAACGTGCCGATCGGTGCGGTCCGGGCTCTCGAGCAGCGCGGGGTGTCGCCTCGGCGCGCAATCAGATCGTCATCAGGGACATCCGGCTGGCGGTGTTTGCGGGCGCTTCGCATCCCCTGCGCGGCCAATCGTTCGCGCGCAGTGCAATGACGCCGTATCCGCTCTTCGTGAGCGCTGGCGCCTTCGAGTTCCGCGATTTCACGCGCCGGTACATGGGCCGGCGCCGTGCCGCTGGCCCACGGATCGAATCAGCGGGCAGTGTGGAGGGAGTCAAGCGGTCCGTCGGCTCGGATGCCGCGGCACTCGGTCTGCTGCCCGCTTTCGCGATCGCCGACGAGCTGCGCTCAGGCAACCTCGTTCGGCTCGATCTGCGCCCTCCTCCGCCCCGTATGCGTTTACGCGCGCTGCTGTCGCCATCGCGCGGCCGACATCCGGCGCTCGATGAGCTGCTCGACGCTATCGGCCGCGACCTCGACTCACGACCCCCGGAGTGTCGCCTCCCGTAGGAAGCCTCCCACCTCACGGCGCAGGGCCGCTCCGCGGTCGAATGAAACATTTGCACGTGCAACTGCCCTCAACTCGCGAGCCCCCAACGAATTGCTGCCGTGACGTGCATGGATCGCGCCAGCCGCTTCGCCGCGCGGCCTCCTCTGCGTTCCTCAACAACGCGCTTGATCGCGCGACGCAGGAGGTCTATATGAATCACGGAACCTTGCGAGACGCCGGAGCATTTCGTTTCGTCGCTCGCGCTCGCAGGCCGCCGCACGTCACGGAGGACGTATGCCATTCGCCTGCACTTTTCCCCGTGGCGCGTTTTCGGCTCAGTGGCCGATCCTGCTGTTGCTTCTCGTCGCCACCTGGCTGACCAGCACTGCAACCGCGGCAAGCTTGCCGACGGGGTTCTCCGAGACGCGGATCGCCACGGGCCTTGCGAGCCCGACCGCGATGGCGTTCGCGCCCGACGGGCGGCTGTTCGTGTGTCAACAGGGCGGGCAACTGCGGGTCATCAAGAACGGCGCGCTGCTCGCGACGCCCTTTCTGTCTCTCAACGTGAATTCCTCAGGCGAGCGTGGCCTGCTCGGCGTCGCGTTCGATCCCAACTTCGCCAGCAACGGCTTCGTGTATGTCTACTACACGACCGCGAGCTCTCCGATCCACAATCGTGTCAGCCGCTTCACGGCCAGCGCCGCGAATTCGGACGTCGTGGCGGCGGGCAGCGAAGTGCAGCTCCTGAACCTGCCGAACCTGAGCTCGGCGACCAACCACAACGGCGGCGCGATTCACTTCGGCACCGACGGGCGTCTCTACATCGCGGTCGGCGACAACGCCACGCCGTCGAACGCTCAATCGCTCAACACCACGCTCGGGAAATTGCTGCGGATCAACGCCGACGGCTCGATTCCCGGCGACAACCCCTTCGTGTCGCAGACCACCGGGATCAACCAGGCGATCTACGCCCAGGGCCTGCGCAACCCGTTCAACTTCGCGGTCGATCGCAGCAACGGCCGGATCCAGGTCAACGACGTCGGCCAGGACACCTGGGAAGAGGTGAATCTGGTGTCCGCCGGAGCCAACTTCGGGTGGCCGCAGACCGAGGGACCCAATCCCCCCGGCGTGGCCGGCGTGCGCTATCCGATTCACAGCTATCAGAATGCGGGCTCGAATTGCGCGATCGTGGGCGCGGCTTTCTATCGCCCCGTGACGCAGACGTTCCCGTCCGGGCATGCGGGCCGCTATTTCTTCGGTGACTTCTGCGGCGGGTTCATCCGCATGTTGAGTCCGCCCAACTACGACTCGTCCGCCGGCTTTGCCACGGGCATCAGCTCGCTGGTCGACATCCAGGTGGCCGCGGACGGTGCGCTCTGGTACCTCGCGCGTGGAGGCGGTGAAGTCTTTCGTGTGCAATTCACCGGCGCGGTCGCGCCGACGATCACCTCCCACCCGTCGAACGTCACGGTGGCCGCGGGACAGTCGGCGAGTTTCACCGTGGCTGCCTCCGGAACGGCGCCGCTGACGTATCAATGGCAGCGCAACGGCCAGGTGATTCCGTCCGCGACGTCGCCGACCCTGACGCTGCCGTCGACCACCACCGCGGACAATGGCGCGCTGTTCCGTGCGATGGTGAGCAACTCTGCCGGATCCGTGCTGAGCAACCAGGCGACGCTGACCGTGCTCGCCAACGCTGCGCCGACCGGGAACATCACGGCACCCGCGAACGGCACGACGTACGGCGGTGGGCAGGCATTCACGTTCACAGGCACCGGCACGGATCCGGAGGACGGGCCGTTGCCGGCGAGCGCGTTCACCTGGCGCGTGGATTTCCACCACGACGACCACTCGCACCCGCACGTGTTGCCGTTCAGCGGCGCGACATCAGGGACTTTCACCGCGGCCAATCGCGGCGAAACGTCCGCGAACGTTTTCTACCGCGTCATCCTGACCGTGCGCGATTCTGCCGGCCTGGTGCATACGTCGACGCGCGACGTGCAGCCGCGGACGACGACCGTGCGCCTGGAGAGCAACGTCGCCAACGCACAGCTCACGCTCGATGGCGCGCCGATCACGGCTCCGTTCCAGTTCGTCGGCGTCGAGGGCGTCATCCGCGCGATCGGCGTGGTGACTCCTCAGACGACGGGCGGCACCGCTTACCAGTTCGTTTCGTGGTCGGACGGTGGCGCCGCGACGCATGAGGTCGCGACGCCCGTGAACGACACGACCTACACGGCGCTCTTGCAGCCGGCGACCATCACGACGGTGTTCGCCGACGACTTCGAAGCCGCGAGAGGGTGGACGCTGACCTCGGGAGCCAACATCGCGGTACGCGGCCGCTGGGAGCGCGGCGATCCGCAGCCGACCAGTTCCGGCGGCACGGCGTTGCAGCTCGGAACCTGCAACGGCGGCTCGGGGAGCTGCTTCATCACCGCGCTCGCCGCGGGGACTTCCGCCGGCGCCAACGACATCGACGGCGGCGGGACCTCCATTCAGTCGCCCACGATCGCGTTGCCCGCGACCGGCAACCTGAGCCTCAGTTTCCGCTACTACCTCGCACATCTGAGCAACGCGACCAGCGCGGACTACTTCCGCGTGCGGGTCGTCGGCGCGAACGGCACGCCGCAGACCGTGTTCATTCGCCCCGGCACCGCCAGCAACCGCGCCGGGGCGTGGACGACGCAGTCTGTAAACGTGAGCGCCTTTGCGGGGCAGACCGTGCGCCTGCGCATCGAGGCCGCGGATGCGGGTACGCCGAGCCTGGTGGAAGCGGGCGTCGACAACGTCGTCGTCAGCCGGCAATAGGCTCAGTTCACACCGGCGACGGAGCCTGCATCCGATCCTGCAGCCGCTTGCGGAAGCGCCGGCTCAAACGCAGTCGCACCTTGGACTGCAGGACTACCTCGTACTCGCCGCCGCTCTGCAGCTCCAATCCGTGGATCCGATCGATGTTCACGATGATCGAACGGTGAATGCGCACGAACCTGCCCTCACCCAGGTCCCGTTCCAGATCGGAAAGCGTCCGGCGGATGATGTGCGTGTCGCGGCCCACGTGCAGACAGGCGTAGTAGCTGGCAGCTTCGATCCAATCGATGTCCGCGACATTCACGAACAGCAGTTTGCCCGGGGACCTGACGACGAGCCGCCTGGCCGGCTCCCGTTGCGGTGGCGCATGACTGAGCCTTTCCTTGGCGCGGTGCAGAGCGCGGCTGAAGCGTGCGTCGTCGAATGGTTTCAGGAGGTAGTCGAGCGCACCGGTCTCGAACGCCCGCAGCGCATAATCGTCATGAGCAGTCACGAAGATGATCGCCAGCGGCAAGTCGGCGCCCAACTGCTCGAGCACGTCGAAGCCGTCGCATTCGGGCATCTGCACGTCGAGAAACACCAGGTCCGGTTTCGTTCGCCGAATGACGTCGATCGCCTCGACACCGGAGCCGCATTCCACGATCGAGCCGATTTCAGGGTCGCCATGCAGCAGGACCGTCACATTGCGTCGAGCCAGCGGCTCGTCGTCGACTACCAGAACCCGTATCGGCGCAGCGCGCTCGGCAAGCGCCACTATGCATCCTCCACTGGCAGCGTCACGACCACTTCCACGCCGTCCGCTCCGGCGCGACTCATCCGGAGATCGGACGCGTCGCCATGCAGGATCTCGAGACGCGTGCGCAGGTTCGCGAGGCCAACACCGGCGCCCTTCGTCTGCCAATCCGCGGCGAAGGGCGGACCGTCGTTGTAAACGCTCAGGTAGAGCTTGCCGTCCCTGCGCGCGCCAGCGACGCGAACCGCTCCTCCAGCCACGCGCGTGCCGACTCCGTGCTTGATGGCGTTTTCGACCAGAGGCTGCAGCAGCAGGTTGGGAACCTGCGTGCTCATCAAGTCCGCCGGAATGTCGACGCTGACTCGCAGGCGTTCCCCGAAACGAACCTTCTGGATGTCGACATAGCGCTGCAGGTATTCGACTTCCTCGGCCAGGGTCACCTGCGATCGGTGCGAATCTTCCGTGGAACGCCGCAGGAATTCGCTGAGGCCGACGGTCATGCTCACTGCCGCGTCGTTGCGATGATCGCGCACCAGCGCCGCGATCGAGTTGAGCGCGTTGAACACGAAATGCGGCTCCATCTGCCGGCGCAGCGCCGCCAGCTTGGCGTTGGCGAGCTCCTCGTTGACCCGCGCGGTCTCGGTCGCCTGCCGGGCGGCGTGCTCCCGCGAATCCAGCAAGTACGTCACGGTCAGGATCAGCGCGTAGGCGGTCACGTAGATCATTCCGTGATAGAGGAGCGTCGTGCCCCAGGCGTCCGAGAACGTGTCTGGCCACCGATGAGCCCACGCATTGGATAGCATATGAAGCACAGCGGACCAGCTTTCCGCGATCGCGCTGATGGTGGCGCAGGCGGCAAGGTGTATGGCGACCGAGCGTAGTGTCGTGCCGCGAATGATCGGATAGCGCCGCGCCAGGCTGACGATCAATGGGGTCGCCAGCAGCCACGGCAGCCAGGTGGCCAGCTCAATTGCGAACAGCGGCAGCCACGCGTCACGCCTGTACTCGGCGAAGCGCATGATGAGGACCGCCTGGGCCGCTTCGAACAACGCGCCCGCGCACCAGATCGCGGCGATCCAGGGCCAGAGCGTCGCGCGTTTGGTATCCGTTGCCGTCATGTCCGTCACTTTACGCCATGGCATGCCTCATGGAATGGGCCCGGTTCATCGATGCAGTGAATCGCCGGGCCCGTGCAGCAAGCGGTCTCCATCCTTGCGGTCGTCGCCCACAGACTGAATCCCGGGCACAACAAAGCGGCTGGCTGAACGGCCGCGTTTGCGGAGGATGGCCGGGATGTTACGTAATGCAGTCATCGTCTTCGCTCCGGCTCTCGCCGTCGCGTTCGTCGCCACCGCAGTGGCGCAGGACAGTGCAGTCACGTCTGCCGCCGATGCGTTCGGCGAGCGCGTGGGCACCGAGCAGTCCGGCCTGTACACGGAGACCCAGGTTCGCGGCTTCGATCTCAACGAGAGCGGCGCCTATCGCATCGACGATGCGTACTTCAGCCGCACCGCGACGATGAACGATCCGGTGCTGGCCGGCGTTGGCGTACGCGTGGGCGTCAATGCGGTCCGGCTCGCGTACCCTGCGCCTTCCGGTGTCGTGAACTTCCGTTTGCGCCAGGCTGGCCCCACGAACGAGCTGCGCCTGGGCGTGGGGCTGCGCGACTTCGGCACGCGCGTGATCCAGGGCGACAGCTCGATTCGCGGCGGTGACTTTTCTTTCGCCGGCGGTTTCGTGTGGCGTCCGACGTTCCGCCTCCTCGGCGGGAACGACGGCCGCGCGCTCGACGTCGGTGGCGTTGGCGCGTGGCAGATCACGCCCGAACAGCGGCTGCGCGCCTTCGCGACGATGTACCACCGCGGGTACGACGGCGACTATGCGGTCATTGCCAACGGGTCGGCGGTGCCGCCGAGCCTGCGCAGGCGTCACCAGTACTCGCCCTCCTGGGCCTGGACGGAGGCGCTCAATTCGAATTTCGGCGCCCTCTACGACGGGCGATTCGGCGGCTTTGCGGTCGACGTCGCAGCATTCCGCTCGACGTTCGATATCGATCGTACGGACTACACTCTCCTTACCGTCGATGACGCCGGACGCGCCTCGGCCACGACCTTTCGCGCTCCCGATCGCGCTAAACGCGGGGACTCTGTCGAGGCGCGCGTGAGCCGCCAGTTCGATGCGGGCGGACTCGAGCATCTCGCCTCGGTATCGCTGCGCGGCGGGCGCGTGGTCACGGACCTCGCGTCCAGCCTCGCCATACCTCTCGGCACCTTCGACCTGCGGCGCGAGGATACGCCGGACGGAGTGGAGCTCGACTGGTCGGGCACGCGCGGCGAAGACACCGCCGAGCAGGTCACCGCCTCGGCGGGCTACGGACTCGCGTGGAGCGATCGGGTGCAGCTCCGCTTCGGCATCCACCGGACACGCTACGACAAAGAGGTGCTGTCCATCGCCGGCGTGCGGACCGAAGGCACACAGGAATCCACTCTCTACAACACCTCGGCCATTGTCAGCCTCACGGAACGCACGGCCGTGTTCGGCAGCTGGGTAACGGGACTCGAGGAGTCGGGCGTCGCGCCCACGTCTGCGATCAATCGCGACGAAGTGCTGCCCCCGGTGGAGGCCGAGCAATTCGAGCTGGGCGTGCGTCATGCGCTGACGCCGAAGTTGACGCTCATCGGTGCCGTGTTCGACGTCTCCAAGCCGACCCAGGGATTTCGTGCCGACAACTCGTTCGGGCTGGTGGGCGAGGTCCGCCATCGCGGCGTCGAGGGCTCGATCTCAGGCGCCTGGGGTACGAAAACCAATCTCGTTCTGGGAGCCGTGGCCTTCGAGCCTGAGGTGACCGGGCCACTGGTGGACGCGGGCCTGGTCGGCTCGCAGGCGGCGGGCGTTTCGCGCGTGATCGTCAACGCGAATATCGAGCGTCGACTGTGGAACGGCTGGTCGGTGGACGCGGGCCTCAGCTACACGGGCGAACGCTGGGCCAACACGGCAAACACCTTCAAGACGCCCGCGGTCACGACCTTGGGCATCGGTGCACGCTCTCGTTTCGTGCTCGCCGGTCGGCCGGCCGAGTTTCGCGTGCTGGCTTCGAACCTCACGGGCGAAGACGGCTACCTGGCCGCGCGCACCGGCATTCTCTCGCCGATTGCGCCGCGCACGGTGAGGGCTTTACTCACCGTTACCTTCAAGCCGTCAGAGCCGATCGGCTAGCGGCCCCCGACCGATGAGGTGCGCCTGAGGCCCTACTTGTCCAGATCCAGCAGGATCTCGCGGATGATCGTCCGACGCGGTAACGAAGACGATTCGTTCACGAATTCGTTGATGTACAGCCGCGGCGCCCACGTGTAACAGGCGATGCCGTTCGGGAACGACAGACGCGCCCTGTCGCCCGCACCGTCGACGATCCCGCGCTCGCCGTTGCCGAGGATGCGCTTGACCGTTGCGTCCAGCTTGACCTCGTAGATCTCGTGCGACGAGAACGCGGTCACGAAGAACCGGTCCTCGCGGAAACACAGGTGCCCCAGGCCCTTCTCGGAGATCGTCGCGAAGGGGCTCACCGTTCCCTGGGCATCGATCTTCAACATCTTGTTGTCGCGAAAGTTGACGACGTAGAGATTGCCGTCGCGGTCGGAGGAAATGCCGTTCGGGCACTTGAACAGATCGCTCCTGGCGAACGACGTCATGGTGCCGTCCGGCGCGACCTTGCCGACGAAGTTACCGCTGCAGTTGGCGACGTAGATGTCGCCCGTCTGTCTGTTGACGTTGATGCCGACCGGGCCGCGCAGGCCGTGGGTGACGAACGGTTTCACCTCTCCCTTGCGATCGATCCTGGTGATGACGTTGCCGTAGAAATTCGCCTGCAGCAGCTGGCCGTCGTTGTCGACCGCATTTCCTGACGTTCCATACAGGTTCGACGCGAGCACGGTCCGTTCGGGTCGCTCGGGTGTCAGCTTCCAGACCGTCTCGCCGAAGTCCGCGACGTACAGATTGCCGACCGCGTCGGTCGTGACGCCGCCGACCGCGTGGCCGACGATGACTTCGGTGAGCGACCGGATCTGCGTTTCTGCCTGCACCGACATGGCTGCCAGCAGGGCGAGCGACGCCAGCAGGGCGGGCGACGCCAGCACTGGAGCACGGCTGCTTTCCGGACGGGAAGGGGGTGACATTCGCTAACCTCTGGTCGACAGCTGCGCGACCCGAGACTGCTCTCTGGCCCGCGCGGGTAGCGGCGCCACAGCTGTGCAGGAACGGGTGGATTCGACTACCAGCAGTAGGCTCGGTGGCCTTCCCGCGCGGAAGGGCCATTTACGCGAAGTCACCTGGACCACTTTGCGTCGGACCGACGCTTGCGTCCCCCCGCCGCCACGAATTCGCCGGCAGATTTGCAAGCCGGAGGCGGTCGTTCAGTCCGTCGCACCGCCTGCGAGCACTTTGGACAGGTACTCCTGCGCCGCATCCGTGTGCGCCTGCGACAACCAGAAGATCGCTCGTTTGCGCTCCTCGCGCGCAAGGGATCGATCCTCCGCCGCCGCGATCAGGGCCTGTGTCGCCCGTTCGTCCGGCAGTTGCGAGAGCGCGAAGATCGCTTGCTCGCGAACATTGTCGTCAGTGTCTTTCTTGAGCGCCGCGACGATCGCAGCCTCCGCTTCTGCAGCTCCCGTCTGCGCCAGCCAGAACCAGGCCTGCGCGCGGACGTTGTCGTCCTGGTCCGTGTTGCCGAGCCGGATCAGCTCGGCTGCGACACGGGGTGCCTCGGATTGCGAGAGAGAGAAGGCCGCGTGCTCGCGCACGTCCGGGTCCTCGTCGTTGAACATCACGAAGCTCGTGATCTGCGCGCCTTCGGCGCCGCGCACCTGTGCGAGCCAGAAGACGGCCTGCTTGCGCGTCTCGTCGCTGGCATCGCTGCGGGCCATCGCGGCCAGCGCATCCCCCGCGAGCTTGCCGCGATGGATCGCCAGCGCTGCCAGCGCTTTCTCGCCGATGTCGTGATGTTCGTCCGGTTCGCCCCTCGCATGCTTTGCCAGGTCCGTGAGCCACCGGGCGCTGTCGTCCGCGACCACATCGCCGAGGTCGGTGATCGGCGTGGCGGCTTGCACCGGACACGCCGCGGCGAAGACATGCAGCCGATCGACCTTGCCGCTGGCCATGCGGGCATACACGCGCACGGCGTCCGTCGTCTCCTGGTTGCGGCTGCCGAAGCCGTCACTGTCGCGGTCGAGGCGACAGGGTTTGCGCAACTCGTCGATCTTGTTCCCCTTCCACGTCCAGCAGCACCACGCAGGTGCTTCCTCGACCGCAGGAACTTCCCAGCTCGCCCAGCCATCGCGAGGCAGCGTCAGCTCTGCGGCGTGTGCCTGCGAAGCCAGAACGAACGGAGCGACGACCAGCGCGAGCGGAGCTGCGAGCAGCGCAGCAACGCGAATCGAGCAACGGCTGAGTTTCATTTCCGGTTCTCCAGTGCGGCATCGATCGCGTCCAGCGCGGCGTCGCCGTCCATCATCGTGAGGGTGCGCAGCAGCTCGCGTTTCTCGGCCGTCGTCTTCGCGGCGCGATAGAGCGCCAGCACGCCTTGCTCGTCGCCGGCGATCAGCATGCCCTCCAGGGCGGCAGCCTTGATCTCCTCATCGCTGCTGCGCAGATAGATTTCGCGCAGCGCGGTGCGTGCGGCCGCGTCGTCGATGATGCCGATCTTGCGAACCGCTTCGACGCGGATGGACCGGTCGCCGCTGCCCTCGGCGATCTTGCGCAGGCTGACGAGATCGCCGCTGATCGCGAACGCCTCCACCAGTCCGCTCGAGGCATTCGGCCGATCGCTGAGCTTGCGCAGCTCGTCAACGGCGCCCATGACGCTCAACATGTGGATTGCTTCCCTCGCCTCATCCTCCGACTTGGCGTTGAGCGCGACCTGGAACACGGCTTCCGTATTGCCGGCGATCAGCCACGCTTCCAGCACTTCCTTCCTGACGTCGGCGTTGCCGGCGTCGTAAACGCCCCGCAGAGCGTCGAGGGACTTCTTGTTGCCACCGATGCCGATACTGCGAATGGCTTCGCGGCGCAGGGTCGCGTTCGTCGAGCGACTCGTCTGCAGCAGGATGTCCTCGGCTTCGGGCGCGTCGAGCTGACTGAGCACGAACAGCGCGCGCTGCTTGACCAGTGTCGTCTGCGAGCCGGCCAGCACCTTCTTGATGATCGGCAAGGCACGCTCGACGGGCTGCGCCATGAGGCCTTCCATCGCCGCCAGCGCGAGCTCCTCCTCTTCGGTGGGCGCGCGATCCTCGTCATCGTCGTCCGTGGATTCGGCAGCGCGTTCCTGGTTGACCGTCGCTTGGGCGAGCAGGATGACACTCCCTCGTTCGATCGCGCTGGAGAGCTCGGGTGAATCCTGCGCTGACGCTGTGCGGCTCGCTGCGAGCAGCACGATCAGCAACCAGATTGCGAAATGGATGAGCGTTTCTGCGAGTTGCATGATCCTGTCCTCTGTGCTTACAGCGCGACGGGTTGCGCGCTGGACGGTTTGTCGGCCCCGGCGTTGAGCCGAGCCTGTATGACTCTCAATTCGAAGTTCAGTCGGGCGAGGCTGCTGGCGGACGGCTCACCCGGCGTTCGAGCCAGGCTTTCGAGGACTGGCGCGAACGCGCGCAGGACGCGTGCGAGCTGGGGTTCGCCGGCGCGCTCGGCTGCCAATGCGTACAACCGGTTCTGTTCGATGATCGTCGCGATCAGCCGCGCGCGCTCGTCGGGGCCTGCGCCGTCGAGCTTGGTGAGCTGCCGCTCGGTGCTCGCCAGGTGATACCTCAGCCCGCGCTCATAGGGCGTGGCTTCCTCGTCCGTGCCGGCGACGATTTCCGTTGCAGCTGGCGGTGCATCTCCCGCCGTTTGGGTCGGCGATGGCTGCCTCGCCACCTGGAGGATCACGACGATCGCTAGAACGGCAACTGCGGCGGCCGTCGCCAGCCATCGCGGACTAGCGAAAGGGCGACGGCCTGCCGAAGCGGCTCGTGTCGCGTTGCCTCGAGCACGCTGCAACGCAGCCTGCCAACGCTGCTGGATGTGCTCAGGCACGGGAACTTCAGGTGTCGACGCGGCCGCGTCGAGCCGGGCAACGAGTCGATGCAGTCGTTGCGCGAGCTCGGGCTGCTCGCTGAGCGCCGCGCCGATCCGCGCGCGGTCGAGCGCATCGAGCCCATCGCGGTAGTAGTACAGCAGCAGGTCGTCGTCGGAGATCATGTCGTCTCGGGAAATCATGATTCGCCTCGCCATACGTGCAGATCGACGCGCAGCTTGCGTACCGCGCGGAACAGGGTCTGCTTCGCGTTGTTCACATTGGTCTGCAGGCTCTCGGCGATCTCGTCGAGCCGCCATCCTTCGATGTGCTTCAGAAAAAACGTCTGCCGCTCCACCGTCGTCAGGCGTTGCATCGCCGTCGCCAGGTCCCGGCCCATCTCTTCCTGAACGTATTCGGTCTCAGGCGCCGCGGAAGCTGCGGCGATCAGGGTCTCGGCATCGAGCTCGTCCGCGTCCTGGGACTTGCGCCGCCGGGTGAGGTCGATCGCCGCGTTGAGCGCGATGCGGTGAATCCAGGTGTCGAGATCGGCCTCGCCACGGAATTCGGAGCGACGGTCCCAGGCCTTCAGCAGTGCTTCCTGGACCGCATCTGCCGCCAGTTCGGGATCGCGCGTGATTCGCAGGCAGGCGTTGTACCAACGCCGGCTGCGCTCGCCCAACACGGTGTGGAAGGTGTCCGGCCGAGCCCAGGATTTGAGAAGGGTGAGCACAGACCTTTAGACGGATGACCCCGGGGAAGGTTAGGTCATGGAACCTTACACTCGCGATTCGCCGTGTCCGCCGCGCGGCGCTACACTCGGCACCCGACAAGAGACGCTCTTGAACCTGGCCCTCCCGCGCCGCGACTCAGCTCTGGATGCACATAGCATCCCGGAGGAACGTATGTCGTATCGCCCTGCTCTCTTGCTTGCCTTACTCTCGACCCTCAGCGCGCCAGCCGTCCTTGCACAAGCGCCCGTCGCGCAGGGCTGGGCTGGGTGGGCCCAATGCCGCCTCACGATCCAGGGCCCTGGTTACAACCATGCCGAGAGACACCTGTGGACGATCACCGGAGCCGGGACCAGCAATGCCAACATGGAGATCTATCCGACGTCATGGACAGTGACCGGTAGCGGCTCCCTCGATCGCGTGAGTGGCCCGACGAGAAAGCAGGCGCAGTGGCGAATCAACGGCACGCTCCCGAACGTGACGATCGGCTTCACGCGCCACGCGGACCGCATCGCCATTCAACGCTGGACCAACCACGGTCCGGCAAGGAATGCTTTGACCGGCACGGAAACCACGACCGTCAACGGCGTGGGCACGTCGCGTCCGATGCTCCTCGACGTTCAGCAGTGGGCGTTCCCGGCAACTGCAACCCGAACCCCCACGAGCACACGCGCTACTGGCTCCAACACGGCACGGTTCGATGGCTTGCGTGGCCCGCTGGCCCCTCCTGGCTCGATGGGAGTGGCTGAGTGCAAGTGGGACTTTGCGAAGAGCCCGGACGAGCCCGCGCCGCTGCCGGACCCCCGGGAGCGAATGAAGAGTTGAAGCAGGTTCGAGGGCGCAAGGAGGCTTCTTGCCAATGACGAACGCAGACCAATCGCGGTGGACTGGGAGCCCCCTCGCATGGCCGAACGAGTGATTCGGACGAACGGCGTCGAGCTCGCCACCGAAGCTTTCGGTGATCCGGCGCAGGCCTCGTTGCTTCTCATCATGGGCGGGATGGCTTCGATGCTCTGGTGGCCCGAGGAGTTCTGCCGGAAATTGGCCAGCCACGGCCGCCACGTCATCCGCTACGACATGCGCGACACGGGGCATTCGACGAAATATCCGCCCGGCCAGGCGCCCTATTCGCGCGATGATTTCGTCAGAGATGCGATCAGCGTGCTCGATGGCTACGGCATTGGGGGCGCCCACTTCGTCGGCATGTCGATGGGCGGCATGATCGGTCAGGTTGCCGCCCTCGACTATCCTTCGCGGGTTCTGTCGCTGACGACAATCAGCACCACTCCCGTCGGCGCGGACGGCTCCGGCCTGCCCGGGAGCGGCGCAGCCTGGCTCGAGCACATGAGCGAAACCGTGGTGGATTGGTCGGATCGTGCCCAGGTGATCGCTTTCATGGTCGACGACGCTCGCCTGATCGCGAGCACCGCGCACCCATTCGACGCTGCGGAGATCAAAGCGTTCATCGAACGCGACTATGACCGGGGCGGCGGCTACCTGAGCGCAACGGAGAATCACGCCAGAGTGCTGAACGAGGGCCCGCGACCGGAGAGGCTGCAGGAACTACGCATGCCACTCCTCGTCGTTCACGGTAGTGCGGATCCTGTGTTTCCGTTCGAGCACGGGATTGCACTCGCGAAGGCGGCCTCCGGGGCGAAGCTCGTCCGCATCGAGGGGGGCGGTCACGAGCTGCACCGGGCGGATTGGGAGACGATCATCGGCGCCCTCGTCGCGCACACGGGGCGCGACTCGTGAAAACGCGTCACTGAATCGAGCGCATCAGCTCCTCGGGATCGTAAACGACGCCTCCCTTGAGCACGCGATGCGCGTGGCTCAGGTTGCCGATGTCGGCCAACGGGTCCGCGTCCAGGATCACGAGGTCGGCCAACTTTCCGACTTCAATGCTGCCCACGGCGCTCTCCATCCTGAGCGCCTTCGCAGCGTTCGTGGTAGCCGAGCGCAACACCTGCAGCGGCGTCAAACCTGCTTCCTGCAGGTAGGCCATCTCGCGAAATATCGACGGGCCGTGAACCGTGCCGATGTTGCCCGCATCCGTTCCCATCACGATGGGGATGCCGGCGTCCCACAGTCTCTTGACGTTCTGCATCGCGATGGTTGGTCTGGCCGGCGCTGCGCGCTTGCTCATCAGCTCGGCGACACGTTGCGGAATGACGTCCTTCTTCATGCGATCCAGGTCGTGCATGGCGGCGAGAATCTGCGGATCTGCGCCGCGTTCCTCTTCCGGCGTCGCCTTCCACTGGTTGCTCAGCGCGTACGCGTAGCCGTTCATGACGAAAAGCGTCGGGCAGTAGAGCGCGCGCCGCTGCTTGAGCAGCGCGATGAATTCATCGTCCACCGGCGCATCGAACACCGAATGCACCAGGAAATCGGCGCCGGCCTGAAGTGCTGCCTTGGCCACGACGAGCTCGGTCGCGTGCACCGCGAGCGGGACCTTTGCAGCGTGCGCGGCTTCGGCCGTCGCGCGGACGATCGCAGTCTGCGCTGCCAGATCGTCGCCGGGCCGGTTGATGAACCAGACCTTGATGTAGTCGGGTTTGCGCTTCAGCTCGCGACGCACCAGCGCGCGCGCCTCTTCCGTGGTGTTGATGCGCACGATGGGCGGATCGCCGAGATCGAGCTGCGGGCGTCCCACCATGGAAATCAGAGGACCCGCGACGGCGACGTGCGGAGCCGCGATCGTACGTCTCGCCACGTCGCGCATGTCGAAGTTCCACATCGGGCCGCCGACGTCCACCACGCCGGTCACGCCATTCGCCAGCCACACCTTGAAAGTGGCGGGCAGGCGCTCCTGGTTGCGCTTCGTCTCGTGCGCGTAGCTGCGGTACTTGTTGAAGTCCGCGGCGTCCGGCCGGGTGTAGAGATTTGCGGACTGGAAGAAATGCACGTGTCCGTCGATGAGACCCGGGATGACGAACTTGCCGGTGGCATCGATGACGGTCGCCTTCCCGGGCACCTTGACCTCGGCGCTGGCGCCGATCTTCCGGATGCGGTCTCCGACGATGAGGATGGTCTGATCCTGTGCGCGGGCTTCGCCGGGCTCACGGTCTGGAAAGATGACCGTGGCATTGACGATCGCCACCTGCGATTTCGAGGCTGCGTGCGTGCTGGGCGCGAGAGCCAGGCTGGCGGCGAGCATCAGCGCGCCGGCGATGCGGTTCTTCATGCCCGCATTCTAGCGAATGTCGCCTGGGTGCATCGGGCGAGGTTCGACCGGCGACGGCAACCTGAGTCGCGGCCGCGGCGGACGACCGGCAGGGGGGGGCCGGCCGCCCGCACGCGCCACGAGCTACGCGCTTGCTGCTTGCTGGCGGACCGGGGCGATCACGCACATGGAAGTGAGCAGCGCGCAGACGACGAAGAAGATGCTCAGCGCGAACGGTTCCCATCTCGGCATCCCCAACAGTCCCAGCGAGAAGTTGAGCGACAGGTACAGGACGACGACGATGCACGAGTAGACGCTGCTCTTCACTGCCAGACCGACCGTTTGCAGGCGACCCGCGTGCGTCTCGAGCGGATTCTTGTTCCTGCCATACACCATCGCGTACACGAAGATCGCCTGGAATGCGTAGACCAGCGTGACGATGCCGATGTTGATCAGAGGGCCGGCGAATCCCGGGAAGGGGTTCTGCTGGATATAGACCGCGAACGCGGCGAACAGCAGATAACTCAGCAGGGCAAGAAAAAGGACGAACGGCGATACGAAATCGAACAGTCCACGGCGCTGCAGGACAGCTTTCCGCTTCCCGTCCGGCAATGCGTGCTTGTGCTTCCTGTCGAAGCTGACTCCGGAGCCGGCAATGAACCCAAACGGGAGCATCAGGGCGACAACAGAATACGCAGTGACCAGGAGTTCCACCGGACCGTCGGCCCAGTCCGGGCGCCCCATGTACTTGAACAACCAGGCCAGCAACAACGCGCCGAGCACTGCGATGCCAGTGTTCAGCGTGCGATATCGATTCAGAAAACGCTCTCGAGCCTGAACGACGTCGACACCCGGGTACATCTGCGCGAGGCGTTCGGCGGGCAAGCGGGCCGCCTGCACCCGGCAGTATCTGATGAACCAGGTCGGATACAGGACTGATATCGTCAGTATCTGCAGCGTGAACACCGCAAGGAACGCATAGGTTTCGATCATCGCAGCACCTCACTTCGCCTGCGGTTGCCGGCTGATGGCGCCGGTGAACGCATTACGGATTTCCGAATCGGTCACACCTGCCTCGCGCAGCTCGGCGATCGTTTCGCTGAGCTTGCGCAACGTCCACTCCTGCAGGTTGAACTTGCAGTTCGATTTGGCTTTGGCGTGGACATAGGTACCGCGGTAGCCCCTGGCTTCGATAATCGAATCCCGCTCCAGCAGCTTGTAGGCCTTTGCCACGGTCTTGCTGTTGAGCTCCAGATCATTGGCGAGCTGGCGGATCGAGGGCAGCGCCTCGCCCGGCTTCAGAGCGCCAGCAGTGACCGCAGCTTTGATTTGCTCGATGAGCTGCTCGAACTGGGGCACGGGGTTGTCGATGTCGATGGTGATTTCCATCGGGCGGCCGTCTCTGTGTACCATCTGACCCCATGGTACAACTGGCTCACAAACCTTGCAAGCTCAGCCTGGCGTCAGCGGCAGGCGGCTTCCCCGGTCTCGAGGTCTACTGGGGCGGTCGCGATACGTGCGTGTAGATGACCTGCCACCTGCCGTCGCGCTTGGCCCAGATGTCCGCGAAGCGCAACGTGATCGAGAAAGGCTTGCCGCCATCGATGCCACGCAGGTCGACGACGCCGCCCATCACCGCACCATCGCTCCAGACCTTCTCGACCGGCTGCTGGATCTCGAAGGGTTCGATCTTGTAACCCGGTGTGGTGTAGTCCTTGATCAGTCCCGCCTTGTCCTGGATGAGGCCGCTGCTGTTCGCCAGGGTGTAGTCATCCGCGACCAGGCGCTCGAGCTCGGCGCGATCACCGTTCACCTGCGCGACGTCGTAGTCGTGGACAGCCTTGGCGAGATCCGGCGGGATCTCTGTCGCCCATGCGGCAGATGAAATCACCACCTTCAATGCTCCGAGCGTCAGTGCTCCCAGCAGCAATCCTGTCCTCATCCGATACCTCCTCAGCCTGGTGGTTCAAGTCGGGCTTTGCCGCGATGAATGTACGGTGGCCGACGCCATCGTCAAGAGCGCAGCCATCGGTCCCTGGCAGCATGACCTTGGCTTCGAACCGCGCGCCGGTCGTCGACGACCGGCGGTGACCGCATCCTGATTGCCCGATATGCTCGCGGCTCTTGTGCTCGCGCGGAGAGATCGCATGCCTGACCGGTCGCCGACAGCCGTGATTGCCACCTGGGCGGCCCATGCGGCCGCGGTACTGGCGATCGTGTCGCCGGCGTGGGCAGCGCCGTCCAGGGCCGAGCCGCCCTCAAAAGCCGGGCAGCCCAACATCGTCCTGATGTTTCCCGACAACCTGGGATGGGGCGAAGTGGGCGTCTATGGGAGTGTGCGAGGCGTTCCGACGCCCAACATCGACAGCATCGCTGCGCAGGGCCTGCGGCTCGACAACTTCAACGTGGAATTCTCGTGCACCGTGTCGCGCGCGGCGCTGCTCACGGGACGTTATGCAATCCGCTCATCCGCCACTCAGAACAGCGGTATCACGCAGTGGGAGGTGACGATCGCCGAGCTGCTGCAGGGCGCCGGCTACTCCACCGCCCTGTTCGGCAAGTGGCACCTCGGCGGCTCGAACTGGATCGACGGACGCACGCCGATCAACCAGGGATTCGACGAGTGGTACGGCATCCCGAACTCGAGCAACGAAGCGCAGACCACGACGATGCCCGGATACGATCCGGCGAAAACGGAAGCGCCGTCGATCTGGGAGCAGAAAGCCGGCGGACCTGCCGCGAAGGTGAAGCCGTTCGACCTCACCACGCGCCGCACGCTCGATCGCGAGGCTGCCGCCAAGAGCATCGATTTCATGGAACGCAACGCGCGCGCCGGCAAGCCGTTCTTTCTCTTCTATCCGCTCACCCAGATTCACTTCCCCACCCTGCCGCACCCGGAATTCGCCGGCAAGACCGGCGCGGGCGACATCGGCGATGCGATGGCGGACGTCGACTACAACGTCGGGCTCATCCTGCGCAGCATCGAGAAGCTGGGGCTCTACGGCAACACGATGGTGCTCTGGTGTACGGACAACGGCGCGGAAGGCAGGCGGCCGTGGCGCGGCAGCTCGGGTCCGTGGCGCGGGTCGTACAACACCGTGATGGAAGGCGGCATTCGCACGCCCTGCGTGATCCGCTGGAGCGGTCACATCGCGCCCGGCCGCGTGTCGAACGAGCTCGTGCATGAGATGGACCTGTTCGCCACGTTCGCGGCGGCCGCAGGCATCAAGCAATTGCCCACCGATCGCGCCATCGATGGGATCGACCTCGTGCCGTTCCTCGAAGGCAAGCGGGCTGATTCGGGGCGTGAGAGCGCGCTGTTCTTCACCGGCAGGCAGATTCGGGCGGTGAAGTGGCAGGACTGGAAGCTCCACTACGCGTTCATGCCCGAGCCGCGCGTGACCGAGCCGCCCCTGATGCGGCTGTTCAACCTGAGGTCCGATCCGCGCGAGGAAACCGACGTCAAGGATACGAACGCGTGGGCACCCGCCGTGTTCGATCGCATCGTCGCGGACTACGAAGCGAGCGTACAACGATTCCCGAGCGTTCCGCCGAACAGCAAGGATCCGTATGCGCCAGCACCTTAGGACGAATTGAATGCTTGGACGTCACGCTTTCGTATAGCGTGTTCGCGTGATCGTCGCTGGCCTATCGCCCAGCCCGGTGCGCGTCGTCTCGATCACCAGCACTTCTGGCGATTCCAGCGAGAGCACGCGCCGCAAGTGCACGCGCTCGCTGTCCCCGGGAATGGGAATCTGCGTCGTGATCACGAGTTCGTGCTCCTGCCACTTCGCCTGTGAGCGCTGGACCGAGTCGGCGTGGCCGATCATCACGGTGTTCAACGAGTCGGAGCCGTTCAACGCGTATTTCCAGCGGATGGGCGGCTGCAGGTCATAGCCAATGAAGTGAGGGTATTCGACCTGGAGCAAGTCGGGCGATTGCCGGATCGTGAGGGGCGAACCCCAACCGCTGCCCATGCTGCCCACGACGAACGCCACATCTCCGGCCGAGGCGATTGAGGCCTGTTCCGGCGCGTCGTCCACGCGAGTCCAGGTTCCGGTGAAGTCAGGCTTTGTCTGTGCAATCGCTGCGGGCCCGAGTCCGAGAGCGGGCAGAGAGAAGCTGATGACCAAGACTGCGATCACGATGCGTCGAGCCACCGGTACCGACCTCCACGCGGCAAATCCCGTGCGTATTCAGCGTAGCGAGCGGCGGCTGGATGTGCAAACGGCTTGCCAGAGCGGCAGCTAGTTCGTCGCTGCTCCCGTTTCCAGTCCGCCGATCGCGAGATCACGCCGGGGTCGCAGTCCGATCCAGAAGCACGCAACGACGATCACGGTCACGACCGCGTTCACTGCGAGCGCGAGGTGGATGCCATCGAGCAGGTTCGCCTGCGTCGCCGCCACGGCGCCAAGGATCGGAATGCCGATGGTGATACCGACCTGCTGCGTCATCGTGGCCAGGCCAGTGGCCAGACCCTGCTCGGAGTCAGGCAGACCCGAGGTCGCGGTCGTCATGCAGGCGACGATCGCGGTGACGTGGCCGAAGAAGCCGATGAAGAGACAGGGGATGAGCAGCCAGAGCCAGCCCGCGCTCGCGCCGAGCAGGACCAGCGGTGCGGTGAGCGCAGCCTGCACGAGCACGCCTGCAGTGAGGACGTTGCGCGAGCCGTGCCGCGCGATGAAGCGGCCGGCGAGGATTCCTGCTGCCACTGATGCCAGGCCGGGGACGCCGAAGATGAGTCCGGTGGACATCGCGGAGAGCTGCAGGACGTCCTGCAGATAGAGCGTCACGAGATAGACGAGCGCTGGCTCCATCAGGAACACGACCAGCGTAGCGACGTTGCCCCACTTCACCGTGGGCTCGTTGAGAATGCCGACTGCGGCCAGCGGCGCCTTCGCGCGCAGCTCGATCATCCAGAAGAGTGCGAGCAGCGCGACGCCTGCTCCCAGGAAGTAGATATTCTGGTCGGTGACGCCGAAGGTGAAGGCCAGCAGGCCGAGAGTCACCGTCACCGCGCCAGGGACGTCGAGCTTGACGCCGGCGGGCGCGCGGCTCGCGCGCACGACGAAAGGCGTCGCTGTGAGAATCAACACGGCGATCGGCACGTTGATCAGGAACGCCCAGCGCCAGCTCAGCGCATTGACGATGGCGCCGCCGGCCAGCGCGCCGACGGTGAAGCCACCGGATAGCAATGCACCGTTGAGACCCAGAACTCGGGCGCGCTGCTTCTCGTCGCTGAAGGAGGTGATCAGCAGAGCCAGCGCGGCCGGCGTAGCGATTGCGGTGGACAGGCCCTGCAGCGCACGTGCGGCCAGCAGCAACGCAGGATTCGTTGCGAGGCCCCCGAGGATGGAGGACACCGCGAGCAGCACGATGCCGGTGAGAAACAAGCGGCGGCGGCCAAAGAGGTCGGCGATGCGGCCGAAGAGCAACGTGAAGCCGGCGGCGGGCAGCGCGAAAGCGGTGGCGATCCACGGGAGGTCTGCCAGGCCGAGCCCGACTGCTGCACCGACCTGTGGGAGAGCGACATTCAGGATCGAAAAGTCGACCGAGAGCATGAAGCTCGTGCCGAGCAGGAGGAATACGGCCAGGCGCTGGCGAGCCTGTGGCTCAGGCGGCGGCGAGGTCGCGCTGGCTTCGCGTTGTTCGAGCTGCTGAGGGGAAGACATGGCCGGCTCCTGCGATGTGACTTCTCACAGCAGTGACGGCGCAAGCGGGCTCATTTCTACCGCAATCCAGCTCGGAGCCTCGCAAGGGTCGTAAGCGTTACACTCCTTCCATGAACAGGAACGCGGTAGATTCCACCGTTCTCGGCCTGGTCGAGCAACTGCCGGATCTCGACACCGATGCGGATCGTCGCGATTTCTGCTTGTTCGCGCAGGAGTTGTTCGCCCAGTCCGACCGCGCGAGCGTGATCGTCGGGGCAGTCAACCTGGAAGTGCTCCTGCGCCAGGCGCTTGGGCGCCATGTGCCGAGGGCCAAACCTGCCCGCGACTTCGCCCCGACAATCGATGCCGCTCACCGGCATCGCATCATCCATGCGGATCTGAGGGATTGGCTGCACAATCTCAGAGACCTGAGAAACACCTTCGCTCACGAACTGCTATTGGGCATCGACCTGACCGACGCCCGTTTCGCTGGCAAGGTTGAGTCGCTGTGTGTACCGGGGCGCTCATCGCCGCTGTACTACGAGATCGCCGAGGCATGCGGATACCGACCTTCGTCAGCGCGCCAGGTGAGCCTGCGAGCACGTATCGTTGCCTACTGCGAGAAGTTGCGGCGCGCGATCGACAATCCCAGGCTCATGCCGGTCAGGTGGATTCAGCCGCCTGGGAAACCGGTACTCCTCTGACGGCGAACATCGAAAATTCCTGCCTGGCGATGTCGAGACGGGTTCAACGGATTCATTTCAGGTCCGGGCAGGCGGAGCTCTTGCCCATGGACCACTGGCGGATCGCGCCGCCGATCTCCGTCGCCTTTCCGAGCTTGCCACGGTAGATCGTGAGCTTCGTGCCCTTGCCCGCGGGAACCGCGTCGGCCACCAGGATGTACATGCCTCCCGGCGGCAGCTTCTGAATCATCGTGTGCTCGCCGAAGTCGACCTGGACCGCGAGCTCAAGCCGCTCACCGCTGGCGGAGATCGTGGGCTTGTACTCGGCGCGCGAATGTTCCGTGACCATCGTGTTGCCCTGGAAGACGGGCCCCGACGATGTCGCGACGACCGCGAGACATTCGTTCGCCTTGGTGCGCAGCGTTTCAACGACCTGCGCGTAGGGACGGTCGATGTCGAACGTCTCGGTGGTCGCGAACGAGCTGCCCTTCACTGCAGTGCGGAACTCGCCGGAGCTCATGGGCTGGGCCAATGCTCCGCAACCGCAGACGAACGCGCTCAACGTCGCGATGAGGAAAAATCTGCGTTCCATGACGATCCGCTCCTTCCTGCCGTAGGTGCGGGCGGAAAGGCTACTAGCCGGAGCGCTGCCGGAACGATCAGGTAGCGGAGGCTGTGAACCTGTTCACTGTCATCAGCGGGACGAACGGCAAGGGGCGCCGAGCGGCGTTACTGTGTCAACGGCACCTATATTTCGCGAGCCCGCGATGCCGGCGGAGTGCGGCCTTCGCTGGATCTCGTCGATTTCCTCGTATTCAAGGCGCGATCGAAGTGAATTCACACCCTCGGGATTTCGAGCCGCCGCTGCCGCCGGCGTCAGCGGGAGGGGCGCAGCTGTCGGGCGAGGATCGAGCGAAGTCGCTCGATGCGATTGCCGAGAATCAGCAGCTCCAGCGCGCCGCCGCGCGTCCCGGGCGCGGGCCCCAGGCTGTCGAGCAACAGCCGCTCGCTCTTGCCCGAGCGCGACACGACGCGACGGACACGGGTGTACCACGTCGACAACTGGTGCTTCGAAGGCTTCGCGCCCTTCATCAGCGCCTGCCCTTCCTCGATGCAGAGCGCGAGCTCGCGCGCGATGGCCCCAGGGTCGTCGCGCCGACCGCTCGTGAGGTGCGCGATCCGTACTTGCGCCGCGCACCAGAGGCGATACGGTGCGAGACCGGCGTACCAGCAGAACACCAGGCAGAACCAGAGCGCGCTCGCTCCCGTGCCCAGCACGAGCGCTGCGAGAGCACCCTCGATCCCCTCCGCACCGCCCCATTTCAGCAGGATCAGCACCGCGCCGAAGCCCGGGGCGAGGATCTGCGCGACGCCCCGCCACCCGCCGCGAAAGTGGTCGAGCGTTGCTCGCCAGGCGTGCAGCCTGCACGCGCGGTTCCACGCGCGGTACGTGCTCCACGTCATCGGCTCGTTTTCGACGCGTTGCATGCTACAGGGAACCGATCACGTTGATGAACACACCCTGGTGCGTGAAGCTCAGGTCCGTCAGGTCTTCCGAAAAATCCGTGAAGTTGTAGCCGATGCCCGCCTTCACGTTCTTGCCGAGATATCGATAGACGCCAGCGAGCGCGCCGAGTCGCTGCTCATCGAGGTCGGGCAGGTCGAGCATGCGGCCCTCGATCATTCCTTCCCAGTTCTCCCCGATGCGCAGGTCGGTGCGCACGATGTAGATCTGCGCCGCGTTGTCGAGGAACTGCGGGTCCTCGCGCTGCAGGCTGAGCTCGCCGAGCCGGTAGGCGTACTTGCCGCCGACCGACCAGCGCGGGGTGAGGTCATACGTGAAATCCACCGAGGCGATGTGGCTCTTCTGGATGAACTGGGCGGCCTGGTCCTGCGGCGTCACCTGCCCCGTCGTCGGCAGGTTATGGAAGTACGTGTACTTGGCGAGCAGGTTGAACCGATCGTGTGTCGCCGGGCGGTATGCGTAGCCCAGCACCGCCTCGGTGTACGCGCCGTCGTAGAACTCTCCCAGGGAGCTGTCGCTGAAAGAATGGTTGAGCTGGCCGAGCAAGCGCCAGTTCGGTGTCGCCTGGTACTTGAAGTTGTTCCTGAAGAGCCACGTGGTCCGGTCCGCGCGGCTGAGGTCGAGCTGCTCGACGTCGTCGGCGCGGTATTCGACTCCGCTGGAGACCTGCACCTTGTCGCGGCCATAAGCGACGCGTAGTCCACCCGCCGTGCGCTCGGTCTGCGCGCCGGTCTGGAAATCCGTCAGCGTTCCGACCTCCATGTTGGCGCCCATGTTCCAGCGATCCTTTGCAACGAGGCTCACGCCCGTGGCGTGGGTGAGGCCTGACAGCAGGTCGGTGTCCTGGTAGCGCTCCTCCAGGTAGACGCTGCTGCTGTCGCCCAGCCTTCTCTTGACGCCCGAGACGAGGTTGCCGCGACGCATGCGCAGCCCGTTGTCGGTGCGCTCGTTCTCCAGCGCGTAATTGAGATACAGGTTGGTGCGATCGGAGAGCTGGTAGTTGGTGCCGAGCCTGCCGCCCGCACCGACGTCGCCGTCGGACACCTCCATGTTCACGCGCATGCGCTCGCCGAATGCATAGGAGCCGCCGACGCCGATGCGCCCGTTGTCCTCGCGGCTGTCGGTCTTCTCGAGCGTGTCCTGTACGAACGTGTAGGTGCTGAATGACGACAGCGAATCGAATCCCACCTGCAACACCGCATCGGTACGCTCGCCCAACTCCTGCGTGAGCGGCACGCTGGGCGAGTTGTCCTCGCGCACGTCCTTGCGCACGCCGGTGCTCACGTTCCAGCGCTCGCTCAGCTCGAAGCGGACATTCAGCTCCTTCGAGTCCGATTCGAGTCCGAGCTCCTGCACTCTCCGGTCGGCCTTGGCGGTGAAGAGCAGTCGATTGCCGACGGGTACCTGGAACGAGCCACCGTAGTGCTGCTGATCCGTCGGCGTGGCGAGGCCAGGCGCCGAGTAGCCGGCGCCGAGCGACTGGCCGTAGAGCGCGATGCGGCCACGGGTTCCATCGAACAGGTCGTCGAGCCCGACACTGAGATCGGCGCGATAGCCTTCGGCGCTCGCACCGGTGAAAGCCAGGTCGTCTTGCGCGCTGAAGCCGAAGCCGCCGTCGTCGGAGTACAACGAGCTCGACACGAGGCCTTCGCTCTTGCCTGCTTGCAGCTTCAGCCACGAATTGGCGCTCTTGCGCAGCGTCAGGTCCGCACCGTCGAGGCTGCTGTCGGCCTGCCCTTCCTCGTTGCGACTCGCTGTCAGACCGAACCGCAGATGATCGTTCAGCCAGTAGTGTCCCTGGCCTCCCGTGCTGAGCGCATCGATTTCATCGAAGCCGGGCGCATGCTCGTAGCGGACGACCAGGTGGGCCTCGCGGCCGCTGATGCCGGAATCGCGAACCAACGCTCCGTCGTCCGCGCTCGAGGACAGCGGTTCCGCCAGCAGGATCCGGCCCTGCAGATAATCGATGTCGTAGTCGAGCACGGGCCGCAGGTTCACGACACCGGTCACCAGGCCCGAATCCCTGTCGCGCATCTCCACGCGCACCCGCTCGGAGCCTGCGAGGATGTCCTGGTTACGCAGATAGTAGAGAGAGCCGCCTGTTCCGCGGAATTCGTCCCGACCGCCGACGGTTCCGGGCTCGGCAACGAACGCATCGAATGCCGCGCGCTGCTCGCCGAAGCCGGTGCTGGTTTCACTCTCCCAGTGCGCGTTGCCGCCGTAGAGCCCGCGATCGACCTGGGCGAGCTCATTGTCGAGGTAGCCGACCCTGAAGTTGCCCCAGAGCGCATGGCTCTCGTTGCGGCTCATCCTGACGTAGAACTTGCCGAGGGTCGGCGTGATCTCTTCCACCGCGCCGTCGTCGCCAAAGCTGGGATAGTGGTATTCGGGGTCGATGCGGCGGAAGAGCGCGTCCGGCGACTTGTCGAGGAAGTTGCTGAACAGATCCTTCACCGGGCCCTCGCGCGTGTCGGCGCTCGCGGTCAGGCGCCAATGCTCGGGGAACTTCTGCGTCACGTAGAAAGCCAGCCGGCCGTCGAACGGCGAATCGAAATCGGTGGCCGGGTTCTCGCCCTGCAGCTCCTCGGCCGGACCGCTGACGCGGTTCTCGGCGAACGTGAAATCCGCGACGCCGAGGTAGAAGCTGTCGCGCTGCTCGAACTCCAGATCGCGCAGGTACAGAGTTTCATTGCCGCCCTCGTCACGAACCGCCACCTCGACGGTGTGCATGCCGGTCGGCAGGATCGCCTCGGCGACGAAATTGCCTGCGCCGTCGACCGGAACCCGGCGGCCCGCAACCCACACGCTGTGGCCCGCGGGAATCTGGCTGCCCTGCACCTTGACCGTGCCGCTGCCCAGCCGGATGTTCTGGATGGCGAGGCTGCTTTCGCCGTAGCCGGCGAGCAGTTCGCCTTCCGGCACCGGTGCCAGGTGTTTGCGCTCCTCGAGCTCTTCCTCGCTCGGCGCAGCCGCCATGACGTCGCTCTCGGGAGCCAGCCCACGCAGCTCGCCTTCCGCCATCAGCTCCGCGTCTTCCATCAGCTCCGCGTCTTCGACGCCGCTTTCGGAATCGCCTGCGGGCTGACTGGCTGGCGCGCTCGCGAGCAGTTCATCGGGCGCGGCGTGATCATCGGAGCCCCCATGGATCATCGACAGCGACTGCGGTCTCGTGTCGTCGTACTGTCCGTCACGGCCGTAGGCGCGCAGAACGTACTGCAGCGAGCTCCCGGCGCCCGGGAGGTGCGGCACGACCGGCAGCCACTCGGCGAGACCTGACGGATCGACGTCGACCACTGCCAACGGCTCGTCCATCGAGGACTCGCCAGCGCGGAAGATCCTTACCTCCGCCCGCTCGATGAACGACCAGTAGTTGGCATACATGCTGAAGCGCACGGGCTCCCCGAGAAACAGACCTCGTTCCAGCCGGCGGAACTTCGCGGCCGCCGGCGTTGCGGAGACGCTCAGCCGCGGACGCGAGGTGAGATTGTCGAACTGGAAGCGGATGTCGGCCTCGTCCATGGCAACGTCGGTGCAGCGCTGCACGTCGGCGGAACTGCGATCCGGATCGTCGATCGGCTGGCCGTCCACCGTGATGTGCATGAGGTTCACGCCGAACGGGCTCCGGGTCTTCAGCTCGCGCGTGACCCGGGTGATGTCCACGCCCTCGTAGTCATCGAGCGCGGCGAGCTCGTCGTAGACCGCCTGCACGACGACGTGCGAGGTCTCACCCTGCGTGAAACCGGCGTTGACGACGTCGTTCGAGTGGACGAATCCGCGACCTTCGTGCTCGGCCTGCCCGGCCGCGAGTCCCATCTGCTGGCTGACCGCTTCCATCGCCCGGCGCGCGCGTGCCGCGGACAGGCCGACGTCATCGCCGTAGATCGCGGCCGTACGACGGTCGAGATGCGCATTGGCGGTGTAGCCGACGAAACGCAGGCGCGCGTTGGCCTTGTCGTCGATGTCACCGAGCGCGCGACGAAGCTGTTCCGCGTAGCCCGGCGGAATGATGGGCTGCCCGCCCGCGAGCTGCAGCGGCGCGATGGCGCCCCACGGCGGATCGTAGACCTTCGTTACCCATTCCGTGCCGTCCGTCACGGGACAGAGTTGCAGACCGTCCGGCATCTCCTGCAGCGGATCGTCGTGCCAGAACTGCACTTCGATGCGGCGATTGAGCGAGCGCCCCTGCGGCGTGTCATTGCGTGCGAGTGGCAGGCTCGCGCCGCGCCCGTCGCTGCCGACAACGGCGCTCGACAGGCCCAGTGCTTCCTGCACCGCCAGCGCGACGCGGTGCGCCCGGGCCCTCGAGAGCGCGACGTGATCTCCGTAAATACGCTCGTTGCGACCCGTGAGCGGCGCATCGTCGGTGTAGCCGATGAACTTGACCAGGACGTTCTGCTTGTCGCTGAGGTTGCGCAGTCCCTTGCGGATGTGCTCGACGAATTCCTTCGAGACGGCGGTGGCCTCGTGCTCGTAGTGCAACGGCGGAACCAGGTTCTTCACGCGCGCGCGACGCGCGTGACCTTCCTGGAAGCGCAGCTTGCAGAGTGTTTCCACGCGACAAACCTTGAACTTCCGGAAGTCGTTCGCGACCAGCACTTCCTGCTGCGCGACGCGCTCCTTCGCCTGGTCGTACCAGACCTCTACTTCCACGCGCCGATTCTGTGCCCTGCCCTGCTCGGTCGCGTTCGAGGCGATCGGCCGGGAGTCGCCGGCCCACTCGTAGGTGACCGCTTCCGGCGGCAGCAGGAGCGCACGCTGCAGGAACTCCGCAACCTCTCCGGCGCGCTCGCGAGACAGCCCCGCGTTGTCGCGGAAGATCCGCGCCAGCGCGTCGGACAGCCGTTGATCGTCGGCGTGGCCGACGAGATGCAGGCGCACGTTGCGACGGTCGCGCAGGCGCTCGAGCACCTTGCGCAGCGATTCGACGTACTGGTCCGGGATATCGGCGACGCCGGATTCGAAGCGGATCGGCGCAACCACGTCGGTGAGCTTGACGGTCTCGAGCGCCTCGCCAGCCACGTCGCGCAGCTCGAACTCGTCCCCGCCTTCGCGGTCGAGGATCTTCGGCTCGTGCAGCCACGGGGACGCCGGGGCGTCATCCGAGAGGTGGCGCTCGACGGCTTCGCCGGGTTGCGACTCCTCGACGCTCTGCGCCGCGGCGACCAGGGAAATCGTCAGCCCGCAGATCAACGACAGCGATTCACGTTTCCACATGGCGCTCACCTGTTGGCCCGCGCACGCACGCCGACTTCTTCCGGCGGGCCGCCCAGTCGCCAGAACACCTCGGGCTCCACTGTCAGCTCATAGCAGCAATCAAGTTCCTTCCACGCGGTCAGCACCTGCTGCTTGATCACTTTCAGCCGCTGCTCGACCAGCTCCTGCTCCTCGACTTCCGCGAGGTAAGAGAGGCGCAGCACCGACGGCGACTTGCGCAATTCTTCGAGGAGGAGCTGCACGCGCGGTCGCCACTGCAGACGCATCTCGGTCGTGCCGGGCTCGAACACGTCGTCGGCGAGATCGAGGCCCACCACGCGATGGATCGATGCGCCGAAGTTCATGCGCAGCGCCTTGCCGCGCGTCGCCCGTGCGATCTGCACCGGCTCGGTCGAGAGCCGGAAGCCGGTCGGCAGCGTGCGATCGTCGAGCTTGAGAACGAAGTTGCTGCCGCGCCCCTCCGTCGGCGTGATCGCACAGGTAATGTGATATCGGCCGTGATTGTCGGTCGTGACGGCCAGGCCGAACGCAGTCACGAGGCGCACGCCGCGCAAGCCGACCTCGTCGTTGTCCTGGTAACCGTTGCGATTGAGATCGCCGAACACCTTCCCGGTCACGTCCGTGCAGTCGAAGGTGACATCCGGCGTCACGCGGACGGTTGCAGTGGCTTCGCCCGAGACCACGGTGCGCGTGGGCCCGTAGAAGGCTTGCGCGCGATTCACGAACTCGCCCTCGCCCACTCCGGCGCCTACCGCGAGCATCAGCACGATCGTGCGCTCGGCGCCGGTGTCGATCACGAGATCGGTCCAGGTGAGCTCGCGGCCCACGAGCGTCGGCTCGACGGCCACGCCGTCGACCTGCGCGGATCCGGCGATGTAGCGGAATCCGGCCGGGAAGCGGTCGACCACGGCCACGTCCTGCAGCAACGGCAGCTCGCCAGTGTTCCTGACGGTGATCGTGTACGGGACGAGCTGACCGCGCGTCACGTTGAGGAGCGGGGTGTTCTTGCTGACCGCGAGCGCCGCATCGAGCCGCGGATCGAGCGGAATGTGGTTGTTGAAGATCTGCGTCGAGCCCGGCACCAGGCTGTCGTCCAGCGTCAGATGCACGTGATAGTTCGTGCCGGCGGTGCGCGGACGCACCGCTACCGGCGGCGGGAACGCCGAGACCTGCACTTCGCAATGCTGCGCCGTCAGCGCGATCGCGTCGTTCGCCGTCGCGGGACAGGCAGGCACGGAGAACGCCGCACTCGCCGGACCCGAGATCGGCGGAATGAGTTGCGAGTAGCCAGCAACGTAGCTGTTGTCCGGCGCGGTCACGTCGAGCACATAGGCGCCGCCGCTGGCGCACGCGGGGTCGGAGAAGTTGAGATCGAACTTGTAGTAGCCGCCCGCGAGGGTCACCTGGCCCTGTTGCGCCGGATCGTAGAAGCAACTCGCCGGCAGCGGCACTGCGCTTCCCGCCTGCAGCATCCTCAGCATCGCGCCAGCGACCGGAGTGCGCGTGATCGTGTTGTAGACCACGCCGTTCGGGTCGATCGGCAGGTTGAGGTTCAGCAGGTTGTTGCCGGCCTGGATGACGATGTCGGCGATGCGCTGCGGCTCGTTGGTGAACGGCGAGTCCGCGAGGCCCAGCGTCGCGGTGTTCGGGCCAGCGCCGGGCGCGACGAAGCGCAGCTCGTAGCGAACCGGCGTTGCGTAGTTGGGTGCGATGCCGCCGATGCTGTAAACGCCGTTCGTGTCGGTCAGCGCCGTCTGAGCCAGCTGGTCGTCCCGGTAGAGCTCGACCGACCAGCCTGCGAGCCGCCGCTCGCCTGCATCGAGCACGTTGTTGAAATTCGCGTCGTGCCACGCCGTGCCGTTCACCATGCCGACGCCGACCATGCCGCCCACGTCGATCGACACGCTCGCGGCCAGCGTTTGCACAGGATCGTTCCAGTACACGGTCGCCGTGTTCGTCACGCGCGTACCGATCGCGAGCGTCGCGTTCAGCAGCGCGCGGAAGCGCAGCAGCACCGTGCCGCCCGGTTGCAACGGGCCGTTGCCGGTCGAGTAGTCGGCCGTCAGCAGCGAGTCCACGACCGTGATGCCCGCCGCCGCGCCGTTCATCGTCCACGAGCCCGGTACGAACTCGAGGTAGCCTGCCTGCGGCATGGCGATATCGTCGCGGATCACCACGGCGAACGCCGGCACCGCGCCGATGTTCGTGACTTCGACGGTGTACTCGAGCGTCGCGCCCGCGAGCGCCGCGCCGCCGCCGACGACCGCGACAGCCTTGGTAATCTGCAACTCCTGCAGGTCGCCGACGACGACGACCGTCGGCTCGGGCCCGGTCGCGGGATTGCCGTCGCCATCGGTCAGGAGGTCCGGCAACTCGTCGGTATCGACGAGGGCCTGGTTCGAGATCACCGTGCGGGGCGGCGTGCCGTCGTTCACGCGCAGATCGAACTGCAGGATGGCCACCTGACCGCCCGACAGCGTGCCGGCCCCAGGACCGGGTAGCGGCGGCGTCAGGTCCGAGGAGCTCAGGTCGATGCCGGCGATGAGCGGCGACACGCCGCCATCGGGCCGGCCCACCGGCTCACCGTTCAGCGTCATCGAGTCGGCGACGTACGTCGTGTTCGCCGGCACCGCGTCGCGCAGCATGGCCTGCGTAAGCGGCGCCATGCCGTTGTTGTGAACCCTGATCGTGTAGCGCAGCACGTCGCCCGCATCGACGAGGCCGGGCGACATCGCGTCGACTTGCAGCGCGGCCGCCTTCTCGGCGTACAGCCGTTGCACGACCGTGACAGTGTGCGCGTCCTCGTGGTCGACGACGCCCACGGTGCCGTCGGTCAGCGTCCGCGTAAACACGCTGCGCGTGGGATTCGCGGGGAAATCGTTGAACCACTCGGTCGCGCCGGCCACGTTCGTCAACGTGAGGCCGGTCTGCGTACCGGCATCGAGCCGCGCGCGATACGCGATCACCAGGACTTCACCGATACCGATCACCGAGGGGACGGTCAGCGTGTTGAGCCTGAGCTCACACGCGGCGTAGACAAGCGAATAGTCCGCTCCCTCGACCAGCGGGCCTTTGCCCGGGACCGGCGTGACGCCGTCCGCCGCGAAGACACGCGCGCTGGTGATTTCCGGCGGGGTGTCGCACATGCCCCCGGTCGGGCCGTCCGGCAACCGATCGAGCACCGTCGCGTTAACCGCCGCCGACACTCCCAGGTTGCGCACGTTGAGGACGAAATCGCCGTACTCCGACACATTCATGGTCGCCGGGCCCGACTTCTCGACCGTGAGCGCCGGCGTGCCGGGCGTGAACTGGCCCACGAGGCCCGAGGTGTTGGTGGTGCCGCCTTCTCTCGTGATGAATTCGTCCACCGGCTGGCCGTCGACGAGGAAGCTCATCGACAGCGTGTAGTCCACGCCACCGATGTTGAAGGTCGTGGGCTGCGCCGAACCGACGATGGTCACGCGGTCCGTACACCCCTCGCTGGGCGGCGTCGGATAGGGGCACGGGTTCTGGTTGTTCGGGGTTTCCTCGTGGTTGAACGTAAACGTGAAGCTCAATGGCCCGGTCAGCACGCCGTCCACGTCGAGCACGAGCACGACATCGAGCTGAACCGAAGTCAGGGAAGGATCGCCGACCTCGAAATTCCGATGCGTAAACGACCCGAGAGAAAAGAACGGGATGGGCCCGGGGAACGTCTGCGGAGGCGGGATCGCCGCGGTGAAGTCATAGCCGCTTTGCGGCGTGCCGGACGTGTCGCCCCACCTGACGATCGAGGTCGGATTGCCGTTCGTGATGGCGGGATCGTCCGGCTGACTTCCCGGGAGGTTGTCCACCGGGTCGTGCCAGTTTCCGATGACGGATACGTAAGTGATCTGAGCCGCGGACGCGCTCCCGGTCAGGGCCAGAGCGACCAGTGCCGAAGCCAATACGCTGATGAATGATTTCTTCATTGCGTGTTACGCCGCGGGACGTCAGCGCAGCCTCATGCCGCTGGCAGGAAGTCGATCGGGTAGACGATCGTGATGGCCGGCACTTCCTTGGCGCCGAAGTCGAATCCCTTCACCCGGTCCACGACCTGGGCGACCAGGTCAGGCGCACTCATGTCGGTGGTGTGCAGCCTGCAGAACGACACGCTCCCGTCCGGCTCGATCGTGAGGCGCAGCACCATCTGCCCCTGCAGCGTCGGGTCGTTGCGCAGCTCGCGGTTGTAGAGGCGGTAGAGCGCCGACTTGTAGCGGTCGAAGACGATCTGGATTTCCTCGTCCGTGCGCGCGAGGCCCGGACCGTCGCTCAACGGACGCTCGCCGGGTCCGATCGCGGTAATGGCGCTCGACGCCTGGGTCAGCGCGGCGCCCTTCATCGGCTGATTGCCGCCCGGACCGAAGTTGCGACTGAGCGATGCGAGCTTGATCCCGCCGCTCGAGCCCGGCGCATTGGTCGTCAGCATCGAACGCTCGGGACGCGCCGCCGCGCCGCTATCCGAGCTGATGCGCGCCTCCAGGCCGAGGGCGACACTCGGCGCCTCCTTGAACGCCGCGAGCTTTTCGCGGAACGCGAGAATGCCCTCCGGCTTCGGCGCCTCTTCCGGCAGCGCTTCCGGTGTCGGCTGCATTGCCACTTTCGGCTCGGGCTTCTCGATCGGTTTCTCTTCGACCAGCCGCTCTGGTTCCTTCGGCCGCACTTGCACGGGCGGTGGCGGCTCCGGGCGTTCCTGCATCATCAGGGTCACCACGCGCTCGGGCACATCCGCCACTTCCTCGAGCAAGCGCTCCGGCAGGTCGATCAGGGGGAGAACGACCGCGATGATCAGGGCGACGAGGAGCGCGCTCGCCATCGACTTGCGGAACCGCCGCTCTTCCTCGCCGCCGCGCGACCAGCCGACGATCGGCTCCGGCGAGGTGATGGCTTCCATCTCGCGCTCGACGACCCACTCATGCTTGCGGCGCTCCTCTTCCTCCAGCGCCTCGAATACGTCGTCCTCGAGCAGGTAGGTGTGTTCCTGCTGCCGCTCGAGTTCCGCGACGATCGCCCGCCGGCGATCCTCGATCTCGGCAATGCGCTTGCCGAACTTCTCGACGCGCTCGCGCGCGCGGTGCAGGAGCTCGTCACCGGCGCCATCGCGCCAGAAGAGCTTCGCGCCGCCGATCTCATCCAGCTTGCCGAGGGCGACGCACGCCTCCTGCAGCAACTGGTGCTGCTGGCGCGCGGGCGCGAGGTTCTCCAGCTCGGTGTCGACCGCTCGCAGGTCGCGCACGAGGCTCTCGAGCGTCTCGCGCGCCCGCTCGAGCTGCGTCTCGAGCTCCTGGGTCGTCACGGCATCTTGAGTTGCAGTTTCCATGAAACTACCTATGCGGACTCGAGGGCCGCGCTGTCGATCGGCCTTTCCTTCTCGATGACGGCCAGTGAGATCTTTCCGTAGGACGCGGCTGTGCAGGTCGCCATCACTTTGCGCACCACCTCGTAGGCGAGGGACTTGTCGGCGAGCACGGTGATCTCGTGCGCCGCGAGCCAGGCCTGCCGGGACGCGGCGTCCTCGTGGACCAGCATCGGCCGATCGAGCACCGCTCGCAGCGGCTCGATATAGGGCGATGCGGAGTTGCGAACTTCGTCCAGGCTCGCGACCAGCTCGCCCTGCACGAGCAGCTCGTCCTTCGTGATCGTCACCACGACCGACTGCCTCGGCAGCGCTTCCGCGGACGACTGCGGAATCTCGATGCCCTTGGCGTTCTGCACGATCTCCACGTTGGTGGTGTAGACGAGCAGGAACGCCACCATCACCGAGAGGATGTCGATCAGCGGAATCAGGTTGAGCTCCGCATCCTCGCGATGACGCAGGCTGTTCTTCATCGACTTACGCATGGGTGTGAGGAAGCTCATGGCGCATCTCCCACGGCGATCCGGGTGAACAGAGCGACGCGTACCGGCTTCGCCTCGTCGTCCGGGTCAATGGCGGCTGTTGCGACACCGGCCTGCGCGACACCGGCCTGCGCGACGCCGGCCTGCGCGACGCCGGCGTGCGCGTCGGCGACGTTCGCTTCGGCAGCGGGCACTTCGGTGCTGCGAATCGCATCCATCACCTGGATGAGGTTGTCGTACCGGACTACCGGCTCGAGCAGCACGGAAGCACTCTCGACATCCGGATGATCGCGCTTGAGCGCCAGCGCCAGCTCGGACAGCGCCTTCAGGTCGTACTCGCCGTTCACCGCCGGAATCGTGGCGATGGTCGAACTGCCGTTGGTCAGCTCGAGGCCGGCCTCGCGCACGATCACCTCGAGCCGGAACACGGGCTCGTTGACCTGGCCGTCCGCGGCGCTCGGCAGATCGAGCTGCAGGACCGTGATGCGCGCGAACACCGCGGTCATCAGCAGGAACGTGACCAGCACCGTGAAGATGTCGATCATCGGCACCAGCAGGAGGCCCGCCGGTTTGCGCATGCGACGCAGTTGTGTGTCGTACATGGAGCGATCCTCAGGCGTTCGCGACCCGCGCCAGCTCGAGAGGCGCGCGGCTCGCCTGGCGAGTCGTGAGCATGGTCAGGAACTTGATGGACGCCGACTCGAGGCTCTCGATGAGCTGCGTGGTCTTCGACTGCAGGAAGGCGTGCATCACGAGGAACGGCACCGCGGTCACCAGACCGAAGGCGGTACAGTTCATCGCTTCCGAGATGCTCGCCGACAGCAGGTTGGCCTTCTCGGCGGGGTTCACGGTCGCCACCGCGGAGAACGCGTGGATCAGGCCGCTGACCGTGCCGAGGAGCCCGAGGAGCGTCGCGATGTTGGCCATCGTGCCGAGGTAGTGCGTGCGCCGCTCGAGGCGCGGCATGATCTCGGTCATGCGCTCCTGCATCGCGGTCTTGACGTCATCGCGACGTCGCACCGCGCCCTGCAGGGCGAGGCCTACGCTCAGCAGCCTGGAGATGGCCGACTCGTCCTTGCCCGTCATCTCGCGGGCCTTGTCGAAGTCGCCGTTGGCGAGCACCGGCTCGAGTTGCGCCCACACGCTGCGATTGCGCACGCTCATCCGCGTGAGCGTCACGTAGCGCTCCACCGCGATCGCGGTACCGACCGCGCCCACGATGAGAATCGGCAGCATGAACGGGCCGCCGAGCACGAAGAAATTGACGATGCTGTAGAAGAAATCCACGGTTGCACCCTCTTGTGGCGAATCACTTCGATTCGGATCGGATCCGGTAGTAGGCCAGCTCCCGCATGAACACTTCCTTGTCCACGGGTTGCGTGGAGTCGTCGAGGAGCTTCGCCAGGCCCGGCGCATCGCCGAGCTGCGAGCTCTTCCAGGGGACGATCACCAGCGACTTCGGCGCCTCGTCGTTGCCGAGGATCGACATGCCCGACATCTCGACGTCGCCGTTGTCCGGCGCGCCTTCCTTCTTGTCGCCGGCGGCCTTCAACTTGTTGCCGGCGGCCTTCGACTCGTCGCCGGCGGCATGCGCGTCCTGCTTCTTCGGCTCGGCTTTTTCCGCAACCGCCGCGGCCGGCGCCGCGTCGTCAGCGGACGCGAGGCCCGCGGCGAGCAGCAGCGGCAAACAGAAAATGAGTGTGCGGATCATGTGTCCTCCTCACCGCTTCGCCCGGCCGCGCAGATCGGTGATCCACATCGCGACGTTCTTGTCGTCGGGCACGGTCTCCTGGTAGGCGACGTAGTTCTCCAGCGCGCATGCGGAATCGGCGAGGTACAGGTCGCAGAGAATCGCGAGGTTGAGACGCGCGAAGTGAAACCGGGGCGACAGCGCGATTGCGCGCTCGTAGCTCGCGCGCGCCGCTGCGAATCCGCCCTGGCGGCGCTGAAGCATCCCGAGCTCGTTGTACGCCACGGGATGATTGGGGCTGAGCTCGAGCGCCCGTTCGAGGCTGGCGATGCCTTTGTCGGTCTCGCCCGACCGGCCATACGCGATACCCAGGTCGATGTGCGGCGCCGTGACGTCGGGCGCTGATCCGGTGACCTCGAGCAGCAACGCTATGCCCTCCGCATACCGCTCCTGCTCGAGCGCGCGGGTCGCTTCGGCGTAGTTCCTGTGCGTCTCATCGGCGACGCGCACCTCTTCCGCGATGGTGAATCCGGTGTCGTCCAGCTGGATCTGCGCGACCGCCTGTCGCACCGGCGCCATCTTCTTCGCCGGCGCGGTTGCCGAGCAGGCGGCGAGCGCGAAAACCGACGCGAGCGCGAGGGCCGACGCGAGCGCGGGTATCGCGCGGCGCAGTGACTCGAACACGCGAGACTCGATGCGCGCCTTCATGGCCGCTCCTCGTCGTCGTCCCGCTGAAGAGGCGCCGGCTGCAGAGCGTTGAGCGTCTGCACCTCCATGCTCGCCGAGGATGGCTGCGGCGCCGGCAGCGTGGGTGCGCTTTCGCTCACGACCG
>Ga0187892_10000205_pt1 | contig 157337 bp, 173 predicted proteins | sample MA1701073metaG_FD_139345 | JGI IMG/M metagenome (GOLD analysis project Ga0187892, IMG submission 139345) | Bio-ooze microbial communities from a basaltic lava cave in the Kipuka Kanohina Cave System on the Island of Hawaii, USA - MA170107-3 metaG ...
ATCGACGATCTCAAGGGGGGCTGCCATCTTGATACCCCGAAAAACGGGGCCACCGTCGTCCGTCCGGGGTTAGACAGTAAATGCGTGCCGACGGTGTCTCAAAGTCGTTGACACATTCCGCCGGTCCGCTCCAGCATGGTGTTGGACCGCCCCCCGTTCAAGGTAGGTACTTTTCCCAGAACCCCGGCGTCGGGTCGATCTGTTGAATGACATCGACCCAGGTTCCCGATGGATCATACACAGCGAAGCGGCGCTGGCCCCAAGGCTCATCATGCAGTGGATACGCGATCTCCAAACCACCACCCTTCAGGCGCTTGAACTCCGCGGTCGCATCCTCGACCTGAAGGGTGAGCAACAGCCCTTTCCCGCTGAACGCATCGCGACCGGGAGGTTGGGAAGGATGATCTGGGGCCATGAACGCGAGGCCAAACGGATGATCGCCAGTGGCTGCGAGGTAGACGAACCAGGACGCCTCGAACACCACTTGGAAGCCGAACCACCGAACATAGAAGTCGCGACACTCGGCGCGCTTTTCGGTCACCACGACCAAGTACAGGTCCTTGATGTGCATGCCCGCTGTCGCCCTTTATCGGTCGGCCCAACGCTCACGTTGACCGGCCGCGGCGAGCGAATGCGAGCCAGCGGTCCGGTCGAACGCGCTGTTATGCCACCCGGCGGACGTCGCTGGCGGCATAGAGAGTCTCCGGCGCTATATCCGCACCGTTGGGCCAGCAGACAGTGGAACCGGCCACAAAGAATTCGCGAAAGTAGCCGACGTCACGGAGCGGCTCAAAGATGGGCCCTTCAAGCCAAGGTTGAAAGTCCACGGTCTTCGACGTCCCGTCGCTGAATGTGAGGTGGATTCGATACTCACCGCGGTACTCGGCCTTCACGACACTTGGGAGAAACGTCATCTGAGAGTGCTCCTATTCCAGCGGCGCGATCTGTCGCAGAGGCTGGCGGGCCTTTGCCAGGCGCCAGTTCTCTGCCAATTCAGTCCGGTGGAGCGCCGCCCATTCCCGGATGAGGCGAAGCGCGGTTCTCGACTCGATGGCACCGGCGACCATCTCGCCGCTGAAGTCGAACTTGCCCTGTAGCCCTTGGTGTTCTGCATGGAAGTGCGGCGGTTCGTGATCGTTGTAGAACATCCGGATGATGATGCCGAAGAACACCGATATCGACGGCACGGTTCGATCTTACCAGCGAGTGGCGCCTCGCCGTCAGGAATGACGTCAGTTGGCATAACGCTCCGGATCAGGCGGCGGCGGGCGACGCTGCCTTCGAGGAGGGCCGCGCGCGCAGCTCGCCCGCCGTCGCCTGGATCCGGATGTTAGCCTCGCGGTCGACGTGCCTTCACTGTTTTCGGGAGCGCCGCAATGACCGAGCGGAGTAGTTGATTGACCGACTCCGATGACGCAAATACGGACGCGACATCTGGGTCGAGAACCACGGCCGTCCGACCCTGAAGCGTCGCGGCGAATCTGTTAGGGCGCGCCTTCCGGTAGTCGAACCGATACTCCCGGCGCATGGCGATAGCTGACGCACGGCCCCTACGCTGTGACGCCCTCTTCGTAGTCCTTACGCTCATTCTTCGTCGCCTTCCTCGCGCTGATGATTCGGATAGCATCCTCGCGCTCACTAAAGCAGATCACCAACAGGCGATCCTGCGCCGAATGTCCGATGATGATCTCCCGGCCTTCCTCGGCCAGCTGATCCTCGTCATCGAAAATTCGCGCCAGCGGATTGGCAAATACCGTGACCGCCTCCTCAAAGGATACGCCATGTCGCTTCACGTTCCGCGCAGCCTTCTTTGGGTCCCACGCGAATCTGGCGGTCATGTTCGCAGCGGCAGAGTATCACGCCTCCTTAGAGCGACAGCCGCGACGTCACAGCTTCTGAGGCTAACGCCCGGTTGAGCGGCCGGCGAAGCCGGTCCGCTCCAATCGGTTGTTCGGCGGTCGCCACCCCGATCTTCGCTCCCGCATACCGGTTCTCTAGGAGGGGCCGCAATTCCCGGCAATTCCGCAATTCCAGCAGGTCGTGAACGATCTGGAGGGCCGGGCTACTCGATGACCTGATCCGCCCGCAGGAGCAGTGACTGTGGGATGGTGAGACCGAAGGCGGCGGCGGTCTTGCGATTGATGACCAATTCAAGGCGCGCCGCCAACTGCACGGGGAGATCAGCGGGCTTGGCGCCCTTGAGGATTCGGTCGACGTACCCGGCAAGGTCCTGACCGACCGCCACAAAGTTGGGACCGTAGGACAGGAGCGCGCCTTTCTCGGCGAGGGCCTTGCGATGGTGCGCCAACGGGATCTTGCGCTCCATGCTCAGCCTCAAGATCAGGTCCGGGAAGTTTGTGGTCAGCTTCGGTGAGATGATAATCATGCCGTCGACGTCTGCGGCCTTCAGGCCGGCGAAGACGTTGACGACGTCGGCTTCGGTAGTGGCCGACCGCTCCACGAGTTGGACTTTCAGTTCGGGGACGACGCGGCGAAGGTCGGCGATCAGCCGAGGTGTGGCCGGGTCGGTCGGGTCAGTGAGAACGAGCAGCTTTCGAAGTCGAACGGTCTCGCCGAGGATCTGGACGCGCTTGTCCTGAAGCTCCCCCACGTAGTCGGCGACACCCGTCAGGTTACCGCCCGGCCGAGCGAGGCTCTTCACGAAGCCCGCGTGTACGGGATCGCTCACATGGGCGAACAGCACGGGGATCTTCGACGTGGCGCCCCTGGCCGCGCGGACTGCCTGGTTTTCAAACGCGACGATCAGATCGACCTTCTCGCTGACGAAGGCGAGCGCCGTCACACGCGCTGCCTGCTCATCGGCTTGGTTGCGGTAGTCGAGCTGAATATTCCTGCCTTCTTGGTAACCCAGTTGCCTGAGGCTTTCCCGGAGCGGCGCAAGACCGGGCGGATCGTGATCGAGGCCGACATGGAAGAGACCCACCCGCCACATCTTGCCCGCTGGCTGTGCCGTGCTCGCGATCGGCAAGGCCGTGCCGATCGCCGATCCGATCAACCCGCGGAGCACCGTGCGCCGTTGGATCATGGCGTGATGAGCATAGGCACCGGCACGACATCGGTCAAGCGCCGGTTGACCTCGTTGCAATTCTCGCTGACGATCAACGCATGGACCTCGCCAGCGCCGCGCCCTGCTGACGGCCGCGCTCGCTTCCGCCGAACGCTGCGTTCACCGGCCGCGAGCGAGCAACGCGAGCTCGCGGTCCGGTGGAACGCGAAGTTATGCCGCACACACCGCCGAGTGCTTCCTCGCCGCATTGGCTGGAGCGTCAGCCCACATATCGGCCCTTTGGGTGGTTGTCCAACACCTCGCGAATGAAGCGCCCTTTGGATACGCCCGGCGCTGTGAACTGCTCCCAGACGTGCGGCGGACACGAGCCGTACCACCATTCCACTCCGTCCTTCTTGAATCGAACATAGATGTTCTCTTGCTCGGCGTCGTACGCGACAGCGACTACCCTGTCCGAGTCTGGGACGTCAATCCAGTTGATGATCATGTTTCGCCCTCCGTCGGGCTGCCCCTCCATCGGGCTATCGCATCTGTCACGTCGTTCTCGACTGGCGGCATTCGCCACGAATCAAGAGATGGGTCATCCGCTTCGGGTCGTGGATTCGGTCGTGTGATCTGGACGCGACACGGAAGCGTCACTGCTTCGCCTGCAACGATCGCTTCTCCGGTCCTCAGAGCTGGAAGAGCCTCGGCCAGACCAGCTACGGCGTCAGGCAGGGCAGCCTTGACAGTGGACTGGTCTGTTCCGTTCGTCAGCCGGAGTGCCACGATGGTCCCTACTTGCGACAGGGCGGTGTCGGGCAGTTCTGACGGTCGCTGCGTCACGAGCAACAGACCGATGCCATACTTCCGCCCTTCTCGTGCTATCCGATTCGCCGATTCTTTGGATACCCGCGTCGTCGCAGAGTCGCCCAAGTAGCGATGGGCCTCTTCGAGGACGACCAACACGGGACGAGGGCGCCCGATTCCCTTGGTACGGCTTCGCACGGACAGCTCAAACAGCATCTGAAGGATCAGCCCGACTGCGAGATCGGTGGCCTCACCAGGCACACCGCTGAAATCCAACACGGACACTGGGTTCTCCTTCCCCAACCAATCTACGATCACATCCGGGAGGGGATCCTGCCCCCCTGAGTCTCCCTTTGGCTCCAAGAGAAAGCGGAAACGAGGATCCGCCAGCCGCAGTCGTAAACGGTCAGGACCCGTTCCATACATCCCGAAGATCGGACCCTTGAACGGCGCCGTGCTCCCCATCGCGTACGGCTTGAAGCGTGTTGGCTTCAGACTGGCTGCGTCACCCGCCTCGTCGACCTGGGCGTCGCCCTTTCCTTGGGCTTGCGAGTACGTTGCGTTGTTGTCGGAGTCCAAGCGAAACCAGACCTCGTTGAGATCGAAAGGCACCGGAGTGTCTGCGCTGACGCCAGCGGGTTCTAACCTGAGCCAGGCAGCCGAGCTGACGAAGTCCCGCCGGGCCGACGTCACCAGCTCGCCGAATCGATTCTGCAACGTGGCCGACTCCTCGCGGCCGCAGAATGCCCGCAGGATGTCGCCCGCCGGCAGCGCCCAGAACGGGACTCGGAGCATGTTGTTGCCGGTGCCCAGCACCGAGCGAACTGTGGCGCTTGCCTCTAGGGCCTTGGCGTACTCTCCATGCGGGTCGACCACGACCACATTGGCTGACGTCCATCCATCCCGAGCGAAGCTCTGCAGTAAGGATGCGACAGCGCTCGTCTTTCCAGATCCGGTGGATCCGACGATGGCTCCATGACGCATCACGAGAAGCTGAGCCGTCAGGGCCACAGCGACATCGGGAGCCGACGCCAACGAACCAAGCCGAACATGATTTGGGCCCGGAGCTGGAAAGATGGCACGCAACCCCTCAGGAGTGGTGAAGTGAACAGGATCGTCAAGCCCTGGATAGGTGCTCACTCCACGTTGGAATCGGCCGAGGCCATCAACTTCCCCGAGTAGCTGAACCTGCAGCCATCGGTCCCCTATCTGCACGGCGGCGCTTGGCTCGAGCACGCCAGATAACTCGGCGATGCCGACCAGCGTGACAGAGGCCACCAGTTTGACTGGACCTTGGGGGATCTCGACGAGAGATCCGACCTGACCGATTGGATGTAGGCGTCCTTCCCACAGCGGTGTGACCCCAGCGAGCGATTCGTCCAGCTCAACGGTAACTGTCGCGCCACGAACGTGTCGGACGCGGCCAATGACCCTTGGGTCACGCAGTGACATCGCCGATCCGTGCCTTCGTAGCCAGGAATCGCGCCAGGTGCTCGAAATCGCCAAGCTGGAAGGCTCCGCCATTCCACACGCCGGGCAGTTCCTCTGTTCGAGCCCAGTTGAGTCGTTGACCGCCGATGATAACTTCGTTCCCTCCGAGAACAGAGATGTTGCGCGTGGAGGCCGCCGCGTGGCCGACCACACCAGAGATGTCGTTGAAGCAGAAGACGACCGTCTCGGACCTTGAGTGAGCTCTCGCGGCGTCGAACAGCATTTCGTTGAGGTCCTGGTCACCAAACGAGTAGCCGGCTACAAGGGTCAACGTTTCTGGTACCGCAAGTGCGCGTCGGAAGCGGTCCATCAGGACGACGAAGGGCACCCGACGCGACTGATCGTACTTTTCATCTGATGGGTAGATGGCCGCCGTCGCACCGTCCGTTACAGGCACACCACGACGGACTATCCGGCGACGCGTGCCGTCCGTCGTTTCTTCCCAGTTCACCGAACCATGAAGTTTCCAGAGTCGGACGAAGGTGGCGGGAAGGGCATGCGCTTGTTCCGTGGGATCGATCGTATCTACCAGTTCTGGGCGGAACTGGCCACCGAGTACGCCAACGAACCCATCGAAGTACGGCACAGCCAGTTCTTCGAACCCGGTCTCAAGCAGAAGGTCATAGTTGATCGTGAAGATCTCGATCGGGAGGCGATAGTAAGCTCCTGAGACCCAGTTGGCGAAAAGACGGAAAGGCTCGTGGCGTGCGGCTTTGTGATCGAGGGCCGGAATGATGGCGCTCGTGATCGCCGTTTGGAGCTCCTTGGCTGAAGCGCTATTGAAGTCGCCCAGGGACTGACCATCGCCAAGGATGGCAACCAGCCGTCGCAGGTAGCTCAGGGCCTCTTCAAGGTTGCGCGTCTTGAAGAGCTCGGCCACCTGCTTCTGTTGGGTTTCGGTTAGACGACTCGATTCCTTGACGGCGTCTTGGAGGCCACGAAGGTCCGGGAGGCCGGCAGAACGGGACGCCCCTGCGCCGAGGAGCACGCAGACGTGACGTGTCCTGGCCGATAGCTTACCGGCGAGCTCCGTCGCCACTGCTTCTGGATCGCGGGTGACCTCACTCATCGCCAGGTTGGTCCTCTCCGCTTCGGTCGTGGGTCATTTCGGCGGCATAACGTGGCGCTCAGCCGCGCGCTTCAGCGCGTCGGCTGCAGCAGCAGGTTATGCGTATAGCCTTCACTTCTTCGTCGCCGCTGCCTTCAGCATGGCTATAACAGCGGGCGATGCACGCAACCCCCTATTGGCGTAGTCCAGCGCAGTTCTACCATCGTTGTCTTTCGTATTGACGTCCGCGCCGCTATCAAGAAGCAGTTTGACCACTTCTGCATGGCCGAATTGCGAGGCATTCATCAGGGCCGTGGATCCCCACTTGGTCCGAAGATTAGGAGTTGCACCCTTTGCAAGGAGTGCTTTCGCCATCGTCGCGTCACCGCGATAGGCCGCCCGCATCAATGCCGAGTCTCCGCTATCGTCCTGAAAGTCAGGATTCGCGCCTCGCGCCAGAAGAAGCTCTACAAAGTCCAGTCGACCGGCGTGAGCGGCAGCTCTTAGCACTGTTGCACCGTCTTTGCGCCGAGCGTTGACATCGGCGCCCTTGTCAATGAGCGCTCGCGCGACGTCGATGTGCTGGCCATAGAGCGCCCGCATCAAGGCATTGGTGCCGCGTTCGTCTTGGACTTCCAGGCTCATCCCCGCGGCGATAAAGTGATTCACGCATACGATGTCGCCGCGTCCCGCGCACTCCAGAAATCGCTCCGGCGCGAAGGGGACGTCCTGCTTCCGCAGCGCCTCGCGCGCTTCGGCCTGCGGTCCGGTGGCCGGTGGCGGCGACGAGGGTATCGGCTCCACCTCTCGGGTATCCGCCGTTTTTTGGCCACCGCCGTGCTTCATCCACCGCGCGTGATGTGTGGGCCAGGGCCCCGCTCCATGGCCTTTGGTGGAGGAACGAAATGCAAAGAGAGCGCCTTCTTCGGGGCGACCACGCTCGCCATCGGTGCCGACATAGATCGTTCCGTCCGCCGCGAGCGCAGGGGACGATCTCGCCAAGGGGCCCAACACCGGTTTCGACGACCACATGAGCGTTCCCTGCGGTGAAATGGCGTAGAGCTTGTCCGTCGCCACGTAGATCGTGCCGTCCGCACCTATGCTCGGAGAGGCATTGATGCTTCCTTCGGCGTTGAAGCTCCACTTACGTTTGCCCTCGGGCGAGAGTGCAAGCAGATTGGACAGCCCGGAGTAGATCGTGCCGTCACGTCCCACAACGGGAGGGATAGGATCGAAAGGCACCGCCTTGGACAGTTCATATGACCACTTGTGCCGGCCTTCCGGGGTAAACGCCTGAATGGCGGTTCTGCGACTCGGCTCTTGGGGACCGCTCGCGACATAGATCGTCCCGTCGGCCGCGAGGGCGAGTGCGACGATGCGTCCTTCTTCCTGCACACGCACCGTCCACTTGGGTTTCCCTTCCGGCGTCAGCGCATGAAGGTGGTTGCCGAAATCGCCGGCGTAAATCGTTCCATCGGCACCGACTGCTGGGGCGGCGGGACCAGCCGAGAAACGGCCTCGCCGCATTTCGTATGACCACCTGAGCTTTCCTTGCGGTGTCAGCGCGTACAAGGTGTTGTTGCGGCTCGTGACATAGATCGTCCCGTCCGCAGCGAGCGCGGCGGTGGAGGATTGACCGCCCACTGCGAACTCCCATCTACGCTTCCCGTCCGCGGAAATCGCATGGACCGCATCGCCACTGCCCATGTAGATGGCTCCGTCGGATGCGATGGCCAGCAGCGAATGCTCCACCAGATCGCCGAGGTGAGGCGCGACAAGTCTGCGCAACACACTGCGGTCGCCAGTCCCGAACACCCATTTGAGCTTTCCATCGGGAGAAAAGGCGTGGAGTCCCTTGCCTCTGACGCCTGCGTAAACCGTCCCGTCGGCTGCGATGGCCGGCGCATCGACCCAGTTCCCGGCCTTGAACGACCACCTGAGCGCACCTTCCTCAAACTGCTGCCCAAGAGCGCCCGAAGCGGCGGCGAGCGCCACAAATAGCAACGCTGCAGCGAACTCAGCTCTGCGTTTGGTTTTCGTCGTGCGCATAACGGGGCGCGAGTTGAGCCGCACCCCGAGTGATTGGAGGTAAGCGCAGCTTACCGACAATCACGAGCGGGCGGTAGCCGCGCGCAGCGCGGTGACGGCTCGAACGAGGGTTGGGTGGCGCGCAGCGCCGTCCCGACCCGAAGTGAGTCACAACTCGCGCCCCGTTGGAGGGTCGCGCGGTGAGCGCCGAGGGTCCTCGCACCGTTTCAACGGTATCGTTGTCGTTCATCGAAGGCAGAATCCTTCCACGTTGCACGATCGAGGCGCTGCGCGACCGTCCAACGCGCTGCTGTGCCGCGCCGGCCACAGAAGCACCAGGAAACACGCTGCGCTGTCCTCGGCGTCGGCACGAGCTGCTTGTTATGCGTGAATACTTGAACCATGTTTCCGCTCTATGCGACGCAACAACCACCGAATAACAAACAATAAGGGGATTGCAACAAAACCAGCCGACAAGACTACGACTACGGGTTGCACCAGCACTACCCACGGCAATTCCTTACCGTTTTCTACAACACAAACAAAAAGCGAATTACCGACCGCGCCTCCGGAATCTAAGCAGGCGTCGGAAACAAGAAAAGCAAGTAAGCCGAGGAAACCGGCAATACCAGCAGCAACGCCACCGAGCACCACTAAGAGTTTCGCAAATTGCTTTGGCATTTCACGCATAACGTCGGTATCAGCCGCGGCCGAAGGCCGTCGGCTGCATGCCGGGGTTATGCGGTGCGGGTTGACTACATGTCGGATCTGACATAGAGTAGCAGTTGTGAGCCCGAGCGACAAGCCGCTCGTGTGGCTTCACGGGGAGATCAAGACGCCGCCCTTTTCCCGGGCAGCGAGGATCGAGGCCGGTTATCTGCTCCGTCTGCTGCAGAAGGGGCAGGCGGTCGGCATGCCGCAGTCGAGGCCGATGCCCGTCGTGGGGCAGCGCTGTCACGAGCTGCGAGTCCGTGACGCAGCGGCTGACTGGAGGATCGTGTACAGGCTCGACGACGACGCCGTGGTCGTTTTGGAGGTCTTCAGCAAGAAGACCCGGACGACGCCGAAGACTGTCATTGCTGCGTGCACCCGAAGGCTGAAGGAGTACGACCGTGCGTGAACAGAAGCGACGACGGCTAGAGGCAAGAGGTTGGAAGATCGGAACTACCCAGGAGTTTCTGCGGCTGAGCGACGAGGAGGCTGCGTACATCGACCTCAAGGTGCGACTAGCCACAGGCCTACGCGAACGGCGCCGGCGGGGGAGTCTCACGCAGGCGGACCTCGCGAAGCGCCTCCAATCGAGCCAGTCGCGAATCGCCAAGATGGAGGCAGGCGATCCCTCGGTGTCGTTGGACCTCCTCATCAGGTCGCTGCTGATCCTTGGCACCTCGCGCCGGGAATTGTCACGGATCATTTCCGCTCGCTCGCCCGTCCCTGCCGCATAACGCTGCGCTCAGCAGCCGGGGGGCGAGCATCGCGAGCCCGCCGGGCTGCTGAAGCGCAGAGTTATCCGGTGTGCCTTGAAACGCCTGACAGCCTGTTGAGCGTCCAGAAACAACCGAATGAAACGCGGCCTGTTCCGGGTCCGCCTCCAATGGCGCTTATGTGCTTATGTGTCTTGCCGAAAGTCATGCATGCGCTTCAGTTCAGACAGGTGCGGTGTCATGTGCTGCAGCAGAAACACGCGATCGAACGGACTCTCGTACGTGGTTTCTGCGATTGCATCGCCAATCTCGAAGGTTGTCGACAACTGTCCCGCATCGACGTTGATGACAAGCCACACCTCGCTGCACTTGTTGAGGTACGCTCCGTACCGAGATTTCTTGCGCTCCAGTGCGCGCCGCACCTCAGAGACAGCGAGTTCGGGTACCCAGGCCGCGTCGGACACCGAGAACCGCGAACGCCGCATCCATTCCTGCCGGTCGACACGTAAGGCGCGTAGCCCCCGTGGAAAGTACGCTCGGTTCAGCGGGTCCTCCGCGAACGAAGCGCCCGTCTGCGGGACATGCGCGGCCGCCCAGTCGGCAACACGGGTAGCCAGCGGCATAACGGACGCCTTGTCGAGCGCGAACTGATCGTTGAAACGCACCGACACGTGTAGCGCAGGAACGCAGCGGTCAGCGTACAGACGCTCAGCGAGCTTTACCACGCGACGGCGGAGGGACTCTTGCTCTTGGCGAGGACGGCCATCTGACGCGGGATTCCAGTAGAGGGCGGTCATCTCGACGCCGACACGACGAAAGCCGAAGGTCAGGACAAAATCTGGCTCCTCGCTTGACTCGATGGTGGCCGGAGCTGGCTCTCCCAGGAGGGCGAGAAAGCGGTCCAGTGCCCAGCGCTCGCTCTCTTTCGTCAAGGCTTCCACGCGCGCGTGCTTCGCGCGGGTGAGCGCGCACAGTGAGCGGCGGCGCTCCGCACGCCGCTCAAGCCGGCTGTTATCCAGTTATCTGCAGTCGCGGGAGGCTTCATGCAGCGAATGGCGTCGTCACCGGCGGAACAAAGATTCGTACAGCACGGCCGCCGCCATCAATGCCCCCATCACAACGAAGAAGGCGGCAATCTTCATGCGATGAAACCGTGGGAGTGGGAGATCCGTCCGATGCTGCTCTGGGCCAACGACGATAGGGGCAAGCCGCTCCAGTGCATGCCATCGCCTTGCGGCGCCGAACATGGAGCGCCTCCGGTAGAAGTAGGAGAACACGAGAAGGTGTCCCGGGACGGCTAAACCGAGCAGAGCGACTGCCTGGATGCGTTCTGCGCGGATCGCTTCGGGTAGCACGCCGCGGTCGACACCAAGGACGGCGAGGCCTTCCTCGTTCAGGTCATCAAAGCTTACTTCGCCGCGGCCGAGCGCATACAGGAGCCGGTCGCGCTGGGAGAGGTCTTTCGTGTCCTTTGTTCCGGCACGAAGGTCCTGGACGAGCTCGCGCGCGTTGTGCAGGAGGCTTTCCCGATTCGCCCTCGCTGACGCGTCATGGAGGAGAAGTACGGCGCCCAGAACGGTGACGAGCACGACGGCGTGCATCGGCAAAGAGACCACTAGAGCGTACCAGCCCCACGGCCGGCGCCAGGTGGCGGCGAGTGCCACTGCGAACGCCCAGCTGGCGTATAGGTAAAGGCTTACGATGCTTGCAACACCGGCGGTGGTCGCTGAGACCACGTTCCTAAGTCCGCCGTACGCAACGCCGAACGCGACGTATGCAAACAACGCGCCCAGGAAATAGGTCTGCCGTGTCAAGACCTCGGATCGAACTGTCGACTGTGGCGTCTCGATCCGTGCTGTCGGCAGGACCGGCGAGGCAGGCACCCGGCCCCTCAAGAGCAAGCCCCAGAGCGCCCAGACCACCACCCCGGTAACAGTGCCGATGATGATCGGGACGGGGAACGAGTCGAGCAGCGGTGCTCGTTTCGGCGCATCACTACGGGCGATCAGCAGCATCGCCCAAAAGACCACCCAGCCCGCGATGAATGAAAACGCCACCCGCCGATTCAGCATGCCCTTACTTGACTCTACTCCCTCCGGCCCGTGCCCGACTGAGGCTCATCAATCCGGATAACGCTGCCGGTGAGCGGCGGCGAGCGAGCGAACGCGAGCCGCCGGCCGCTCCAGTGGCTTGTTCGGCGCGGACTGCGGTCGCGCGCTCATAGTCCGAACGTACTCATGAGGGCTCTCGCCGCCCGAGACGGCTTGCCGCCACCACTTCTGAGGACGCCGGGGATTCGCCACCTCGCGATCGGCCGCCCCTTGACGTTGAGCAGTTGCGGATTCTTGTCGGCGCCGTGCTGAATGAAGAACGTCTCGATCTCGCTTATCATCCGGGCCTTGTTCTTCGCCGACGTGCCGCAGATCAGAAAGAGCACAGGCTTCGCGGACTTCCCGTGCAGCGCGAGGGCCCGATTGTAGAGCGTCACGTTCCTGGGAGTGAAGCATTCACGCGTGAACCCGACACCGGTCTTGCCAACGTAGTACGGGATGTAGCGCTTGGAGGTTCGAATCGCGAAGACGTAGCAACCACGGCGCCACGCGATGGGACCGCACTCCGTCTGGTCCCAGAACGCCCGGAGCCTGAGGCGGTCGATCTCACGACCGTGAGAGTTCTTGGCAGTGGTGAGGACGAACGGGCCGTGAGTGCGAAACTCGGCCAAGCGGCGGCTGCGCTTACGCGAGGCCATCGTTGCCATCACACCTCGGCTGTCTGCGCCGAACGCTCGCGGTGAGCAGCCGCGGCGAGCGAATGCGAGCTAGCGGCCTGCTCGACTGCTGAGTTAGGCGGAGTCGATTTCACCGCGGGACGCTTGAACGTTCTTGTCGACTGTCAACGACGATGATGCCCTCCAGCAGCAGAAACTTGTACGCCATGGGATTCACAAGAGCCAGTTCCCTGACGGCCTCGCGCTGATATCGGTAACTCATTTGACCAAACACCAAAGCAAGAGCGGCAAAAGGGAGGAAAGCCCACCAGGCGATGAGAAACGGCGTTAGCACTGCCCCAAGGAGGGCCGGGACTATCAGGACGCTGAAGATGGTCGACAGGCGATTCAACAGCCTCGGGTATTCGGATTCTTGAAAGAAGTGATCGTAGACCGGGCTCCCGACCGCCTTCCTGATCCTGGAACGGTCGACGCCAAGCAGGACCGTGCCTGCCTTGTAGCGGGCTACGAATTCCCCGTATTCCATCGTTGACCCCGCCGCTGACCGTTAACCTGTCTGCTTTCGCGGTGAGCTACCTCACCAAGAGGTACCAGATGCCAGCGCCGATGATGAGCTGAAGCCACCACGGGATGCCGATGGCGCTTCGAATCCCACGAACCCGCAGCACCCAAATCCACCCGACGAGAATTAAGCCGAGGGGCGATCCACTGCACCGCGGTCACCGAGATGTTCTCGGCCAAGACCCTCTCCTGGTTGACGCCTCATGTCCGGCGTAACTGCTGCACGGCGCTCGCCGCACGCGGCTGAGCGGGTTGTTACGTGCTCGTATCTTGAACGAGCGACCTATAAGCTTCGCGCGGATCGACACCGACGAGTATGTTGAACCCCGGCGAACGAAAACGGGTGAAGGCCACTTCGCCTTCGACAAGCTCGATCACGGCGAACTCTGGCCCCAAAAGCGGACTCGCCTCCTCTCCATTCACGGCTGGCATCCGGCCGCTCGACTGGACACGGGCGTCACCGTACAAAGCTCTCACTCGTTCGACGGACACCTCGAAGGAGCTCGCTACGCGACGATCTCCGGTTCCGCGCCGTAGCAGATGCAATCTGGCCATGGCTATTGCCGCCTAACTAGAATTCGGCCACTGGATAGGCTGGTCTGCATAACCGGCAACTCTTGCAGCTGCCTGCAGCCTATCCCGGTGTCGAAGTGAGTCTCGTCTTCCTTCTTCGTCCTTTCCCATCAAAGGTTTCCATGTGGAGGCTGCGCTTCCGCACGATCGGATAGGCTGCAGAGTCCCACAGCCTATCTCGTCGCATGTGGGTTCAAACGCAGCGTGCCGGGTCATGGGACGAACATCCGATCGACCGGACTCCGCACGGCGGCCGGGCCGCGGTTGAGGACGTGCGTGTAGATCATCGTGGTGCTCACGTCCCGATGTCCCAGCAGCTCCTGCACGGTGCGGATGTCGTGGCCGTCCTCGAGCAGATGCGTCGCGAACGAGTGGCGGAGCGTGTGAGGGCTGGCGCGCTTGGCGATCCCGGCCCGGCGCACGGCATCCTTCACGGCGCGCTGCAGGACGGACTCGTGCAGGTGGTGCCGGCGCAGCTGGCCGGTCAGCCGATCGCGGTAGATGCGTGTGGCCGGGAAGACCCATTGCCAGGCCCATTCTCGGCCGGCGTTTGGGTATTTCCGGAGCAGAGCGGTCGGCAGCTCTACCCAGCCCGCCCCCACGGTCAGGTCGCGTTGATGCTGGGCACGGACACCCGCGAGGTGCCGCGCGAGATCCGCCTTGACCGCGGCCGGCAACATCGTGACCCGGTCCTTGTCGCCCTTACCGCCACGGACGACGATCTGGTTCGCGGAGAAGTCGACATCCTGGACTCGGAGCCGGCAGCATTCGAGCACTCGGAGCCCGGCGCCATAGAGGAGGCAAGCCATGAGGCGCGGCATGCCGTCGAGCCGCCCGAGCACGGCGCGGACCTCCTCGCGTGTGAGGACGACCGGCAGCCGCTCGGGGCGCTTGGCGCGCACGATGCCGTCGAGCCACGGGAGATCGACTTCCAGCACGTCGCGATAGAGGAACAGGAGGGCGCTCAGGGCTTGGTTCTGGGTAGAGGCGGCGACGCGGCCGTCGACCGCAAGCGAAGTGAGGAACGCTGTGATCTCAGGCGCCCTCATCTCCGCGGGATGGCGCTTGCCGTGAAAGAAGATGTACCGGCGAATCCAGGCTACGTAGGCGTGTTCGGTACGGACGCTGTAATGTCGGGCGCGCAGGGCGGCGCGGACGCGGTCGAGCAGGCGTGGACGGGCCGGGCGCGCGGCGTCGTTTTCTCGGACGGTCAGCGGACGCCGGTGAGCCGCTCTAGCGACGTACAACTCCGGCCCGATGGTCTTCAGGAGTCCCGTGACCGCCGCCCCCTTTCGTTCCGGACCTGTCGACTATAGCGTGTTGCTCCCACGGCGGCCAAGCTGTATCTGGCCAGAGACGGCCACACGGCGCTTGGGCCCACGCTGCTCCCCTAGCTAGCGCCTTGACCCGCGGGTTCATCGACGACTCTGACGATTCATCGGAACCGGGGCATGACCTCGCGGGCGAACAGCTCCATCGAGCGGCGGATCTTGTCCTGGGGCAGGCCGCCGAAGTTCATCCAGCAGAGCACCTGGCCCACACCCATCTGGCGCATGGTCTCGATGTGGCGGGCCACGGTATCGGGCGAGCCGAAGGCGAGCGTCTCGCGCACCAGCCCTTCCCAGGTGACCTTGCCCAGGCGCTCGGCCATGGCCCGGAAGGCGGGCTGCAGGCTGGGGTGCGAGTCCTCGATCCGCTCGGGAATGACGAACCGCCGGAACGACTCCTGGTACCACAACTCGTAGGGCTTGGCCTCTTCGAACGCCCGGGCGTCGGTCTCGGCCACGTAGATCTGGCGGGAGACGCCCCAGCGGCTCAGCAGGTCGCGGACCTCGGACTCCGTGCGGCCGGTCTTGCGGAGCGTATCCACGTACATGTCGCGGTTCTGCACGAGCTGATCCACCGAGCCGTACAGGATGGAGTTGAGCATCGGCCAGCCGCGAAGCGCGGTGTTCTCGATGCCGTCCTTGCTCACGCACACCTGGTAGAGCGGGGGATGCGGCTTCTGCACGGGCTTGGGGATCACGCGCGCTTCGGGAATGCGGTAGAAGCGGCCCTCGTGGCTGAAGCGTTCTTCGGTCCAGGCCCGCAGCACGATGCTCACCGTTTCGTCGAAGCGCTCGCGGCTCTCCTCCTGGGGCACGTGATAGCCCTTGAACTCGGCCGGGCGGTTGCCGCGCCCCACGCCCACGTCCAGGCGCCCGCCGGAGATGATGTCGATCAGCGCGGTCTGCTCGGCCAGGCGCAGCGGATGGTGGAAGGGCAGGATGAAGGCGGCCAGGCCGATGCGCACGCGGCGGGTCCGGGAGGCGGCGGCCGCGGCCAGCGTGGCCGGATCCGCGGCCAGACCGTAATCGATGAAGTGGTGCTCGGTGAGCCACACCTCGTCGAAGCCCAGCTCCTCCGCCCACTCCATCTGCCGGAGCTCGTCGTGGATGATGCCGGCGTGCTCGAGCCCCGGCGGCGCCTGAAAGAAGAAGAACGTCCCGAACCGCATGTCAGTCCCCCATCCCGGCCATGCGTTCCAGCGTGGTGATCAGCGCGGCCAGATCCTCGCCGCCGCGCCCGGCGGCGACCAAAGCCGTCGTGAGCTGCTGGGCGAGGCTGGTGAGCGGCAGCGCCACGCCCAGACGCAGTCCCTCGTCCAGCATGAGCTTGAAGTCTTTCAGGAACAGGTCGGCCTTCATCTGGGGCTCGAAGCGGCGCTGGACCATGAGCGGGCCGCGCACGTCGAGCATTCGCGAGCCGGCCGCGCTTTCGCGCAGGATGTCGAGCATTCGGGCCGGATCGAGCCCGCCCTTGGTGCCCAGCACCAGCGCCTCGGCGACGGCCGCGGTGTTGAGGCCGACCAAGAGGTTGGTGACCAGCTTGACCAGGGAGGCCTGACCGATCTCGCCCACGTGCAGCGTCTTGCGCGCGATGGCGTCGAAGACCGGCCGGCAGGCCTCGAGCAGCGCGCGATCGCCGCCCACGAAGATCGTGCAGTCGCCCCGCGCGACCATGGCGCTCGTCGCGCTCATGGGCGCGTCCAGGAAGCCCAGGCCCCGGGCGGCAGCCGCCCCGGCCAGCGTCCGCGTCAGGCCCGGCGAGATCGTGCTCATCTGGATGATGGTGGTCCCGCGTCGCGCCGTCTCCACGAGTCCGCCCGGGCCACGCACCACGGCGTCGGCGCTGTCGAGCGACGGCAAGATTGTGAAAACGGCATCGGCGCCGGCCGCCTCGCCCACGCTTCCCGCCGGCTTGAGACCCCGGGCGGCCAGCGCTCGGACGACCTCCGGTCGCGTGTCGTAGCCCACCACCTCGAAGCCGGCTTCCAGAAGCCGCGAGGCCACCGCACCACCCAGGAGACCCACACCCACGATGCCGATGCGCTTCATCACGCGCTCCTCAATTCTCGCCAAGCCAGAACGGTGTCGCCCGGCCCAGCCGCTCGAGCACCTGGCGCCGCTCCTCGTAGCGCTTGGGATACCAGAAGGAGAGATAGTTGTGGTCCAGCAGGTGACGCCGACTCGGCGTTCCGAATAACGCCGCCAGATCGGCGAGTGCGATCAGACCCTCTCCGGATCGGGGGTTGAAGAGCGCCCACCGGCGCACGTGCTCTTCCGACCGGAAGAGATTCATCCCGCTTCAGATGAATGGCAGCTGGGCTTTCGCCACGGTCCAGGGGTGGTTGAGGTGTCCGACGGTCTCGGCCGGCTCCACGCGCAGCAAGCGCCCGTCCTGCATCTCCAGCCTGATGGGGTCACCGCAGTCCAGACAGGGCGCTTCGATGCGCACCACGCGACCGGCAAAGAGCCAGGTGACCGCCAGTGACTCGAACCCGCACTGCGCGAACCACCGCTGCTGCCCATCGACCGAGATCCGGTGCTGGGTCGGCAAGTTGTTGAAGGGCGGAAACGACGCGATGTAGTCGGTGTCGGGGAACAGCCAGCTGGGGACAAAGGCCTCGATGACGGCGTGGAGCAGACGCCGGCCCTCCTCAACCTCACGGCCGAGGCCCCGGGCGAGCTCGGTGTAGTGCGGCGCCTGTCCGGTCTCCACCAGGCGTCGCATGATGACCTGAAAGATGCGATCGAGACTATCGGTATCCGTCATCATCCGGTCGCCGCCGGCACCTGTCCGAGGCCAAGGTACCTCGACTTGATCTCCTCGTTCTGCCACAGCCCCTGGGGGCCGCCCGAATACACGATGCGGCCGCGCGACAGCACGTGGACGTGGTCGGCCACCCGGAGGGCCAGCGGCAGGTTCTGTTCCACCAGCAGAATCGACAGACCCGCGGCCTTGAGATTTTCGATCACGTGCCCGACCTCGCGCACGAGCAGCGGGGCCAGCCCCTCGGTCGGCTCGTCCATCAGGAGCAGCTCGGGGTTGGTCATCAGCGCGCGCGCGATGGCGAGCATCTGCTGCTCGCCGCCCGAGAGCTTGCCCGCCCGCTGCGGGGCCCGCTCGCGCAGGCGAGGGAAGAGCCCGAACACCCGCTCGACCGTCCATGCGGTGCTGTCGCCGCGGTTGCGGGTCGCCACGCCGAGATTCTCGAGCACCGTGAGGGAGGGAAAGACGCGGCGGCCCTGCGGCACCAGCCCAAGGCCCAGGGCCACCACGCGGTTGGAGGGCCAGCCGGTGACGTCGGTGTTCTTGAACAGGATGCGGCCGCGACGCGGCGGCGTGAAGCCCACGATGGAGCGGATGAGCGTGGTCTTGCCCATGCCGTTGCGCCCGAGGATGCCCACGACCTGACCGGGCTCCATGCGGAGCGACACGCCCTGCAGCACGTAGCTGTCGCCGTAGTAGGTGTGGACGTCGCGGACTTCCAGCATCACGTCTCCAGAATCAGTGCGGCGCGGCCGACCAGGGTGTTCTGCCGGAGCAGCTCGTGAGCTTCTTCGGCGCCTTCCAGGGGGAACGTCCGGGTGACCACGGCCTGGAGCCGTCGCTGGCGCAGCAGCTCCAGGGTCTGGGCGATCTCGGCCAGCGACACATAGCGCGAGCCGTGGATCTCCAGCATGCGGTTCAGTACCAGGCCCGGATCCACGCTGAAGGTGGGGTCGGCGCCGAACACCTCGGGCGGCCGGCTGCCGATGATGACCAGCCGGCCGGCCCGGGCCAGCGAGCGCAGGCACGCCTCCAGTGTCTCGCGCGAGGCCACCATGTCGATGGCCGCGTCCACGCCGCGGCCGTCGGTGAGCGCCAGGACCTGCGTCGACAGTTCGCGCCGCCGCACGTCGATCACGGCGTCGGCGCCCATGGTTCGGGCCATCTCGAGCTTCGGATCGGCCACGTCGGCGGCCAGCACCCAGCCGCCGCAGAGCTTCGCCATCTGCACGCAATGGATGCCGACACCACCGCCGGCGCCGACGACCAGCACGCGGTCGCCCGGCCCCACGCGCGCCTCTTCGCGGCAGGCGTGGTAGGGCGTACAGATGGCATCGGCGGCGATCGCCGCCTCGAGGTCCGACACGCCGTCGGGGATGGGACAGACGTTGTTGGCGGGGATGGCCATGAACTCGGCGTAGCCCCCGTCCGACGCCATGCCCACATAGCCACGGAAGGCGGGGCACAGCGTCTCGCGTCCGCTGCGGCAGTACGGGCACACCTTGCACGTCAGATAGAAGTGGCAGGTGACCCGCTCCCCCACGCTGACCGTGGCGACCTCGGAGCCCACCTCCACGACCTCGCCGGCCACCTCGTGACCGGGGATGCGCGGAAACGACGTGACCCGGCCGGGGACGCCGATCATGATCACGACGGTGAGGCCCACGCCAGTGGCGCGGACGCGGAGGAGCACGTCATTGGGGCCGATCTTCGGGACCGGGACGTCCTCCAGTCGCAGCCGGCCGCCCGGCTCCTTCAACACCATCGCCTTCATGCGGTGGGCGTCCCCAGGTAGATCTCCTGCACCAGCGGGTTGGTCCTGACCTCTCGGGCCAGGCCGTCGGCCACCACGCGCCCGTAGTGCAGCACGGTGATGCGGTCGGTGAGCGCGAAGGCGACGTCCATATCGTGCTCGATGACCAGCAGCGTGATGGCCGGGTCGAGCGTCTTGAGCAGCGCCGTCATCATCTGCGATTCGGCCGGCGAGAGCCCGGCGGTGGGTTCGTCCAGGAGCAGCAGGCGCGGCGATCCGGCCAGGGCCAGCGCGATCTCCAGCTGGCGCTGCTCGCCGTGCGAGAGACGGCGAACTTCCTCGCCGGCCTTGGCCCTCAGGCCCACGGCGTCCAGGACTTTGCGGGCGCGATCGTAGAGGTCGGGGTAGCCCTCGAGCGGCCGGTGAACGTGCAGCTTCACCGGCAGCAGGGCCTGCACGGCCAGCAGACAGTTGTCCAGCGCCGTGAGCCGCGGAAAGAGATTGGTGATCTGATAGGTGCGGGCCAGGCCCAGGGCGGCGCGCCGGTGCGGAGCCAGGCCGGTGACCTCACGGCCGAAGAGCGCGATGCGGCCGTCGGTGACCGGCTGCTCGCCGCTGATCAGGCTGAACAGCGTGGTCTTGCCAGCGCCGTTGGGCCCGATGATGGCCCGCCGCTCGCCCGCCTGCACCTCCAGGCTCACCCCATCCACCGCGCGGAGCCCGCCGAACGCCTTGGAGACGCCGGCGAGGCTCAGCGCGGTGGCGGGCGCGGTCATCTCAACAGTGCTTGCAGGGCGGGAAGTTCCGGTCGTAGACCGGCTGCTTGAGGAACTCCTCCGGCGGATACTTCCAGAACTGGGAGACGTTGCTGTAGGTGTGGATCACCGTGTTCCACAGCTCGCCGCCCTTCTTCTCGACCTTGCGGACGTAGATGTTCTGGATGGGGTTGCCATGGGCGTCGAGCTTGACGGGGCCGCGCGGGGCATCCGGGATCTCCACCTTGCGGAGCGCGGCCAGGAACCGGTCGCGGTCTTCGACCTCGCCGCCGACGGCCTTGGCCGCCTCGTTGATCCAGCGGCCGGTCGTGTAGCAGACCTCCGAGTAGTACGACGGCACCTTGTTGTACTTCTTGCGGTACTCGGCCACGAATCGCTTGTTGGCCGGCGTGTCGAGGGCCGCGCTGTAGATCAGCGCGCTGACGCCGCCGATGGCCTCGTCGCCCAGCGAGGGCAGCACGAACTCGTCGAAGGTGGTGCCGCCGCCCAGCAGGGGCAGCTTGGCCTTGAGCCCGGAGTCCTCGTACTGCTTGGGGAAGCGCAGCGCCGACTGGGCCACCATGAGGGCGAAGACGGCGTCCGCGTCCTTGCGGACCTGCGAGAGGTACGGCGCGAAGTCGGTAGTGCCCAGCGGCGGCCAGAGCTTCTGCACGATCTGACCGCCGGCCTCCTCGAAGGTCTTCTGGAAGCCGCCTACCTGTTCCCAGCCGAAGGCGTAGTCGATGGCGATCGCCACCACTTTCTTGTAGCCGAGGGTCTTGACCACGTACTCGCCGAACGGATGGTTCGGCTGGCTCGAAGTCCAGCCGTTGCGCACCACCCACTTGGCCGGCTTGCGCTGGGTGAGGTCGTCGGCGGCCATCACCGGGTAGAGCATGGGGATCCTGTACTCGTCCACCTTCGGCGCCAGCGCGTAGCCGACGTGGGCGAAGAGGCCGCCGGCCAGCACGTGGACCTTGTCGCTCTCTACCAGCTTCCGGAGCTTGGTCAGCGCGATCTGCGGCTGGCCTTGCGTATCCTCGACGATGACCTCGACCTTCCGGCCCGCGATCTGGTTGCCGTTCTCCTCCAGCCACATGGTGAGGCCGTTGGTCATGTCCTTGCCGATCTGGGCGGCCCCGCCCGTCATCGGCGCCAGGAACCCGATCTTGATCGGCGCCTTCTGGGCCCAGGCCGGGCCGGCGCCGGCGGTCACGATTACCAGGAGGACGACGAGCAGTGCCACGGTCAGCTTCTTGCCCATGCTTTGTCTCCTTTCATCCATTGCCGAACGGCTCCGAGAATGCCCTCGGGAGCGTAGACGATGGTGCCGATGTATACGGCGCCCAGGATCAGCAGCCAGCGATGCGTGTAGACCGACACGAGGTTCTTGAGCAGCACGATGATGGCGGCGCCCAGCGGGGCCCCGAGCAGCGTGCCGCGACCGCCGAGTGCCACCATGAGCAGGGCCTCCACCGAGGTGGCCAGCTCGAGGTCGGCCGGGCTCACGAAGCCGTTGTAGTACGCCCACAGCACGCCGGCGAAGCCGCCCACGGCGCCGGCGACGACGAAGCCGATGTACTTGTGCAGCCACACGTGGTAGCCGAGCGTCCGCATGCGCGACTCGCTCTCGCGGATGCCCACCAGCGACTTGCCGAAGGGCGAGCGCACCAGGAGGCGCAGGGCCAGGAAGGCCAGCAGGAAGGCGGCCAGGGCCAGGTAGTAGAACGGCACCCCCTGGGCGAAAGACACGCCGATGCCGAGGTCGGGCCGCGGGACGCCGGAGATGCCGTTGTCGCCCTGGGTCATGGAGACCCAGCGGTGGGCCAGGCCCCACACCACCATGCCGAGGGCCAGCGTGATCATGAGGAAGTAGACGCCGGTGGCGCGGAGCGCGACCAGGCCGAAGATGGCGGCGACGGCGCCGGCCAGAAGCACGCCGACGACCAGCGCGGTCCAGAAGCCGGCCCCATAGCGCATCGTGAGGATGCCCACGCTGTAGGCCCCCAGCCCCAGGTAGGCGGCGTGGCCGAGGGAAGCCAGGCCGGTGTAGCCGAGGATGATGTCCAGGCTCATGGCCAGGATCCCGTAGATCAACGCCTGGGTGAGCAGCGTGAGCATGAACGAGGAGAGGTAGGGCGGCACGATCACGAGCAACAACAACCCCCCGGCTCCGGCCAGGCCCCGAAGGGCCGCGCGCCGGTCCGCCATCAGGCGCGGCCGAAGAGCCCGGTGGGCCGCACGGCCAGGATGGCGGCCATCGGCGCGAACAGCGTGAAGTAGGACAGCTCGGGGAAGAGCGCCTTGCCGAAGTTGTCGAGCAGGCCGACCAGAAGGCTGCCGATCAGGGCGCCCTTCAGGCTGCCCATGCCGCCCACGATCACCACCACGAAGGCGTAGGGCAGGATCTCGAAGTCGGCCCCCGGGTAGACGCCCACGAAGCCGCCGGCCACCACGCCGGCCACCGAGGCCAGCGAGGCGCCAAGCGCGAATACGCCCATCGAGATCATGAAGACGTTGATGCCGACGCCCCGCGCCATCTCGGGATCGTCCACGGTGGCCCTCATCATGGCGCCGATCCGCGTGCGCTCGAGCGTGAGCCAGAGGACGAGGGCGACCAGCGCGGCCGCCGCGATCATGAACACGCGATACACGGGGAAGTGGAGCTCGCCGACCCGCCAGGCGCCGCTCAGCATGGCCGGCACCGGAATCGTGTACGGGTCGCCGCCCCAGACCACCATGGCCAGGTCCTGGAAGATGAAGGCGAACCCCATGGTGGTCAGCACCTGGCCGAGCTCCTGCCCGCTCAGCCGCTTGAGGAAGGCGTTCCACTCGGCGATGCCGATGCAGGCGACCACCACCGCCGCGGCCAGGATGGCCAGCGCGTAGTACCCGCTGCGCCAGATCGTGGTCAGCGCCACATAGCCCCCGAGCAGATAGTAGGAGCCGTGGGTCATGTTCACGATGCGCATCATCCCGAAGATCAGCGACAAGCCGCCGGCCAGCAGGAAGAGCAGCGCTCCGTAGGAGATGCCGTGGAAGAGCTGCAGGATCCAGAAGTCCATCACCGCCGACGCCGGACTAGGCGACCTCGGCCAGGAATCCGAGCACGGCGTCGTTGAAGGCCGCGGCCGCTTCCACGCACGAGCAGTGCCGCGCCGCGGGCAGAATGGTGAGGCGGGCGCCGGGGATGCGCTCGGCCAGGACACGAGCCATCGCCGGCGTGGTGCCGGGATCGTGCTCCCCCACGAGCACCAGGGTGGGACAGCGGATCTCGCCGAGCCGCTCGGTGAGGTCGACGTCCGCGAGGGCGCGGATGGCGCCCACATAGCCGCGGGGGTCGGTCGTTCGGAGCATCTGGCGCACCCGGTCGACTCGCGTTTTCTCGCGCAGGCGGAAGTCGGGCGTGAACCAGATGTCCATCGTCGGCTCGATGACGGGCTCCATGCCCGCGGTCTCCGCCGTCTTGATCCGCGCGGCCCACATGGCGGCGGTCTGAAGCGCGTAGCGGCTGGTGGTGTCGGCCAGCACGAGGCTCCGCAGCAGGCCCGGATACTTGACGGCCGCCGTCATCCCGATGCAGCCGCCCATGGACAGGCCGACGAAGTGCGTCGCCCCGACGCCGAGGGGCTGGAGCAGGCCGCGAAGGTCGTCGGCCATCTGGTCGAGCGTGTAGGAGCCGGCCGGGACGTCGGTGTGGCCGTGGCCCCGGGCGTCGTAGCGCAGGACGCGATACCGGGAGGACAGCGCCGCCACCTGGTCGTCCCAGAGGTCGAGATTCGCCCCCAGCGAGTGGCTGAGCGTGACGACGGGTCCCGCCGGCGGCCCCTCCAGCCGATAGTGGACGCCGAGGCCGTTGGCGACGACCTTCACCGTCAGGCCAGACCGAGCAGCCGGGCCGCGTTGCCGCGCAGGATGCGCGCCTGGTCCGCCGCCTTGAGCCCGAGCCGCTTGGTGACGATGTCGCGGGGCCGCTCGTAGCCCATGTCGAAGCAGAAGTCGCTGCCCACCATCACGCGGTCGGGCCCCACCAGACCGATCAGATAGCGCAGGGCCTCCGGTGAGTGAGAGATGGTGTCGTAGGTGAAGCGGCGCAGATAGGCGCTGACCGGCCGGCGCGCGCGGTTGCGCACCTCGGCCCGCACGCGCTGGCCGTGCTGCAGGCGCCCGAAGAGGTACGGGAACGCGCCGCCGGCGTGGGCCAGGCACACTTGCAAGCGCGGGAAGCGGTCGAGCACGCCGCCGAACACGAGGTGGGCAGCGGCCACCGCGGTGTCGAACGGGTTGCCCAGGAGATTGGTCAGATAAAACGGGGCCAGACGCGCCGAGCCCACCACGCCGATCGGGTGGAGGAACACGGGGACCTCGTACTCCTGGCACCGCTCGAAGACGGGTGCGAAGGCCGGGTCGGACAGCTCCCGGCCGTTGACGTTCGTGCCAAGATAGACGGCCCGGACGCCGGGCAGCCGGGCCGCCCGCTCCAGCTCGGCGACCGCGGCGTTGGGATCCTGCATCGGGAGCGCCGCGCATCCCACGAAGCGGTCGGGAAAGGCGGTGTGCGCCTGGGCCAGCCCGTCGTTGAACGCCTGGGCCAGGCGCCGTCCCAGGCCCCCGCTCGCGAAGTAGACCATGGGAACGGTGAGCGAAAGCGCCTGAACGCCGACCCCGGTCCGGTTCATCGCCTTCAGCCGGACGTCGAGGTCCCAGTAGGCGGGGCTGAGCGGTGGGGTGGCTCCCGCCGCGGTCACGATGGCCGGCCCGTTCGGGTTCGAGCGATCGAGACGCGCGCCGGCCGCCCCGCCCTCCTGCTCGATCAACCTCAGAAAGCTCTCCGGGAAGAAGTGCGCGTGGATGTCGATGCCCAGGGGCGGGGTCACGGGCCAGGATTGTACTATAGGCGCCAAAAAACCGGCCCGGCCGCGTGCCGGCGAAGGAGACGCCCGTGAAACTGCCTCCCGAACGCTTCGACTACTCGGCCATCGCCCACCGCCGACCCTGGAAGCTCCCCAAGGGGGCCCGCATCGCGGTGTGGACCATCGTCAACGTGGAGGAGTGGAGCATCGAGAAGCCCATGCCCCGCCAGTATCTGGGGACCCCCCAGGGCGTGGCCGTCATCCCCGACGTCCCCAACTGGGCCTGGCACGAGTACGGGATGCGCGTGGGCTTCTGGCGTCTGCTCGAGGCCCTGGGCAAGCGGAAGATCCGCGCTACCACGTCCATCAACGCCCACGTGTGTGAGGCCTACCCCGTCGTGGCCCGGGCCATGCTGGACGCGGGGTGGGAATTCATGGGCCACGGCGTGGTGCAGGGGGCCATGCACCTCCTGCCCGACCAGCGGGCGGCCATCCGGGAGTCGATCGGGATCCTCGAGAAGTTCACCGGCCGGCCGCCCAAGGGCTGGCTGGGACCAGGGCTCACCGAGACCTGGGACACGCTCGACCTGCTGGCCGAGGCAGGGATCCGCTACGTGTCGGACTGGGTCAACGACGACCAGCCGTACGAGATCCGCACGACCGCGGGCACCCTGGTGTCGGTCCCCTACTCGATCGAGCTGAACGATATCTCGATGATGGTGATCCAGCACCACACTTCGGCGGAGTGGCTGCAACGCTGCAAGGATCAGTTCGACCGTCTGTACGCCGAAGGGGCGGAGAACCCGCGCGTGATGGCCATCGCCTGCCATCCATACATTTCGGGGGTGCCCCACCGGATCAAGTACTTCGAGGCCGTCTACGACTACATCGGCAAGCACAAGGGCGTGTGGCTGACGACCGGCGAGGAAATCTACGACTGGTACACGGCCAACCGCGAAGTGCTCAACCCCGCTACCAGTGCACGGCGATCCCAAAAGCAGCCTGGTGCTGGGTCAGATCCGCCCGGTCTCGCGCGGTCTCGGTGACGGGAAAGCCGCTCACGGTTCCGCGCTCCTTGAAGTCGAACGTGAACTCGCTGGTCTGGGCGAACCGATACTCCGCGAAGACGGCGAGATTCCGCATCAGGAAAAGCTTGACGCCGCCCAGCACCTGCAGGCCGGGGGCGACGTCGGTGTCATGGATGTACCGGTTGACGTCCAGCGGGGTCGTGCGTGTGCGCATGGTCGCGATGAAGGCGCCGCCCCCGACCCCGACGTACGGCTGAAGGCGCCCGTAGGGGAACTCGGGGCGGACGACCAGAGGAAAGCGATAGAGGGCGCTGAGAAGGATCGCGTAGATTTCGAAGTCGACGTGCTGGATGCTGGTCTCGAAGGTGGACGGCACGCCCATGAAGGTGCCGCTGAATGTCACCGTCTGGCGCGACGCGTTCGGCTGGGTATAGTGGACCTCCAGCTCAGCGCCGAAGTGGCCGCCCAGAACGGGGCGGGTCAGGAAGTAGCCGACCTTGGCGCCGACCAGGGGAGAGTTGTGGAGGTCGACGTCGTGAAACGAGCCGTCCAGGAACGTCGTGCCGTCCAGGGTCAGCCGCGTCTCGTCCGTTTTGCTCCCAGTAAACGCGGTTCCGGCGAACACCGAGACATAGGGCTCACCGTGGGCGGATGGCGTGCCGAACGCGAGCCCGGCCAGGGCCAGCATCGCCAGTCGAGCTCGAGCGGGCCACCATCGCCGCTTGGCCCTTCCCCAGGCATACCTCATGCACTCGATGGTGCCGTACCGGGGTCGATACCCCCAAGTTCCTTGAATGCGCGGCCACCGACCCTACCGGGCCGGGGCGACGACGAGGTCGGTGGGCTGGCCCTTGAGGAAGTTCTCGATGTTCTCTACCGCCCGTAGTAGGCCGTCCCGGATAACTTCCGGGGTCTGGCCGGCGTTGTGCGGCGAGAGCACCACGTTCTCCAGCTTGGCGATGGGGTCGCCGGGCTTCAGCGGCTCGTCGTGGAAGACGTCGAGCCCGGCCCCGGCGATCTTGCCCTGAGCCAGCGCGTCGAGGAGCGCGTCCCGTTCGACCAGCGCGCCGCGGGCGGTATTGATGAGAAACGCCCCCCGCTTCATCAGCGCGAACTCCCGGCGGGTCAGGAAGGCGCGGGTCTCCGGGACCAGCCGGAGGTGCAGGGAGACCACGTCGGCCTCCCGGAGGATTTCCTCTTTGCTGGCCGCCCGGGCGCCCAGCGCGGCGATGCGGTCGCGGTCGCCACGCAGGCTCCAGGCCAGGACGTGCATGCCCACCGCGCGGGCCAGCTCGATCACCCGGGCCCCGATGGTCCCGGTGCCGAACACGCCGAGCGTCTTGCCGAGGAGCTGGGTGAGCATCTCGCGCGGCCACTTGCCTTCGCGCACCTCGTGGTCGATGCGGGGGATCCGCCGGGTCACCGCCAGCATGAGGGCCAGCGTGTGCTCGGCCACCGCCCCGGCGTTGATCCCCGGCGTGTTGGTGACGGTGACGCCGTGGCGGCCGGCGGCGCCGAGGTCGATGTTGTCGGTGCCCGTGCCCCAGATCGAGACCATCGTGAGGTTCTTGCACGCGGCGAAGACCCCTCCGGTGAAGCGGGCATGGGCGCGGATGTTGATGGCCACCCGCGCCCGGTCGATACGGCGGATCAGCTCGGCTTCGTCATCGGCTCCGCGGGCAGTGTAAACGCGGACGTCCCCCAACTTCTTGGCTCGTTCGTGGGCCGGCGTGCCCTCGAAGATCGACGGAAAGTCATCGGGGACGGATATTGTAACGGGTGCCGCCTGCTCGGTTCTCACCGTGGGTGGCCTGGCTCCGTCACGCGCGGTCGACCCTCGGCGACCGGCCTCTCATCACTGATCGGCGAAGATTTTTTGGGCGGCGGCCAGGCCGGCGCCGGGCTCGCACTTGTAGCCGAGGTCCCGCAGCGCCAGCTCGAGCGCGCCCAGCGTGGGCAGCACGTACAGCGGGCTGGCCGTGATCCCCATGGTGCCGATCCGGAGGGTCGTGGTCCGGATCTTGTCGAGCCCCGTGCCGATGAGGATGCCGTACTGCTGGCGCATGCGTGTGACAACCGCCGCGGTCTCGACGTCCTTGGGGGCCCGGATGGAGGAGACGGTGTTGGACCAGATCGAGGGGTCGGGAAACATCTCGAGCCCCATGGCCTGCACACCGGCCCGCAGGGCCGTCGCCGCCACCTCGTGGCGGCGAAACCGGTGGGGCAGCCCTTCGTCCAGGATCAGCCGCACGGCCACCTGCATCGCCGCCGTCAGGTGGGTGGGAATGGACACGGGCTGGCTGCGGGGTGCGCCGTCTTTCACCTTGCCGCCGCGGGACTCCGGGATCCAGTGTTCCTTCCAGCGCAGCAGGTCGTAGGCCCAGCTCCGGGCCGGCTGACGCCGCCGCTCCATGAACTCCCACGCCCGCGGGCTCACGGCGACGAGCGCCATGCCGAGCGGCGCGGCCAGGCACTTCTGCGACCCTGTCATGTTCAGGTCCACGCCCCATTCGTCGGTGCGCACATCGATGCCGGCGATGGACGAGACGGTGTCGAGCAAGAAGAGCGCCCCGACGTTACGCGCGATCCGGCCCACCTCGGCGGCGGGGTACGTCGTGCCCGTCGAGGTCTCGTTGTGCACCAGGCTGATGGCCTTAGGCTTGACCCGGTCGGCCTCGGCGGCCAGCCGATCGAGGTCGAGCGGGCGCCCCAGCTCCACGCTGAATTCCGTCCAGGCCGCGCCCAGACGGTTCATGATCTCCCGCATCAGCGCACCGAACTGACCGGCGCCCACCACGAGCACGCGGTCGCCCGGCTCGATAACCGAGAGCGAGCCCGCCTCCAGCGCGGTGCGGCCGGAGCCGGGCATGAGGAGCACCTCGTTGCGAGTCTGGAACACCTCCGCGAGGGCCAGGGTGGTCGGCTCGAGAACCCCCAGGTCGAAGGAACGGTCGTACTGGATGGCCGGGGGCTGGTTCAGCGCCTGGATCACCGGCGGTGGCAGCTCGGTGGGGCCGGGGATCATGAGCACGGGACGGGTGTGGCACTGGGCCCAGTTGATCGTCGCCGACATTTGGCCTCCTCGCCCCTCAGGGGCTCGTCGCATTGTATCAGCCAGTGCCGCCGAGCATGGCGCGGACCACGTGCAGGGCCCGCCGCACCTCGCCGGGCCGCCGGTGGGCGGAGACGAGCGCGAAGAGTCGCTCGGCCTCCTCACTGGGCACGACGGCCCGCCGGCCGGGTCTCACGTCGGTCAGATGGCGCAACGGCACTTCCAGGGCGATGGCCACGTGATAGAGACTGTCTATCGAGATCGATTTCTCGCCCCGCTCGACCTCGCCGATGAACTTGCCGCTCAGCCGGGACTTCTGGCCAAGACGCTCCTGGCTCAGCCCGCGCTGCTTGCGGAGCGTGCGAAGTCGCTGTCCGAGGAACTTCCGCACATGGGGGACGGCTCGCTCAGCCACGGTTTTCCTCTGTTTGTTTTCTCGCGGCCAGCGCTAGCCCGGCTCGGTCCCGCCCGACATGATGGCGAGCACGAGCGCGCCGTCGCGGCTGGTCACGGTATGGATGCAGCCCGGCGGCCGCCGCGCGTAATTGCCGCTGGTGCAGGTGCCGGTGTCGTCGGTCACGCTGCCTTCGAGCACGAAGATCTGCTCCTCGCCCAGGTGCCGGTGGCGGGGGATCGTGGCGCCGGGCGCGTAGCGCATGAGCACGGCCCGATGGTTGCCCTCCTCCCACAGCACCTTCCACTGCACGCCCGGCCGGCGCTCCATCCACGGGCGATCGGCGGCGGTGACGTAGAGAGTCACCGGCGAAGCCGTCACGGCAGATCCACCTCGACGGTGTCCCCCACGGTCCGCACGCCGTAGATGGGGATCGAGAGGTCGGGGTCGACCCGGCAGCGCCCCGTCTGGAGCTCGTAGTCGAAGCCGTGCCACGGGCACACCACCACGTCGCCCTCGAGCCAGCCGTCGGCCAGCGGTCCGTCCTCGTGGGGGCAGATGGCGCCACAGGCGGAGAAGCGCCCGCCACCCGCGTTGAAGACCGCCACCAGGTGGCCGTTTGTCTCCACGAGCCGGCCACGGCCGACGGGGATCTCGTTGCGGTTGGCGACTTTCACGAACGGCATGGTCGTCGCGTCGTGCGGTCGACGTCGATCGGCAGCGTTCCCAACGACAGCACCGAGCGCCCGGCGATGGTGTACACTCCCCGCCGAAGTGGGCGTCGGGTCCGATCGGGCCTCACGACCGGCCTAAGAATACGCCGCCGTCAACCGACGTGCAACGTGGAGGGAGGAGCGCATGGACGCGATCTTTGCGACGTACCCTTCCTGGGCTCACCTGTTGGTGCGTCTGGGCCTCGGCGTCGTCTTCTTCGCCCATGGGGCGCAAAAGGTGCTGGGCTGGTTCGGCGGCTACGGCCTGAAGGGCACCATCGACTATTTCCAGAAGGGGCTGGGCATTCCTCCGGCGGCGACGGTCATCGCCGCCCTCATCGAGTTCCTGGGCGGCATCGCCCTCATCGTGGGCTTCCTGAGTCGGCCGGCCGCGCTCGGCCTCATCGTCGTCATGCTGGTGGCCATCGCCAAGGTCCACGCCGGGCAGGGGTTCTTCCTCAACTGGTCGATGACTCCGGGGAAAGGCCACGGCTTCGAGTTCAACGTCGCGCTGATCGCCATGGCCCTGGCCATCCTGGTGGGTGGGGCCGGGATCTTCTCAATCGATCGCCTCATCGCCCCCCTGGGCGGGGACTAGCGACATGGGGGGCCCCGAGATGGCCCCCCATACCCCCCAACGCTCCGAGCGCCCCGGCGAAGCCGTGACGCTCTTCGATATGCCGATGGGCGACTGGAACTGGGAGGGGGCGGAGCCCCCCTCCGAGTTCTACGCCGCGCGGCCGGTCTCCTCGCTGAGCGAGGTGATGACGTAGGTGCCGCTCTTCTCGTCGCGCTCGAGGGTGACGATCTTCTGCTTTTCCGCGTCCTCCAGCAGCTTCGAGAAGGTCGAGTACCCGTAGTAGGACTCGTTGAAGGCGGGGTTCTTGCGGATCATCGTCTGCTTGACCATCGACCCCCACAGCGTCTCCTTGTTCTCCCGCATGAGGGCCTGGATGGCGTCGATGAGCTGGGCCATGGCCTCGGCCTTCTTCTCGGGCAGGCCACGCAGGAGGTTCGTCTTCTTGGTCTCGCGGATGAGGTCCTCGTAGAAGATGAACTCGTCGCAGTTGGCCACCAGGAGGTCCGAGGACGACGACTTGACGCCGAGCCCGATGACGTAGCGGTCGTTCTCTCTGAGCTTCGACACCAGCGGGGAGAAGTCGGAGTCGCCCGACACCAGCGTGAACGTGTCGACGTGGGTCTTGCCGTAGGCGAGGTCGAGGGCATCGACCACCATCCGGATATCCGCGGAGTTCTTGCCGCTATAACGACTCTGGGGGACGTCGATCAGCTCGATGGCCCACTCGTGGAAGGGTCGCTTGTACTCGGTGAACCGGTTCCAGTCGGCGTAGGCGCGCCGCACGATGATCTTGCCCTTCTCGAGCAGCCGCTTGAGCACCAACTCGATCTCGAACTGCTTGTACTGGGCTTCCTTGACGCCGCGGGCGATGTTCTCGAAGTCGATGAACAACGCCAGCTTGCGCTCTCCGTTCATGCTCCTTCCTTTCTCCGGCGGGAGCGGCCCGAGACCGCGCCGCCGCCGACTATTGTATAGTGGGACCCGCGCATGGCACGTCTGATTTTCGAGTTGTGGAGGCATCGGCGGATGAAGCAGATCGATCCCGCGCTGGCCAATCGCGTCCCTCCCGGGCAGACGCTGACCACCAAGTGGCCGGTCTTGACCTACGGGCTCACGCCCCGCGCCGATCTCGGGCGCTGGACCTTCCGGTGCTTCGGCCTGGTCGAGCAGGAAGTGGTGTGGACGTGGCCGGAGCTCCTCCGGCTTCCCCGGGTCCGGATCACGTCGGACGTCCACTGCGTCACCCGCTGGTCGAAGCTCGACAACGAGTGGGAGGGGGTGCCGATCGGGGAGATCCTCAGCCGGGTCCGTCCCATGCCCGAGGCGAGGCACGTCATGGTCCACGCCGACCCGGACTACACGACGAACCTCGCGCTGGAGGACCTGGCCCAGGACGACGCGCTGCTGGCCCTCCGTCACAACGGCCGCGAGCTCGAGCCCGACCACGGCGGCCCCTGCCGCCTGGTCGTGCCCAGGCTGTATTTCTGGAAGAGCGCCAAGTGGGTCCGCGGCTTCGAGTTCCTCGACGTCAACCCGCCCGGCTTCTGGGAGCAGAACGGCTACCACATGCACGCCGACCCCTGGAAGGAGGAGCGCTACTCCGACCAGGAGACGCACGCCATGCAGAAGATGCGCGCGGAGGCCGCGCGCAAGTTGCGCGAGCGATCGTAGCCCGGCGGGCCGGGCCGCCGGTCAGCGCTTCTTTCCGACGGCCACGAGGTGCGGGCTGAGCCCGAGGAGGCTCGGCGCCCGTTCGACGGCCCGCGCGGCGTCGAGCAGCTGGCGGCGCTGCTCCGGATCCGTCCAGCGCATTTCCAGATCTGACAACAGCCAGCCGGGACCTTCCACACCGACCAGCTCCTCGATGACGAACCCGGCCTCCGTCACCTCCCGCTCCAGCTCCTCGGGGAGGTGGAAGAACGATGTCGTGAAGTAATCGCGTGGCGTCGGATTCCGGTGCTGGCCGGTTTTGAGGTCGTCCTCCACGATGCGGACGTACTCGGTGTCGCCCAGGTATCCGCTGACGAGCCCGTCGAGCAGCGACGCGAAGCGCGTGACCGCGGCGGCGAAGAGCACGCCGTCGACCTTGAGGATCCGGCGCGCCTCGCGGAGCGCGGCCAGGCGGTCGGCCCGTTCGGTGAGGTGATAGAGGGGACCGAGGAGGAGAACGGCATCGACGCTGGCCTCGGCCTGAACGAGCCGCCGGGCGTCACCCCGGCGCACGCTCGTGAGGGGAGAGGTCGGCTGCCGCGCCGACGCGGCCTGGGCCTGCTCGATGTGGAGCGGGCTCGCATCGACCAGGTGGACATCGTGGCCGAGGCCGGCCAGCCAGCACGCGTAGATCCCGGGGCCGCCTCCGACGTCGACGACGACACGAGGCGGCGCCGGCAGATGGCGCGAGATGATCTCCCGCGTCCGCGCGCCCTCGAGCAGACCGTGGCCGCGCGACAAGCGTGGCGCTTCCCCGCCTCGGGCGTAGTAGGCCAGGACTTCGGGCGGCAACGACGGCTCGTCGTCTCGTAGCGTCATCGCGCGTAGGCCCACCCCCGGTGGGCCCTGAGCGCCACCGCGGCGCCGGCCAGCGCGACGGCCGCGTTGGCCAGGAACGTGAGCGGGACGCCCCAGCGGGCGACGGCCAGCCCCGACGACATCGCCCCCACGGCGATCCCGAACTCCAGCGCGGTGAAGAATGTCCCCATGGCTCGGCCGCGGTCGCCGGGGGCCGCGCCGTCCACGCACCACGCCATCAGCGTGGGCTGGGCCACGCCGAACGCCACACCGTAGAGCCCGCCGGCCAGGGCCAGCCCGAGCAGGCCTTCACCGAAGCCGAGGACGACCAGGGCGGCCGCGCCCAGCGCCAGGCCGCCAGCGGCGACGGGCGCCCTCCCCACGCGATCGGACAGGCGCCCGGCCGGCGCGCGTACGAGGGCGAGGGTCACGGCGTGAACCAGGAAGAAGACGCCCGGGTTGACGCCCTGGGCGTGCGCGTGCAGCGGCACGAAGGTGATCTGCGTGCCGTACGGCAGCATGAGGAACAGCAGCACCAGCGAGGGGAAGAGCGCCGCCTGGCTCACGGTCCCCGCGAGACTGAAGGGCTGCCTGCCCATCGTCCCCAGGGTCTCCCGCGCGGTGATGGTGAGCCCGAGCGCCACCAGCCCCACCACGCCTGATACGACGAACAGCGCTCCGAATCCCAGGCCCTCGGCGAGCACGATGCCGGTGACGGGGCCGAGCGCCAAGGCCAGGCTGCCGGCGACGCCGAACAGGCCCAGGAACTCGGCGCGGCGGTGGGGCGGCGCCAGGTCGGCCACCATCGCGCTGGCCGCGGTGGGGTAGAGACCCATGCCGGCGCCGTGAAGCAGCCGCACGAGCACGAGCGCGACGGCCCCGCCGGCGGCGTAGTACGCCAGGGACGAGACGAAGAACACAACGGCCCCGGCCACCATGAACGGACGGCGGCCGTAACGATCGGCCGCCCAGCCCGTCCACGGGCGGAGCAGCATGGCGGTCACCGCGAAGCATCCCATGATGACGCCGATAGCCGCATCGGAGGCGCCCAGCCCACGCGCGTAGAGCGGGACCGCGGAGATCAGGAGAAAGAAGGAGAGGAAGAACGCGAAGGCGCCTGCCCAGAGCAGGCTGAGGAGACGCCTCACCGGGCGCTCAGAGGATCTGTCGCTGCGTCCGGACCACCCACCAGTGGACGACGGCGGCGCCGGCCAGCACCGCCAGCCCCAGCACGATCCAGTGGATCTCGCCGCGCGGCTCGGTGTCGCGATAGTGCAGGAGGCCGATGACGACGAGGCCGCATCCCACCACGGCGGCGGCCGTCCGCGCCCAGGCGACGAAGCGCAGCCAGGCCGGGCGGCTTCGTCCGGTGGCCAGCCCGAAGCCGAGCACGGTGAGGGCGGCGACCACGCCGCTGACCGCGACGAGCCAGACCGCCCAGGCCAGCGTCGTCTCGGTCGCGTCACGGATGGGCCCCAGGAAGAGCAGGTGAGCCAGCACCCAGGCAATGACGAGAGAGACGGTGATCCAGCCGACGAGCCGGCTCATGGCCAGCCGAGGAAGTCGCGGAGCAGTGCCTGGAACTGCCCCGGCTGATCGCCCGGCACCGTATGGCCGGCGCCGGGCACCTCGATCAGGCGCGCGTCGGGCAGCGCCTCGAGCATGCGCTTGGCGATCTCGGGAGAAAGGATGTCGGATTCCGCGCCCCGCACGAGCAGCGTGGGACACTCGAGCGCCGCCCACCGCGACCAGAGGTCGAGCGGCTCGCGGCGGCCACCGGCACGCACCTGTTCGCGCAGCGCGCGGTCGTACTTCCAGGTGAAGCCGCCGTCCGGGAGCGCGCGCAGGTCGTGCCGGATCCGGTGGCGCAGCAGCGCGTCGGTGTAGCGCGGGTTCGTGGCTCGCGCGTAGGCCATCGCCTCCTCGGCCGAGGCGAAGCGCTCGGGCGAATGCGCCATCGCTCCGAGCACCCGCTTCTGGCCGGCAGCGGCGATCTCGGGGCCGATATCGATCACCATCAGCCGCTCCACGCGTTCGGGGTGGTCGGCGGCGTAGGTGATGGCCACGCGCCCGCCCATAGAGAGCCCCACCACACTGAGGGGTCCCAGCGCGAGGGCGTCGACGAAGGCGGCCAGGTCGCCGCCCATGGCCGCCAGCGTGTAGTCGCCGTCGGGCGCCGGGTCCGAGTCGCCGTGGCCGCGCTGGTCGAGCGCGAGCACCCGGAAGCGTGGGGCCAGCGCTCCGCCTTCGCCATCCCAGGCTCGGGCGTGGCCGGTGATGCCGTGAAGAAGCAGCACCACCGCGGGCGCCGAGGGCTCACCCCATTCGGTGTAATGGAAGCGCTGGCCGCGCAGAACGACGCTTCGATCGTGCATGCCGCCGGCATTCTAGCAGGAAGGTGCAGCGTACGCTTTTGCACCCACGACACCGGCCGGGAGCAAACGAGACTACGCCTGCAGCATTCGCCGAGCCTCCAGCAAGCATTCGAGGTGAACCATGTAGTCCGCGGTCCGTGCCACCGCCGAGGTGCCGCGGTCGATGCCGCGCCCGCACGCCGGGCAGATCGGGTCACCGCGAACGTCGCGGTGATTTTTCAGCGGCGGCTCTATTCGAGTTGCCGGCTTCCGCGGCTCCAGGCAGCGGAGGTGCACGAGTTCCCCGCCGCGGTCGGCGGTCGAATCTGTGGGGAGGATTGCAAGCGAGCAAATGGAACACTGGCGCTCAGCCACGACGAGAGACCTCCTCGGGTGGGCGCGGGCCCCTCACGCGCCGGCCCGAATCTAGCGCGATCGTTCCCAGCGGGCAAGGTTTACACGTTATCGAGAGAAATTTCCCCCGCGTGGGCGGTCAAGCATCTGGAGAGCTGTGGTGCCAATAAGTAGATGTACGTAGTTTTCCTCGTGGAATTGGCAGCGGCCGGCTGTTGGCAGTTGGTATGCAAGGTTCCGCCAGACGTGGGAGATTGCGGGTGAGCGACGCCGACGGTCCCCGACCTGACGTCGAGTGGGACTTCCTAACCTACGACATCGACGCCGTCTGCTCCGAGTGCGGAGGGGCGATCCGACCCGCGCAGGCCGTCGGCCACATCGGCAGCCAGACCATCCACGCGAAGTGCTTCAGAGGTGAGGCAGCGGCCTGAAAAGGCGTCTGTAGCCCGCCAGAGCAGTGCCCGCTGGGGAAACCACAACCCCCGGATTTTCCATGCTGCCTAGGCCTTCGCGCCACCAACCTGTTACGATCCGCTGGATGACGCAGGCGTCACGCGAGACCGCCGCCCGGCATTCCCGGCAACGGCTCCAGACGGTCCTCCTCCTCACCGGTCCCTTCACGGTGATCGAAGTCGCCGGGGCGCTGTGGACGGGCAGCCTCGCCCTCGCTGCCGACGCCGGCCACATGCTGACCGACGTCGGCGGCGTCGGGCTCGCGCTCTTCGCCGCCTGGATGGCCGCCCGGCCACCCACGCCGGCCAAGACCTTCGGCTACTACCGCGTCGAGATCCTGGCCGCGCTAGTCAACGCGCTCATCCTTCTCGTCGTCGCCGGCTGGATCATGCTCGAGGCTTATCAGCGAATCCTGCTGCCCCGCGCCGTCCTGGCCGGCCCCATGCTCATCATCGGCGCGCTCGGTCTGGCGGTGAACCTGGTCTCGGCGCGGCTGCTGCATCAAGGTGCTGCGGCGAGCCTGAACGTCCGCGCCGCCTACATGGAGGTGCTGAGCGACGCTCTGGCCTCGGTCGGCGTGCTGGCGGCGGCGGCGGTGATCGCGGTGACCGGCTGGACCGTCGTCGATCCGCTCGTGAGCATCGCCATCGCGGTGTTCATCGTGCCCCGGACCTGGCGCCTGCTCGTCCAGGCGGTGAACGTCCTGCTCGAAGGCACGCCGGCCCACCTGAAGCTGGAGGAGATCGAGGCCGCCATGACCGGCATGGCCGGCGTGCGGCAGATCCACGACCTCCACGTTTGGACCTTGACGTCGGGGCGCGAAGCCATGAGCGCCCACGTGGTGGTGGACGACGTGAGGGAGAGCGAGCGGCTGCTGGAGGTGCTGCACGCCCTGCTGCACGCCCGCTTCGGCATCGACCACACCACCATTCAGCTCGAGAAGGACCCCGCCGTCGCGCTCCGCATCAAGGGACCGAACGAGGTATAGTGGACGCCCCGAGGAGGACGGCCATGCCCACTCACGCGCTGACCGACAAGGCGGTCGTGCTACGCCCCGAGGACGACGTCGCCATCGCCAAGCACGAGCTGACGGCGGGAACCATTCTGGAAGACGGGCCGGTGGCGATCACCGTCCGGCAGGACATCAAACCCGGCCACAAGGTGGCCCGGCGGGCCGTGCGGGTGGGGCAGCCGGTCCGGCGCTACGGTCAGATCATCGGCTTCGCCACCCGGGACGTCGCCGTCGGCGAGCACGTCCATTCGCACAACCTCGGCATCGGCGATCTGCAGCGCGAGTACGAGTTCTGCACCGACGTCCAGCCGGTGGACTACCACCCAGCGGCCCAGATGCGTTACTTCGACGGCTACCGGCGCGAGGACGGCCGGGTGGGCACGCGAAATTATGTGGCCATTGTTTCCACCGTGAACTGTTCCGCGAGTGTCAGTCAGTTCGTGAAAGACAAGTTCCGCGACGTCCAGAAGGATCACCCGAACATCGACGGGGTGCTGGCCATCACCCACAAGTCCGGCTGCGGCACCAAGCTCTTCGGCGAGGACCACCACGCGCTTCACCGGGTGCTGGCCGGGTACGCCAAGCACCCCAACATTGCCGCCTACATTCTCGTCGGGCTCGGCTGCGAGGTGAATCAGGCGGCCGTCCTGGTGGATCGGCAGCGCATGGCCGTGCCCGGGCACCCCGAGCGGCGACCGACGATCCTCACCATCCAGGAGACCGGCGGCGTGCGGAAGACCGTCGAGCGGGCGGCCGCCGAGATCGCCCGGATCCTCCCCCAGGCCGACGCGGCTCGGCGGACGAAGCAGCCGATCTCCGAGCTGGTGCTGGCGACCAACTGCGGTGGGTCCGACGGCAACTCCGGCATCACAGCCAATCCGGCGTTGGGCTGGGCGGTAGACGAGCTGGTCCGCTACGGCGGCACCGGCGTCCTGGCCGAGACGCCCGAGATCTACGGGGCCGAGCATCTCCTCATTCGCCGCGCGATCAACGAGGGCGTGGCCAAGAAGCTGATCGACCGCTACAAGTGGTGGGAATGGTACTGCCGCGGCATCGAAGCCATGGACAACAACCCCGCCCCCGGCAACAAAGCGGGCGGGATCACGACCGTCTTCGAGAAATCGCTGGGCGGCGTGACCAAGGGTGGCACCACGCCGATGATGGACGTCTTTCTCTACGGCGAGCCCATCACCACCCGCGGCTTCGTCTTCATGGACACGCCCGGACACGATCCCGTGTCCATCACCGGATTGGTCGCGGGTGGATGCAATGTCATTTGCTTTACGACGGGCCGAGGATCGGTTTTCGGATGCAAGCCCGTGCCGTCATTGAAGCTGGCCACGAACTCGCTCATGTACCGCCACATGGAGGAGGACATGGACATCAACTGCGGCGTGATCCTGGAGGGCACGCCGCTCCCGGTGGTCGGCCGGCAGATCTTCGAGGAGGTCATCGCGGTGGCCTCGGGCCAGCGCTCGAAGAGCGAGCTGAGCGGCGTGGGGGAAGAAGAGTTCGCGCCCTGGATCATCGGCCCGGTGATGTAGTACGCAAAGGAGGAAACCGCGAGCGGGTCCTGGTTAGAAGAGCACCTCCACCCGGTCGATCTCTCTCAGCGGAATGCCGTGCGTGATTACGCCGCCGCGAAGGCGCCGCTCGACACGGGCCATGCCATCGGCGACCTGCAGGAGCCGCCCCTCACGCGTTGTCCGGTCAGTGAGATGCACCCGCACCGTCTTGTCGATATGCCCGGCGAGGTCCGTGGTCGGCACCGCACGAAATTCGCTCGTCACGGCGATGGGGGCGGCGGCCGGCGGCGGCGTTGCCTGGGGTGAAGGAGGTGGGAGTGATGTCGCCCGGGTTGAGGGTGGCCGCGACGCCACGCTCGTAGGTGAGGGGAGCTCTGGCGCCGCCCGGGGTGGCGTCAGGCTCAAGTCCGTCACCGCCTTGCCGTTGACGCTGACGCGCAGATTCAGCTTCGACATGATCTCCGCAGGCTTGAATAGCCGCAGCCTGGGCATGTCCAGGTCGGCAGACAGCTTTCCCTGCACCCGCACTTCACCCGGCTTGGTCAGGAACTGCCGATAGGCCTCACGCAGGCCCGGCCCGAGCACGAGGCCCCACTGCGCCCCGTACGCCTCAGCGGTTCGGGTCACCTCCGACTCGATGTACTGCTGGACGGTCATGTGGCTGGCCTGAGCGCAGTAGCGTTTGAGCCGATCGGTGTAGGAGAGGTCCTGATAGACGAACTCGAACGCGCGCATCGACGGCTGCCCCGCCATGTTTTCGCGTAGGCTCGGGGACACACCGGCGAGCTCGAGGTTCACCGTCGTCACGCCGAGATCGCGGACGCGCCCATCGAGCGTGAATCGCAGTGGGCCGCCTCCCTTTTCGAAGCGGTAACCGATCGAGATGTCGAACACGAGGGAGCCGTACCCCAGTCGTTGGTAGGCGCCGAAATCGAAGTAGCGGATGTCGCCACAGTTCGACACCGGCGGCGCGCCGCTCGAGTGCGCCGCGCCAGCGATCAAGCGGTCGATGGTCAGGGCCATCGGGCCATTGAGGCTGAAGGCCAGGCCGCGAAAGGTCGCCCGCAGATGCTCGGGAAGCTGGCCGTCACGCAGGCTCTTCGACCCGGTCAGCAGGAACCACAGCCCCGGCGTCTCCACCTCGATGCCTTCCATCCGCAGCGGCTCATTCAACGCGTTGGGCCGGATTTCGACATCCTGGACCCGCACGGTCCCCCGGGGCGTCACGGAGAGGCTGGCGTAGCGCATCTCGGCGACCGGCGCGATCGCGGCGGCGAGATCGTCGAGCATGCTCTTGACCTGGTAGCGGGCGTAGAGCGTGACTCCGCCCGCCGCTGCCGCGACGAAGAGCACCAACGCGACGATGGCCTTCCAGAGCATTCAGAGGGAGAGCCCCGAGCAAGCCCCATGCCGAACTCGTTGGGACCACTCTCAGCGGGAGGGTCGCGAGAACCGCAACATCTTGGGGGATACTTCGAGTGCCGGATGCCGACTCTGGCCAAAGTGGCAGATTCGGATCCAGGGATGTCAAAACCCGCACCGGCGTCGGCACCCCCCGAATGCAACCGAGCGGTCCCAGTTCGATCCCGGCGCCTGCCCGGAGACGCCCTTCAAAGTGAAGATCGAATAAAAATCTCCGGCACTGGCGGCCTCGCCTGCCATAGTCATCCGCGATGCGGCCGTATCGGACAGTTCTGACGCTCCTGGCGTTCCTCTTTCTGCTGCGGGTCCTCGGCCAGGCGCTGGTGGCCCTCGCCGGTGTCACCTGGCTGCCGGCCATGCCGGAGTGGTACTCGGGCCTGCTGCCGTACCCGCTGCTGCTGCCGACCCAGATCGTGATCCTGGCGATCCAGACGAAGATCTCGCTCGACTTTTTCCGGGGTCGCGGGTTTTTCGTGGTCCCGCGCCCAAGGGTCGGACGGATCCTCCTCGGGGGCAGCCTCCTTTACTTCGGCGCGATGGTTGCCCGCTACGTCCTGACGATGACCTGGTACCCGGAACGGCGGTGGCTGGGAACCGGGACGATCCCCATCGTCTTCCACTGGATACTGGCGGCCTATCTCTTCACCCTCGCCCGCTTCCATCGAGCGCCCGCGCGCGCGGCCCGACCGGAGTGATCACCGAGCCCGACGTCACGCTCACGGATTGGGCGCTGGCCATCGTGGCCGGAGCCTGCGCCTGGCGATTGCATCGGCATGGGCCGCCGAGCGTGCTGGGCCGATGGCTCGCTCTATTCTTCGCCGCGACCGCGGGGGCCGCGCTCCTTGGCGGTTTCGTTCATGGGTTCTTCCTGGACCCGGGGACGTGGGGGGCACGCCTTCTCTGGCCGGCGACGCTGCTGGCCGTGGGCCTCACCGCGCTCGCCGCCTGGGCGGCCGGTGCGCTGCTCCTGCTCCGGCCGCCGTGGACTCGGGCCGTCATCGTGGCGGCGGCGGTAGCGTTCGGCGCGTACGGCGCCCTCGTCGTCTTCGTGGCCCCGGTCTTCACGCTGGCCGTGGCGCAGTATGTGCCCGCGGCGCTCTTCCTCCTCGTGGCGCTCGCTCGGGCCTGGGCGCGGACGCGCAACCGGCGCGTGTTGGAAGCGCTGGCCGGTCTGGCCGCGCTCCTGGCCGGCTCGGTGGTGCAGTGGCGGGGGATCGCCCTCCATCCGGTCTACTTCACCCACAACGCGCTCTATCACGTCATCGCAGGCGTGGGACTGGTGCTCCTCTTCCGCGGCGTCCGACAGCTCGAGGCGGTGGCCTCCAGGAGGTGACGCGATGCTGACCCGACGGGAGATTCTGATCGGCTCGGCGGCGGTGCTCACGCTGCCCGCGGGCTGTGCTCGGCGCGAGCGGGCGACGGCGGACATCGTGAACGACATCCACTCGCAGCTCAACCCCACGCGCGTCGCTCGCATCGCCAGCCCGCGGACGATCGACGACCTGCCGGCGCTCGTCGAGCGCGCCCGGGCCGAGGGGCGCGCGATCAGCATCGCGGGCGGCCGTCACGCCATGGGCGGCCAGCAGTTCGGAGCTGACACCGTGCTGGTGGACACGCGCCGGATGAGCCGGGTCCTCGGCTTCGACCCCGAGCGGGGACTGGTGGAGGTCGAAGCCGGCATCCAATGGCCGGCGTTGATCGACCACCTGCTGCGCGTCCAGGCCGGCCGGCCCCGGCAGTGGGGGATCGTCCAGAAGCAGACGGGCGCCGACCGGCTGAGTCTCGGCGGCGCCCTGGGCGCGAACGTCCACGGCCGAGGCCTCACGCTGAGGCCCTTCGTCGCTGACGTCGAGGCCTTCACGCTGGTGGACGGCACCGGGCGCGTCCTTCGGTGCAGCCGCGCCGAGAACGCGGACCTCTTCCGGCTGGCGATCGGCGGCTACGGGCTGTTCGGAGTGATCGGCACGGTCACGCTGCGCCTGGCCCCGCGCCGGAAGCTTCAGCGAGTGGTCGAGGTCATCGCCATGGACGACCTCGCCGAGCGCTTCGATCGCCGCATCGCCGAAGGATTCCTCTTCGGTGACTGTCAGTACGCCACGGACCCGGGCTCGCCGGACTTCCTCCGGCGGGGCGTGTTTTCCTGTTACCGGCCGGTGGGCGACCGGACACCGACAGTCGAGGGACAGAAGGAACTCTCCGGCGCCGACTGGGATCGCCTGCTCTACCTCTCGCACGCCGACAAGCGCCGGGCGTTCGAGGCGTACGCCGCGTACTATCGTTCCACCGACGGCCAGATCTACTGGTCGGACACCCACCAGCTCAGCGTGTACGTCGATGATTACCACGCCGCGCTGGACCGGCGCCTCGGCTCGCCCGAACGCGCCACCGAGATGATCACCGAGATCTACGTGCCCCGTCCAGCGCTCGGCCGCTTCCTCGACGAGGTCCGCGCTGACTTCCGCCGCCATTCCGTGGATCTCATCTACGGCACCATTCGGCTGATCGAGCGAGACGACGAGAGCGTCCTGGCCTGGGCCCGCGAGCCCTGGGCCTGCGTCATCTTCAATCTCCACACCGTGCACACCGAGGACGGACTCCAACAGTCGGCCGACGCGTTGCGCCGGCTGATCGATCTCGCCGTGGGCCATGGCGGGAGCTATTTCCTGACCTACCATCGCTTCGCCGCCCGCCGGCAGGTCGAGGCCTGCCATCCCCGCTTCGCCGAGTTCCTGCGCCTCAAGCGCCGGCACGACCCCGACGAGCGTTTCCAGAGCGAGTGGTATCGTCACTACCGCGCGATGTTCGCCGACGCGCTCTGATCGTCGGAGGGGACCTCGTTCCGACGCGCTCTAGGAACGAGCGGGCAGAAGCGGCAGCAGCTCCGGCAGCGTGTCGAGGCGTACGGTGGCCTCGCGGAAATCCTCGTCCTGGGTGAGCGCACAGGGAACCGCCACGCAGGGCATCCCGGCGGCCACCGCGGCCAGCACGCCGTTGCGGGAGTCTTCGATCACCACGCACTGCGCGGCCGGCAGGTGCAGCCGGCGTGCCGCCTGCAGGAAGATGTCGGGCGCCGGCTTGCCCTGCGGGACCTCGACGCCCGACACCGTGAGGGCGAAGACTCCGTCGATCCCAAGCGACCGAAGCGTCTCGGCGATGACGCCGGGCGTGGACGAGGAGGCCAGGGCCAGGCGATAGCCCCGGTCGGCGAGCATGTGGAGGACGTCCGGCACGCCAGGTAGCGGCCGGCAGCTCTGACGGATGAGACTGGTCAGGAGGGCGGTGTACTCGCCGTCCAGCTCCGCTTCCCGAGGCAGCGACGGGTGCGCGGCCCGGAGGGTGGCGAAGAGATCGAGGTTTCGCCGGCCGCGGAATCGCCGATCGTCCTCCTCGGTGTACTCCAGGCTATAGCGGGCGAGCAGCCGACGCATCGCCTGAAAGTTCACCGGTTCCGAGTCCACCAGGACGCCGTCCATGTCGAAGATGACGGCGCGGAGATCTGCGAGCAGCCGCGGTGGGGTCCCGGTCACCCGGGGCTCAGGACTGGATGACGGTGACCACCAGGCCGATGGCAGCCAGGACGTTGCCAACGCGCACGCACTCGGCCTCCGCGCCGATCTTGACCACCGCCTTGCCGGTGTTGTGCACCTGCCAGGCGATCTCCCAGCCCTTTGACTCGCTGCAGCCGATCGCCTTCTGGAGCTGCTTCACCACTTCCTCGAAGGTGTGGCACTGGCAGTTGTGCAGGATGGTCATCCACGGCGGGGCCACCGCCCCTTCGACGATGTCCTCGACGTCCCCGAAAGGAACGGTCTGTTCGGCCATGACCGGCTACCCCGAGGGGCGGGCGCCGTCTCCGAGCGCTCCCGACGCGCGCAGGGCGGCGATCTTGGCCGCCGGATACCCCAGCAGATCCTGGAGCACGACCTCGGTGTGCTCGCCGAGGGCGGGGCCCGGCTCCGGACGGGTGATGGCGCCCGCGGTCTTGATGGGCGAAGCCACCTCGTGGATGACGCCGTACGCAGGGTGCTTGACGTCGATGATCATCTCGCGCGCCCGCACCTGCTCGTCGGCCAGAGCCTGGCGCACGCTGTTGACCGGCGCGCAGGGGACACGCCCGCGTAAGCGCGTCAGCCAGTCTGCGGTCGTGAGCTCGCGGAACCGGGGCCCGAGGATCCCGAGCAGCGCCTCCTTGTGCTGCATGCGATCACCGAAGGTGGCGAAGCGGGGGTCGCCTTTGAGATGGGCGAGGTCGAGGGCCTCGGCGAGGTTCTCCCAGAACTTCTCCTTGGCGCAGAAGATCACGATCCAGCCGTCGCGGGTGCGGAAGTTCTGCGAGGGCACCAGGGTCTGGTGACCGGAGTCGGGCACGCGCCGGGGTTCCCACTCGCGGTTGAGGGCCCAGGTGGCGAAGTAGGAGAGCATGCTGACCGCCGTGTCCAGGAGGGAGACGTCGACGTCGCGGCCGCGGCCGGTCCGCTGGGCGTCCCAGAGTCCCACCATCAGCCCCAGCATCGAGGCGTAGCCACCGGCGAAATCGATCACCGACACACCGCATTTGCCCGGCGGACCGTCGGGCTCGCCGGTGATCGACATCCAGCCGGCGTGGCCCTGGATCAAGTAGTCGTAGCCGGGCTCGGGGGCCAGCGGTCCCGTGGTGCCGTATCCGGTGAGCGAGCAGCAGACGACGGCGGGGTTCACGGCACCGAGCACGTCGTAGGTGAGTCCGAGCCTCCGCGGCAGGTCGCCTCGCAGGTTGTTGTAGACGGCGTGGGACACCCGCACGAGGTCGAGGAAGACGGCGCGTCCCTCCGGGTGCTGGAGGTCCAGCGTCATGGACTTCTTGCCCCGGTTGAACGATTGGAAAAAGAGGCTGTCGCCGTCGATCGTCCAGGGAGGCACGGAACGGGCGCTGTCGCCGCCGACGGCAGGATCCTCGATCTTGATCACTTCCGCGCCGAGGTCGGCCAGCACCTGGGTGCCGAAGGGCCCGGCCCCGAACTGGGACACGGCCAGCACGCGCAGGCCGGCGAGGGGAGGACGGCTCATATATCGGAGGGGGCCTCGACGGCCCCCTCCGAGGCCTCCCCCAGGACCGATTGCGCCGGCAAAGCCGGCGTTCGAACAGCGACGCGTCGATTGACTCGGGTTGACACCGGACGGCTCATGCCGGCAGTTTCCCCCGGCCCAGTGTGGCGTGGCTCCCCTTGGGCACCAGCGCCGTCCGGCGGAAGGTCATCACCCGCTCGCCCCGCTGATTCAGCACCCGCGTCTGCACCATGACCGTGCCGCGATCGCCCTGGCGCGACTCGCGCGTGTCCAGCACGGTGGACTCCGCGTACAGCGTGTCGCCGATGAATGTGGGCTGCTCGTGGGTGATGCTCTGGATCTCGAGATTGGCGATGGCCTTGCCGGAGACGTCGGCGACGGTCAGGCCGATGCCGATGGAAAAGACCAGCGGTCCCAGCACCACGCGCTGGCCGTGCTGGGTGTGCTGCTCGGCGTAGTGGGCGTCCGAGTGCAGGGGATGCTGGTTCATGGTGAGCAGCGCGAGCCAGGTGCAGTCGGCCTCGTTGATGGTCCGTCCCGGCCAGTGCTTGATGACCTCGCCGACCGTGAACTCCTCGAGGTAGCGCCCGTAGGGCATGCGGCGGTCAGCGGGTGAAGGCGGCCGCCAGGTAGGCCGCGAGTCCGCCGAGGCCGAGCACGCTGCGGACCCAGTGAAGCCGACCCCAGCGGTCGAGCAGCCGTGCCGCCTCCGGCTGCCCGAGGGGTTCCGGCGCGAGGAGCTGTCGGTTGGTCGGCATGATCACCAACACGGTGTAGGGCACCGCGATCCCGACGGCCACCGCGCCGACGGCCCATGGCCAGCGGGCGGTCGTCACGGCCGCCGTCAGCCCGGCCGCCAGGCTGATGATCGCGAGCCCGCCCATGAGCGGCGCCGCCCGCCGGTAGCTCGGTCTGAACTCGGCGATCGCCGTCGAGATCCCGGCACGGATCCGGGCGGGGTGCTCGACCAGCGAGACATAGAGCGCGGCGCCGGCGAAGAGGGCCGCGCTGGCCAGGGCGAGCGCGCCCGCGACGGGTTCCATCACACGTGCACGAGCCGGGCGGCCAGCGTGGCGCGCTCGGCGTCGGGGTCGCCCAGGGCCAGCGCCAGCCGGGGCCCGTCGCGGTAGAAACGCTCCACGGGGAACTCCGCGGTGTAGCCGTAGCCGCCGTGAATGCGCATCGCCTCCAGCGAGACGTCGCCCGCCATCCGGCTGGCCAGCAGGCGCGCCAGACCGGCCGGCACGTCGTCGCCGTCGCTCAGCCGCTCGGCGGCGTGATAGGTCAGCAGCCGCGCCGCGGTCAGCGATGCTGCCATGTCGGCCAGCTTGAGCTGGATCGCCTGGTGCTGGCAGATGGCTACGCCGAAGGCGGTGCGCTGTAGCGAGTAGCGCAGCGCCGCCTCGAACGCGGCCTGGGCCAGCCCCACCGCCGTGGCGGCCAGACCCAGACGGGCGAGGCCGGCGGCGGCAGCGACGGCGCCTTCAGCGTCCAGTACCGAGGCGGCGGGCACCCGCGCGCCCGCCAGCGTCAGCCGCGCCGGGTCCAGGCCGCGCCCGCCGAGCGTCGATTCTGGCCTCCCAACCTCGAGCCCCGGCGTGCCGTGCTCCACCAGCGCCACGATCTCGCGCGCGTCGGACCGCGCGCGGACCGCAAAGAGGCCGGCGCGTGGCGCGTTGTCGACGAGCGCGCTCGTGCCGCTCAGGCTGAAGCCCCCCGCTTCCGGCGTCGCCGCCACTGCGACGGCCAGGGCGCCGGCGCCCATGACATCTCCCCGCGTCATCGCCGGGAGCAGCCGCTCGCGCGTCGCGGCGCCGGCGAAGCGCCCGGTGATCCAGGCGACGGTGGCGTGGTCGGCGATGACGCCGGCGACGGTGGTCCAGCCCCGCGCCACCTCCTCGACGATCATCGCCCAGGTCGTGAGGTCCAGGCCGAGTCCGCCCAGGGCCGGCGGCACCAGCGCGCCGAGGAGGCCGAGATCGCCGAGCGCGCGCACGAGGTCGTCCGGGTAGCGGCCGGCGCGCTCGAGGTCGGCGGCCACCGGCACGATCTCCTTTTCCACGAACTGGCGGATGACCAGGACCAGCTGCCGGCGCTCATCGGGCTCGCCCTCGCGCGAGGGCAGGGCGCCGAACCGCTCGCCGTAGCGCTCGACGAGCTGGCGCGCGATCAGCGTCCGCTGGATCTCGTTGGTGCCCTCGCCGATGATCATGAGCGGCGTGTCGCGGTAGAGACGCTCCACGGCGGAGGTCGAGAGCGCCCCCGCTTCGCCGTGGATCCGCAAGGCTGCCTCGGCCAGCGCCTGAGCCGTCTCCGAGGCCCATAGCTTGGCCATGCCCGCCTCCAGGTCGCAGCGCTCGCGGCGGTCCTTCATGCCGGCCGCCCAGTAGGTGAGCAGGCGCGCGGCTTGCAGCTCCGCGGCCATGTCGGCCAGCGCCGCGGGCGGCGCGCCGCCCGCCGACCGCACGTGACCGAGCGCGGCGTCCACCGCGGCTTGGCCGACGCCGACGGCCCGGGCGGCGATGTTGATGCGGCCCGTCTCGAGGCCGCTCATCACCTGCCGGAAGCCGCGGCCCTCCACGTCGCCCACCAGGTTGGCGGCGGGGACCGGGAAGTCCTCGAACACCAGCTCGGTGGTGTCCACACCCTTGTAGCCGAGCTTGGCGATGGACTTGGCGACGCGCAGACCGGGATGGCCCTTCTCCACGATGAAGCAGGACATCCCGCGGTGGCGGGGCGCCGCGGCGGGGTCGGTGACGGCCAACAGCGCGAAGGTGTTCCCCTCGCGGCCGTTGGTGACGAACATCTTGCTGCCGTTGAGGACGTAGGTGTCGCCGCGTCGTATGGCCCGCGTGCGGATGGCCTGGACGTCGGAGCCCGCGTGGGGCTCGGTGAGGCAGAGGCCGGCGCGGGCGTCGCCGCGGGCCAGGCGGGGCAGGAAGCGCCTCCGCTGCGCCTCGGTCCCGTGGTGCAGCACGATGAGGGCGGCCATGGTGTGGCTGTTGAGGACGCCGGCCAGTGACATCCAGCCTCGGCAGAGCTCCTCGATGATGCGCGCGTAGGTGGTGACGTCGAGGCCCAGGCCCCCGTGCTCGGCCGGCACCAGGGCGCCGAACAGGCCGAGCGCCTGCATGCGGGCCGCGAGCTCGTGCGGGTAACGGTCGGCGGGCTCGAGCTCGGCGGCCCGCGGGCGGACCTCCCGCTCGACGAACTCGCGGACGGCGGTAATCATCGGATGGCTCATTGCGTTCCCCGGGATATTACAATGGATGCCAATGTCGCTGGACGAGCCCATCCTGTCGTTACAGCGGCGGGTCGATTCCATCATTCGGCGCCTGAGACTGGGCCGCGCGCCGGAGCGTGGTCGCCGGCGCCGCCTCCTCATCGTTCAGATCGACGGGCTCTCCCGGGGCGTGCTCGAGCAGGCGCTGGCCGAGCGGCGGATGCCGTTCCTGGCGCGCCTGCTGGAGCGCCAGGGATTTCGGCTCGCGCCCATGAGCGTCGGGCTGCCCACCTCCACGCCGTCCTTCCAGATGGGCGCGATGTACGGGGTGCAGCCTGACATCCCCGGCTTCCACTATCACGATCGCCGGCGGCGCGCCGATGTCTACTTCCCGCGGGGCGGGGACGCCGCGCTCGTGGAGGAAACCCAGGCCCGGGGCCACCGGGGCATCCTCGCCGGCGGCAGCGCCTACGGCTGCGTCTTCACGGGCGGCGCCGTGAACAACCTCTTCAACTTTGCCACCCTCAAACGTCCCACCGGCTCGGGGCTGCTCGGCGCGCTGTCGGCGTTCGTGGTGCTGGCCTGGGTACTGGTGAAGTGCGTGACCGTGACCGCGGTGGAGCTGGGCCGGGCCGTGCTCCGGTTCGTGGCCGACCCGGTCAGGGAGAGCGCACGAGGGTGGAAGTGGCTGGCCATCAAGGTCGGCGTCTCGGTGTGGGTGCGCGAACTGTTCACGCTGGCCACCGCCCGCGACCTCTACGCGGGAGCCCCGGCCGTCTACGTCAACTATCTGGACTACGACGTCTTCGCCCATGCCTACGGACCCCGTCATCGTCGCGCCTTGCAAGCATTGCGGCGGGTGGACCGCGCCATCCAGGACCTGTGGCGGGTGGTCCGCCGCGTACCCGGCCACCGCTACGACCTCTATGTGCTGTCCGACCACGGCCAGGTGGCGTCGGTCCCCTACGAGCAGCTCTCCGGCGGGCGCCCCTTCGAGCGCGTCTTCTTCGAGGACCTGCTCAAGCCGCCCGGTGCCGTGGAGGTGAGTCCGGCCCATCCGCACGGCCGCCATCTGGCCAGCGGCATCAAGGCGTTCCGCCGCGGGCGCGCTCCCGGGATGTTCCAGCGCTTCCTGAACTATCTGGAGCGCGACTTCCCGTGGATGCTGGGCGAGCTGCCGGAGGCGCGCCAGGAAGATGGCGTCCGGGTGGTGGCGGCCGGTCCCAACGCGTTCGTTTACTTCCTCGGCAGCGAGCAACCGCTCACGCTCGAGCAGATCGACCAACGCTACCCCGCGCTCGCCGACGATCTCTCCCGCAGCCGCGGCGTGGGATTCGCGCTGGCCCGGTCGGCCGACGGGCCGGTGTACCTCTGGCGCGGCAAGCGCTATGCCCTCGGCCCCGACCTTCCCGGTCCGCTGGGCGGGCGGGAGGACCGGGCCGTGGTCATCCAGGGCGTGCGGGATCTGATGGCGATGCCGTGCGCGGGCGATTTCGTCGTCTACGGCAACGACTCGCCGGACGGCAGCATCACGTACATTCCCGAGGCGGGAGCGCACGCCGGGCCGTCTGCCGACGAGATGCAAACGTTCATCGTGAGCCCACCCGGCGTCCGGCTGCCCTCGCCGATCACACAGCCCGTCCAGCTCTACGCCCACTTCGTCGCATACCAGGAGGAGTAGGCCACGTGCACTTGATCGTCGCCAGCTACAACATCCATCGTGGCGTGGGGCTCGACCGGCGGCGCGACGTGGATCGCATCGCCGACGTCATCGCTGAAATCGGCCCCGACGTGGTCGGGCTCCAGGAGGTGGTCTGCGCCCGGGGCACGCTGCTGGGCGATCAGGCCGCTCACCTCGCCGCCCGCCTGGGCATGGAGCTGGTGATGGGCGTCACTCGCCTCCACGGCGAGGGCACCTTCGGCAACGCCGTGCTCAGCCGGCTGCCGGTGCTCGGCTCCGAGGCCTGCGACCTCTCGTGTGGCGACCGCGAGCCGCGCGGCTGCCTGCGCGTGGACCTGGGCGCCGACGGGCGCGCCGTGCACATGTTCAACTGCCACTTCGGGCTGAGCCTGCGCGAGCGCCGCCGGCAGGTCAGCCTGCTCGCCGAGTTCATCCGCGGCTCGGCCCGGATGGAAGGCCCCCGAGTGCTCATGGGGGACTTCAACGAATGGCATCGGGGGCCGGTGACGCGCGAGCTGCGCCGAGAGTTCTCTTCGCCCATGCGGCGGATGCGTCGCACCCATCCCGCCGTCTTTCCTCTGTTCCGTCTGGACCGGATCTACTGGGACGTCGAGCTGGAGGGTGAGACGTTCCACGCGCACCGCAGCCGCCGGGCCCGCGTGGCTTCTGACCACTTGCCGGTGGTGGCGCGCCTTCGCGTCCGCCCCAAGCCCGGCGGCGAGCATCCCTACGTCGTGGGCGACGCGCTGCCGCCGGCGGAGTGAGAGGCCGGCTCAGTCTTTTCTGGACGTCAGCCGAGTCTCAGGCGCGCTCGGCCAGTTCCAGCGCGGCGCCCAGGAGGGTGTTGGCGCCGTACTCGATGTCGTCCAGCGGGGTCAACTCCTCCTCGCAGTGGCTTCGGCCGTCGCGCGAGGGCACAAAAATCATCCCGGTGGGGCCGATAGCGGCCATGTACTGAGCGTCGTGGCCCGCTCCCGAGAGGATCCGCCGGGAGCGGGCGCTGGCGGCCTTGGCCGCTCGCTCGATCGTGGCCACGACGTCCGGGGTGAACGGCGTGCGAGGCACTCTCCAGTAGTGCTCCAGCTCATAGCGCACGCCCTCGCGCTGGCAGGCCTCGGCAACGACGCCGTCGAGCATCGGCATTGCGCGGTCCAGTTTCTCGCTCCAGGGGTCGCGCATGTCGATGGATAGCGCGACCCGGCCGGGGATGGCGTTGACGATGTTGGGGCTGACGGTGAGGCTGCCCACCGTGGTCACGGTATCGCCGCCCAGCTCCTTGGCGATCCGCCGCACGCCGCTGACGACGTCGGCGGCGGCCACCAGGGCGTCGTGGCGGATCCGCATGGGCGTCGGCCCCGCGTGGTCCTGCACCCCGTAGATGGTGAGACGCGACCACGAGATGGCCACGATGCCCTCCACCACGCCGACGGACAGACCCTCTTCCTCCAGGTAGGGACCCTGCTCGATGTGGAGCTCGAGGTAAGCGCGGAACGGGCGGGGCACGCAGGGCTCGGCTCCCAGGTAGCCGATCCGCTCCAGCTCGTCCACCAGGCGGATGCCGTCCTTGTCCCGCGCGTTGTAGGCGTCCTCCAGGGCGATCTTGCCGGCCATCACCCCGCTGGCGATCATCGCCGGCTGGAAACGGGCACCCTCTTCGTTGGTGAAGATGACCAGCGTCACCGGGTGCCGGGTACGGACCGTCCCGTCGTTGAGGGCCCGGATCACCTCGAGCCCGCAGAGCACGCCGAGCTGGCCGTCGTACTTGCCGCCGGTGGGCACCGAATCCACGTGCGAGCCCATCATCACCGGCGGCAGCGCGGCAGCGCCGGGTCGCTCGCCGAAGATGTTGCCCATCCGGTCCACGGTCACCCGCAGCCCGGCCTCGCGCATCCAGGCCACCATCTGATCCCGGGCGCGCCGGTCGTCGTCGGTGAGGGCCAGGCGCGTGAGCCCGCCACGCGGCGTCTCGCCGATTCGGCCCAGCTCGTTCATCGTTCGCTCGAGGCGCTGACGGTTGATCTTCATGGCCAGTCGTATAGCCCAAGCGGGGCGCCCGGTCCAGGGCGGGCCGCGATGCTCACATCCCCAGATACGCCCGTTTCAGGCGCTCGTCACCCAGGAGGTCGCGGGCCGCGCCGTCGAGCACGAGCCGCCCGCTTTCCAGCACGCAGCCCCGGTGGGCGAGCGTGAGGGCCTGGCGGACGTTCTGCTCGACCAGCAGCACGGTCACGCCGTCGGCGTTGATGGTCCGCACCGTCTCGAAGATGCGCCCCACCAGGACCGGCGCCAGACCGAGGGTGGGCTCGTCCAGCATCAGCATGCGGGGCCGGGCCATGAGCGCGCGTCCGATGGCGCACATCTGCTGCTCGCCTCCCGAGAGCGAGCCGGCGAGCTGCGCCCGTCGCTCGGCCAGCACGGGAAAGAGGGAGAACACGTAGTCCAGGGTCGTGCCGCGCTCGGCCCGCGCCGGCGCCGTGTGGGCGCCCAGCAGCAGGTTCTCCATGACGGTCATGAAAGGAAAGAGCCGCCGGCCTTCCGGCACCTGCACGATGCCGAGATCGACCCGCCGGTAGGCGGCCACCGTCCCCAGGTCGTCGCCGTTGAGCAGGACCCGTCCCCGGCGCGGGGCCACCAGTCCCGAGATCACCCGGAGCGTGGTGGTCTTGCCGGCGGCGTTGGCGCCCACCAGGGCCACGATCTCTTTGTCCCGCACCTCGAGGGACACGCCGAAGAGCGCCTGCAGGTCGCCGTAGAACGCGTCGATGGCCTCAAGCCGGAGCAAGGACGAACTCCTCGCCGAGGTAGGCGTCGATGACCCGGCGGTCGCTGGCGATCCGGGCCGGCGGGCCCTCGGCGATCAGCTCGCCGTGATGGAGAACCACGATGCGGTGGGCCAGTCGCATCATGGCTGCCATGATGTGCTCGATGACAACGAGCGTGAGCCCGTCGGCGTGCAGGCGGCGGATGAGCTCCACCATGCCGGCCAGCTCGGAGGGGTTGAGACCGGCCATGACCTCGTCGAGGAGCAGCAAGCGGGGTCGGGTGGCCAGCGCCCGCGCCACCTCCAGACGCTTGCGCAAGCCGATGGGCAGGGCCTTGGCCGGCATCCGGGCGTAGGCGCCCAGCCCGCACGTTTCGATCACCCGCTCGGCGTCGACGCGGGCGGCCCGCATGTTGGTCACCCGGGTCAGCGAGCCGATCATGACGTTGTCGACGACCGAGAGATTGCCGAAGGGCTTGACGATCTGGAACGTTCGCGTCAGCCCGAGCCGGCAGATCACGTACGGCGGCTGGCCGGTGACGTCGCGGCCCTCGAGAAGCACGCGCCCCTCTTCGGGCCGGTAGTAGCCGGCGATGACGTTGAAGAGCGTGGTCTTGCCGGCGCCGTTGGGGCCGATGATTCCTAGCAGCTCGGCCGGGGCCACCTCCAGGGTGACGTCGCGGACCGCGGTGAGCCCCCCAAAGCGCTTGGTCACGCCTTCTAGGAGGAGCACGTCGAGGCCCCCCCCTTCGACGAGCTCATGCGTGGGCGCGGGCGGCGCGCGCGCGCAGCCGGGCGGCCACGCCGGCCAACCCCTCGGGGACGAAGCGGACGACAAGGATGAGGATGCAACCGTAGAGGATGAGGTAGATCCCGGCGAAGCCGGTCTTGACCCCGGAAAAGGTGGCTCGCAGGTACGTCTCGACCGTGGTGATGAGGATCGAGCCGAGGAAGGGGCCCAGGGCCGTGCCCATGCCGCCGATGATCGTGTTCAGCGCGAAGCGGATGGAGAGGTCCACCGAGAACACGTAGACGGGATCGACGAAGCCCACGTACTGCGCCCACAGCGTCCCGACCACGGACGTCATGGCCGCGCTCAGCGTGATGGCGAAGACCTTGAGCCGGCGGCTCGGGATGCCGAGGGCCTGAGCGGCGTCCTCGTCCTCGCGGACGCCGGCCAGGCGGTAGCCGATCCGCGACCGCTCGAGGTACACCTGGGCCAGATAATAAAGGACGGCCAGGCCGAGGGCCACATATACCCAGGCGACGTGCCCGAGCCCGAGAGTCCAGAAGCCTGGCCGGAACGGCACCGGGATGCCTTCCGAGCCGGCCGTAAAGCCGCGCCACCGGCTGGCCAAGATCAACAGCACTTGCGAAAACGCGATCGTCGACAAGGCGAAGTACGGGCCGCGCAGCCGGTTCGAAAGATAGCCGATCAAGGCGCCGGCGGCCAACGAGACGGCCACGCCGACCAGCATGCCCAGCCACGGGCTCTGCTGCCATCGCGTGGCGAGCAGTGCCGCCGCGTAGGCGCCGATCCCGAAGAACGCCGAATGACCGAGCGAGACCTGGCCGGCGTAGCCGCTGGCCACGTTCCAGGCGGCCGAGAGGGCCCCCCACAGGAGGATGAGGACCAGGCTGTCCAGGAAGAACGCGTCCCGGACGAACAGCGGCGTGAGCACGGCCAGCCCGAAGATGACGAGCGCTGCCCAGTGCCGCGCCAGCAGGCTCTCCATCAGGCGCCCAGCGTCTCAGCGCCGCGCTGGCCGAAGAGCCCGGCCGGACGGAACATGAGGACGGCGATGAACAGGACGAAGTAGAAGACCTCTTTCCAGGCGGCGCCGAAGAAGTACGAGCCCACCACCTCCACGCCGGCCACGATGAGGCTGCCCAGCAGCGCGCCCACCATGTCGCCCAGTCCCCCCAGCACGACCACCACGTAGGCCAGGAGGACGAACTGCAGACCGGCGGTCGGATAAGCGGCGTAGAGCGGGGCGACCAGGACGCCGGCCGCGCCCACGCAGGCGATGCCGATGGCGAAGGTGAAGCGGTAGACGCGATCGGTGTCGATGCCCATGAGCGTGGCCGCTTCGCCGTCCTGCGCCGTGGCCCGCATGACGCGGCCGACGTGCGTCCATTTCATGAAGGCGAACAGGGCGAGGGTGAGGGCCACCGATACCGTGAAGGCGACTACCTGGGAGAGGTTGAACGCGGTGCCGCCGATGCGGACCACGGCCGAGGCATGCCAGGGGCGGAGCATGTGGTAGTCGCCCGTCCACAGCACCAGGGCCAGGTTCTGGAGCGCGATGGAGAGCCCCACCGTCGTGAAGATCTGGACGTTGTGCGAGGCGTGGACGACGCCCCGCATGACGAGGGCGTAGGTCACCAGGCCGACCAGGAAGAAGAGCGGGATGGCGACCACGAGCATGAACCAGGGATCGATGGACCACAGGGTGAACGACCAGAAGGCCAGGTACATGCCGAGCATCAGGAACTCGCCGTGCGCGAAGTTCACGACGCGCATGATCCCGAAGATCAGGGTCAGGCCCACGGCGATCAAGGCATAGATGCTGCCCAGCAGGACAGTGGCGACGCCGAGCTGAGCGAGGACGTCTATTTCCGCTGGCCCCAGGCGGGCAGCGGAATCCACTTGGCCCGCATGGTCGTGAACTCCTCCGGCCACACGGTGACCAGCTGGCCGTTCTGCCACTGCAGCATGTAGTGCTGCACGCGCTCGTTGGCGTTCTGCCCGATCTCGCTGAACTTGACACCCCAGCCGTTGATGCTGGAGCCGACGGGAAGGTCGAGCGACATCACCGCGGAGCGGAACTTGTCGAGGTCGTCGGACCCGGCCTGGTCGAGCACGAGCTTGAGGATCCAGAGGCCACCGCCGGCGAGTTGATGACCGCCAAAGGGATAGGAGCCTGTCCGCTTCTGTACGGCGTCCCGGAACTCGCGCTCGATCTTCTGCCCGTCCGGGCGGAGCGACTCGATGCGGAACCCGGGGCCGGGCTCCAGGAGCGCGAAGGGGCCGTTGGCGTCGTCGCCGTGCGCCTTGCCGAAGTCGGGCGACCCATAGCCGGTGGCGCCGGCGTGGACCAGCGCCTTGAAGAGGAAACTCTGTTCGCGGGCCTGCCGCCAGAACAGGATCGAGTCGTTGGTGTGGGCGATGTGATGCACGATGTCGGGATTGAGCTGCTTGAACTTCACGATGACGGGCGTGAAGTCGTTGATGGTCGTGAAGGTGTAGTACTCCAGCCCCAGCTCCTGCATCCCGAACTCCTGCTTGGCCCGCTGGCGGGCCGACTCCGTCACGCCCTGGCCGTACGAGGAGTCTTCGGAGAGGTAGGCGATCTTGAGCTGGTTGGGGCGGAGGTTGAAGCGTGGCGCCAGGTGCTTGGCGATGAACTCCACATTGTACCAGCCGAACCCGGTGGCGTCGATCTCGGTGCGAAAGGCGGTCTTGAGGCCGCGCTTGTTGAAGCGCGGGTCCACGCAGGAGGTCTCCCAGTAGATGACGTTTTGCCGAGCGGCCGCCTCGCTGGCCGCGCCGCACAGTCGGGAGGAGAAGGTGCCGGTGATGATCTTGACGCCCTCGCGGGTGATCAGGCGGTTGGCCTCGCTGGCCGCTGCGGTGGGATCGGGGGCGTCGGCCACGGCGAAGACGAGCTTCTTGCCCATCACGCCGCCGCGCTCGTTGATCATGTCACGCACGATCTCGTAGCCCTCCAGGTGGCGCTTGCCTTCGCCGGCCAGCGGTCCGGTGAGCGGCTCCAGGACGCCGATCTTGTACTCGCCGGAGAGCGACTGGGCCCCGGTGCCGCTGGACAGCGCGGCTACGGCGAGAATGAGTACGCTAGTGAGGGCGAGGGCGCGACGACGCATGAGTGGCCTCCTCGGTGGCGAGAGACGGTGCCGATGCCGCCTGGGTTCTAGCACCGCCTCACGGAAAGTGTCAAGGGAGGGCGTGTTAGACTCGCTCCGTGAGCGACGATCACGACCATCGTTTCCTCACCCCGCACAGCGCCCGCTTCTGCCCGCTTTGCGCGACGTCACTGGTGCGGGAGGCGGTGCCGCCCGACCAGCGTGAACAGGCCGTCTGCCCGCACTGCCGTTTCGTCTTCTACCTGAACCCCAAGGTCGTGGCCGGCACCATTCCCGAGCAGGACGGCCGCATCTTACTGACGCGGCGGGCGATCAACCCCGGCCGGGGCCTCTGGACCTTCCCCGGCGGGTTCGTGGACTTCGGCGAGACGGTGACCGACGCCGCGTTGCGCGAGACCTACGAGGAGACCGGGCTCACGGTGGCGCTGACCGGGCTGCTGAACGTCTACTCCTACTCCGGCGCCCCGGTGATCGTGGTCTACCGGGCCCGCGTCACCGGCGGCACGATCACGGCCTGCTCGGAGAACGACGCGCTGGAGTGGATGAAGCCGGCGGAGATTCCCTGGGAGCGTCTGGCCTTTCCCTCTACGCGGGAGGCGCTCCGCGACTGGGTCGCGCTGCGCGGCGAAGTCCCCGCCGGCTGATCCGCGGCTAAGTCGGGAGCCGCGACGGCAGAGCCAGCGTCGCCTTGCCGGTGACGACCTTCTCCCCGCGCTGATTCTCCGCCCACACCTCGAGCTCCACCAGGTGGACGTCGTCCTTCGACGACTTGACCAGGACGCGTCCGCGACAGGTGACGGTGTCCTTGAGGCGCACCAGCCCGGCGAAGCGCACGCCGAGCTTGCGCACGGTGCCGGCGCCGGCCCAGTCGGTGAGCGCCTGGGCCACGAACCCCATGGAAAGCATGCCGTGAGCGAAGACGCCGCCCATGCCGGCGGCCCGGGCGAATTCGTCGTCCTGGTGAATGGGGTTGAAGTCGCCGGAGGCGCCGGCGTACCGGGTGAGCTGGATCTGCTGGATGGGGCCTTTGCCCAGCGGCGGGATCTCGTCGCCCACCGACACATCCTCGAAGGAGACCTTGCCGTACTTCATCAGAGGCGGACCACGGTGATGTGGCGCAGGGTGACCACGATCTCGTTGGTGCTGTCGGTGATCGCCGTCTCGCGGACGACGAAGGCCATGGGGCCGCTGCGGCCGGCCTTCTCGTAGAGGTCCACGACCCGGGTACGGCAGAGATAGGTCTGCCCGGGCACGAGCGGGCGGTGGATCTCGAACTCCTGCTCGCCGTGCAGCACGCGCGAGATGTCCACGCCGAGGTCCCGCAGCATCGCGCCGGAGTCGGTGGCCTCGCTGCGGAAGGTGATGGCGAACGTCGGTGGCGCGATGATGTCGGTCCACGGCGAGGCCCGTCCCACGGAATCGTCGAGGTAGAAGGGATTGAGGTCGCCGATGGCCCGGGCGAACTCCTTGATCTTCCCGCGCTCGATGGTCACGGCGAACGGCGGGTACACCTTGCCGACGACGTCCCGGTTGACCTGGATCGGCATCAGCGCTCGGCCTTCTTCATCGCGCGGGCCAGGAACTTCTGGAGGTCGGGCACCACCAAACGCTCGTGGCGGCCCTCGGCGATCTTCTCCTGCTCGTCCCACGCCTCGACGGCGAAGAGGTAGCGCCGGCCGTCGGTCTCCAGCAGCGTGGCCCTGGCGCGCACCTTCATCCCCACCGGGGTGGCGGCCAGGTGGCGCATCTCCACCATGGTGCCCACGGTACCGGCGCCGGCCGGAAGCGCGGGCGCCAGCACGGCGGCAGCGGCGTTCTCCAGGAGGCCGACGACGAAGGGCGTGGCCAGCACCCGGACGCCCCGGTTGCCCATCGCCTCGGCCGTGCGATCGGGGGTGACGGTGCTGGTGACCTCCGCGGTGGCCCCGGGCGCCAGGCTCATGGCTCGCCCGTTTTACCGCGAGATCAGCAGGAACTGCAAGCCCATCAGCACCAGCAACGCCTCCATGACGAGCAGGGACACGCGGTCGCTGATCCGCTCGAGCAGGCGGCGAGCGATCCAGGAGCCGGCGAACATGGCCGCGCCGAGGACGGCGTCCACGGCGACGGTCTCCCACGTGAGCAAGGCGTACCGGGCGAAGGCCACGCTGCGCGTCACGTGCATGCCGAAGGCGCACACCGCCTCGGTGGCGATGTAGGCCCCGCGCCGGAGCCCGTAGGCCAGGAAGAAGGGCGTGGCCACCGCCCCGGTGGTGACGACGATGGCCGACAGCGCGCCGATGACGGCGCCGACGACGGGGAAGTGGCGAAGCCGCATGCCCACGCGGCCGCTGAGGAGCACGCGCCGGAGCGGCACGGCGGCGATGAGGAAGCCGCCCATGATCCAGCGCAAGGACTCGCTGCTGGCGCCGGCGTAGAAGACGGCGCCGGCGGCGGTGGCCGGCACGGCGCCGGCCAGGAAGCGGAGGGCGACGCGAGGATCCATCTCGCCGCGGCTCCAGATCCGGGAGAGATTGCGGAACCCGAGACGCTGACGAGTTCGACTCAGGGCCTCGGAACACCGGGAATGTGACGCCTGGCCTTCCCCCCATGGCTGTCAGGCCCGTCAGCGGTTAGCGGCCTTGTGAATCAGGAAGTTAAGCTCCGGCGCTGTTTTGGCCGGTCGGCCCTGCCCTCTAGCCAAGGCGTCCTCTGTCGGGCCGGCCGGCATCGTCCGTCCCCGATGGGGCTTTGAGCTTGACACCCCGGGGATGATACCAATAATATTCACCCTAGGGGTGATCGCCATGCGGCGGACGGCGGCGCATCGTGGACGTCCAGTTTAGAACCAAGCGGCTCTTGAATCGCTATGAGAAATCGAAAGAGGGGCAGCGTCAATGGGACGAGAAGGTCGCACGCCGATACATCGAACGGGTGAACATCCTGAAGCGAGCAAAATCGGCGGGGGACCTGTATAAGGTCCGAGCGCTGAACTTTCATCCACTAAGTGGAAATAAAAAGGGGTTATACGCCCTGACGCTGATTGACCGTTGGCGCATGGAGGTGTCGTTTCAAGATCAGAAACTTACCGTTGTTCGCGTCGAGGAGGTGAGTCAACACTATGGCGACTAAACGAAGTCCGGTATCCGACCTTCCGATCCCCCCGGGGGAGCTACTGGCGGAGACCCTAGAAGGAATGAGTCTTACTCAAGTGGATCTTGCGCGACGCATGGGCCGCCCTGTGCAGGCCATCAATGAGATCGTTCGCGGAGCAAAGGAGATCACCCCAGAGACCGCGATTCAGCTTGAGCGTGTTCTCGCGGTGCCTGCGCACATCTGGCTTGGCCTTGAGACCGAGTACCAGCACACTAAAGCACGTCTTGAGGATCGAAAGCGGTTGGAGGGAGAGTCGCGCATTGCTGCGACGTTCCCATACCGCGCTCTTGCATCGTTGGGCTGGTTGCCTAAGGTGCGAGACCCACTCATGAAAACTGAGCAATTGCTCAGTTTTTTCGGCGTTGGCTCGCTTCAGGTCGTCCATGAGGCCGAGGCCGCAGCCTATCGTATCTCTCGAACCAAAAAGGCCGCCCCGGAGGCACTAGCAGCGTGGCTTCGTAAAGGGGTACTAGAAGCGCAGAAGATCGAAACCAAAACCTTCAATGAGTCCCGCCTGAGAGAATTCGCGCCGACGATCAGGCCGCTAACGAATGAACCCCCGGAGACGTTTGAGGCCCAACTCAAGGAGGGACTCGCGGCTTGTGGCGTTGCCTTGGTTTTTTTGCCTCATCTGCCAAAGACTCATGCCCACGGGGCTACCCGCTGGTTGTCGCCGGAGAAGGCGCTCATACAGCTAAGCCTCAGGGGGAGATGGGCCGACATCTTTTGGTTCACCTTACTCCATGAGATCGGTCACCTTCTGCTACACGGGCGCCGCGACGTCTTTATTGAATGGGGGCGACGTGAGGACGACGGGCCCGAGTCTGAGGCCGACGACTTTGCGAGCGACCTCTTGATTCCTCGTGCAGACTTTCGCGACTTTCTACGCGCCTGTCCTCGGCCGTCACGAAGTGATGTAGTTGCCTTTGCTAGGCAACTCACCATTTCCCCAGGAATTGTCGTTGGACGACTACAGCACGAGGGTCGCATTCCACATTCCCACTTAAATGGTTTGCGCGAACGCCTTACTTGGGCAGCGTAGCCAGCGCAACTTGATGGGTGAATCTCCATGTCATCTCGATCTGAGCACTACCTTCCTCAATTTCTACTTCGTGGATTTGCCACCTCACGAAGGGGCCGTTACTACGTCCATTACTTCAGGAATGGCCGGGGCGCGGTTCTAGTCAACGCTCGGAATCTCGCGGCCGAAGAAGATTTCTACGGTACGTTAGGAGCCACGGACATAGAGCAAGTTGTATCTGCCAGGGAGGACGAATACGCGTCCCTAGTTAAGAAGCTTCGAGTCTCCGGACCGGAGAGCTCCGACAAGGCTCGAATCGATGCATGCGTGAGCTGACGCTGTCCGTTGTGGAAGGAGCGAGGCGGATGTTCACGTTACCTCGCCATCGCCCGCGCGTTAACCAGATGATGGTCAAGCGGGTTATGGAGAGTGCTGAGCTCGAGAAAGCGCTTCGTGCTCTTCCGCCCGTGGCACGGCGTCTCGCTGAAGAGGCGCTTCCAGTTCTCGTCCAACGTTCAGATCTAGAGGGCTTGGCGAGTGCGTTTATGCCACGGCTCGTAGAGCGGCTCGGCGATTTGGGTGAGATGCTTCGGAAGGCGCAGGGCGAAGCGTTGATTGGTGAGCCACCACCAGAAACACCGCGGGTGTCATTGGAATCATTAGTATGGTCAACGCGACGAAAGTATAATCCGACCTACATCCTAGGCGATGTCGCAGCAGTGGCTTCCTTCGATGACGCGCTGGAGTTGAGGCACCCGTTTGATGGCGCTGGGACACTACGAGGGATCTTCTTGCCAATCTCAAGCCGAGTGCTGCTCATCGGGGCTTCCCCGACCGCCGCAATCCCGGATGACGAAACCATCAACCTTGCCTCCGCGGAGCTGAGTCGCCATTTCTTCGTTTCCGAAGAGACGTCGGAACGAGAGATGAAGTACTTCCGGCGGCTGGCGGCACGGAGTGCCATAAGCGATCAGGCAAGGATTGAGAGGTGGATCGAGGAATTTCTCCAAGCGGAAACTGATGGTGGACACGAAACAGCCTAAACGCATGTCGTGACTAGCGATCAGACGGTCCCGAACATCATCGCCTCGACCTCCGGCACCCGCCTGGCCTCATCCTCCGTCGCATAACACCGCTCCGGCTTGGTCTTGCCGTGGAACTGCCCACCCGGCACATGGTAGGTACACCGCTCGCCTGAGTTGGTCGTGAAGTTGCCCTTGACCGGATGGCTGGCAGGACAGGTCCACTGGTCCGTTGGCGAGACGTGCGGAGCCTCCCGCTGTTCAGACGGCTTACCCTCCTCGCGCGACGTCCGGAGAGGCTGACCGGCCAGGCAGTATTCGTTAATCTGGGCACACTGCAAGCAGTCTGGGGTGGGAATGGTGGGGCAGGGGATACCAGGCATCGGCTCGGCTCCGCTCCAGCATTTGACCCGAGGGCGGCCATCATCGAGGCCACCCTCCTATCAGTTGTAGAACGAAGCCGAGACCGATGAACCCCAGAACCCACTTGGCGAGTCGAGACTGCTGGAGGCGGTCCCGCACGGCCGGGAGTCGCGGGTTCTCCTCAAGCGTGTCGCCTGCAACGCGCGTCACACCGATCGCAACCGCCCTCCGTCTCGAGACGACACCAGCATGGTGACTGTGAGGACCGGGGCGGCGGCGCGGATGCCTACTGCCCAGGCGAGGAGGGGAAGGAGAATCACGCCGGCGCCGAAGCCGGAGACGCCGCCCACCACCGAGCCGATCAGCGCACCGCCGACCAGCACGACCCACCCGATGGGGTCCGGGAGCATTCGTGCCATGATACGCCACGTGCTGAGAACGCTCGCGGCGGCGGGCGCCTTCGTCGTCTCGCTGGACTCCACGGTCAACATCGCCTTCCCGGCGATGGCGGCCGCCTTCGCGGCGCCCCCCGAGCGTATGCGCTGGGTCATCATCTGCTACGTCCTCACGTACGCCCTCATGTCGTTCGCGGGAGGCGCGCTGGGCGACCGCTGGGGGCACGGCCGGGTGTTTCGGGCCGGCCTGGCGCTGAGCGTGGCGGCGTTCGTCCTCTGCGGCGCCGCGCCGACGTTCGGCTGGCTCCTGGCCGGCCGCGTCGTGCAGGGGGTTGCCGGCGGGCTGGTGTACGGCACGACACCGGCGCTGGTCACGCTCGGCGCGGATGCGGCGGCCCGCGGTCGGGCGCTCGGCTTTTTGAACAGCGCCATCGGCCTGGCCTTCGCCCTCGGCCCGCTCGTGGCCGGAGCGCTGGTGGAGCACTTCGGCTGGCCGGCGGTGTTCTACCTGCGGGTGCCGCTGGCGCTCGGCGTGCTTGGCTGGAGTCTGGCCCAGCAACCGCGCGGGCATCCGCGGCGGACCACGCTCCTGGCCGGCGCCGGTGACCTCGCGCGGGGTTCCGTGTTGGGCGCGGGAGCGCTGGCCTTCCTGGCTCAGGCCGGCATCTTCGCCGTCTGGCTGCTGGCGCCCTTCGATCTCATCGAGCGCCGCGGGCTCGATCCGCTCGTGGGCGGTGCCCTGTTCATGCTCACGCCCCTCGGCACCGCCGTGGCGGCTCCACTGGCCGGTCGGCTCGGCGACTGGCTCGGATCCCGACCTCTCATGACCGCCGGGCTCGCGGTGGAGGCGGCTGGCCTGTTCGTAATCGCGGTGGCCAGCCCGCCGGCACCGATCACCGTGCTGGCCGTTGGGCTGTTCGCTGCCGGACTGGGGCTGGGCGTGTTCCAGGTGCCCAACATGGCGACCCTGATGGCGGAATTCCCGGCTGGGCAGCAGGGAGTGGCCGGCGGCTTCGCGTTCCTGGCCCGGACGCTCGGCACCGTGGGCGGGGTGGCGCTTCTGGCCCACGTGTTCGCCGAGCGCCGGGCCGCGGCGGGCTTCGATGCCGCCTATGGTCTGGCCTTCGGCGTCGCGGCCGGGCTCGTCAGCGCCGCCACCGTCACCGCCCTGGTTTGGACGGTACGCCGGCCAGCCCGCCAAAGGTGATGCTGCTGGCAGGATCGTTGCTCAGTAGTGGGGCATGGTCATCCTCCAGGCGCTCCTCGCGGCACTGTCACGGTCGGCGGGCAGGCTGCTGAACACCGCCTTTGGGTGGGCGACCATCATGCTCTTCGGCAAGGTCCCGCAAGACCGTCAGCTCTACCTGTCGGCCATCGCGTTGGGCTCGGTCGTGTGGCTCGTGGCCCTGATTTCCGTCGCTTTCCCCTCCGTCGGCACGTTCCTGCTCGCGTTCGTGACGTTGCCAGATTGGGTCGACCGGACGTGGATCAGGCTCGCGATGCTGACGGCGGTCATCCTGCTGCCGGCGCTCGTCGGCTGGCTGTCGACCCGTCTCGTCCCGGCCGAGGAGCGCCAGCGGCGTGGCGTCTCGACCTGGGGCGCGGTCGTGCGCGGCTACCTGTACACGCTGGGACTGGCGATGACGCTCGTGCTGATGATCGTCGTGGCGCCGATCCTCAAGCTGCGCAACGTGATCAGACGGTGGACCGCCGAGCACGTGCCCGTGATCATCGAGCCCGACGCCTACCAGGACGTCGTCGACGACGTGGAGGAGGCGCTGAATGCGACCGGGGTCAAGACCCGGCGCCGGCCGGTCACCTGGCTCCTGCGTCTGCCCACCAAGCTCCTGGGTCGGGCAGTCGGCCGTGTCGCTGCTGAGCGGCTCACTCGCCTGGTCAATGATCGCATCGAGGTGCTGCTGCATCCGTCCGACATCGTCATCAGTGGCCGCGCGACCGACGCGGCTCGGGTCCGGGCGATCCTCGCCGAGCATCTGACCTACACCCGGGCGTACCTGACGTGGGACAAGGAAGCGAACGAGATCGAGGATGAGCTGCGCGAGATCTGGGGTCCGCTATTGGCCGGCCGCACGGCCGGCCTGGCCGAGCGTCTGTCGGATCTCGAAGACCGGCTGCGCGATCTCCAGGTGTCCTACGAGGAGTGGGAAGTCCTGTTCCGTCAGATTCTCCTCGCCGAGCGGACGCTCGTGGCCGCGGACCGTGGCGCGTTTGTCCGGGCCGAGCTGCAGTCGATGCTGCTCACCGCGTTGGCCACCGCGGCGCCGGCGCTGGAGCAGGCGGCCAGGCTCGCGCGCGAGATCCGGCGTGATCGGAGCGCTTCGCGCAACAAAGCGCGCGCGCCGGCGTTTCCGGTCAGCGTCGACGGTTTCCGCACGGCGCTTCGAGGGCTGCGGGAGGGGATACGCCGGCGACGGGCCCGCGGGCGCGTCCGGGCGTTCTTCCGCCGCGCCGTCTAGGCCCCCTCCGATTGGACGATGGCCGGGTCGAATCGCATGACGACGTAGCCGCCCACGGCGCCGGCGCCGAAGCCCGGAGCGAAGATCCTGAGCGGATGGCGAATGACGCCGTCGTGGACGGCGTCCCAGAGCGCCAGCGGGATGCTGGCCGACGACGTGTTTCCCACCCGGGCGATGTTGAAGTAGAGCCGCTCCACCGCGAGCCCGGCCGCGCGGGCCAGGCCGGCCACCATCATCTGGTTGGCCTGATGGGGCACGACGAGGTCGATGGCGTCCAGCAGGGAACCGGCGCCGCCTTCGGGATGGGGCAGCGCCCGCAGCTCGTCGAGCATCTGCGTGAGGTAGCGCTTGACCAGCTTCCGAACGTCGGGCCCGTAGACCGTGATGTTGTTGTCGAACTCCGGGTTGGGCCAGACGATGGAGTCGACCTCGTTCATGGGACCGCTGGCGTACGTCTGGAGCACCTCGATGTCGGCCGGCGTCCCCGCGGGCGCCGGGGCCAGCACGACAGCGGCGGCCGCGTCACCGAAGATCATCCGTGACGTCCGGACCGTGCCGATTTTGTCCGAGAACTTCTCGCCGCACACCACCAGCACCGGGCGCTCGATCTCCTGGAGCAGGCGGACGGCCTCGGCCACGCCGTAGGGCAGGCCGGCGCAGGCCGCCACGATGTCGTAGGAGGCGTGCGTCTGCAGCATGCCGAGCTGGCCGGACAGCCAGGTGGCCAGCGAGGGCATCATCTTGGTGCTGGTGCAGGAGCAGAAGATGACGGCGCCCACCTCTTCGGGCCGGCGGCCGGACTTGGCCAGCGCGCGCTGGGCGGCCAGCAGCGCCATGTGGTCGAGATCCAGCTCGGTGTACAGCCGGCTCTCGATCCCTGTCTTGGCCACGATCTCGTCGGCGGTCATGGGTGACCAGGAGTAGGCGGCGTTGCGGATGAGGTCGGCGTTGGTGCAGACACGCTCGCCCTTGTACACGGCGAGCGCCTCCAGGCGGGGCCGGACCGCGAAGCGCTTGGCCACCTCCACAGGCGGGTACGGCCGGATCGGCTCCCGCGTGGGCGCCGGCGCCGGCCGGGCCACGTGGGTGCGCTGGCCGCGCCGGACGCGCCGGATGAACTGGAGCACATCGTCACTGCGCGGGTGAAAGACGACCACGAAGTCGTCGGCGTCCAGCTTGCCCACTTCGATGAGGCGCGTCTGCGAGCGGTCCCAGCGGTACTGGTTGTGCAGCACCATGGCCTGCCGCAGGAGGGCTTCGATCTCCGGCACCGGGTGGTGGCACTCGACGATGTCATCCCACGAGTACGACGGGTAGTCGGGATCCCAGGCCAGCAGGTGGTAGGTCAGGTTCCGCGGGTTGGCCAGGATCTCGCCCACGGTCGGCTTGATGGCCGGCAGCTCGCCGCCCGCCCACTGCTTGTGCCGCACCACGTCGAACAGCATCCGAAAGACCTTGTCCTCCGTGCCCTCGTCCCACACCGGCGCCAGCGTCCGGTAGCCCGCCTCGATCGCCGTCACCAGCGGGGTCCCCTCCCACGGTTTGAAGACGGGCAGAAAGACGTCGTCGCGATGCCGGGGGACGTCCCGCCAGCGGGTGGGCCGCTTCTCGTACATCGTCAGCGCGTAGCGGTTGACCCAGAACAGATTGAGCGCCAGATCGCGCAGCAGGTCGTAGCGGCCCTTATAGGCGCGCGTCTCCACCCGCGCCACGATCTCGCGCTCCGTGGGAGCCTTCTCATCGAAGTCGCGGCGGATCACGGCCTCGAACTGCTCCAGCGTGCGGAAGACCGAGAAATCGAGGGCCGGGAAGAAGTTGAAGGGAAAGACGAGGCGCCCGTACCGGTTGAGCACAAACGATTTCATTGCGGAACCTCGACGCCGGTGTTTGGCGGATCATGATACACATGCGGCAGAGCAGGCGCCACGCCGTCTAGCGCGTCGGGCGCTTGAGGTAGCGGCCCCGGGCCGGCCCGACGATCTTGCCGTCTTCGCACACCAGTTGGCCGCGGAGAAACGTGGCGTCGACGCGCCCGGTGAACTCGAGCCCCTCGAAGGGGCTATAGCCTTGCTCTGAGGGGGAGTCGGCCGCTCTCACCGTGAAGCGCCGTTCGGGATCGAGCAGGGCAAGGTCGGCGTCGTAGCCGACGGCGATGTCGCCCTTGCCGGGAAGGCCAAAGCGCCGCGACGGGTTCCCACTCAGCAGCTCGGCCATGCGGTGCAGCGACAGGCCGCGCCGGCGGCCCTCGCTGAATACGCCGGCCAGGAGATACTCCGTGCCGCCGAACCCGGATTTGGCGAGCCAGATGTCGTCGGGCTGCTCGCGCGCGACCTTCTGCTCGGTGGCACAGCAGGCATGATCGCTGACGATCCAGTGGACGGCGCCGTCCAGTACCGCGCGCCACAGGAACTCGACGTCCTCGCGGGGCCGGATCGGCGGATTGACCTTGGCCCGAGCGCCGGCCGTGGAGTCGCAGTCGAGCAGCAGATGGCCGACGGTGACCTCGCGGCGAAAGTCGATGTGAGGCAGGATCCGCTCGGCCAGCAACGCGGCCTCCAGCGCCTTCCGGGACGAGAGGTGGAGGAGGTTGACGTTGGGACAGCCGGCCTCGTGGGCCAGGTAGGCGGCGATCCACACGGCCAGCCCCTCGGCGTGCGGCGGCCGTGCGGCGCTGTAGGCATGGAGCCCGCGGAGCGTGGGATCCCGCTGGACGAGCCGCGTGTAGGCATTGAGGATGTCGGCGACCTCGCAGTGAAGGCTCACGCTGACGTGCTCGGCCAGTTCCCGATGCCGCTGCCGGAGCCGGGCGGCTGCGCGGAGCACGAACTCGAAGTGGGCGAGGTCGTAGTGGTCGTCCGGGCCCAGCATCAGGAACCGGCGCTGGGCCCCGGCATCGGCCGCCCCGTGCAGGCCGTGGCCGCCGTAGAACATGAAGATCTTGAACGACGGCACGCCGTGCTCGGCGGCCAGCGTCTCCATCTCGTCGATGTGGCGGCTCTCGATCGGGGCCAGGTGATAGCCGTAGTCGCACCAGTAGCGGCCGGCGGAGAGCGCGAGCGCCTCCGGGAAGACGTCGGCGTAGGGCCCGCCGCGGTTGAGGTAGTACTGACCGGTGCGCAGGTACGTCAGCATGGTCGTGACGCCGCCGGTGACCGCCGCCTGGCTTTCGCTGACGGCGTCATCGGCCAGCGGGGCGTAGATGCCGACGTGGGTGTGGGCGTCGACCACGCCGGGGAAGCCGAGGCGGCCCCGCGCCTCGTAAACTTCCCGCGCCTCGGCCGCCGGGATCTCGGGGGCGATCAACGCGAAGCGGCCGTCCTTCACCCCGAGGTCGAGCCGGTCCACCGCCGGGTGGTTCGGCCGCACGACCCGCACGTCCTTGATCACGAGGTCGAGCGGCATGGTCCCTCTCTGATACCAGACGCTCGCGCCTTCCGGCAAGGCGCCGTCCCGTGCCGGCCCGATTGACGAGGGCGGCCATCTGGGATAAAGCGAGGCGCGGTGGAGACCACGACCGAGATCCCAGCCCGGCGCGGTCTCGCCGCCTGGCTGGCGCTCTGCATCGTCTTCGTCGTCCTCGACGTGGCCGGCGTTGCCGAGGGGCTGGCATTCCCCGTACCGCTCATCGTGGCCCTGGTCCTGGCCCGGGTGTTGGAGCATGCCGCCTGGGCGCGGCGGCGGCCCCGACTGGTGGCGCTCGCCGTCGCGTTGGCGTGCGCAGTGCTCGCCGTGGCGGTGTGGGTGCTGGACCTCGATCTTCTCGGGTTCGGGCCTCCGGACCTCGCGGCCACGCTGGCCGTCGCCGCCGCGCTCGGGCTGCTCCTGAGCTCGGCGTGGGTTCGCGCGGCCGTGCTGCCGCCGCTGGGCCTGAGCCCGGCCTCGCCGGTTCACGCGGTCACGGCCGCCGCTCTGGTGATCGCGGCGGCCTCGTCGGTGATGCTGTTCGTCGAGCTGCAGGACGAGGCCACGGCGAGCGTCCCCTTCTACGCGACGGACTCTGTCGTTGCCGTCTCGGCGGACCTGGCCCTCGCCCTGGCCGGGATCGGATTTCTGCTGACCCGCGATTTCCGCGACGCCCTCGAGCGTCTCGATCTCCGTCGGCTCCGATGGCCCCAGGTCGGGTGGGCCTTCGCGGCGGCGATGCTGTTCCACGCCCTGGTGGGGGTGCTGGACTGGACGGAGAGCATCGTGTTACCCGGCGTGCACGCCCTCGAGGACCGCTTCGCCTACGAGTTCGTGGGCATCCCGCCCCTGCTCGGCGCCGTGCTTGTCTCGGTGGCGGCCGGGGTAGGGGAGGAGGTGCTGTTTCGGGGCGCGCTGCAGCCCCGGCTCGGCATCGTGCTCAGCGCCGCGCTGTTCGCGGTCCTCCACGTGCAGTACCAGGTGCCGGGCATCCTCATGATCTTCGCGATCGGCATGGCGCTGGGACTGCTGAAGCGACAGACGTCGACCACATTTACGGTGGTCGTCCACGTGCTTTACGATGTAGGCGCGTTCCTCGCAGACATCGTCGGCTAAGGAGAGGTTCGAGTACAGGCTGTTCGAGCGTGGGCTTTGCCCGCGCAATCTGTGATGGGGAGGAATCGGAGGGGGCGTCTCGCCCTCTCCGATGTGGTCGATCCGCGGGCTCCGCCCGCGCAATCCTGGGAGAGGTTTCGGAGGGGGCCGTCGAGGCCCCCTCCGACGAAAGGAGGCAGAGATGGACGTCGCGACTCCGCTCGGCACGATGGTCGTCGCGGTGAAGCCGCTGGCCCGGCGCCGGTCCCATCTGGCTGGCTGCCGCATCGGCGTGCTGGACAACTCCAAACCGAACGCCGATGTCCTGCTGGGGCGCGTCGCCGACTTGCTGGTCGCCCGGGCCGGCGCCGGCGAGGTCCGCCGCTGGCGCAAGCCGGGAGCGTCTCGTCCAGCGGCCAATCTGGACGAGATCGCGGCGGCCGTCGACGTCGTCCTCACCGGATCCGCCGACTGAGGCTCGTGCACGTCGTGGAGTATCCACGACGCAGCGGAGTTCGAGGGGCGAGGCGTGCCCGCCGTGGTGCTCGGCACCCATCCTTTCGCGAACCTCGGACGCACGGCGGCCCAGGCCCTGGGGCGGCCGCACCTGCCGCTGGTCGTGGTCGCTCACCCCATCGGCGGCGTGGCCTCGGCGGCGGTGGCCGGTCGGGCGGAGGCGATCGTCGACGACGTCATCGCGGCCCTGACGCGCGATCCCGCTCCGCCGGCGACGTCAGCGGGGGCGGGCGCGGCTGTCCTCACGGCGCCTGACGATCTCGACGCCTTCCAGGAGTTCGCCCTGGCCCAGGGCTGGGGCGACGGGCTGCCCGTCCTGCCGCCCACCCCCGAGCGGGTTCGCCGCATCCTGGCCGAACGTCGGGGGGCCGACGTGGTGGCGACGCTGCCACCGCGCCAGGGCGTCGCGACGCTGGAGGCCGTGGCCGCCAACGCCGCCCTGGCCGGCGCCGGGCCCGAACACCTGCCGGTCATCGTCGCCGCCGTGCGGGCGGTGACCGATGCCCGCTTCAACCTGGAGGCGATTCAGACCACCACCCATCCGTGTACGCCGCTGGTCATCGTCAACGGGCCGATCGCCCGGCGGCTCGGCGTGAGCGGCGGAGCGAACGCCCTGGGGCAGGGTCATCGGGCCAACGCCGTCATCGGTCGGGCCCTCAGGCTCACCCTGCAAAACGTGGGCGGCGCGAGCCCCGGACTCGTGGACCGCGCCACGCTCGGCCACGCCGGGAAATTCACCTACTGCCTGGCCGAGAACGAGGCCGAGTCGCCGTGGGAGCCGCTGCACGTCGAGCGGGGCTTCCCTGCCGGCACGAGCTGCCTGACCGTGTGCGGATCGGAGGCGCCGCACAACGTCAACGACCACGGCTCGACGTCGGCCGACGGGGTCCTCTGCGCGCTGGCCGGGACGGCGGCCACGACCGGCAGCAACAACATCTATCTCGGCGGCGAGCCGCTGGTGCTGCTCGGCCCCGAGCACGCCCGCACGATCGCCGCCTCCGGCTGGTCCAAGCGCGATCTCAAGCGGGCCTTCTGGGAGCGGGCGCGGGTCAGGCTCGGGGCCTTCGGCCCCGAGAACGTGGAGCGGTTCGCTACCATCGACCCCGCGCGGTTCCGCCAGCGCGCTCCGGACGACACCGTGGCCCTCGCGCTTACGCTCGACGACGTGATGGTGGTGGTGGCTGGAGGGCCGGGCAAGCATTCGGCGATCATCCCCACGTTCGGCGCCACCCGCTCGGTGACAGTGAGGATCGAGGAGTGAAGCCCGGCTCGCCTTGCGCGGTCGGCCTCGGCGGTGATAGCGTCGCGCTGATCCAGAGGAGGCGCCCATGCCGGTCACACTGACGTCCAAGCGCCACACCGTACAGGGCGGTCTCGACGACGCCATCGAGTTCTGCTTTCACCAGGGGTGGAGCGACGGCTTGCCAGTCGTGCCGCCCACCGAGCCCGAGGTGCGGGCGATGCTGGAGGCCGCCGGCCTCGATCCGAAGCATCAGGTGGCCTACGTCGAGCACCGCGCGGTCTCCATCACCGCCGAGAAGGTTGCCGTCAACGCCGTCATGGCCGGGTGCAAGCCGGAGTACATGCCGGTCGTCGTCGCCGCCGTCGAGGCCATCGGCGAGCCCGCCTGGAGCTACCACGGCCCCGGCACCTCCACCGCCGGCGCCGCCGTCCTCATGATTGTCAACGGCCCCATCCGGCGCGCGCTCGACATCAACTGCGGCGACAATCTCTTCGGCCCCGGCTGGCGGGCCAACCTCACCATCGGCCGCGCCGTGCGGCTGGTCATGCGGAACGTCTGCGGCTCGCGGCCGGGGACGCTGGATCGGGGGACGCTCGGTCACCCCGGCAAGCTGTCCTACGTGATCGGAGAGAACGAGGAAGAGAGCCCATGGACGCCGCTCCACGTGGAGCGCGGGTTCCGGCCCGAGCAGAGCACGGTGACGGCGATGGCGGCGGAGTCCCCCCACCAGTTCTACAACCAGCTCTCCAACACCGCGGAGGGGATCCTCACCACGCTCAGCGACAACATGAAGATCTCCGGCAACGTGATGGGGCAGCCGCAGTACGCGGTGGTCCTGGCCGGCGAGCACATGCGGACGATTGCCCAGAGCGGCTGGGGCAAGCCGGAGATCCGCCGCTTCGTCTGGGAGCACACCCACAACTCCCACGCTCACCTCAAGCGCACCCACCGCATGGCGGGGGCCGCCCAGCCCGGCGACGAGGAACAGCGGCGCCCTCTGGTGGAGACACCCGATGATATTCTGGTGGTCGCGGCCGGAGGACGCGCCGGGGCCTTCTCGGCGTACATCCCGGGCTGGGCCAGCAAACGCTCGTCGCAGGCCGTCACGGTAGCAGTCGGAGGTGAGGCGAGCCGCTCGCCGAGCCGACCCTTCAACGGCCAGAAGGAGATCAAGCGATGATCGAGATCCTCGACCCCACCACCGAGGCGGCCACGCAAACCATGGTCTGGACGCCGCGCCCCGCCGCGCTCGAGGGCAAGCACGTGGCGCTGATCGAGAACACCAAGTTCAACTCCGACCGCCTGTTGCAGAAGATCGGCGACATCCTCGTCCGGGAGTACGGCGCGGCCGGCACCCGTATGTTCCGTAAGCGGAACTCCAGCGTGCCCGCCCACGACGAGATTATCGCGGAGGTGCGCAAGACCTGCGACGTCATGGTCGCCGGGATCGGCGACTGAGGGTCCTGCTCGTCGGGCAGTGTGCTCGACGGCATCGTGCTGGAGAAGGCGGGAGTTCCCTCGGCGGCCATCGTGACCGACGTCTTCGAGGTGACCGGCCGGGCCATGGCCGAGCAGTGGGGCCTGCCCGACTACAAGTTCCTGATCATGGCGCATCCGACCGCCAACCTCACCGAGCCGCAGCTCGACCAGCGCGCCCGGGAGATCGCGCCCGAGGTCGCCAAGCTGCTGCTGACGGGCCAGGAATAGCGCGGGACATCAGCCGGGACGTTCGCCGGGCCGCCCGGGAGGATGGATGACCTTTCGGGCGGCCTGGTGGTGTCGCGGGCGGCACCTGCAGACAATCTGGGGCCCACTGTTCCGCCGCCGCCGGCTCCGACTCCGGCGCGAGCGCGTGGCCACCAGCGACGGTGACTTCGTGGACCTGGACTGGCTCGACGGCGCCGCCGAGGCCCCACTCGTCCTCGTGCTCCACGGTCTCGAGGGCTCGTCCAGCTCGCACTATGCGGTCGGTCTGCTGGGCGAGGTAGGGGCGCGGGGCTGGCGCGGCGCCGCTCTGAACTTTCGCTCGTGCAGCGGCGAGCCGAACCGCTTGCCCCGCTTCTACCACTCCGGCGACACCGGCGACCTCGGCGAGGTCGTGCGGCTGCTCGTCGAGCGGGACCCAGAAATCCGGCTGGGCGCGGTGGGCGTGTCACTCGGGGGCAACGTGCTCCTGAAATGGCTCGGCGAGCGCGACGGGGACGTGCCCGGGCAGCTCCGGGGCGCCGTCGCCATCTCGGTGCCGTACGACCTGGTCGCCTGCGCGCGCGCGCTGGACCAGGGTCTGCCGCGGCTGCTCTACACGACCAACTTTCTCCGCACGCTCAAGGCCAAGGTGCGGCGAAAGGCGCAGGTCTACCCGGGCTTCGTCGACCTCGCCGCCGTGCTGAGGGCTCGGACCTTCGCCGAGTACGATCGGGCGCTGACCGCCCCCCTGCACGGCTTCGCCGACGAGATGGACTACTGGACGCGCTCCAGCAGCAAGCCGTACCTCGAGCGCATCCGGCGAGCGACGCTCCTCATCAACGCCCTCGACGATCCCTTCATCCCCGCCGGGGCGTTGCCCGATCCGCGCCGGATGCCGGCCGGCGTGCAGGCGGAGTTCGTGCCGCGCGGCGGTCACGTGGGCTTTCTCGAAGGACGTTGGCCCTGGCGGGCCCGGGGCTGGGCCGAGCGGCGTGCCGTCGAATTCCTGGCCGGGGTGCTGGGGTGACGCGCGACGTCCGCGGGCTGCCCGTCAGCCCCGCGTCAGCCGCGGCGCTGGAGGCCTACGAGCGCGGGGCCGACGGCCTGCTCGGCTGGGACCGGGACGCGCTCGAGCATTTCCGCGCGGCCTCCGGAGCCGACCCCGGCTTCGCGCTCGCCCACGCCGGTGCCGGCGTCAGCCTCTTTCTCGAGGAGCGCTTCGACGAGGCCCGGACGGCGATGGAGGCGGCCCGGCGAACCGTGGCTGGTCAGAGCGATCGGGAGCGGAGCCACGTGGAGGCGCTGGCCCTGCTGGTGACCGGCAAGCCCGCCGACGCCGAGCGGGCGATGCGCGAACATCTCGCCACCTGGCCGCGGGACACCACCGTGGTGCAGCGCCTGTACTTCATCTGGTTCTGGCAGGGCCGGTTCCCGGAGATGCTCGAGCTCACCAGCGCGCTCGTCCGCTGGTCGCCCGGCGAGTCCTATCTGCTCGGGCTCCACGCGTTCGCCCTCGAGCAGGCCGATCGCTGCGACGAGGCGGTGCGTGTGGCCCAGGCGGCCATCACCAGCAACCCGCGGGACGCCTGGGCCATCCACGCGCTGGCCCACGCGCTCTACGAGATGGCGTCCTTCGACACCGGGATCCGCCGCCTGCCGCCCATCATTCACCCCTGCACCCACCTCGGCTGGTTCCGCAATCACCTCCTCTGGCATCTCACGCTGATGTTCCTGGCCGCCAGCGACTACGCCCGCGCCTCCACCCTCGGCCGCACCGTCTTCGAACGCGTCCCCTCGGCGATCGCCGGGGACCTGCACGACTCCATCTCGCTCCTGTGGCGGCTCGATCTGGCCGGCCTCGACGTGAAGGCGCGCTGGCGCCCCTTCGTCGAGATCGCGCGAAGCCGGCTCGACCGCCAGGGGCTGCTCTTCCATGCCGTCCATCTGGCCATGGCGCTGGCGGCGGGGGGTGACTGGGACACCGCCGGCCGCCAGCTCGGCTTGCTCCGCGAGCGGGTCGCGAAGGATCGCAGCGGGCTCATCGGCGAGGTGGTGGTGCCGCTCGTCGAAGGGGTGCACGCCTTCGCCGGGGGCGATTGGCGCCGAGCTATCGAGTGGATCGAGCCGCTGCGCCCGCGGATCGTGGAGATCGGGGGCAGCCGAGCCCAGCGCGACGTCTTCCACGACACGCTGCTGGAGGCGTGCTTCCGGGCGGGGGACATGGACCGGGCCGAGCGCCTGGTGGCCGAACGCGTCGCCCGCCGTCCCGACCACTGCTGGCGCACGCGCCGAGTCCACGCGCGGGGCGGCTCCCGCGCCGCATCCCCATCGCAACTCGGCGGCACCGGGGCGCCGCGTAGATCATGAAGTTGGAGGGGGTAGCGGCCACCCCCTCCAAACCTCCCCGTTTGCGCCAGGTGCGACGACCATCCCCCTCCAAACCCGTTCGCGCGAGGTGCGACGACCCGGCTAGTGGGCGAGGACCTTCCGCGGATCCAGCGCGTCGCGGAGCCCGTCGCCGATGTAGTTGATCGAGAGCACCGTCAGGAAGATCCCGGTTCCGGGGAACAGCGCCCAGTGGGGGGCGAAGTCGAGATTGTCCTTGGCGTCGAACAGGATGCGCCCCCAGGTCGGGATGTCGGGCGGGAACCCCAGGCCCAGGAAAGAGAGCGTCGATTCGGCGATGATCGCCGCGGCCACGTCGATGGTGCCGGCGACGATCACCGGGCCCATGGCGTTGGGCAGGATGTGGCGCACGACCTGGCGCAGAGGCGGGGCGCCCAGCCCGCGGGCGGCCTCGACGAACTCTTTCTCCCGCAGCGAGAGGAACTGGGCGCGCACCAGCCGGGCCACCGGCATCCAGCGCAGCCCGCCGATCACGGCCACGATGAGCATGAACACCCCGGCCTCGGGGCCGAGCGTGCTCTTCAGCACGTCGCGGAAGAGGTAGACGATCAGCAGCAACAACGGAAGCTGGGGCAAACACAGGAACAGGTCCGTAATCCGCATGAGCACGTGATCGCTCGGGCCTCCGACGTAACCCGACACGGCGCCGATGAGCGTACCTGCGCTGATGGCGATGAGCATGGCCGCGATACCCACGGCCATGGAGATACGGCCGCCGTAGAGCATCCGGGCCAGCAGGTCCTGGCCGAGGTCATCGGTGCCGAGCGGGTGGGCCCAGGAGGGTCCCTTCAGCTTGGCCCGGAAGTCGATGTCGTTGATGGGAACGCGGTAGACGAGGGGGCCGGCCAGGACCGCGACCACCATCGCCGTGAGCACGACCGTCCCGGCCATGGCCAGGCGGTGACGTCGGAAGCGGCGCGCCGTGTCGGCCCACAGCGAGTCCCGCGCCGGCCGGGCGGGCAGCGTCAGCGCTCGATGAACGGGGGCGGAGACGGCGTCGTTGGCCATCAGCGGTAGGAGATCCGCGGATCGAGCCAGCCGTAGACCAGGTCGGCCACGAGGTTGAACAGCACGACCAGGCAGGAGAACACGAACGTGATGGCCATGATCACCGGCGTGTCGTTGGCCAGGATCGACGTGATCAGGAGGGAGCCGATCCCCGGCACGCGGAAGATCTGCTCGGTGACCACAGCGCCGGTGAAGATCTGCGGCACCTGCAGGGCGACCAGCGTGACGACCGGGATGAGCGCGTTGCGGACGACGTGCTTGACGACCGTGACCCGCTCGGACAGTCCCTTGGCGCGGGCAGTGTTGACGTAGTCGAGCCGGATGACGTCGAGGACGGCCGAGCGGGTAAAGCGGGTGAGGGAAGCACCCTGGAAGAGTCCCAGCACGCTGATCGGCATGATGGCCTGCTTGAAGTGCTCCCAGAACCACTGCCAGCCGGTGGCAGCGATGTCGGCGCGATAGATGAAGGGCAGCCAGTCCAGGTAGATGCTGAACAGGAGGATGAACAGGAGCCCGGTGAAGAACGTGGGGAGGGAGAACCCGATGAAGGCCAGGGTGGTGGCCACCTGGTCAAAGAACGAATACGGCCGGAGCGCCGAGAGGGTGCCGACGGGGAGTGCGACGAGAAGGCCGAGGAGCTGGGCCGAGCCCAGGACGAAGAGCGTGGTCGACAGCCGCTGGAGGATGAGCGTGTCGACGTTCACCCGGCTCACGAAGGAGAACCCCCAGTCCCCGCGCAGCATCGAGGTGAACCACCGCGCGTAGCGGAGGGGAACGGGGTCGTCGAGGCCGAATTTGGCTCGGAGCTGCTGGGCCACCTCGCGCGGCACGTTGGGGTTGGTGGCGAGCTCCTCGAACGGGTCGCCCGGGGCCAGGGCCAGAACGGTGAACAGCACGACGCTGATCCCGAGCAGCGCCGGGACCGCGATCAGGAGGCGGCGGACGAGATACCTGGACATGGGCGGGAGCGCAAGGCCGGGGGCCAGGCGCGGGCCCCGGCCCCCGGCACGCCCATCACGCCTCCCGGTGCCAGGAGGCCAGGTGCCAGAAGTTCGAGTCCCAACCTGAGATGTCGGTCCCCTTCAACCGGTGGGAGACCGCCGAGACCACCATGCGCCACAGCACCGGGATGACGACCACGTTCTGGATGACGAGGTCGTTCATCTTGACGAAGAGCGCCGCCCGCTTCACCGGGTCCATCTCCGACTCCGCCGCCTTCCACACCTTGTCGTACTCCTCGTTCCGCCAGCGCGTGGGGTTGCGCCCCGACCACTTGTTCTCCTTCGAGGAGGCCTCCCAGGTGGTGAACTGATCCATGAAACGCTGGGGGTCCGGCTGGCCCATCGTCGTCGTGTACATCTGGATGTCGGTGTAGAAGTGGAGGTACGTGTCCGGGTTGGCCGGGTCGGAGGAGAAGTAGACCGAGGCCGTGATCGCCTTGATCTCGAGGTCGATCCCGGCCTTGGCCGCCGCCTGCTTGACGATCTGCTGGGTCTTTTGACGCTCCGGATTGATAGAGGTCTGGTAGACCATCTTCAGTCGCTTGCCGTCCTTGGCCCGGATGCCATCCGATCCCCGCTTCCAGCCGGCGGCGTCGAGAATCTGGTTGGCCTTGTCGACGTTGAATTCCCACTTCATGTTCTTGGAGCGGAACTTCTCCGGCGCGTTCAGGAAGTTGGCCGTGCTCTGGCCCAGCCGCCCGTAGATCTGCTCGTGGATCGAGGCACGATCCACCAGCACGTTGAGGGCCTGCCGGACCGCCGGATCGGTGAGGAACGGGTGCGTGGTCTTGATCGACGCCCGCTCGCCGTCGACCTCCTTCCACGGGTCGGTGTTGTGGAGCTGGATGTGCTCGATGTTGCCCGCCACCGCGATGTCGACCCGGCCCTTGCCGCCTTGCTCCAGCCGCTTGAGGATGTCATCGGCCACCTGCATGTTCCAGGCGAAGTCGTACTCTCCCGTCTGGATCACGGCCCGAGCCGCGGAGGCGGCGTCGCCGCCGCCCTTCATCTCGATCTGGTCGAAGTACGGCCGGTTGGCGACGTGGTAGTTGGGGTTGATCTCGCCCCGCACGATGTCCCCCGGCTTGAAGTCCACGAACTTGTAAGGCCCGGTACCCACCGGCTTGAGGTTGGTCGGCGCCTCCCGGCTGTTGGCGCCCTTGAAGGCCTCGAAGAGGTGCTTGGGGACGATCTGACCGGTCGGCCCGCAGAAGGGAGAAGACCAGAAGGGCGTGGGGTTCTTGAAGACGATCTTGACGGTGTGGCTGTCGAGCTGGTCGATGCGGGCGATATCGCGGTACTGGCCGGTGGTGACGGCGGCCGTGGCCGGGTCCATCACGTATGCCCAGTTGAAGACCACGTCGTCGGCGGTGAAGGGCTTGCCGTCGTGCCAGGCCACGTTCTTCTTGAGCCGCCAGGTCACCGACAAGCCATCCTTGGCCACGAGCCCGTTCTGGAGGCTCGGGACGTCCGCGGCCAGAACCGGAAAGATATTGCCCTCAGGGTCGTACGAGGCGAGCGGCTCGTAGAAGATCCGCGAGCCGTCCTGGTCCTTGGTGCCCGACGCGAAGTGCGGGTTCAGCAGCGTGGGTGCCTGCCACCAGAGGGTCTTCACCAGGCCCCCGCCGCCGCGCTTGGTGGGCGCGAACGACGACTTTGGCTGGGCTGACGCGATGCCGACCGAGGCCAGCATCTGGGCAGCCAGGGGAGCAGTGAGGCCGAGCCCCACCATCGTCTGCACGAAGGCCCGGCGCGAGAGGCGGCCGGCCTTGACGTGGTCGAGCAGTTCCCGTAGTTCCTTCTCGTCCATTGGATTCCTCCTTCGATCCAGGATCATACCCCGTAGGCCCGGGCGTCGCCGACCTGCCTGGTCGTCGCCTGGCCACCGGGGTCGAGCGTCTTCGCGGTGCCGTGTTCGAGGACGGTGCTCACGGCCGACTCGAGGTCATCGCGGCCGCATAATATAGAGGTTGAGTCGACACATGTCGAGAGCGCTCCCTGTCGCCATCACGGTCGCCGCGCTCGTCGCGGTGGGCGCCTGGCTCACCCAGCCGCCGGCGCCGAGCGCTCGCGACGACGCGCCGGCGGCGCCAGGGCCACCGCCCGCGCCTAGAGGGCCGTCGCCTGCGCCGGCCGAGCCCCGGCTGGGGCGCCGACTCTCGGTCGACGCCGCCATCAGGGAGCTGGAACTCATCCGGCCGCCCCGGAGCAAGGTGGCGGAGGACTTCACGGCGTCGCTGCTCGGTGGCACGCGCTTCCGCCTCGTCGAGCAGCGGGGGACCGTCGTGCTCATCAACTTCTGGGCGACGTGGTGCCCGCCGTGCCGGGAGGAGATGCCCTCGATGGAACGCCTCTGGCGCCGGCACCGCGATCGTGGATTTCTGCTGGTCGCGGTGTCACTGGACAGCGACCCGGCCCTGGTCGGCCCGTTCATGGCCGAGCACAAGCTCACGTTCCCGGTGGCGATCGATTCCCGGCTGGAGATCGCCAACCTCTACGGGGTCCGGGCCCTGCCGACCAGCTTCGTGCTGGATCGGGCGGGGACGATCGTCGCCCTGGCGCAGGGACCACGGACCTGGGACAATGACGCGGCGCACTCGCTGATAGAAGGGCTGACGCGATAGCGATGGGACAGTCGGTCGGCGTGGCCGTGGCCTTCGGCGCGGGGCTGTTCTCCTTTCTGTCCCCGTGCGTGCTGCCGCTCTTTCCGTCCTATCTGTCGTTCATCACCGGCATGTCGGTCTCGGACCTCAGCGCCGAGCTGTCCCCGGCGGCGCGCCGGAGGGTCCTCCTGCACGCGATCGTCTTCATCGTCGGCTTTTCCATCGTGTTCGTGGCGCTGGGCGCCACCTTCAGCGCGGCCGGCCAACTCCTGGTGAGCTACCGCCCCTGGATCAGGAGGATCGGCGGAGCGCTGATCGTGATCTTCGGTCTCTACATCGCCGGCGTCTTCCGGCTCGGCATCTTCGGGCGGACGCGTCAGTGGCAGATCCGCGAGAAGCCGGCCGGCTACCTGGGGACGCTGCTGGTGGGGGCCACCTTCGCCATAGGCTGGACTCCGTGCGTCGGCCCCATCCTCAGCGCCATCCTGACGCTGGCCAGCACCACCGAGACAGTCCAGTGGGGCGTGGGGCTGCTGGTGGCGTACTCGGCGGGCCTGGGCGTTCCCTTCCTGCTCTCGGCGCTCGCCCTGGGGGCGTTCCTCAGATTCTTCAAGCGGTACCGGCCGTTCATCCCCGTCGTCGAGCGCGCCGCCGGCGTGCTGCTGGTGATCGTAGGCGTCCTCGTCTACACCAACTACTACGTCTATCTGAACGCCTGGGCGATCTCGCTGACGCCCGACTGGCTGCTCAAGCGCCTCTAGCCCTTCGCCGCCGGGTGACGACGCTCACGAAGCCGGGCGGGTGGCGCAGGGCGCGGGGCCGGGGCGGCGCCTTGCGCCAGGCCCCGCCCGCCTCGCGCGCGGTGCGCTCATCACCAAGGCCATGAAGGTCCGTGTGCGGGTGCCGGCCAGCTCGGCCAACCTCGGCCCCGGCTTCGATGCTCTAGCGCTGGCCCTTGAGCTGCACAACGAGGTCGAGGCCGAGGAGGCCGACCGGATGAAAATCGCCGTCGAGGGCGAGGGCGCGGGCCGCCTGGCCACGGGCGAGCGCAACGTCGTGGCCCGCGGCGTGAGCGCCGCCTACGAGGCGGCTGGCCGCAGGTTCCGAGGCTGCGCGCTTCGCTGTGTGAACCGGATCCCGCTCGCTCGCGGTCTGGGCTCGAGCGCGGCGGCCTGGGTTGGCGGGCTCGTGGCCGGCAATGCGCTGCTCGGCGACCCGCTCGACCGCCCGACGCTCCTCACCCTGGCGGCCCGCGCCGAAGGGCATCCCGACAACGTCGCCGCCGCGCTCTACGGTGGCCTGACCGTGTCGTGTTCGGGACCGAGCGGGACGACGGCGTTGTCGCTGCCCGTTCCGGGCCATCTCCATTGGGTCGTGCTGATCCCCGACGTGACCAGCGCGACGGCCGAGGCCCGCGCCGTGCTGCCCGCCACTGTGTCGCGGCAGGACGCCGTCTTCAACGTCCAGCGGGTCGCGCTGCTGCTGGCGAGCCTCCACGCCGACCATCTCGACGGACTGCGCCTGGCCCTGGAGGACCGCTTGCACGAGCCCTACCGCCTGCAGCTCTTTCCGTGGATGACCGTTGTCGTGCGGGCCGCGCGGAGCGCCGGGGCGCTGGGGTGCGTGCTGAGCGGCGCCGGGCCTTCGCTCCTTGCCGTCGTCAGCGGCCACCATGACCTGGCCGGTGTCGTCGCGCGGGCGATGCAAGAGGCGCTGCGCCGGGCCGGGCTGGAGGGAACGGCGCGGGCCCTCGCGGTGGACCGGCAGGGCGCCGTCGCGGACGTCGTGCCCTGAACGGGGCCTGGCCCGTCATCACCACCGTCTGGACGATTCTCGCCGTCACCTACGGTGTGTTCTTCTCCTTCTCGATCTTCATGGTGCCTCTGCTGGAGGAGTCCGCGCCTTCTCGCCGCCTCGATCTTCGGCCTGATGGGCCTCATGTCCAGCGTCGGTCGGCCGCTGTTCGGCATCGTGGCCGACCGCTTCGGCGGGGCGCTGTCGGCGACCGTCTCGTTCGCCTGCACGGCGGGCGGCGCGCTGGCCCTGGTCGCCGCCGAAACCCGCCCCCACACGGGATGGCTCGTGCTCTACGCGCTGCTGTTCGGGCTCGGCTTCGGTGCTCGCGGCCCGATCATCACCGCCATTGCCGCCGAGCTCTTCGGCGGAAGACGCTTCGGGGTGATCTACGGTGTGCTCAACCTCGGCGATGGCGTCGGCGGGGCCGTCGGGCCGTGGTTCGGAGGCGCCGTGCACGACATGGCCGGCTCCTACCGTCTGGCCTTCCTGTCGTCGGTGGTCTTCAGCGGGCTCGGCGCCATCTGCTTCTGGCTGGCCCGCCGGCGCCCGCCTTGACGGGCGCGCAAGCGCGATGCTAAGTGGTGCCCGATGAGGGCGAGCTCGGCGCCCGGCCCGCGGGGCATCGGTCCGGGCGTGCTTCCCTACCAGGCGCTGCGGGAGGCGGTCTCGGAGGGGTGGATCCGCACGGCGGCGCCGCTGCAGGACGCCCAGCTCCAGCCGGCCAGCCTCGACCTGCGCCTCGGCCCGGTCGCCTACCAGCTGCGGGCGAGCTTCCTGCCGTTCCGCGAGTCGGTGGAGAAGCGACTGGGCTCGGACGATGCCGCCGACAGCGATCTCGTCATCGATCGCCTCTCGCTGGAGTCAGGAGCGACCCTGCAGCGCCGCTCCGTCTACCTGGTGCCGCTGCTGGAGTCGCTGGCCCTGCCGCCGGCGGTCCGGGGCCGATCCAACCCCAAGAGCACGACCGGGCGGCTGGACATCTTCACCCGCGTCATCACCGACGGCACGCCGCGCTTCGACGAAATCCGCGCCGGCTACCACGGCCGGCTCTACCTCGAGATCTCGCCGCAGTCGTTTCCCGTCCGCGTGCAGACCGGGCAGTCTCTCAACCAGCTGCGCCTGCTCAGCGGATCGACGCTGATCTCCGACGCCGAGCTGGCCGAAGTCTACCGGACGACACCACTGCTGTACGACGACGACGATCACCCGATCCCGGCGGAGCGTGCGGTCTTCAACGACGGGCTGTGCATGGGGATCGACCTCTCGGGCCGCCACACGGACGGCATCATCGGCTACCGCGCCCATCCCAACCCGCCAGCCGTCGATCTCGGGCGCGTCGACTTCTACGATCCCACCGAGTTCTGGGAGCCCATCAAGCGGCCGGGACGCGACGCCTATATCCTGGAAGCCGACCGCTTCTACATCCTGGTCTCCAAGGAACGCATCCGGGTCCCGCCCGCCTTCGCGGCCGAGATGGTCGTCTACGACGCGGGGGCCGGCGAGATCCGCACGCACTACGCGGGGTTCTTCGATCCCGGCTTCGGGTACGGCGACGGCGGGGTATTGGGCACCAAGGTGGTGATGGAGGTTCGGGCGCGCGAGGTGCCGTTCCTCGTCTACGACGGTCAGATCTCGTTCAAGGTCCTCTTCGAGCGTTTGGCCGCCCGGCCCGAGCGTCTCTACGGGATGGGGCTCGGCTCCTCGTACCAGTACCAGACGTTGACGCTCAGCAAGCACTTCCGCCGGCCCTGAAAAGGGGTTGACCCCCCGGCCCTTCTGTTAGAATGCAGGCAAGGACGGTGGCATCGGCAGGCCCACTGACCGACGGAGAGGCCTATGGCAGAGCAAAAGAAGAAGGAAACGAAGCCCACCAAGCCCTCCGAGGGCGGCGACGGCGCCGCGACCGGCAGCCCCGAGCTGACCAAGAAGGGCAAGAAGATCAAGGAAGACATCGACAAGCTCCTCGACGAGATCGACGAGATTCTCGAAGAGAATGCCGAGGAGTTCGTCAAGAGCTACGTCCAGCGCGGAGGCCAGTAGTCGCAATGCCGATGTACGAGTACCGCTGCGCCGGCTGCGGCCGCGACTTCGAGCGGTACGTGCCGAGCGCCGGCGTGACCGTGACCTGCCCGGCCTGTGCCGGCCATGACGTCAAGCGCAAGCTGTCGCTGTTCGCCTTCAAGAGCGAGGGCGGCACGGTCGCCACGATGCCCCCGGGCGGAAGCTGCTGCGGGGGCGGTTGCTCCTGCCACTGATCACCCGGCCCTGACGGGCCGCACCCATGGACCTCCGCCGGCTCGAGGTCTTCGTCAAGGTCGCCGAGCTGGGGAGCTTCTCGCGCGCCGCCGAGGCCCTCTACCTCACCCAGCCCACCGTTTCCGAGCACGTCCGGGCCCTCGAGGAAGACCTTGGTGTGCAACTCCTCGACCGCCTCGGGCGGGGCGCCACTCCCACGCCGGCCGGGGAGGTGCTGCTGGGGTACGCACGTCGCATCCTGGTGCTCATGCGCGAAGCCCGTCAGGCCATCGACCGGTTCCAGGGACGCATGAGCGGTCACCTCGTCGTGGGCGGCAGCACCATCCCCGGCGAATACGTGCTCCCGGCCCTGATCGGGCAGTTCAAGGCCAAGTACCCGGAGATCTCCATCAGCCTCCGGGTGGGCTCGAGCCGCGACGTCAGCGAGTGGGTCGAGGAGGGCCGGGTGGAGATCGGCGTCGTGGGCGCCCGCCCATCGGGCCGCACCCTGGTGGCCCGCGAGCTCATGGCCGATGAGATGGTCATCATCGTCTCAGCGGATCATCCATGGAGCGGGCGCGAGAGCGTGAGGCTGGCGGACGTCGCGACCGAGCCCCTGATCCTGCGCGAGCGTGGGTCGGGCTCGCGGGACGCGCTCGAGCGCGCTCTGGCCGCGGCGGGCACGGACGTCGGCGCTTTCCGCGTGGCCGGTGAGATGGGTTCGACGCAGGCCGTCAAGCAGGCGGTGCGGGCCGGGGTGGGCATCGCCCTCATCTCGAAGCGGGCGGTGGAGGACGAATGCCGGGCGCGACTGCTCTGGTGCGTGAAGGTGCAGGACCTCAACGTGTCACGCTCCTTCCACCTGGTGACGCACCGCGAAAGGACCCGCTCGCCTCTGGCCCAGGCCTTCCTGGAATACGTGGAATCCCAGGCTGCAGAGCGGCCATCGTAAGAACCACCATGACGGGCAAGGACATCCGCCTCACCGCCTACGCGTCCTGCGCCGGCTGAGCCTCCAAGATGGCTCCTGGAGATCTCCAGGAGGTGCTGGCCGTGCTCAAGCCGAACAACCCGCAGGCCCACGAGCACCTGCTCGTGGGGCTCGGCAGCGCCGACGACGCCGCCGTCTACCGGGTCGCGCCCGACCTCGCCATCGTGGAGACGGTGGATTTCTTCCCGCCCGTGGTGGACGACCCCTATACCTGGGGCGCGGTCGCCGCGGCCAATGCGATGTCCGACGTGTATGCCATGGGCGGCGAGGTGATGTTCGCGCTCGCGGTGGCCGGCTTTCCGCGCGACTTGCCGAAGTCGGTCATCGCGGAGGTCTTTCGGGGAGGGGCTGACAAAGTCGCCGAGGCCGGCGGCGTCGTGGCCGGCGGTCACACCGTCATCGACAACGAGCCGAAGTACGGCCTCTGCGTGACCGGGCGCGTGCACCCGGACCGAATTCTCATAAAGGGAGGGCTGCGCCGGGGAGACCGCCTGTTCCTCAGCAAACCCCTGGGCACCGGCGTGATCACCACGGCGGCCAAGGATGGCGTCGCCACCCCCGAGGTGCTGGAGGGGGCTATCCGGAGCATGCTGCGCCTCAACCGGGTGGCGGCCGAAGTGGCGGCGGCCTGCGGCGCCGCGGGCGCCACCGACGTCACGGGCTTCGGACTCCTCGGCCATGGGGCCGAGATGGTGGCGGCGTCGGGCGCCGGCCTCGAGGTCTCGGCGGTCCGCCTGCCGCTGCTCCCGGGGGCGCTGGCGCTGGCCGAGAAGGGGCACTTCAGCGGGGGGATGAAGCGCAACCGCCGCCACGTCGAGGCGGTCCTCGGCGCCCGGCTCACCATCGATCCCGGCGTGCCGCCCGCGCTCGCATCGCTCATGTTCGAGTCGGAGACCTCCGGCGGCCTCTTGTTTTCCATCACCCCCGATCGGGCCGGCCGGGTTCTCGAGGAGTTCGCCCGGCGAGGCGAGACCTGCGCCGAGATCGGGACCGTACTGGCCGAGCCCGCCATCCGCATCACGCGGTAGCCCTCCCCGACTTCGGCGTCTCCATCGGGTCGCACCTATTGGGTGCGACCTCCATCATCGGGCTTACCGATTTGTCTTCATGGCGAATCCCGATACGCTTGGCCGCATCTCAACGGTCGTCTCCAATTCCCACGTCGAGGTCGTGAAAATGATGCGACGCGCGCTGCTCGTGCTCACGCTCGGACTCCTCGTGACACTGCCCACTCTCGCCCCCGGCGACGTGCCCGACGTCCTCAGGGTGTCGGCGATCCCGGATGAGAACCCCAACGAGCTCCTGAGGATCTACACGCCCTTCGCCGAGTACCTGGGTCAGGAGTTGGGGATGAAAGTCCAGTTCACTCCGGTCGTGGACTACGCGGCGACGGTGGAAGGGCTGGCCGCCAAGAAGCTCGATCTCGTCTGGTACGGCGGCTTCACCTCGGTGCAGGCCGTGCGGCGCACCAACGGCACGGCCAAGCGTTTGGCCCTGCGCCAGGAAGACGCCGAGTTCAAGTCGGTGTTCGTGGCCCATCCCGGGTCGGCGATCAAGGGACTGCAGGACCTCCAGGGCAAGACCTTCGCCTTCGGTTCCGTGTCCTCCACCTCCGGTCACCTCATGCCCCGTTCGTTCCTGCTCAAGGCCGGCATCAATCCCGAGAAGGACATGAAGCAGGTCGCGTACTCGGGCGCCCACGACGCCACCGCGCTGTGGGTGGAGTCGGGTAAGGTGGACGGGGGCGCGCTCAACTTTCTCGTGTGGGACAAGCTGGTGCAGCAGAAGAAAGTCGACCTCAACAAGGTGAACGTCTTCTACACGACGCCGCCCTACGTCGACTATGTGTGGACGGCCCGGGGTGATCTCGACAAGGGGCTCCAGGAAAAGATCACGGCCGCATTCCTCAAGCTCGATCACAACAACCCGGAGCACCGGCGGCTGCTCGACCTGCACCGCACCAGGAAGTACATCAAGGCTAACGACGCCGACTGGAAGGGCATCGAGGAGGCGGCGGTCGCGGCGGGCCTCCTCAAATAGGGGATGTACGAGCTCGCCGACGTCCGCAAGGTTTTCGACGACGGCTCAGTCGCCCTGGACGGCGTGTCCCTCACCGTCGGGCGCGGCGAGCACGTGGCCTTCATCGGCCCCAGCGGGGCGGGGAAGACGACCCTGTTCCGCATCCTCAACCTGACGCTGCGGCCGACGGGCGGCACCCTGCGGCTCGATGGAATCGACGTGGCGACGCTCTCCGGGCCCGCGCTGCGCCGCGCCCGCATGCGGATCGGCACCATTTATCAGCAGCACAACCTCGTCGGGCGGCTGCGCGTGGTCCACAACGTGTTGGCCGGGAATCTCGGCCGCTGGTCGACCCTGACCGCGCTGGGCTCGCTGGTGCGACCCCGCGAGGCGGGGCAGGCCGCGCGCGCTCTGGCCCAGGTGGGGATGCCCGAGAAGCTCCACGCCCGCACCGACGAGCTGTCGGGCGGACAGCAACAGCGCGTGGCCATCGCCCGCGTGCTCATCCAGGCCCCCGATATCATCCTGGCCGACGAGCCGGTGTCCTCGGTGGACCCTACGCTGGCCGTGAGCCTCGTCATCCTCTTGCGCGACATCTCCAGCGAGTCGCGCAAGACCCTGCTCATGAACCTCCACAGCGTGGACCTGGCGTTGACGTACTTTCCCCGGATCGTGGGGATCCGCGACGGCCGCGTGCAGTTCGACCTCGCGCCGGACAAGGTGACGGCCGAGCTGCTGGAAGAGCTCTTTGCCGGTCACGCCGACGAGGAACGCGAGGTGGCCGCGCTGCGCGCGGGGATGAGCCCGTTTGGCCGGGCCTGTCGGCCGCTACCCGGATTCGACCGGTAGACGGGCCTTCCGCTATCTGCTGATCGCGGCGGTCGCGGTCACGTTCGTCCTGTCGCTCCGGACGGCCCAGGTCGATCCCCGCCTGCTCCTCGATCCCCAGGCCCTGAGCAACGTCGCGCGCTTCGTGAGTGGCGCGCTGCCGCCGCGGGTCGATCGCGAGTTCCTTGCGTTTCTCGTCCGGCCCATCGCCGAAACGGTCCAGATCTCGGTGATGGGCATGGTCCTCGCCGTGCTGATCGGCGCGCCGCTCGGGCTCCTGGCCACCTCGTCGCTGACGTGGCGGGGCATCCTGCACGAGCGGGCGACACGCGCGGGCCGGGTGCTGGGCGGGCTGCTGCCCTATGGGCTGGCGCGGGCGCTGCTGTCCGTCTTCCGCTCGATTCCCGAGTACGTCTGGGCCTTCATGTTCGTCCGCGCCGTTGGCCTCGGCCCGTTCCCTGGCGTGTTGGCCCTCGGCGTCGCCTACGGGGGGATGCTGGGCAAGGTGTACTCCGAGATCCTGGAGGGGGTGAATCCCCGCCCGCTGGAGGCGCTGCACGCCGCCGGCGCCGGCAAGTCCGGCGTCGTGCTCTACGGGCTCGTGCCGGAGGCGTTGCCCCACGTCGTCTCCTACACGCTCTACCGCTGGGAGTGTGCCATCCGCGCCTCGGCCATCATGGGTTTCGTGGGCGCCGGCGGGCTGGGCCAGCAGATCGAGCTCTCGATGCGGATGTTCCAGTTCGACGAGGTGTTGACGCTGCTCGCGGTGCTCCTCGCTCTCGTCGGTGCCGTGGACTTCGTCAGCGGTCGCGTGCGGGCCAAGGTCGTCGGCTGAGATGGTGCGTCTGGCTGCGATCCCCGCTCTCCGCTGGGGGCCCTGGCTGACCGCGGCCGGAGTCGTTGCGCTCGTCATCTGGTCGTATCACGGCACCCGCGTCGACGTGGCCACGTTGCTCAGCGGCGAAGCGCTCGGCCAGATCGCCGCCTACGTGAGCAAGCTCTTCCCGCCCGACCTCTCGCCGCGCACCCTGCGCGATGCGCTGGACGGCGCGGTTGAGACGTTCGCCATCTCGTTGATCGGCTCGGTGCTCTCGGTGTGCGTCGCCTTCCCGCTGGCCCTGACCGCCACCCGGACCATCCTCTACCGCGGGATCCTCTACGAGGGCCAGCGCCTGGGCCCGGGCGACCGGGCCGTCCGCCTCGCCGTGTACGCCGTGGCCAAGAGCGTGCTCGCCGTGCTCCGCACCGTTCCCGAGATCGTGTGGGCGCTCATCTTCGTCTTCATCGTCGGGCTCGGTCCGTTTCCCGGGGTTCTGGCGCTGGGCGTGCACACCGGCGGGGTGCTGGGCAAGCTCTTCGGCGACGTTTTGGAGGATGTCGATCCGCGTCCGCTGGAGGCGCTGCAGTCGACCGGAGCCAGCCGGCTCGGGATCGTCCTCTACGGCATCCTGCCCCAGGCCCTGCCCCAGTTCGCGTCGTACGCCCTGTACCGGTGGGAGGTGAACATTCGGGCGGCGGCCATCATGGGCTTCGTGGGGGCGGGCGGGCTGGGGCAGCGGATCCACTTCGCCATCAGCCTGTTTCACGAGCAGCAGCTGCTGACGCTGATCCTGGCTGTCTACCTGATGGTGACGTTGGTGGACGCGCTGAGTGCCTGGCTACGCGCGAGGTTGGTCTAATCCGGCTTGGTGGCACGCAGGACGGATAGCAGGCGGTTCTTCAGCTCGGTCGGGACTTCGAGGTCGCGGAGACTGCGGGTGGCCTGGATCGTGCCCCGGTACGTGTTCACGAAGGCGATGCAGGGGGAGCAGGCGTCAATGTGCCATTCGAGCAGGTCGGCCGTTCGCTTGGGGAGGGTGCCGTCGAGGTAATCGGCCAGGATCTCAGCGATCTGCCGACACTCAATGTCCGCCCGCTCCGCCGCCGATGGGTCCGACGCGTCCCCAGATTCCGACATCGCCATCCATTATATGCAGATGCCGGCCCGGGTCTTCCGGATTCCGGGAGCCGGCTGGACGGGACCCGGAGATCCACGTATCCTCTCGCCATGCCGCCGCGCGTCACGCTTCTCACGCCCTTCGCCTTCCCGTCGGTTCGCGGGAACGCGGTGACCGTCGACCGCATCGCCCGCGGCCTCACCGAGCGCGGTGTCGACGTCAGGGTGTGGGACCTCGCCGGAACGCCGCCGGCCGCGGTGGAGACCGCCGTGGAGGCGTTCGCGCCGTCGCTGATCCACGCCTTTCACGCCTACCGCGTCGGGCCGTTCGCCCTCCGGCTGGCCCGCCGGATGGAGCTGCCGCTCGTGGTGACCCTGACGGGAACCGACGCCAACCACGATCTGTTCGATCCCGAGCGAGCGCCTCTGGTGCGCCGTGTCCTCGAGGGGGCCGCCACGATGGTCGTGTTCCACGAGTCGATAGGCGACCGAATCGCCGGCGCGCTCCCCGACCTCCGCGCGCGTCTGGTGACGATTCCGCAGTCGGTGGCGCTGCCGGCCGGGGAGCCGTTCGATCTGGCGGGACGGTGGGCGCTCCCGCCGGACCGGGTGCTGTTCGTGTTCCCGGCCGGCATCCGTCCGGTGAAGCGCCCCCGCTTGCCGCTTGGCCCGCTCGGCCGGCTCGTGGCGCGCCGGCCTCGGGCCCGGCTGCTCTACGCGGGGCCGGTGCTGGATCCCGAGGAAGGCGAAGCGCTGTGGCGTGCGCTCGACGCGGCGACCTGGGCGCGCCACGTGGGCGCCGTGCCCCATCGGCAGATGGCATCGTTGCTCGCCCAGGCTGACGTGGTGCTGAACTGCTCGGTGTCGGAGGGCGGGATGGCCAACTCGGTCCTGGAGGCGCTGGCGATGAGCCGGGCCGTGCTGGCCTCCGACATCGACGGAAACCGGTCCCTGATCGAGGACGGCATCACCGGATTCCTCTTCCGCGACGAGGCCGAGCTCGAGTCGCGGGCCGCCGAGCTGGAAGCCGATCCCGAGTTGCGACGCCGCCTGGGCGCCGCGGGCCGGCAGCGCCTGCAGGCGCTCTACCCGCCCGCGCGTGAGCTGGAGGGATACCTGGGCGTCTACCGCCGTCTGCTGCCGGTGCGGGCCGGGTGACGGCGGGCCAGGGCGTCCGGCCCCGGCCGGCCCGGACGGTTCTCTTGGCAGCAACCTTGCCTCTGCCTATAGAATCGAATCAGGCGAAAGCGGTAAAGCGTCCGGGTGCCCTCCGCGCATCCGGAGAGAGGAGCGCTCGATGACGCAGGAGGCGCGGGTTCAGGAGTTCGTCGCCGGCTTCAACGCGCTGCGGGCCGAGGTCGAGAAGATCATCGTCGGACAGCGCGACATCATCGACCACGTCCTCATCGGCATGTTTGCCGGCGGCCACGTGCTTCTGGAAGGGGTGCCCGGTCTGGGCAAGACGCTGCTCATCAAGACGCTGGCCGAGAGCCTGGACCTGTCGTTCTCGCGGATCCAGTTCACTCCGGATTTGATGCCGGCCGACATTATCGGCACGAACATCATCGTGGAGGACACGGACGGCCGCAAGCACTTCCAGTTCCAGCAGGGGCCGATCTTCGGCCACATCCTGCTCGCCGACGAGATCAACCGAGCGACACCCAAGACGCAGTCGGCCCTCCTGGAAGGGATGCAGGAAGGCGCGGTGACGGTCGGCGGCGCTTCGCGCCCGTTGCCTGCCCCATTCTTCGTCCTGGCCACGCAGAACCCCATCGAGATGGAGGGCACGTACCCCCTGCCGGAGGCCCAGCTCGACCGGTTCATCTTCAAGCTGCGAGTCCGCTACCCGGCGCTGGAGGAGCTGAATGCCATCATCGATCGCACCACCCACACCCGGCACGTCAGCATTCAGCGGGTGATCACGGGACCCGCCGTGCTGAGCTACCGGGAGCTGATCCGCGAGGTCCCCGTCGCCGCTCACGTTCGCGACTTCGCCTCGGCCGTGGTGATGGCCACCCACCCGGAATGGGAGCAAGCCTCCGACGCCGCCCGCCGCTTCGTGCGCTACGGCGCCAGCCCGCGCGGCGCGCAGGCCCTCGTGCTGGGCGCCAAGGTGCGGGCGCTGGCCGAGGGCCGCTACAACGTCAGCGTGGACGATCTCAAGGCGCTCGCCGCTCCCGCGCTGCGGCACCGGGTGATCCTGAATTTCGAGGGGGAGGCCGAGGCCGTCGACATCGACACGCTCGTCGGTGAGATCGTGGAGAGCGTCGGCCAACAAGTGGCCCAGGGTCGGGATCCCTTTCTCCGCTGAGCGTGGCAGGAGGGCATGATGGCCGATGCGTGGCAGGCCCAGCCGGAGCTCGAAACCCTCGTACGGCACGTCACGACGCAGGTGCGCTGGCGTCGCGCCGAGCACGATGCCCTGCGCGGTGCGTTCTGGGGCGCGGTCGGTGGCGTAGCGGCCCTCCTGTTCAAGGCCGTGCTGGGCCCCGGTGCCGTCCCGGTCGCCGGGGGGATGTTGCTCGCCGGGATCGTCATCGGCGCCGCCTGGGGGTTGGCCCGCCGCGTGTCGCCGGTGGAAGCGGCCCAGCTCGCCGATCGGTCCTTCGGGCTGCAGGACCGTGTGGCCACCACCCTCGAGTGGGCGGGCCGTCCCGATCGTACGCCCCTGGTCGACGCGCTGATCGCCGATGCCCGCGACCGGGTGTCCGGGCTGGCGCTGCGCCAGATCGTGCCGCGGGTGCTCCCGCGCGAGCTGCGCTGGCTGCCGGTGCCGATCGTGGCCGGACTCCTTCTGGTGCTGGCGCCTCCTGTCTCTCTGCCGTCGGGAGGCCTGCCCGGGCTGTCCTCAACTTCCGAGGAGGAGGAGGCGCGCGAGCGCTCGGGGGGTGAGCTCGAGCAGAAGGACCAACGCCAGGCCCGGCGGGACCCGCTCCGCCGCACCGGCTTCGAGGAGCGTGACTTCGCCCAGCGGGCGGCCTCGGGTGGCGCCCCCACTGCGGGCGACCTCAGCGCGATCTTCAAGGACACCTCGCTGGGGACCCAGCGTCCCGACTTCAACAGTTTTCTCAAGAAGGGCGACGAGCGGCTCAAGCTGCTCGAGCAGGTGGACCGCCTGCCCGACCTCCAATCCGACTTCACCGCCAGCCAGTACAAGATGGTCTTCCGGAAATCCAAGGCGCTGAGCGGGGGGCTCCGGCCCGATCAGATCTCTCCCAAGAAGCTCCGGGAGCTGCTGGAGGAGATGGAGCGGCTCGGCCGCAAAGGCGGCGGCAACTGGGGCTCCGACGTCTCCGAGGGCATGGAAGCGCTCGAGTATGGACAGCAGGACCGAGCCCTGGAGGCCATGGAAAAGGCGCTCAACAAGCTGCGCGCGATGGAAGAGGCCCAACGCTCGGGCCGCGGCCTGCGGGGTGGCCGGGAAGGCAGCCGCGGCGCCGATCGTGAGCGCGGGCAGGGCGGTGGCATGGGGCCCGACGATCAGGACTTCGGCGAGGGCGAAGGCCTCCTGCCCGGCCGGGGCAAGAGCGCCTCACCCAAGGGCGACGCCAGCCAGCGGCTGCGCGCCAGCCCCTACGACGTAGGCGTCGAAGGCGAGAGTCGAAGGGGCCGCCGGGAAGGCTACGACACCAACCTGACGGGGCGCGCCGGCAAGACCCCGTCCCGGCTCAACTACCTCGGCGTCATCGGCCAGTATCGGAAGGCCATGGAGGATGCGCTGACGCGCGAGCAGGTGCCGCGCGACTACCACGAGCAGATCAGGGACTACTTCCAATCTCTCGACGAGCGCTAGGCCGTGGCCACCGCGACCCATCACGGCTTCTTCTCGTCGGAGTTCCTGGCCCAGCTGGAGCGCTTGTCCCTCGCCTCCCGCCGGGCCTTCCGTGGTCGGGTGAAGGGCGAGCGCCGCAGCCCCCGCAAGGGGCAGAGCGTCGAGTTCTCCGACTACCGGGCCTACGGCATCGGCGACGACCTCCGCTACGTGGACTGGAACATCTACGGGCGCCTCGACCGCCTGCACGTGAAACTGTTCGTGGACGAGGAGGATCTCTGCCTGCACCTCCTGGTCGATGCCTCGAAGTCCATGGACTTCGGCCGGCCGACCAAGCTGCGCTACGCCGCCCGCCTGGCCTCCGCCGTCGGGTTCGTGGGGCTGGTGAACCACGAGCGGGTCGGCGTCGGGGTTCTCCGGGAAAAGGTCAGCGAGGGCTGGCCGCCCACGCGGGGCCGCAACCAGTTCGGGGCGCTGGTGGATTTCCTGGCCGGGCTCCGGCCCGGTGGCAGCACCAGCCTCAACCAGGGGCTGGCCAACTACGCGATGCGCGCCCGCGAGCCGGGGCTGGCCGTGCTGGTCTCTGATCTCCTCGACCCGGCGGGGTTCGAGAGCGGGATCCGAACGCTGCTGGAGCGGCGCTTCGAGGTCCATCTCGTGCACGTGCTGGCCGCCGAGGAGCTGCACCCCACGCTGGCCGGCGACCTCCGCCTGCATGACAGCGAGACGGGCGAGATGCGCGAGATCACCGCGGACGGTGACACGCTCAAGGACTATCGCGAGCGTCTGGGGCGCTTTCTGGAGCGGGTGGAATCCTTCTGCCGGGCGCAGGAGATCGGCTATCGACGGGTGACCACCGAGATCCCCGTGGAGGAATTCGTGCTGTCCCACCTGCGAGGTCTGGTGCTGCAATGAGGGGCCGGCCATGAACTTCCTGGCGCCCCTGGCCTTCGCCCTCTTTGGATTGTCGCTGCCGTTGGTCCTCCTCTACTTCCTGAAGGTCCGGCGGCGCGAGGCCCAGGTCCCGAGCCTGCTGTTCTGGGAGCCGTCGCTCCGCGACCAGCAAGCCTCCGCCTTCTTCCAACGGCTGCAACGCGACCCGCTCCTCGTGCTCCAAATCCTCGCCCTGCTCGCGCTGACCCTGGCGCTGGCCCGGCCCGCCATCACCGTCGTGGGCCAGGGCGCGCGCAAGGTGGCGGTGGTGCTCGACACCTCGGCCTCGATGAAGGCGCGCGACGCCGGCGGCTCGCGCTTCGCCGCCGCCCGCGCCCAGGCGGGCGCCCTGGTCAGCCAGCTCGGTGAGGGGGCCGAGGTGATGGTGGTGGAGACTGGCGTGCATCCGCGGGTGCAGGCGCCGCTGTCCCGCGATCGCGAGCGGGCCCTGGCGGCGATCCGGGCCGCCCAGCCGCGCGACCTGCCCAACCGGCTGCCGGAGGCCGTGCGCACGGCGCGGGCCCTGGTGGGGACGGATCCGCGGGCGGAGATCTACGTCTTCACCGACGGCGCCTTCTCTCCACTCGGCGAGACGCCGGAGACCACGGACCCGCGGGTGCGGTGGATCGGGGTGGGGCGGGCCGGGCGCAACGTCGGCATCACGAACCTGGCCGTCCGCAAGAGCTACTACGGCTCGTTTGACTACCAGGCCTTCGCCTCCCTGGTGAACTACTCGGCCGAGACGCAAGCGTTCACGTTCTCCTTGCAGGTCGACGGTGTGACCATCGCCGACAAGTCGCTCACGCTCGAGCCCAACATCCGCCGCTCGGTGGTGCTGCCGTTCAGCCACACCGGCGGGGGCATCGTGAAGGCCGGCGTGGACGTCCGCGACGATCTCCCCACGGACAATGTCGCCTGGGCGGTGTTGCCGCCGCCCCGCAAGATCAACGTCCTGCTGGTGAGTCCGGGCAACTTGTTCCTGGAAAAAGTCCTCAGAACGGACCCTCAGGTCGCGGTCGAGGTGCGGACCCCCGAGCAATACCAGGGCGGGATGGAGCAAGCCGACATCGTCGTGCTGGACTCGGCGGCTCCTTCCCGGGTGGGTGCCGGACGCTTCGTGTTCGTGAACGTCGCGCCCCCGGATGTTCCCCTGGAGAGCCTGGGTCGGATGGAACGGCCCACCATCATGGATTGGGATCGCAGCCATCCGGTGATGCGCCACGTGGAGATGGCCAAGGTCGTCATCGAGGACGCCCTGCGCATCCGGCCGCTGGCCGCCGGTCGTCCCCTGGTCGAGGCGGTGGGCGGCCCACTCATCTACGCGCTGGAGGAGCCGAACCGCAAGGCGGTGTTCATCGGCTTCGACCTGTTCAAGACGGACTTCCCCCTGCGGGTGGCCTTCCCTCTGATCCTGTCCAACAGCCTGCGCTGGCTCCACCCCGCCGGCCTCGATCAGGCCAGCCTGCAGTTCGCCGCCGCCCAGCCGATCCTGCTTCCCGTGGAGCACGGCGTGAGCGCGGTCACGGTGACGACACCGAGCGGCCGCACGGTGAAGGCCCAGGTCACGCGTGGCGTGGTGAGCTTCACGGAGACCGACGAAACCGGCATCTACTCCCTCACCAGTGCCCGCGGCCAGATCCAGTTGGCCGTCAACCTCGCCGACGCCGACGAATCGGATCTGACTCCGCGACCGTTGCCGGCGCCCTCCAGTGCCGCCATCACCGCCGTCGCTCCCGTCCCGGTGCAGCGCGAACTCTGGCAGCTCTTCGTGCTGCTGGCCGTGACGCTCCTGGTGATCGAAGGCGCCCTCTACTGGCGGCGACAGACCGGGGGACGGGCCGCGCTGCCGGCGGGACCCGGTGATCGCTGGGCGTTGGGCCTGCGCTGCGCCCTGCTCGTGGTGCTCTGTGCCACCCTGCTCAAGCCCACGCTGCCGCGGTGGGTGGACCGCCAGAACGTCGTGTTCCTGCTCGATCACTCGGACAGCATCAGCCTGGCCGCCCGCGAGCGGGCCTGGCGCTTCGCGGCCGAGGCCGTGAAGTCCATGCGCAGCGGGGATCGCGCCGGCGTCATCGTCTTCGGCGAGGACGCCGTCGTGGACCAGCCGCCGGCGGGCCGGTCGACGCTCGAGCGCCCCCGCGCGACCGTCAACGCCCGCGGCACGAACTTCTTCCAGGCGATCCAGTTGGCCCTGGCCACGCTGCCGCCCGGACAGGCCAACCGCATCGTGGCCCTGACCGACGCTCGCCAGACCACCGGCAATGCGTTGGCCGCGGCGCAGGCGGCCAAGGACGCCGGCGCGGACATCTACTATGTTCCCGCCCCGCTCACGTTCACTCAGGAGGTGGTGGCGGAATCACTGGTGCTTCCCCAGGAGGTCAAGTTCGGCGAGCCGTTCCACGCCCGGGTGGTGGCCTGGAGCCTCAAGGATGCCCAGGGACGGCTCAGCCTCTTCCGCAACGGCGAATTCCTGGGGTCGCAGGTCGTCCGGCTCAGCGCCGGCAAGAACGTCTTCAGCTACCGGCAGTCGCTGGACCACAGCGGCATCCACGTGTACCAGGCAGCCATCGAGGTCGACGGCGACACCATCGAAGACAACAACCGCGCCGTGGGCACGGTCGTGGTCCGCGGGCGGCCTCAGGTGCTGCTGGCCGACAAGGACCGGAGCCACGCCCTGTCGCTGGCCGCCGCCCTCCGGTCGCAGAACATCGAGGTGACGATCGTCGATCCCGGCGGGATCCCCACGGACATGGCCGGCCTGCAGAAGTACGACGGCGTCGTCCTGTCGAACGTCTCGTCCCTCAAGCTCACCCGCGCCCAGATGGGGCACATCCGCGACTACGTTCGCGACCACGGGGGCGGGCTCATGATGGTGGGCGGGGAGGAGAGCTTCGGCCTGGGCGGCTACTACCGGACGCCGATCGAAGAAGCCCTGCCGGTCACCATGGAGGTCAAGCAGAAAGTCGAGATCCCCAGCCTGGCCGTTGTGCTCTCGATCGACCGGTCCGGCTCCATGGCCATGTCCACAGGGGATGAACGGATCACCAAGCTCGACCTGGCCAAGGAGGCCGGGCACCTGGTGGTGGATCTCCTCGACGAGCGCAACGAGGTCGGCGTCCAGAGCTGGGACACGGAGTTCGTCTGGGACGTGACCATGCGCACGGCTCGGGACAAGGCGGCGATCCACCATGCGATCGCCACCATCAAAGCGGGAGGCGGGACGGACGGTTACCCCGCGCTCAAGGAGTCCTACTCGGTGCTCTTCGAGCGGCCGGCGCTGCTCAAGCACGTCATCTTCCTCTCCGATGGCCAGATGACGCGCGGCGACTTCGCCGGGTTGCTGCGCCGCATGGCCAAGGACAAGATCACGGTGTCCACGGTGGCTATCGGCAAGGACGCGGACCTCCAACTCATGGTGGACGTCGCCAAGTGGGGCCGGGGCCGCTTCTACTACACGGAGGACTCGCAGACGATCCCCCGGATCTTCACCCTGGAGACGCAGCTCGCCTCCAAGGCCTCGCTCATCGAGCAGCCGTTCCGGCCCCAGCTCACGGCGCCCGGGCACGAGGCGATGCAGGATATCGACTGGCGGTCGGTGCCTCCGCTGGGCGGGTACGTCGCCACCACGGTGAAGGGCACGGCCGAGCTGGTGCTGATGAGTCACCAGGAGGATCCGGTGCTGGCCACGTGGCGGTACGGCCTGGGCCGGACTGCGGCCTTCACCTCTGACGCCAAAGCCAAGTGGGGCGTGCTGTGGCTGCGCTGGCGGGAGTTCAACAAGTTCTGGGCCCAGCTCACGCGCTGGACGCTGCGGAGCACCAGCCGGAGCGACACCGTCGCCCTGGTGGAGCGCCGCAATGGGGTGGGCGAGGTCGTCGTCGACGCCGTGGACGGCAAGGGGGAGTTCATCAACTTCCTCGACACCCAGGTGGGCGTGGTGGCGCCCAACCGCGAGCGGACGGTGATCGACCTGGAGCAGGTCGCCCCCGGCCGCTATCGCGGGCGGTTCCCGGCCCCCCAGGAGGGGGTCTACCTGATCGGCATGGCCCAACGCCGGAACGACTCCGTGATCGGCTCACAATTGGCCGGCCTGGTGGTACCGTATGCTCAGGAGTTGCGCGATCTCGGAGTGGACGAGGCCGCGCTCCGGGAGCTGGCGGAGCTGACCGGCGGGGGTGAGCTGGAGCAGCCCCGGGAGACGTTTCTCCGAGGACGGCGTCAGTCGCGCATCGCGGTGGATGTGTGGCCGTGGCTGGTCGGCCTGGTCGCGGCACTGCTGGTGCCGGAGATCGCGCTGCGGCGACTCGGCCCCGGGGCGTTCCGCCGAGTGATGTGGCGGCGCGCGGGGTAGCCGGAAACTCAGGGGACGGCGGGAGGACGGGAATGATGCGTGACCGGCGACAGGGTTTCGCACTTTCGCTGACCATCCTGGCGGCAGTGGTGGGGTTGGCGCTCGGGTTCGACGTGAGCGCCGCTCCCGTCAAGCCTCGCGTCGTGCTGGTCGTGCCGTTCGACGCAGCGGCGGAGGTGGGGCCGGACGGGGCCTGGCTGGGACAGGCCGTGGCCGAGTCGCTGAGCCTGGGGCTCAGTCAGCACGCGGCCTTCGTGCAGATCGAGCCCGCGCGGCTCAAGGCCTTCGGGCAGCCGGAAGTCTGGGGCGAGTCCGCGGTGCTCCAGGCGGCGCGGGGGCTCCGTGCCGACGCCGCGCTGTTCGGAGTCATCACCCGTTCCGGTGCCGAGCTGGCTATCCAGCCCCGCCTGCTCGAAGTGCGGGCCAGCGGCGGCGAGGCCATCGCGCTGGAGCCGATCACGGTTGCCGAGAGCGATCTGCTCGCGCGCCTGCCCGACCTGGTCGTCGCCTACGCCCGCACGATGAAGGTCCCGCTCACCGAGGCCGACACGGCGCGCATCGAGAAGGCGGCGCGGCCCACGCGCTCGCTCAGGGCCTTGGAGCTGTACGCGCGCAGCCAGCAGACCGCGAACCGCGGAGGCCAGGAGGCCAACGAGAGCGCCGCCGAGTTGCTGTCGCGGGCGATCGAGGCCGACCCCAACTTCGTCGTCGCCCAGTACGCGCTGGGCCGCGTGCACCAGTCCCTGGGTAACCGCTGGAAGGCGGCCGCGCAGTTTCGGGCGGCGACCCAACTCGATGCCTCGTATCCCGAGCCCTATAAGGCTCTGGGGGACCTCCTGCTCGCCGCGCCCCGGCGCCTGTTCGACCAGGCGGTGGAGGCCTACCAGAAGGCCCTCGAGCGCCGGCCCTTCTACGCCGAGGCCCACGTCGGGCTTGGCGAGGCACTGGCGGCCAAGGGCGAGGTCGACGCCGCCATCGGTGCCTACCAGAAGGCGCTGACGTACAACGCCGTGAACCCGCGCGTGTACGTCAGCCTCGGCAAGATCTATTACGGCGAGAAGGGCCTCTACTACGAGGCGGTGAACGCCTACAAGCGCGCCATCGACCTCGACCCCCGCTCCGTCGAGGCGCGGATGGGGCTCGGCGAGGTCTACGAGGAAAAAGGCCTCTACAAAGAGGCGATCGAGGAGTATCGCCGGGTGATCCAGGCCGAGCCGACCCACGCCGAGGCGCTGTACAACATGGCCCTGGTCTACGAGAAGGTGGACCCCCGCGAGGCGATCGCCCACTGGGAACGCTACATCGCGCTGGCCTCCCAGATCCCCGCGCAGAAGGACTGGGTGGACGTGGCCCGTCAGCACCTCCGGAAGCTGAAGAATCAGCTCAAGGAGTAGCCAGCAACTCCTGGAGGCGGGCCTTGTCGAAGCCCACCACGGCCTGACCGTCGACGACGATCACCGGAACGGCCATCCGCCCGGTCAGCCGTACCAGTTCCTCTCTGGCCTCGGCGTCTTCGAGGACGTTGACATCGCGGTAGGGCACCCCTTGAGACGAAAGAAACTCTTTCGCCGCGCGGCAAGGCCCTCAGGTGGGGCTGGAGTACACGAGAACGGAGCGAGCGCCCATGCCGCCCTCCAAAATCCCTGGGGCGGCGGGCCGCCCCGTATGATCATACGTTAGGATGCCGACCCCGGCCACGAAGGTTCCCAGGGCCGGGGAGTCGGTGGGAGGCCGAGTGGACGAGCTAAGGAAAGATCCCACGCGCGGGCGCTGGGTCCTGGTGCGGCCCAAGCCCAAGCCGGAGCCCGACGGCGATTGTCTCTACTGCCCGGGCAACGAATCGCGGACCGCGGAGATCGCCGCCTACCGGCCCACGGGAGCGCCGGCGGGCGGGCCGAACTGGACGGTGCGCGTCGTTCCGGCCGGCGATCCGTACTTCCGCATCGAGCGCGAGCTCATCCGCGAAGGCGTGGGCATGTTCGACATGATCACGCCGCGCGGGGCCGGAGAGCTGATCCTGGAATCGCCCCGCCACGACGACACGCTGGCGTCCATAGAGCCCGGCCAACTCGAGGCGGTCCTCTCGATGTATCGGGACCGACTGCTCGATCTCAAGCGCGACAACCAGATCCGCGACATCCTCGTGCTGCGCCATCACAGGAAGCCGGGAGTGCGGCCCCACCATCCGTACTCCCGCGTCACCGCCATCCCCATCGTGTTCGACGAGATCCGCCAGGAGCTGCGGGAAGCTCGCGAGTACTACCAGTACAAGCGCCGGTGTCTGTACTGCGACATGCTCCGCCAGGAGATCGCCGCCGAGGAACGCGTAGTGAAGCTCACTCCGGCTTTTGCTGTGCTCGTTCCCTACGCCGCCCGCGCTCATCTGGAGACGTGGATCCTGCCCCGGCAGCACGCCTGCGCCTACGAGGAGTCCACGGGGCCGGGACTCACCGCCGACCTGGCCCGCCTGCTGTCGCAGCACTTCCGCACCCTGGCGAAGAGCTTTGGTGATCCCGGCTACGAGATGGCCCTGCACAACGCGCCCAACCTCAAGTCCCGGCTTTTGCAGGGCGACTGGGCCACGATCAGGGACGACTACCACTGGCACATCGAGATCGTGGCCCAGCCGGAACGCGCCAACCGGGTTGGTGGTGTCTTCGTCAACGAGAAGCCTCCGGAGACCACCGCCGCCGAGCTTCGCCAGGCCTGGGAAGGGTAGACAGAGCACAGGGTTTCTTGACAGCGGCCCCCTGAGGTGGCAAACTCCGACTGAAATCGTCGCCGATTATAACGGTCGGGGATAGACTGGGGAGACGGCTGGGACGGTATGCTGCGGTTCACCAAGCGCGCCGACTACGGGCTGATGGCGATCCATTACATTGCCGTCCACGAGGATGCGGGGGCCGTCAGCGCCAAGCGGGTCGCGGAGGAATTCGCCATCCCGCCGGAGTTGCTGGCCAAGATCCTGCAACGGATGGCCCGGGCACGGTTGATCAGGGCCCAGACGGGACCCAAGGGTGGGTATGCGCTGACGCGCCGGCCGAGCGAGATCACCGTCGGCCAAGTGGTGCGGGCCGTCGAGGGACCGATCAACATCGTCGGGTGCCTCGAAGATCAGGATTGCCCCCAGCTCCCGCGGTGCAACCTCAGGCGACCCGTGCAGAAGATCCAGGCCGCCATCACCCAGATGCTCGACACCATGAGTCTGGCCGAGCTGGTCGGCGAGGACGTGCCGGAGCTACTGGCGATCAAGCGATAGCGAGGAGAGCGAATCGATGGCCGTGAAGTTTCCGATTTTTCTGGACGCGCAGTCGACGACGCCGAGCGACCCGCGGGTGGTCGAGGCGATGCTGCCCTACTTCACCGAGAAGTTCGGGCATCCGGCCAGCCGGAACCACCCTTTCGGGTGGGAGGCCGAGGCGGCCTGCGATGCGGCCCGGGGCACGCTGGCCCGGTTGATCGGGGCTCGGGACCCCAAGGAGATCGTCTTCACGTCGGGAGGGACGGAGTCGATCAACCTGGCCCTCAAGGGCGCGGCCGAGATGTACCGGGAGAAGGGCCAGCACATCGTCACCACGGTGATCGAGCAGCGGGCCGGCCTCGACACCTGCAAGCGCCTGGAGCGCCAGGGCTTCGAGGTGACGTACGTCCCCGTGCAGGCCAACGGCCTCGTTGACCTCGATGAGATCCGCAAGGCCCTCACCGACAAGACCATCCTGCTCTCGGTGATGTTCGCCAATAACGAGATCGGCACCATCCAAGAGGTCGCGGCCATCGGCAAGCTGGCCAAGGAGAGGGGGATCCTCTTCCACACCGACGCCACCCAGGCGGTGGGTAAGGTCCCCGTCAACGTCGAGGGCCTGGGCATCGATCTGCTGTCCTGCACGGCGCATCTCATGTATGGGCCGAAGGGTGTGGGCGCGCTGTATGTCCGGCGCAAGGGGCCGCGGGTGCGGCTGGCTGCTCAGATCGATGGTGGCGGCCACGAGCGCGGCATGCGCTCGGGCACCCTGCCCGTCCCCCTGATCGTGGGCTTCGGCAAAGCCGCCGAGATCTGTCAGGAGGTCATGCCGCAGGAGAGCGAGCGGCTCCGCCGGTTGCGGGACCGGCTTCAAGACATGATCCTGGCCAGAGTCGACGAGGCGTTCCTTAACGGCGACCCCGACCGCCGGCTGCCCCAGAACCTGAACATCTCGTTCGCCTACGTGGAGGGCGAGTCGGTGCTGATGGGGCTGAACAAGGAGACCGCCTTGTCGTCGGGCTCGGCCTGCACCTCGGCGACGCTGGAGCCGTCGTACGTCATCGCCGCCCTGGGGGCGAGCGCGGAGCTGGCGCACTCCTCGATCCGGTTCAGCCTGCACCGCTTCAACACCGAGGAGGAGATCGACTTCGTGGGCCGGCGGTCGATCGAGGTCGTCAAGCGGCTGCGTGAGATGTCGCCGCTCTACGAGCTGGCGAAGGAAGGCGTGGATCTGAAGTCCATCCACTGGAAGGCCGAGTAGGGGGAGGCGATGGCATACAGCGACAAGGTGGTTGACCACTACAACAACCCGCGCAACGTGGGATCCTTCACCAAGGACTCGACGCACGTGGGGACGGGGCTGGTGGGCGCGCCGGAGTGCGGCGACGTCATGAAGCTCCAGATCAGGGTGAACCCGTCGAGCGGCCTCATCGAGGACGCGAAGTTCAAGACGTTCGGATGCGGGAGCGCCATCGCGTCGTCGAGCCTGGCCACCGAGTGGCTGAAGGGCAAGACGCTGGCCGAGGCGGCCAAGATCAAGAACACGGACATCGTGAACGAGCTCAAGCTGCCGCCGGTCAAGATCCACTGCTCCGTCCTCGCCGAGGACGCGATCAAGGCGGCGCTGGCCGACTACAAGGCCAAGCACGGCGCCGCCGTCGAAGCGGCCACCCGGTAGGGGACTAGGAGGAACGCGCGCATGGCAGTGTCACTGACGGAAACGGCAGTCAAGCACGTCAAGGAGCTCAAGCAGGCCCAGGACCTGGGGGACACGGTCTTCCTGCGCATGGGGGTGAAGGGCGGCGGATGCTCGGGCATGTCGTACTCGCTGGAGTTCGACACCGAGAGGACGCCGCACGACCGGGAGTTCGAGATCGACGGCATCAAGGTGGTGGTCGACACCAAGAGCTACCTCTACCTGGCCGGGACCACGCTCGACTACGTCCAGCAGGGGCTGACGGGCGGCTTCACCTTCGTCAACCCGAAGGCCAAGTCGACCTGTGGCTGCGGGACGTCGTTCTCGTCGTAGCCGGGCCCACGGACGACCGAGCGACGGGCCCGGCGCCGGGCCCGTTGTCATTTTGAGAGGTCGATGAATCACTTCGAGATCTTCGAGTTGCCGAGGCGGCTCGGCATCGATGCAGCCGAGCTGCAGCGGCGGTTCTACGCGCTGTCGCGGCGCTACCACCCCGACTTCCACGCCGGGGCCTCGCCGGCCGAGCAGGCGCGGGCGCTGGAGGCCTCCGCGCGCGTGAATGCGGCTTATCGGACGCTCGGGGATCCAATCACGCGCATCGAGTATCTCGTTCGGCTCGAGGAGGGGCGGGAGACCAAGGAGGGGGCGGCCATCCGGCCGTCGGCGCCGCCGGCGCTGCTGGAGGAGATGTTCGAGATCCAGGAGGCGCTGGCCGACGCCCAGACGGGCGGTGCCCTCGATGACGTCGCCCGCAAGACGCTGGCGGCTCAGCGCGAACGTTTGCAGGCCCGGTGCCTGGACGAGGAGGCTCGGCTGACCGAGCGGCTGGCGCCGGCCTGGGATGCCGCCCGGCCGGAGGAGCGGCCACGGCTGCTGGCCGCGTTCAAGGAGGGGCTGGCCACGCGCGCCTATCTCAAGACGGTCCTCGAGGACCTGGGGCAGGCGCTGGGAGAGGGCGAGGGCATCTGACGATGGCTCGGATCATCGGCATCGACCTGGGCACCACCAACAGTCTCGTCGCCTACGTCGACGACAAGACGGGTCTGCCCCGGGTCATTCCCGACTCGGAGGGGCGCCCGCTGCTTCCCTCGGTGGTGGCGTTCACGCCGGACGGCATCCTGGTCGGCGAGGCGGCCAAGCGCCAACTCGTCCGCCGGCCGGAGTCCACCGTCTACTCGGTGAAGCGGTTCATGGGGCGTGGCTACGAGGACGTCAAGGACGAGCTGCGCTACCTCCCGTTCGCCGTGGTGCCGGCCGATGGCATCGTGCGTCTGCGGGTCGGTGAGCGTGAGGTGACGCCGCCCGAAGTGTCGGCGGTCATCCTCAAGACGCTCAAGGAACGGGCCGAGACGTACTTCGCCGAGCCCATCGAGCAGGCCGTCATCACCGTGCCTGCCTACTTCAACGACAGCCAGCGTCAGGCCACCCGGGACGCCGGCCGCATCGCCGGGCTCGACGTCGTACGCATCGTCAACGAGCCCACGGCGGCCTCGCTCGCCTATGGCCTTCATCGCCTGCAGGAAGGCGTGATCGCCGTCTACGACCTCGGGGGCGGGACCTTCGACATCTCGATCCTCCGAGTCAAGGACGGGATCTTCGAGGTCCTGGCCACCAGCGGCAACACCCGCCTGGGCGGCGACGATTTCGATCGCGTGCTCCTGCTGTGGCTCATGGAGGACATCCAGGCGCGGCACCACCGACAGCTGGCCTGCCGCGAGGTGGACCTGGCCCGGGACGGCGAGGCCATGCAGGAGCTGCGGCTGGCCGCCGAGGCGGCCAAGATCCGTCTCTCTGGCGAGGAGCGCACCATGCTCACGATCCCGTTCGAGGACTTCACCTACCGCCGGGAGATCAGCCGGTCCGAGCTCGAGCGGCTGCTGGAGCCGCTGGTCCAGAAAACGCTCGGCCCCTGCCGGGCGGCCCTGAGCGATGCCGGCTTGTCCCCGGGGCAGATCGACACGGTGGTGCTGGTGGGCGGCTCCACCCGCGTGCCGCTGGTGCGGCGGCGGGTGCAGGAGCTGTTCGGCAAGACGCCTCACAGCCAGCTCAACCCCGACGAGGTGGTGGCGCTGGGGGCGGCGGTGCAGGCCCACATCCTGGCCGGTGGGATCACCAGCATGCTGCTGCTCGACGTGACGCCGCTGTCGTTGGGGATCGAGACGTTGGGCGGCGTGGTCAGCGTGCTCATTCCCCGCAACACCACCATCCCGACCAGCGCCCGCGAGATGTTCACCACCTCGGTGGACGGGCAGGCGGTGATCGACATGCACGTCGTGCAGGGCGAGCGGGAGCTGGCCAAAGACTGCCGGTCGCTGGCCCGCTTCGAGCTGGGCGGCGTCGATCCGATGCCGGCGGGCATGCCCAGAATCGAGGTGACGTTCCTCATCGACGCCAGTGGCATCCTCCAGGTCACGGCCAAGGAGCTGCGGACGGGCAAGGCGGCGTCGATCGAGGTGAAGCCGACCTACGGTCTGGGCGAGGCCGATGTCGAGCGGATGGTCGAGGAGTCCTACCAGTACGCGGAAGCCGACGTGGAGGCCCGGATGCTCATTGAGGTCCGCAACGAGGCGGACACGGTGATGACCCACGTGCGCCGGGCGTTGAAGCAGGCTGGCGACCTGGCTTCGGCCGAGGAACGTCAGCGGATCGCCGCCGCCCTGCAGGCACTGGAGCAGGCCCGGGAGACGACCGACCGGGACCGGATCCACGAGAAGACCGTGGAGCTGAACCGCGCTACCGAGCACCTGGCCCAGGCCATGATGGACGCGGCGCTCCGGTCGGCGCTGGGGACCCGGCGGGCGACGGAGATCATGGAGTCGCAGTGATGGCGGTTCACAAAGTGACCTTTCTGCCCCTGAACGTCACGGTGGAGGTCGATGACGAGAAGTACCCGCTGGCCGATCACGGCAAGCCCGGGTCGCTGCTGGACATCGCGCTGGCCCACCACATCGAGCTCGAGCACAACTGTGGGGGCAGCTGCGCTTGCACCACCTGCCACGTGATCGTCAAGGAGGGCGAAGAGAACCTCTCGAAGATGCAGGATGACGAGGAGGATCGACTGGACACGGCCGAGGGTCTCACCATTCACTCGCGCCTGGGCTGCCAGGCCGTGGTGCAGGGGGACGTCGTGGTGGAGATTCCCAAATGACGCCCCGGGCGCCTCGGGCAGGCCGACTCACGCAGGCTAGCCTCGCGCGCCGAGCGCGCTGCGGCGTCGCACGGCCACGGAGCGAGCCGGCCTCGCGGAGATCGGTACAATGACGCCCCGGGCGCTTATGTGGCGGGACGCCGAGGACATCGCCATCGCGCTCACCGAGCGGTATCCGGACATCGATCCCCTGACCGTGCGGTTCACGGACCTGCATCGGTGGGTCGTCGAGCTGCCCGGGTTCAGCGACGATCCCAAGGCCTCCAACGAGTCGACCCTGGAGAAGATTCAGATGGCGTGGCTCGAGGAGTACCGGAACCGATGATCGTCGGCGGAGGGGGGTGGGGAGGCGTGTTCGACCACGCAGCTGGCGCCGACGGCCACGCTGCGTTTGTCCATCAACGCGCGCGGGCCATCTGCATGGAGCGAACAGGTCTCACATCGGCCATGATGTCGGCCACGTTCGAGCGGCGGCTTGGCCGGCGCAATCGAATCCTGGGGGTGGCCTCGGAGGGGGCCGTCGAGGCCCCCTCCGATGACCTACCAGGTGATGACCTGGTCGGCGGTGAAGATCTTGTCGAGCAGTGCTTCCCAGGAGAGGTCGTCGGGCACCCGGTGGACGTGCACGCCGGCGGGCACCCGCGGGGCCGGCGTGCCATGGAGCAGGGCGACGATGACGTCGTCGCCGGCCTGGAGCTCCCTGGCGATCGTAGCCGTGGCCAGCGCGGCATCGCCCTTGAGCAGGTGGAGCACGACGCTCATCCGAAGACGACGAAGCGACGGGCCTGCCCCAGCAGCTCGGTGATCCCTTCCCGGCTCACCGGCACGATCGGGTGCCCGTCGGCGTTCCAGTCGGGATCCGGCGGAACGGCCGTCTCCTCGACGTGGAAGGGGATGCCCAACGTTCTGAGGCTGCCGCGGAACTTGGCGATGTCGTCGCCGTCGACCAGGGCGTCGGTGTCGTCGTCGAGCAGGTGGACACCGCCATCGGCGAGCACGAACGTCACCTGGTTTTCGCCGGCCACGATACCGACGCCGATGCGCATGGCTTCGAAGGCCCGGTGGCTCCGGCGTGGATCGGTCGCGATGAGGACGAGGACCGGCTGGTCGTCGGGCACGCCGGCGTCAGTTCAGGGCGATGAAGCGGTCGGTGCCGTTGATGATGTCCGTGAGCACCACCAGCCCGCAGTAGGTGATGTCCGGCGAGTCCTCGAGCGGAATCCGGCGCTTCTGGCAGCCGTAGGCGCAGACGAAGAGCCTGGCGCCCCGTCCCGGCAACGCGCGGATGCGGGGGTCGCCGAGCGCGCGCACGCCGTCGTCGATGAGGTAGAGGTAGAGATCGCTGCCGCGGTCGAGGGCGGCCGTCGACAGCCCGACGGCTGTGTCCAGGTTGGGATGTTCAGGACCGGTGGAGAGCAGGACGCCCAGCTTCTTCTTACCCCGGTCCATCGCGGTTCGAGCCTAGCACCCGTTTGGAGGCAGAGCAACCGATGAGCCGTCGCGTTTACCTCGATCACAACGCCTCGACCCCGGTGCATCCGGAGGTCGTCGCTGAAATGCAGCCGTACTTCTCCGACGTCTTCGGCAACCCGTCGAGCGTGCACGGCTTCGGACGGGCCGCCCGCGAGGCGGTGGACACCGCCCGCGAACGCATCGCCGCGTTCCTCGGGGCGAGCCCGGACGAGATCGTGTTCACGTCGGGCGGGACCGAGTCCGACAATCTCGCGGTGAAGGGTCTGGCCCTGGCCCGCGGGCGGGGGCATCTCATCACCTCGCAGATCGAGCACCACGCGGTGCTCCGAACCTGTCAGACGCTGCAGGGGCAGGGCTTCGAGGTCAGCTACCTTCCGGTAGACCGCTTCGGCATGGTGGATCCCGACGACGTCCGGCGGGCCCTTCGTTCCGACACCATCGCCATCAGCATCATGCACGCCAACAGCGAGGTGGGGACGATTCAGCCGGTCGGGGCCATCGGGGCCATCGCCCGCGAACACGGGGTGCCGTTGCACGTCGATGCCGTCCAAACCTTCGGCAAGATCCCCCTGGACCTTCACGCGCTCGGCATCGATGCGCTGTCCTTCTCGGCCCACAAGATCTACGGGCCCAAGGGCGTGGCGGGTCTGTGGATCCGAAAGGGGAGCCGGATGGTGGCCGTCCAGCACGGCGGCGATCACGAGCGGCGGCGCCGGGCCGGAACCGAAAACGTTCCGGGGATCGCCGGATTCGGCAAGGCGGTGGAAGTCCGGGGCCGCGAGATGCGCGCGGAGGGCGAGCGGGTGCACCGGCTCCGTGATCGCCTGTGGGCGGGCATCCAGGCCCGCGTCGGCGAGGTTCGGCTGAACGGCCACCCCACCGAGCGTCTGCCCGGGACCGACAACGTCGCGTTCCGTCACGTGGAGTCCGAGTCGATCGTCCTCGGCCTCGACCTCAAAGGGGTGGCCGTTTCGGCTGGCTCGGCCTGCACGGCCGGTCACGTCGAGCCCTCCCACGTCCTGGTGGCGATGGGGGTGCCGCTGGACTGGGCCATGGGCGCTGTCCGGTTTTCGCTGGGTCGTTCCACCACCGCCGAGGATATCGATTATGTGCTGGCCTGCCTCGAGCCGCTGGTGACCAAGCTGCGCCGCGCAATGCCGGTGGGTGCCTCGTGAGGTACAGCCCAACCCTGGTGGATCACTTCCTGCACCCCCGCCACGCCGGCCTCATGCGGGATGCCGACGGCGTGGGTGAGGATGCGTACGCCGGCTGCGGAGATCTGGCCCGGTTCTTCCTGCGGGTCCGTGACCGCCGCGCCGTCGAGGTGCGCTTCCAGACCTATGGCTGCGGGCCCACCATCGCCGCCGCCAGCGTGGCCAGCGAGCTGATGGCCGGGCGCACCGTCGAGGACCTGCTTCACGTGAAGGCCGAGGAGATCGAGCGGGCGCTGGAGGGCCTGCCCGAGGACCGCAAGCACGCCGCCGATGTCGCGGCCGGCGCCCTGCGGGCCGCCGCGCGGGACTACCTGGCCCGGAGCGGCGGCCGTGTTTGACGCGATCCGGCGCGATGTCCGGGCCGTGCTCGAGCGAGATCCGGCCGCGCGGTCGGCGCTGGAGGTGCTGCTCTGTTACCCCGGCGTCCACGTGCTGGCCTTCTACCGGGTCGCCCACCGCCTGTGGCATCGCGGCTGGCGGACCACGGCCCGGTGGCTCATGCACGTGGCGCGCTTTCTGACCGGCATCGAGATCCATCCGGCCGCCCGACTGGGGCCTGGCCTGTTCATCGATCACGGCATGGGGGTGGTGATCGGGGAAACGGCCGAGGTGGGCGAGAACGTGACCCTACTCCAGGGCGCTACCCTGGGTGGAACCAGCCTCCGGCGCGAGAAGCGCCACCCGACGCTCGGCGACAACGTCGTGGTGGGCGCCGGCGCCAAGATCATCGGCGGCTTTTCGATCGGCGACGGCAGCCGTATCGGCGCCGGCTCGGTCGTGGTCCGGGAGGTGCCGCCGAACTCCGTTGTCGTGGGCGTACCCGGCCGCGTAACATACCGCGACGGCCAACGGGTCTCCGGCGAGATCGACCTCAACCAGACGGATCTGCCCGACCCGGTGGCCAAGACCATCGAGCAGCTGATCGAGCGTCTGCGCGCGCTCGAGGCCGAAGTGGAGAGCCTGCGCAAGGCTTCGGAATCCGAGCGCACCCGGTGAGCCAGGGAGGAGAGCGAACGGTGACCCCCAAGGACGTCATGACCGTGGAGGAAGCGTGCGCCTACCTCGCCATGGACGAGGCCACGCTGACGCTGCTGGCCAGCCAGCGCCGGATCCCCTGCTTCGAAGTGAACGGAAGCTGGGTCTTCTCGAAGAAGTCCATCGACAAGTGGCGGAGTCAGGCGGACCGGCGTCGCGGGTGAGCCCGTGATCGACCGCGCCGCGGCCTGGTCGCTCCTGACCGAGTTCACCGCCGGCGACGGCCTGCGCAAGCACGCCCGTGCCGTGGAGGCCTCGATGCGGGCGTATGCATCGCGTTTCGGCGAGGATCCCCAGACCTGGGGCATCGCCGGCATGCTGCACGACTTCGACTACGAGATGCACCCCACGGCGCCCCGCCATCCGCTGAAAGGGGCCGAGATCCTCCTGGCCCGCGGCGTGCCTCGCCCCGTCGTCTACGCCGTTTTGGCCCACGCCGACTACTCGGGCCTGCCCCGGGTGAGCCTGCTCGACCGCGCACTCTACGCCTGCGACGAGCTCACCGGCTTCGTCCACGCCTGTGCCCTGGTGCGTCCGGGCAAGGTCATCAGCGGGATGGAGGTGACGTCGGTCAGGAAGAAGCTCAAGGACAAGGCGTTCGCCCGCACCGTCAACCGGACTGACGTCTACCGCGGCGCCGACGAGCTGGGCGTGGACCTCGATCAGCACATCGCGTTCGTCATCGAGGCGCTCACGGGCGTCGCCCCCGAGATCGGGCTGGCCCGCCAGGAATAGGCGAGGGCAGCCACGCGGTCGTCGACAGGCCTGGCGCGGGGGCGGGCCGACAGGACGGGCACCCCCGCAGTTCGCCGGAATCCTGAGGCCTTCACGTTATACTGCGCGCAAGTGTCATCCAGGCCGTGTCCCTGCGGCTAGAGGATCGTCTGAGGAGGAAAGACGTATGACCAGCAGAGTCGCCGCACTCGTCGTCGGGCTGCTGTTCGCCGCCGCGCCGGCGTTGGCCCAGCAGGTGCCCGGCGTCACCGACACCGAGATCACGATCGGCGTCACCACGCCGCTCTCCGGTCCCGCCGCGGCCTGGGGCAACACCGCGATCGCCATGGAGGCGTGGACCAAGCACATCAACAGCCAGGGCGGCATCAACGGCCGCAAGCTCAAGGTAGAGATCAAGGACGACGGCTATCATCCTGGCCGCGCGGTGGCCAACCTCAAGGAGATCCACGACTCGGTCTTCATGAACGTCGGGCTCCTGGGGTCGGCCATCCTCAACGCCGCCAAGGACTTTCCCCACGAGAACAAGTTCCCGGTGATCAACCCCTACGGCAACCCCGCCATCTGGGCGCGCCAACCCCGCGAGCGGCTGCGGTACGTGTTCGTGAACTATCCCGACTACCTCGACGAGGGCGAATTTCTGGTGACGCAGGCAGTCACCGTGCTCGGCGCCAAGAAGGTCGCGGTCTTTTACCAGAACGACGACTATGGCAAAGGCGGGCTGGAAGGCGTGCGGCGCGGCGTCAAGACGCAGGCCGGCAAGGTGGCCGTGGCCACCGAGCTGCCCTACGAGCTGTCGGACCGGGAGCTGGGCACCCACGCGCTGAAGCTCAAGGACTCGGGCGCCGACGCAGTGATCTTCTACTCGACCATCACCCACGGGGCCAACCTGGTCAAAGAGATGGCCAAGGTGGGCTACAAGCCCAAGCTCGTCGCCTCTTTCCCGCTCGGCGATCACCTCATCATGTTCCGCTTACTGGGCCCGCTGTGGGAAGGGGCGCACTACAACACGCTGGGCGCCGTCGCCGGCGAGCCCGACGCCGATCGCGCGATCGAGACCCTGACCACGATCGAGCCGAAGCTCAAGGGCAAGGAAAACACCGCGCTGGCCGGGGCGGTGGCCATGATGGTCGCTGTGGAGGGCCTCCGGAAAGCCGGTCGCACCCTGACCCGGGAGTCGTTCGTCGAGGGCATGGAGCAGGTCAAGAACTTCACCGCCGACAAGCTCACGGCGCCTATCACCTTCGGAACGAACCGCCGCCACGGGCTCAACGCCGTGCGCATGATGCGAGCCGAGAACGCGGAGAAGAACAAGGTCAGCCCGGTCACCGGGTACCAGGTCTTTCAACCACATTTTTGACCAGGTTGACAACACTCGAATGGGAGATCCAATGCCCGGGGCGATACCACCGAGATGAGTGAACATGGGGGGGTGGAGGCCACCCCCCCATTCCCCCCCGGTCCACTACTCGAAGTCAGGGATCTCAGTCTGTCGTTCGGCGGGATCACGGCGCTGCAGGGCGTCGGTCTCAATCTGGTCGAGGGTGAAACACTCGCCGTCATCGGCCCCAACGGCTCGGGTAAGACCTCCCTCTTCAACTGCATCACCGGTCTCTATCAGCCGACGCTCGGCACCATCCGGTTCCGGGGCGAGTCGCTGTGCGGCCGCTCTCCGGACGCCATCACCCGACGCGGGATCGCCCGCACCTTCCAGAATCTGCGCCTCTTTCATCACATGAGCGTGCTCGACAATCTGATGGTCGGTCGGCACCTGCACTTCCGGAAGGACTTCCTGGCCGCGCTGCTGCGCCGGCGCGGTGAAGAGATACGCCACCGCCGGCGGTGCGAGGAGATCGTCGAGTTCCTGGACCTGGAGCCGGTCCGGAAGACGCGGGTGGCTGACTGCTCCTACGGCATCCAGAAGCGCGTCGAACTGGGCCGGGCCCTGGCCACCGAGCCCCGCCTGCTGCTGCTGGACGAGCCCGTGTCGGGGCTCACCCAGGAAGAGAAGGAAGAGTTCGGCTACTGGATTCACGAGATCCGCGGCCGCTTCGGCATCACGGTTCTCCTGGTGGAGCACGATCTCCGCGTGGCCTCTCGCCTGGCCGGCCGCATGGTTGCCCTGGATCATGGCGTGAAGATCGCCGAGGGCGCGCCGGCGGACGTCCAGCGCCATCCCGAGGTGGTGAAGGCGTACCTCGGTGAGTAACGTTGGGGGCGGGATCGGCGGAGGTCGGGCCCCCCGCGAACCGCGGGGTGGGGGGGGAGCGGAATCGGTCCCCCCGCCGTTACTATCAATCTCGACCATCGAGACGCTGTATTTCGACCGCATCTACGCCCTCTTCGGCGTGTCGCTGGAGGTCCGCCAGGGAGAGATCTTCACGGTCCTCGGTCCCAACGGCGCCGGAAAGACGACGCTCCTGCGCACGGTCGCCGGACTGCTCAAGGACCAACCCAAGAAGGGCGAGGTCGTCTTCGCCGGCCGTCGTATCAACGGCTGGGCGCCGGAGGCGATCGCCCGGCTGGGCATCGTGTACGTGCCCGAAGACCGCGGGCTCTTCAAGGAGCTGACGGTCGCCGAGAACCTCGACCTGGGACTCTGGGGCCGCCGCGACGACGACGTGGCCGGCGACCTGGACTCGGTCTACCGCATGTTTCCCATTCTGCGAGAGCGGGCCCAGCAGGACGCGGAGACGCTCTCGGGCGGCGAGCAACAGATGCTGGCGCTGGCCCGGGCCATGCTGAGGCGACCACGGCTCTTGATGCTGGATGAACCCTCCCTGGGCCTGGCGCCCCGGGTTGCCCGCAGCGTCTACGAGGCGCTGAGCGCGATCAGCCGTACGGGCACGACGATCCTGCTCGTCGAGCAGAACGCCCGCCTGGCCCTTCAGACCGCGCATCGTGGCGCTATCCTGGAAGCCGGCCGCGTGGTCCTCGAAGGCGCGGCGCAGGAGCTCACGCAGAACGAGGACGTGCGCGAGGTGTACCTCGGGGTCGGCGCCGGGGAGACGCCCTCGGCCCGGGGCTGGCGGCTCTACCGCAAGAGGAGGCGATGGTGATGCCGGAGGACGCGCGCACGCTGCCCGAGCTGTTCTGCCGGCAGGTGGACCGGCGGGGCGACGGTCTGGCCATCCGCTACAAGAGGCACGGTATCTGGCACCGCGTCACCTGGCGTCAGTACGGCGAGGGAGTCCAAACCGTCGCCGCCGCGCTGCTGGCCTTCGGCCTCCGGCCCCGGGAACACGTGGCCGTGCTGGGCGACAACCGTCCGGAGTGGCTCTACTGTCACCTGGGCATTCAGACGGCCGGTGGGGCCACCTGCGGCATCTACCCGACGTCGGCCCCCGAGCAGATCCGGTACCTGCTCAACCACTCGGAGGCCCGCCTGCTCTTCGTAGAGAACGACGAGCAGCTCGACAAAGTGCTGGCCCTCGTGGGCGACACCGGCGTCGAGCGCATCGTGGTCTGGGACGCCAAGGGACTGTGGGGCTTCGCCGACGACCGGGTCACCTTCTTCGAGGATTTTCAGAAGCAGGGGCTGGCGTATCTGGAATCACACGGGCCGGCGGTGGAGAAGCGGCGTCGGGCGCTGCGGTCCGACGATACCGCCATGATCATCTACACCTCGGGCACCACCGGGCCGCCCAAGGGCGCGATGCTCACTCACCGGTCGATTCTCGCGGTGACCGGGGCGTTCCGGGAGGTCAATCCGCTCACCGACGCCGACGAGGTGATCTCGTACCTGCCGTTCGCCCACGTCTACGAGAACCTGATCTCGGTGTTCGGGGCGATCTACAACGGGTACGTCGTCAACTTCGTGGAGAGCGTGGACACGCTCTTCCAGAACCTCCGCGAGGTGTCGCCCACGTACTTCGCCAGCGTGCCGCGGATCTGGGAGAAGCTCGCGTCCACGCTGGAACTCAGAATGGCCGACTCCACGCCGATCAAGCGGGCGCTGTATCGAGCCGCCGTGGGGGTGGGGCGGCGCCACGTCCGGGCCCGGCTCGCCGGCCGGGTCGGCGTCGGGCTCGATCTCCTCTACCGCTTGGCCCACGTGGCCGTCCTGCGGCCGCTCAAGCACCGGCTGGGGTTCGACCGCATCCGGATCGCCGCCTGCGGCGCGGCACCGGCCTCGCCGGAACTGTTCGAGTACTACCACGCCCTGGGCATCCCCCTCATCGAGGGGTATGGGATGACGGAATCGACCGGCGTGATCTCCGTCAACAGCATGCAGGCGCCGCGGATGGGCACGGTAGGCGAGCCCATCCCCGGCACCGAGGTGGCTCTGGCCGACGACGGCGAGATTCTCACCCGTGGCCCTCACGTGTTCAAGGGCTACTTCAAGGATCCGGAGCTCACGGCCCGAACCATCGACGCCGAGGGCTGGCTGCACACCGGCGACATCGGCGCCTGGGAGGACGGCCGGCTCAAGATCCTCGATCGGAAGAAGGACATCATCATCACCGCCGGCGGCAAGAACATCACCCCGGCCTGGATCGAGAACAAGCTCAAGTTCAGCCCCTACATCCAGGACGCCGTCGTCATCGGCGACCGTCGCAAGTACCTGGTGGCGTTGATCCTCATCGACGAGGACAACGTCGTCAAGTTCGCCCAGGACCACCGCATCCCGTTCACGACCTTCCAGGACCTCACCCAAAACCCCGAGATCGTCCGGCTCGTCGACGGCGAGGTCCAGCAGGTCAACCGGACCCTCGCCCAGGTTGAGACGATCAAGAAGTTCGCGCTGCTGCCGCGCCGCTTCTACGAGGAAGAGGGCGACGTGACGCCGACCAAGAAGGTCAAGCGGCGGGCCGTCGAGAGCCGGTACGGCGACCTGATCGCGGGATTGTACCGGGACTGACCGATCGTGGATCTGATCGAGTCCTACCGCGACGAGCTGGCCTTCGCCCGCCGGCCGATCACGCGGCTCCTGCTGGCGCTGCTCGTCACCGCGCTGGCGGTGTTTCCGTGGCTGGCGCCCGAGCACCTGGTCTTCCTGGCCACGCTGGTGGCGCTCTCCTCCATCGGCGTGATGGGCCAGAACCTCCTCATCGGCTACGCGGGGCAGATCTCCTTCGGCCAGGCCGGATTCCTGGCCATCGGAGCCTTCGCCTTCGGACACCTGCGCGCCTGGGGGGCGCCGTTCCTGGTGGCGCTCATCCTGGCCGGCGCCGCCGCTGCTCTGGCCGGCGGCGTCGTCGGATTTCCTTCGCTCCGCCTTAAGGGACCCTATTTGGCCATCGCCACCCTCGGCTTCGGCGTCGCGGTGTATCAGATGTTCGTGAACTGGGAGGTGCTCTCGGGCGGGCGGTCGGGGCTCGCCATCGCCCGGCTCCAGCCCCTGTTCGGCCTCAGCGCCTCCCGCTTCCAGTACTACGTCTACCTGCTCCTGCTTGCCGCCTTCACGCTGGCCAGCTACAACCTCATCGCGTCGTACGTGGGCCGGGCCTGGGTCGCCATCCGCGACTCCGACATCGCGGCCGAGGTCAACGGGGTCAACCTCACCCGCTACAAGCTGCTGGCGTTCGCCGTGTCATCGTTCTATACCGGAGTCCACGGCGCCCTCTACGCCCAGGTGCTGGGCCACATCGAGCCCCAGATCTTCAACGTGCTGGAGTCGATCACGCTCTTCGTAGCCGTCATCGTCGGTGGCGTGGCCTCGATCGAGGGCTCGATCCTGGGGGCGCTGTTCGTCCTGCTGGTGCCCAAGGTGTTGGCCGACTTCCGGGAGATGGTGCCCGTGGTGTATGGCGTCGCCATTCTGCTGGTCATGATCTTCGAGCCGCTGGGACTCTACGGTCGCTGGCTGAAGACGCGCCTCTACTTCCAGCTCTGGCCGTTCCGCTGACGCGATGGAACGGTTCCTCCAGTACGCGCTGACCGGCCTCTCGGCGGGAAGCCTCTACGCGCTGGTGGCTCTCGGCGTCGTGCTGATTTACCGTTCGACGCGGGTGCTCAACTTCGCTCACGGGGACATCGCCACGATGGCGACCTTCGTGGCCTTTTCCCTGCTCTCGCACCAGTACGCGTTCCCGGTGGCCGTGGCCGGGAGCCTGGCCGTGGGCGCCGCGGTCGGGGTGGTCTTCTACTTCGGGGTGCTGGTGCGGGCCCAGCGGGAGGGCGTCAATCTCCTCGGCATGGTCATCCTCACCCTGGGCCTGTCCTTGATCCTCCAGGGCCTCGTCGTTTACACGTGGGGCGCCGAGCCGGTGTCGCTGCCATTCCCCATCTCTGATACGGCGACCTATCGGCTGGGGATGGTCGTGGTCAGCCAGCTCGCCCTGGCCACCATTGCCGCCGGCGTACTGGGCAGCGCGCTGCTCTACCTGCTGGTGCAGCGCACGCGCCTGGGGCTCGCCATGCGGGCCACGTCGGAAAACGTCATGGCCGCCCAGACCCTCGGCATTCCCACGCGTCTGGTGCTCGGTGTGTCGTGGGCCGTGGCCTCGGCGCTCGGCGTGGTGGCCGGCATCTTCCTCGCCCCGGCGCTGCTGCTGGACCCGTTTTTCATGCTGGACCCATTCCTCAAAGGTTTTGCCGCCGCCGTGCTGGGCGGTCTGGGAAGCCTGCCGGGGGCGGTGGTGGGCGGGTTGCTGCTCGGAGTGGCCGAGAGCCTCACCGGCGCCTATCTGACGATCCAGTTCAAGAACACCCTGGCGTTCCTGATCATCATCATCGTGCTCCTGCTCCGCCCGGAAGGCCTGCTGGGGAAGGAGTCCAAAGAACGCGTATAATACGGGCCATGGAACACCCCATCGCCTACGACAAGCTCGCCCGCGAGGCGCGCTTCGTTCGCAAACGGGCCCGGGAAATCGCCGAGCTGCGCATGGGGCAGGGCCTGTCGCCCATGGCCGACCTGGCCAGCCGGGACGCCATCCGCGAGCGCGTGCACGGCATCCTGGTGGGCGAGCTGCAGGCCATGGAGGGCGCCGGCCGGACGGTGTGTGACTTCCCCGATGCCCCCTGGGAGTTCACCATGGACATGGCGCGACAGGTCTGGGACGAGTCGCGCCACGTCGAGATTTATCTCGGGCTCCTCGAATACCTCGGGGGCTACGTCGGCGAGTTCGCGGAGTCGACCATCCTCTGGAAGTGCGCGTGTGCCGAGGACGCCGCCGCCCGGGTGGCCGGTGTCAACCGGGGGCTGGAAGGGCTGGCCTGCGACGTGTTCAACCAGTTGATTCATATCGCCCGCAAGATCGGCGATCCGGTGATCGAGCGCGCCGTGGACTTCGTTCTGGCCGACGAGATCACCCATGTGCGCATGGGGTCGCGCTGGCTCAACGAGCTGACCAAGGGCGACCCCGAGCGCCGGCGCCGCGCCGTGGAATTCCAGGAGACGATCGACGAGCGCTTCAACCTCGGCGGCGTACGGACCGACGGCAGCCACGAGGAGGTCGGCATCTCTATCGCCAAGGAGGCTCGCCGGCTGGCCGGCTTCACCGACGAGGAGATCGAGCGGCTCGTCCGCAGCACCCAGCGCTCTCCCGTCTACTGACCGGGGGCCGTCCGTGAGCGTTCATCCGCTGGCCGGCGACTTCTCCGTCGAGGCCTCCGCCGCGCAGATCCGTCACTATCGCTACGCTGAAGAGCGCCTCATGCGCACGCTGGGCGGCTGGATCGCCCTGACTGCCGAGCTGCCGGTGAAGCTGCTCTTCGGCCGGCACGTCTGGGACTGCGCGCAGCACGCCGATCTGTGGGGCCGGCGGCTGCCCGAGCTGCGGGCGCCAGCCAACCAGTCGGAGCCGCCCAACGAACGCTTCGTGAAATTCATGGACCTCCTCGACAGCTGTGAGGCGCCCGACCAGTCTCCTGAGCGCCTGGTAGGCGTGTACCGTGTGCTGAAGCCACATCTGGTGGCGACCTACGAAGCGCACCTGGCCGCGGCCAATCCGATCTACGAGCCGCCGACCCGCCGCATTCTGGAGCGCTGCGTGACCGAGGAGCGGCGCCACGTTGCGGCCGGCTCCATCGTGCTGAAGCGCCTGCTCGACGACGTCGCGCGGCGCCAGCAGGTGGAGAGCTGGGAGCGCCGGCTCCTGGACGCGCTGGGTGACGCCGGAGGCGTCACCGGCAGGAGCGAGCGTCCGGCCCGATCCTTCGACATCACGGGCGCCGACCCGGCCGGCGATCTTGTCGCGCTGGACTCGCCCTTTGATCCGGCTTGCGTCACGCCCGACCTCCGGACCGCCATCGAGGATCACGTTCGGGCGCTCGTCGCCGGGGACGTCGCTCGCGCGTCCTTGCGTGCCCCGGAAGGGGCGCGGGACGCCGTGAGCCGGGTCGTGACCCAGGGCGGCGCCGTCCAGACGTGGGCGATTGTCGCCCAGGCCAAGGTCGGCGCCCACCGCTTCATCAAGCTCCGCCTGACGGGCCCGCGGGGGACGTGGGTCGTCCTGGAGCAGTGGCGGCAGTTCGAGGGGCAGTGGCGCGTCGTCGACGCCGAGCTGATCGGCGCCGAGCCCGGGCCGTAGTGTTCCGGAAGGTCCTCGTCGCCAACCGGGGCGAGATCGCCCGTCGCGTCATCGGCGCCTGTCGCCAACTCGGCGTGAAAAGCGTCGCCGTCTACTCCGAAGCCGACCGCGATGCGCCCCACGTCGCCGATGCCAGCGAGGCCCAGCCCATCGGTCCGGCACCGGCCCGGCAGAGCTATCTCGACATCGAGGCCGTTGTCGGCGCGGCGTGCCGGAGCGGCGCCGAGGCGATCCATCCCGGCTACGGGTTCCTGTCCGAGAACTGGCGGTTCGCGATGGCCTGCGCCGAGGCCGGGCTCACCTTCGTAGGGCCGCCGGCGGAGGCGATCCGCGCCATGGGCGACAAGACTGAGGCCCGGCGCGTGATGCAGGCGGCGGGGGTCCCGGTCGTGCCGGGCAGCCCGGGGCCCATCCGCGACGCCACGGAGTCCGAACGCGTCGCCGCCGAGATCGGCTTTCCGGTGATGCCGAAGGCCGCGGCCGGCGGCGGAATCGGCATGGCGCGCGTCGCCCGGCCCGCCGACCTCTCCTCGGCGTTCGCCACGGCTCGGGGCCGGGCCGACGCGGCGTTCGGGGACGGTGCGCTCTATCTCGAGCGCTATCTCGGGCGCCCGCGGCACGTCGAGATCCAGATGTTTGGGGACGCGCAGGGCACGGTGGTCCACCTGCCCGAGCGCGAGTGCTCCATCCAGCGGCGCCACCAGAAGCTCGTCGAGGAGTCCCCGGCGCCGGGGCTTTCGGCTGAGACCAAGGAGCAGCTGGCTTCCGCTGCGGTCAGGGGCGCCCGGGCCATCGGCTACGTCAATGCGGGGACGATGGAGTTCCTCGTGGACGCCGCCGGCGGGTTCTATTTCTTGGAAACGAACACGCGGCTCCAGGTCGAGCACCCGGTGACCGAGGAGGTGACGGGTCTCGACCTGGTGATCGCTCAGCTCCGGGTGGCCGCCGGCGAGTCGTTGCCATGGCGCCAGGACGACATCCGACAACGGGGCGCGGCGCTCGAGTGTCGGATCTACGCGGAGGACACAGCCAAGAGATTCCTGCCCTCACTGGGCACGATCACCCGGCTGACGGTGCCGGCCGGCGAAGGGATCCGCGTAGAGTCTGGCGTGGTCTCGGGCAGCGCGGTGTCCGTGCACTACGATCCGCTGCTGATGAAGCTCATCGCCCACGGCGACTCGCGCGGTCAGGCCATGGAACGCATGGTCAAGGCTCTCGACGAGTGCGTCGTCGAGGGCGTGCCGACCCCGATTCCCTTCCTCAGCCGGGTGCTGCGCCACGCCGACTTCCGGCGGGGGGCCGTGCACACGCAGATAGTCGAGCAAGGAGCGTTCAATGCCTGAGGAGATCAAGGCTCACATCACGGGGGTGGTGTTCCAGGTCACGACGAAGCCCGGAGACCGGGTCCAGGCCGGCGACCCCGTGATCGTGCTGGAGTCGATGAAGATGGAGATTCCGGTAGAGGCGCCGCGCGCCGGCTCGGTCAAGGAGATCCGGGTCCGGGAGGGGCAGACGGTGCAGGAAGGCGAGACGGTGGCGGTGCTGGAGTAAGGAGGCAGCCATGGGCGACGCGACGGCACTCGAGCTCGTCCGCGGGTTCTACGACTATCACTGGTGGGCCAACCGGCGGCTGTACGACCACGCGGTCACGCTGGGCGAGGAAGCGGCCGGCCGCGAGGTCGGCAAGCAATTCAGCTTCCCGACCGTGCGGCGGATGTTCGGTCATCTCTACGGCGCCGATTGGGTGTGGCTCACCCGCTGGAAGGGAACCTCGCCCGACCGGTTGCCCGGCGCCGAATTCCAGACGCTGGCCGAGCTGCGCCCGCGCTGGGACGAGACCGAGCAGGAGCAGCGCGGCTTCATCCAGGCGCTGACGCCGGCCGACCTCGGTCGGGTCATCGCCTACAAGTCCACCGACGGCAAGCCGTACCAGCTGACCCTCTGGCCGCTGCTCCAGCACGTGGCGAACCACGCCACCCATCACCGGAGCGAGATCGCCACGATGATCACCATGATCCAGGGCTCGCCGCCGGACACCGGCATTGCCACCTACCAGCTCTTCGTCTCCAACCAGAGCGACATGAGCCGGCGATGGGCATGAAGGACCTGGCCGACGACCTCGCTGCCCGCCGGTCTCGCGCCGAACGGATGGGCGGCGAAGAGGCGGTGGCCAGGCAGCACGCGGCCGGCAAGCTGACCGTCCGGGAGCGTCTGGATTTGCTCTTCGATGCCGGCAGTTTCACCGAGATCGGCATCCTCGCCACCCACGCCGGCGTCTCCCCGGAGATGGCGGGACGCGAGACCCCGGCCGACGGCGTGGTCACCGGCTTCGGGACGATCGGCGGACGCCTGGCCTCCGTCATCGCCTACGACTTCACCGTCATGGCCGGATCCATGGGGCGCACGGCCGAGGTCAAGGGCAACCGCGCCCGTGAGATCGCCTATACCAAGCGCATCCCGATGATCTGGCTGATCGACTCCGCGGGGGCGCGAATCCAGGAGGCGATCGGCTCGCGGAACTTCGCCGGCTCCGGACTGCTCTTCCGCGAGGAGTCGATCATGTCCGGCGTCGTCCCTCAGGTGGCGGCGATGATGGGCCCGGGCGCGGCCGGGACTGCGTACATTCCGGCGCTGGCCGACTTCGTGCCGATGGTCATGGGCACGAGCCACATGGCCCTCGGCGGGCCTCCGCTCGTCAAGGCCGTGGTGGGCGAGGAGATCACGGCGGAGGAGCTGGGCGGCTCCCGGGTGCACTGCGAAATATCGGGCTGCGCCGACCTCGAGGTGGCCGACGACCGCGCCTGCATCGCCGCCATCAAGGAGTACCTGTCGTTCTTCCCGTCGAACAACAGCGAACCGCCACCCCGGACCTCCTGCGCGGATCCCGTAGACCGCCGGGACCGCGCGCTGCTCGACGTCGTGCCCGACAATCCGCGCCGGGCCTACGACGTCAAGAAGGTCATCCGGGCGGTGGTGGACGAGGGCGGCTTCTTCGAGCTGAAGCCCGGCTGGGCCCGAAACATCGTCGTGGGGCTGGCGCGGCTGGCCGGGCAGCCCGTCGGGGTGGTGGCCAACCAGCCCATGGTCCTGGGCGGCGCCCTCGACAACGACGCGGCCGACAAGGCGGCGCGCTTCATCATGCTCTGCGACGCCTTCGGTCTTCCGCTGGTGTTCCTGCAGGACGTGCCGGGGTTCCTGGTCGGCTCCAAGGTCGAACGCGCGGGCATCATCCGCCACGGCGCCAAGATGCTCTACGCCGTGAGCGAGGCCACGGTGCCCAAGCTCACCGTCGTGCTGCGCAAGGCCTACGGCGCCGGCTACTTCGTCATGTGTGGCCGCGCCTACGAGCCCGACCTCATCGTGGCCTGGCCCACGGCCGAGATCAGCGTCATGGGGCCGGAGGGCGGAACCAACATCATCTTCCGCAAGGAGATCGGCGGGGCGCCCGATCCCGACGCGGAGCGGACCCGGCGAGTCGACGAGTTCAGGAAGCTGATCAACCCCTACACGGCTGCCGCCGCCGCGCTCATCGACGACGTCATCGACCCCAGCGACACGCGCCCCGTCCTCTGCCGCGCCCTGGAGATGGCGAAGAGCAAGAAGGTCGAGCGCCCCTGGAAGAAACACGGCGTCATGCCGGTGTGAAGCCACCGGCGTCCGGCCCACCGCAGTGCGGGCAACCCGAGGGGATCGGAGAACGGCCGCCACGTGGTCGGGTGGGGGCCGGGAGGCCTCTGCTCGACCCGTATCTTCTGGGTGATGTGTCGGCCCCGGCCGTACACCCTGGCCCCAAGACGTGGCGGGACGTGACGTCGGTCAGCGTGGTCGAGCAGAGGCCTCCCGGCCCCCGCCCGACCACGTGGATGCTAGTTCTCGACGAACGCCTTGAGGTTGCGCCCGCGCAGCGGGTGGCGCAGCTTGCGGAGCGCCTTGGCCTCGATCTGGCGGATGCGCTCTCGCGTGACCGCGAAGCGCTTGCCGACCTCCTCCAGCGTGTGCTCGCCCTCCTCGCCGATGCCGAAGCGCAGCCGCAGAATCTCCTTCTCCTTCGGCGACAGCGTGCCCAGGGCGCGCTCCACCTGGGTCGTGAGGTCCTGGCTGAGCAGCGAGTCGTTGGGCGAGCCCGCCGACTTGTCCTCGAGGAAGTCGCCCAGTTCGGAGTCCTCGCCGATCGGCGTCTCCAGCGACAGCGGCTTGCGCGAGGACTCGAGGATCAGCCGGACCTTCTTGGCCGGCACCCCCGTGCGCTGGGCCAGTTCCTCGGGCGTGGGCTCACGCCCCAGCTCGTTGACCATCGAACGGCCCACCCGCGAGATCCGGTTGAGGGTCTCCACCATGTGCACCGGGATCCGGATCGTACGCGAGTGGTCGGCGATGGCCCGGGTAATGGCCTGACGGATCCACCACGTGGCATAGGTGGAGAACTTGAAGCCCCGGCGGTACTGGAAACGGTCCACGGCCTTCATGAGGCCGATGTTGCCCTCCTGGATCAGGTCGAGCAGGGAGAGGTCGGACCCCAGGTATCGCTTGGCCACCGAGACCACCAGGCGGAGGTTGGCCTCCATCAGCTCCTTCTTGGCCTGACGCACCACCCGGTCGCTTCGGACGATCTCGCCGAGCACGGCCTGTAGCTTCCGCCGGGGCAGCCCGACCTCGCGCTCCTGCCGGCGCAGCTCCCGCGCCGCCGCGGCGCCCGCAGCACCCCGGCGCTGAGCCTCCTGGCCGAGCTTCTCGATGCTCTGGCAATGCCGCTGCACGCGGCCCACCAGCTCATCGATCAGCGCGGGCTTGAGGGGCAGGTCGGCCACGATCTTCTGGATCCCCTCCCGGTTCGCCACGATCCACTTGGCGTAGTTCTGCCGGGTGGCCGCCGAGCGGCGGCGGGCGCCGAGCGCCTCCTCGAGCCGCGCGATCTCCCGCTCGAGCCGGCGGATCCGCGCGAACGCGTTGAGCACGCGCCGGATCTCCACAGCGTCGATCTCGCCGCCCTCCGGCAGGACGATCACGTCCTCGGCTGCGACGTCGCCGTGCCGGAGGCGATCGGCCACCGCCAGCAGCTCGCGCAGCGCCATGGGGATCGCCACCAGCGCCCGCCGCAGCGCGATTTGCCCCATCTCGATCCGGCGCCCGATTTCCACCTCCTGCCGAGCGGTCAGCAGCGGGACCTTCCCGATCTCCTTGAGGTAGAGACGGACCGGATCCTCGCCGCGCGCCGGCGAGGCCTGAAGCATCTCCTCTGGCACCGACGCCGCGTCCTCGCTCTCCATGTCGACCAGCGGGGGCGCGTCGACGGGCTCTTCGGGCATGAGTGCCGTAGGCGCGACGGCCGTCGCGCTCACCGCCTCGGTGTCGGGCTCTCTGAATGTCATGATGTCACCCGGCTCTCCGCTTACTTAGATGCGTCCGGGGTAGGGTTCGTTTCGTTCCCGCTGTGTAGTTCAAGAACCAAGCCAGGACGTTACGGAGTTCTGTAATGTGTGGTATTTACGTCTCAAACGTTCCGCCCGGATTGATAGACTAGGAAACGGCGTTCACATATTCAGCCCCGTCTTGCTCTGCTATGATAGGTGGCCCCGGAGGGCTGGTTGAAGGCCGAGGTCATCGCCATCGGATCCGAGTTGCTGCTCGGCCAGATCGTCGACACCAACTCCGCCGTAATCGCCCGCCATCTCGCGGGGATCGGACTCGACCTCTTCTACAAGACGACGGTGGGCGACAACCTTGGCCGCCTCACGGCGACCCTCCGCCAGGCACTCGCCCGCTCCGATGTGGTGATCACCACCGGGGGGATCGGGCCCACCGCCGACGACGTGACCCGGGAGGCGGTCGCTGCGGCGACCGAGCGCGAACTGGTGTTCGACGAGAATCTGATGGGCCAGATCGAGACCTTCTTTGCCTCCCGGGGGATGCGCGCCTCTCCGTCGAACCGGCGACAAGCCTACATGCCTGCCGGCGCGATCGCGATCGAGAATCCGGTCGGAACGGCGCCCGCCTTCATCGTTGAGCACAGAAGCACAACGGTCATTACCCTGCCCGGGGTTCCCCGGGAGATGGAGCACCTCCTTGTGAGCCGCGTGATTCCCTACCTGCACGGGCGTCTGGGAATCCGGGGCGAGATCCGCCTGCGTGTGGTCAAGACGGTGGGGATCGGCGAGAGCCCGATCGGGGAACTGCTCGCCGACTTCATGGAGAAGGGCGCCAATCCGACGGTGGGGACGCTCGCTCACCTGGGCCAGGTCGACGTCCGAATCGCCGCCAAGGCCGACGACCCGGAATCCGCCGCCCGGCTCATCGCGCCGGTGGAAACGGAGGTCCGGGCCCGGCTCGGGGAGGCGGTGTTCGGAGCCGACGAGGCCACGTTGGAGGGCGAGGTCGCCGCGCGCCTGCGCGCCGCCAACACCCGGGCGGCCCTCGCCGAGCTCGGTTCGGCCGGCCTGGCCAGTGGGCGGCTCGCGGCCGCCGCCCCCGGACAGTTCGCGGGCGCGGTCGTCCTCTCCGAGCCGGCCGACGCCGAGCGCCTGGGGGTCGATCTTGGCGCCAGCGGCACCGCCGAGGAGCGGGCGCGCGCGCTGGCGACGGCCGTGGCCAAGTGGGCGGGCGCGGGCGTGGGCGCCGCGGTGTGCCTCGAGCCCTCCCCGGAGACCTCGCCGCCGGCCACGCGGGTCAGCGTCGCCGTCGCCACGGACAGCCAACGGGACGCGCGGGAGTATCGGTTCGGAGGCGACCTTTTGTCGATCCGCATCCGTGCGGCCACGCTCGTGCTCGACCTCATCCGTCGGGTTCTGCCCCGGGAAGCGTCCTGATGGCCGTCGCGCCGAGCGCCAGCTACAGCATCACGCTTCGCCTGGCCATCAAGAACCGTCCCGGCATGCTCGGGCGGGTGGCCCTGGCCATCGGCGAAGCCGGTGGCGACATCGGAGCGGTGGACCTGGTCGAGTCCGGCCGCGACCGGGTGGTGCGCGACATCACCGTCAAGGCCCGGGACAGCCACCACGGCCAGGAAATCGTCAATCGCCTGCGGCACGTCTCCGGCGTCCGGGTGATCAACGTCTCCGACCGGACCTTCCTCATGCACCTCGGGGGCAAGATCGAGATCCGCAACAAGGTGCCCATCCGGAACCGCGACGACCTGTCGATGGTCTACACCCCGGGCGTGGCCCGCGTGTGCCTGGCCATTCGGGAGGACCGCGAGCGCGCCTTTGCGCTGACCATGAAGCAGAACAGCGTGGCCGTGGTCACCGACGGCACTGCCGTGCTGGGGCTGGGCGACATTGGACCGGAGGCGGCCCTGCCGGTGATGGAAGGCAAGGCGATGCTCTTCAAGGACTTCGCCAACGTCGATGCCTTCCCCATCTGCCTGGCCACCAAGGACGTGGACAAGATCGTGGAGACGGTCAAGCTGCTGGCCCCGGCTTTCGGCGGGGTCAACCTGGAAGACATCGCCGCCCCCCGCTGCTTCGAGGTCGAGGATCGGCTGCGGAAGGATCTCGACATCCCGGTGTTCCACGACGACCAGCACGGCACCGCGGTGGTGGTGTTGGCCGCGCTCCTCAACGCGCTCCGGATCGTGCGTAAGGACCTGAAGCGGCTGCGGGTGGTGGTGACTGGGGTGGGCGCCGCCGGGACGGCAACCATCAAGATCCTGCTCTCCAGCGGCGTGCGCGATGTCATCGGCGTGGACGAGCACGGGACCCTCTTTCGTGGCCGCTCCGTCGGCATGGACTTCATGAAGCGCTGGGTGGCCTCCGCCACCAATGCCCGCCAGGTAAGAGGCGGGCTCGGCGACGCTCTGGAGCGGGCTGACGTGTTCATCGGGCTCAGCGTCCCCGGCATCCTCACCGTGCGGGACATCAAGCGCATGGCCCGCCGCCCGATCATCTTCGCCATGGCCAACCCGGTGCCCGAGATCCAGCCTGAGGAGGTCGGCCGCCACGCGGCGGTGATGGCGACCGGGCGCTCGGACTATCCCAATCAGATCAACAACGTGCTCTGCTTCCCGGGATTCTTTCGTGGCCTGCTGGACTCCCGAGCCCGGACGGTGAACGACGAAATGAAGGTGGCCGCGGCGCGAGCCCTGGCGGCGTGCGTGAGCCGGAGCGAGCTCAGCGAGGAGTACATCATCCCCAGCGTCTTCAACAAGAGCGTGGCCCCGGCCGTGGCCGAAGGGGTGGCCCTGGCGGCGTGGGAGACAGGTGTCGCGCGCCGGCGCCGGCGCGCGGACCTGGGCGACGCTCAGTGAACCCCGCCCGGCGAACCCGCGAGATCGAGCCGTTCATGGCCGTCGAGGTGTTCGAGCGGGCCCAGGCGCTCGAGCGCGCCGGGGCCGACGTGGTGCACCTGGAGTTCGGCGAGCCCGACTTCGACACGCCGCCGGTGATCGTGGAGGCCGTCGAGAAGGCCATCAAGGACGGACGCACCCGCTATACGGCCAGCCTGGGCATCCTCCCGCTGCGGGAGGCGATCGCCGAGCACTACGGGCGCACGTACGGGGTGGAAGTGTCGCCGGAGCAGATTCTGGTCACTCCCGGTACCTCGCCGGCGATGCTGCTGCTCTTCGGCCACCTGCTCGATCCTGGTGACGAGGTCGTGCTCGCCGACCCGTACTACGCCTGCTACCCGAACTTCATCCGATACGCGGAGGGGGTCCCCGTCTCCTTCGACGCCAGGGAGGAGGACGGCTTCCAGTACCGGCCGGAGGCCATCGCGGCCCGGCTGTCACCCCGGACGAAGGCGATCGTCGTCAACTCGCCGGCCAATCCCACCGGGACGGTTCTGGCGCCCGAGCGCCTGGCCGCCATCGGGGCGCTGACTCAGCAGCGCGACGTGATGGTCGTCTCCGACGAGATTTACCACGGCCTGTCCTACGAGGGCCGGGACCGCTCGATCCTCGAGTTCACCGATCGGGCCTTCGTCCTCAACGGCTTCTCGAAGGCCTACGCCATGACCGGGTGGCGGCTCGGCTACGTGATCGCGCCGGCGGTCCACGCCCGCTCGCTGCAGAAGGTCTTCGGCAACTTCTTCATTTCCACCAACGAGTTCGTGCAGTGGGCAGGCGTGGCCGCGCTGCGTGAGGCCGGGGAGGACGCTCGCCGGTTCCGCGGGATCTTCGACGAGCGGCGGCGAGCGATGATCACCGGCTTGCGGGCGGCCGGGCTGGGCGTCGGCTGCGAGCCGACCGGGGCCTTTTACGTCCTGGCCAACGCCCGCCGGTACACGAGCGACTCCACGCGGTTCGCCTTCGAGATCCTCGAGGCCAGCCACGTCGCCGTCACGCCGGGGGCGGCGTTCGGGGCCAACGCCGAGGGATACCTGCGTTTCTCTTACGCCGCGTCCCTCGACCGCATCCAGGAGGGCCTCCGCCGGCTCGGTCGTTTTCTGAGCGCCCGGCGGTGACGGCGGACGATTGCCCGGCCTGCGCGGGGCGATGGCCGCGCGCGGACCACCGGATCGCCGAGCTCGGCCACTCCATCGCGTACCTGCACGAGGACCAGTTCTTCCCCGGCTGGACGCTGCTCGTGCTCAAGCGCCACGCGACCGAGCTCTTCGACCTCACCCGGGAGGAGCGGGCCGAGCTGATCGAGGAGGTGAGCGGCGTGGCCCAGGCTCTCGCCGCCTCCTTCAGCGCACTGAAGGTCAACTACGAGCTCCTCGGCAACCAGATCCCTCACATCCACTGGCACGTGGTGCCCCGACTGCCCGGCGATCCGGCGCCGCGAGGCCCGGCCTGGCTGGTGGAGCACGCGCCCCGGCCTCTGAGTCCCGACGAGCTGAGCGAGCGCATCCAACGGATTCGGAGCGGCCTGCGGTGAGGCGGGCCGGCCCGCGCGAGACCCCGGACGCCCGCCGGGCCCGGGCCGGCAAGATCGTCGCGGCTCTCGAGCGAGCGTATCCCGACGCCAAGATCGCGCTCGAGTTCACGACGCCGCTGGAGCTGCTGGTGGCCACCATACTGTCCGCCCAATGCACCGATGAGCGGGTCAACATCGTCACCCGTTCGCTCTTCGGGAAGTACCGCCGCGCGGCGGACTATGCGAAAGCCGACCCGGCCACGTTCGAGCACGAGATCCGCTCGACAGGGTTTTTCCGCGCCAAGACCAGGTCCGTCATCGGTATGGCGCGCGCGCTGGAGGAGCGGCACCAGGGCGAGGTTCCGGGGACGCGTGAGGCGCTGCTGGCCCTGCCCGGCGTGGGCCTCAAGACCGCCAACGTCGTCCTCGGCAACGCCTTTGGCCGGCCGGCGATTGCCGTCGACACCCACGTCCTGCGCGTCTCACAACGTCTGCACCTCGTCCAGGCCGACGACCCCGACGAGATCCACGACGAGCTGATCGAGGTCCTGCCCCGGGCCAAGTGGACGCGCACCTGCCACCTCATTCAGGCCCACGGGCGCCGCACGTGTACGGCCCGCGCCCCCCGCTGCCCCGTCTGCCCCGTGCGCTCGCTGTGCCCGTGGCCGGCTAAGACGACGAACGCACCTCCCGCACGCCGGCGGCGCTGACGGCGCGCGCGAAATTCCGTGCCGTCGCGTTGACAGGTCGGGGGTTTTCCCGTACATTAGGACGTTGCAATTTTGCCGCTTTCAGGCCCACTTAGCCGAAGTTCCAGGTAGCAAGGGGAAGCGATGCCGAGGGAGCATGAGATCGAACGGAAGTGGTTCGTCGTCGACGCGGAAGGTCAGGTACTCGGGCGCCTGGCCACCCGGGTGGCGACGATTCTCCGGGGCAAGCACAAGCCCGGCTTTGTCCCTCACCTCGATGTCGGCGATCACGTCGTCGTCGTGAACGCGGAGAAGGTGCATCTGACCGGGCGAAAGCTGCGCGACAAGGTCTACCGCTGGCACACCGGCTATATCGGCAACCTCCGGGAAGTGAGCGCGGGGACCATGCTCAAGACCCACCCGGAGCGGGTCATTGAGTGGGCGGTGCAAGGCATGCTGCCCAAGAACCGGCTGGGGCGCGCCATGGCCAAGAAACTCAAGGTCTATCGCGGCGCGGCCCATCCCCACCAAGCCCAGCGGCCGGAGCCGCTCGAGGCTCGGGAGGCCCGCTGATGGCCACCGTGATCGACCGCTCCTACGGCACCGGCCGCCGCAAGACCTCCGTGGCTCGCGTCTGGGTGCGCCAGGGCTCGGGCCGCCTCGTCGTCAACCGGCGGGCGTTCGAGGACTACTTCCCGCGCGAGACGCTCCGCATGATCATCGCCCAGCCGTTGCAGGTGACGAACACCGTGGGGCAGTTCGACATCATCGTCAACGTGGGCGGCGGCGGCCCCACCGGGCAGGCGGGGGCGGTGCGCCACGGTATCGCCCGGGCCCTCGTCCGCTTCGACGAGAATCTGCGTCAGGTGCTCAAAAAGGCCGGGCTCCTCACGCGCGATCCGCGCATGCGGGAGCGCAAGAAGTACGGTCAGCCCGGAGCCCGGCAGAAGTTCCAGTACTCGAAGCGGTAGGGCGGTGGGCTCGCAGACGGTTCGCGTTGCTGTCGCCGGCGCCAGCGGCTACATGGGCGCCGAGCTGTTGCGGCTGCTCCTCCGGCACCCGAATGTCGAGGTGACCGGTGTCACTTCCGATCGCCGGGCGGGGGAGCCGCTCGGCCAGGCCTACCGGCACCTGCGCGGGCTCACCGAGCTGACGTTCCACGACCTCGACCCCGCGTGGCTCGCCGACGTGGCCGACGTCGTGTTCCTGGCTCTGCCCTCGACCGAGTCCCAGAAGATCGTTCCCACGCTCCGGCGCCGCGAGGTCCGGGCCATCGAGTTTTCGGCTGACTATCGGCTGCGGGACGTCCAGGAGTACGCCGTCTGGTACAAGGCGCCCCACACCGACCCCGAAGGGTTGGCGGAGGCGGCCTACGGGCTGCCCGAGTTGCACCGCAAGGCGATCGCGGCGGCGCCGATCGTGGCCGTGCCCGGCTGCTATCCGGCGGGCGCGCTGCTGGCGCTCGCGCCGCTGGTCAAGCGTGGTCTGGCCCGGCTCGACGGCATCGTGATCGACGGCAAGTCCGGCGTGACCGGAGCCGGGGCCCAGGGGCGAAAGACCGACCCCATGTACCTCTATACGGAGGCGAACGAGAACGTCCAGGCCTACGGTGTCGCCGGGCATCGCCACACCCCAGAGATCGAGCAGGAACTCAGAGGGCTGGCCGGTGTCCCCGTCCGGGTGACGTTCACGCCGCACCTGCTGCCCCTGAACCGCGGCCTGTTCACCACGGCGGTGGTGCCCCTGATCCAGACGTTGTCCACGGCGGAGCTGACCGGCCTCTACCGCGAGTCCTACGCCGGCGAGTCGTTTGTGAGGGTGCTGGGCGAGGGCGAGCGGCCTACGACGCGCAACGTGCTCGGCTCGAATTTCTGCGACGTGGCGGTGGTGGCCGACACCCGCACCGGTCGGGCCGTCTGTCTGTCCGCCCTCGACAACCTGGGCAAGGGCGGCTCCGCCAATGGCGTCCAGAACCTCAACATCCTCTGCGGGTGGAACGAGCGGACAGGCCTGGAAGCCCCCCCGGTGTATCCCTAGTGGCCGCGGTCAGGCGGTCCAGTCCGCGCGCGGGCGATCTCGAGTGGCTCGACGGAGGCGTCACCGCAGTTCCCGGCATTCAGGCCGGGGGGCTGGCGGCTGGCATCAAGCCCAGCGGCAAGAAAGACCTGGCCCTGATCCACTCACCCACGCCGGCCCGGGCGGCGGCCGTCTTCACCTCGAATCAGATCAAGGGCGCCTCCGTGCTCGTCTCCATGGAGCACGTCCGGGGCGGCGTGGCCCAGGCTATCGTCGCCTCCAGCGGCTGCGCCAACGTGTGCACCGGGGAGCAGGGGTTGCGGGACGCGCGCGAGATCACGCGGCTGGTCGGCGAACTGCTGAGGATCCCGAGCCGTCACGTCCTGATCGGGGCGACCGGCGTCATCGGCCCGCTCCTGCCGATGGACCGGATCCGAAGCGCGCTGCCCCGGCTCGTCAAGGCGCTCTCCCCGCAGGGCAGTCGGGCCGCCGCCGAGGCCATCATGACGACGGACACCCGGCCCAAGGAGGCGGCGCTTCGGACGGAGATCAACGGGCGGCCGGTGACGATGGGCGCCATCGCCAAGGGCGTGGGGATGATCGAGCCTCACCTGGCGACGATGTTCTGCTTTCTCACTACCGACGCGGTGGTCGAAGCCCAGACGCTGCGTCGGGTCCTCGCCCAGAGCGTCGAGCGGTCGTTCAACCGGATCACGGTCGACGGTGACCAGTCTACGAGCGACACCGTCGCCATCCTCGCCAACGGTCTGGCCGAGAACGCGCCTCTGGAGCGGGGCGGGCGGGGGCTCCGCGAGTTCACCCGGGGGCTCGACGGGTTGACCGAGCGTCTGGCTCGCATGCTGGTGAGCGACGGGGAGGGAGCCACGAAGCTCGTCACCGTTGCCGTCCGGGGAGCGGCCACCGGCAAGGATGCGTTGCGGGCGGCGCGCAGCGTGGCCAACTCGCCCCTGGTCAAGACGGCGGTCAACGGCCAGGATCCCAACTGGGGGCGGATCATGATGGCCGTCGGCAAGTCGGCGGCCAAGGTGGACCCCGCCCGGGTCGCCGTCCTCGTCGACGACGAGCCTCTGGTGGAGCAGGGAATTTTACGTGAGGGCGCCCGCCTGGACCGGATCCGGCAGATCATGGGCCGGCCCGAGTTCACCATCACCATCGATCTGGGCCTGGGCCGCGCCGAGGACCGGGTCTGGACGTGCGACCTCAGCGAGGAGTACGTTCGAATCAACGCCAAGTACACGACCTAGAACCATCACGCGCGCCGTGCATCTCATCGGTGCGGAGCCGGTCACCCGGCTCCGTGAGCACGGCGGAGGACGAACCGAAGGAGGAATTATGGCGGCATTGACGATGAAGGAGCTGCTCGAGGCCGGGGTGCACTTCGGCCACCAGACCAAGCGCTGGAATCCAAAGATGCAGAAGTACATCTTCGGGGAGCGCAACGGCATCTACATCATCGATCTCCAGAAGACCCTCAAGAAGTTCCGGGAGGCCTACGCCTTCGTGCGGGACCTGGCCGGCAGCAGCGGCACCGTCCTGTTCATCGGTACCAAGAAACAGGCGCAGGACACCGTGTTCGAGGAGGCCAGCCGCTGCAGCATGTTCTACGTGAACCAGCGGTGGCTGGGCGGGACGCTCACCAACTTCGAGACGATCCGCAAGTCGATCGCCCGCCTCAAGAAGCTCGAAGAGATGAAGGAGGCCGGCGAGTGGGAGCGGCTGCCCAAGAAGGAGGCCCTGGAGCTGGACCGCGAGCGCCAGAAGCTCGAGAAGGCGCTGGTGGGGATCAAGGCCATGGAGCAACTGCCCTCGGCGGTGTTCATCATCGATCCCCGCAAGGAGCGGATTGCGGTGGCCGAAGCTCAGCGGCTGGGCATCGCCATCGTGGCCATCGTCGATACCAACTGCGATCCCACCGGGATCGACTATCCCATTCCGGGCAACGACGACGCCATCCGGGCCGTCCGCCTCATCACCTCGCGCATCGCCGACGCGATCCTGGAGGGTCGGGGCGCCCTCAGTAAGGAGGAGGGAGCCGAGCCTGTGGCTGAGGCGGCCGCGGACACCGAGTTGGCGGCGGCGGAGGCGGAGAGCTAACGGTGGCGGCCGCGAGCGCGCAGCGGGTCAAGGAGCTTCGCGACCGCACCGGGGCTGGGGTCATGGACTGCCGCGAGGCCCTGCAGGCGACCAAGGACGACCTCGACGCCGCCGTCGAGTACCTGAGGAAAAAGGGGATTGCCTCCGTCGCCACGCGGGCCCACCGGGAGGCCCGAGAGGGCGTGGTCGGCGCCTACATCCATCCCGGCGACAAGCTGGGGGCGCTGGTCGAGGTCGACTGCGAGACGGACTTCGTGGCCAAGACCGACGCCGTGCGGGAGCTGGTGAAGGACCTGGGCATGCACATCGCGGCGGCCGGCCCCACCTGGATCGGCCGCGAGGACGTCCCGGCCGAGGTGGTCGACAAGGAGCGCGAGATCTATCGCGGGCAGCTGGCCGACCAGAAGAAACCCACCCACGTCCTCGACAAAATCATCGAGGGCAAGCTCGAGAAGTTCTACGCCGAGCAGTGCCTGCTCGAGCAGGCCTTCGTCAAGGACATGACGGGCAAGACCACGGTCAAGGACCTCGTCGACGGCGTCAGCGGCAAGACCGGCGAGCGCATCGTCGTCCGACGCTTTGCTCGCTTCAAGGTCGGCGAGGGCGACTAGGCGTGGCGGCGGACGCCGGCACCCCGCGCCCGGCCTACCGCCGTATCGTGCTCAAGCTCTCGGGGGAGGCGCTGGCCGGGAGTCAGGGCTACGGCATCGAGCCCGCCGTGCTCGAGCGCATCGCCCAGGAGACGCGGGAGGTGACCGCTCTGGGGGTGCAGGTCGCCATTGTCATCGGCGGCGGCAACATCTTCCGGGGCGTGGCCGCCAGCGCCGGAGGGATGGACCGGGCCACCGCCGACTACATGGGGATGCTGGCGACGGTCATCAACGCGCTCGCCCTGCAGGACGCCCTGGAGAAGGCGGGACTGCAGACCCGCGTGCTGTCGGCCATCGAGATGCGGGCAGTGGCCGAGCCCTACATCCGGCGTCGCGCCATCCGTCACCTGGAAAAGGGGCGGGTGGTGATCTTCGCCGCCGGGACGGGGAACCCCTTCTTCACTACGGACACCGCTGGCGCGCTGCGGGCCATCGAGATCGGCGCCGACGCCATCATGAAGGCGACCAAGGTGGACGGCATCTACTCGGCCGATCCCAAGCAGGACCGCAGCGCCGAGCGGCTGGCCCAGACGACGTACCGCGACGTGCTGAACCGCCGACTTCAGGTGATGGACTCCACGGCGATCTCCCTGTGTATGGAGAACGCCCTGCCGATCATCGTCTTCGATCTCACGCGCTCGGGGAACATCAAGCGCATCGTGCTCGGCGAGCCGGTGGGGTCCATCGTCTCGTCGTAGTCGAGGAGGGCGGAGCCATGCAAGCGCTCGTGAAGGATATCGAAGGCCGAATGAATGGAGCTATCGACACCTTGACGCGCGAGTTCGCGTCGGTGCGGACGGGACGCGCCTCGGCCGGGCTGCTGGAGACGGTGCGCGTCGACTACTACGGCACCCCCACGCCGGTGCCCCAGATGGCGTCGGTCTCGGTGCCCGACGCCCGGACCCTGGTGATCCAGCCCTGGGAGGTCGCTCAGCTCGGCGCTATCGAGAAGGCCATCATGAAGTCGGATCTCGGCCTGACGCCCGTCAACGACGGCAAGGTGGTCCGCCTCACCCTGCCCCCGCTCACCGAGGAGCGGCGCAAGCAGTTGGCCAAGACGGTGCACAAACTGGCCGAGGAGACCCGGGTGGCCATCCGCAACATCCGGCGCGAGGCCAACGACGCCCTCAAGGCCCTGGGCCGGGACCGCAAAGTCTCCGAGGACGACGAGCGTCGCGGCCACGACCAGATCCAGAGGACGACCGACCGGTTCATCGCCAAGGTGGACGAGGTGCTGAAGAAAAAGGAGCAGGAGATCCTGTCCTTCTAATAGGATGAGCCGACATGCCCCTCCGATCTCCTAGCAAGCCGCGGCGTGCCGAGCGGCCCGCCGCCACCGAAGCCGACTTGCTGGCCCGCGTGCGAGCGCAGCCTGTGCCCCGGCACGTGGCCATCATCATGGACGGTAACGGCCGCTGGGCGGTCAGCCGCGGGCTGCCCCGCGTGGCCGGCCACCGTGAGGGCGTGAAAGCGGCGCGGGCCATCGTGCGGGCCGCCCACGAGCTGGGCATGGACTACCTGACGCTCTATGCGTTCTCCACCGAGAACTGGAGCCGCCCCGAGAACGAGGTGTCCACGCTGATGAAGCTGCTGGAGGAATCGATCTATCGCGAGCTTCCCGAGCTGATGGAGCGCAACGTGCGCCTGCGTGTCATCGGCCGGCCCACCGGGGTGCCCCAGCCGGTGCGGCGCGGCATCGACCGGGTGGTGGCCGAAACCCGCCACAATACCGGGCTGAACCTCATCATGGCCTTCAACTACGGCGGGCGCGACGAGCTGGTCGACACCTTCCGGGCCCTGGCCCGCCAGGTGGCGGCGGGGGCGCTCGATCCGGACGCCATCTCGGAGGCCGAGATCGCCCGGACCCTGTACACCGCTGGGATCCCCGATCCGGACCTGCTCATCCGCACCAGCGGCGAGATGCGGGTGTCGAACTTCCTCCTGTGGCAGATCGCCTACACCGAGCTGTGGGTCACGCCCACGCTGTGGCCGGACTTCAGTCCGGCCGAGCTCTACGGGGCCGTGGCCGACTTCCAGGGGCGGACTCGTCGGTTCGGCGGGGTGTGACGTGGGCTCGGCCACGATGACGGTCAGAGGGACACGCGTGTCCACCGTCGTGATCAAGCGGGTGGGGACCGCCGTGATCCTCATTCCTGTGTTCATCGGGATCGTGAAGGGGGCTCCCGCGTGGTTGTTCGTGCTCGTGGTCATCGCCGTGGCGGCGGTCGCCGCCGGTGAGCTGGGGCGGATGTTCGAACGGGCGGGCGTGCCGGTCTACGGACGGCTCGGTGTCGCGGCCGCCGGCGCCGTCACGGCGTCGTTCGCCACGCCGTTCATGACCCCGGCCGCCCTCGTGCCGGCGGTCGTGCTGACCGTGGCGATCGCCGCGGTGCTGAGCGCGCCGGTCTGGCTGGGGGCGCGGCCGTCGGTCGAACCGGTGGCCCTCACTCTGCTCGGCGTGGTCTACGTCGGCTGGTTCCTCGGCCACGCCATCTCCTTGCATCGGACGGCCGACGGGCCGGACCTCATCCTCTTCCTGGCCGGCGTAACCTGGATCGGCGAGTCGGCAGCCTACGCCGTGGGCTCGACGCTCGGACGCCACAAGCTGGCATCGGCGATCAGCCCCAACAAGACGATGGAGGGGGCGGTGGCCCAGTTCGCCGCCTCCGTTTTCGCCGCGGTGGGCCTGGCCGCCTGGCTCGTGCCCGAGTGGACGGCCATTCGCGCCGCCGGAGCGGGGGCCTTGCTGGGCATGACCGGGCAGGTGGGAGACCTCGCCGAGTCGGCGATGAAGCGGAGTGTCGACGTGAAGGACACGGGAAGCCTCATCCCGGGCCATGGTGGCGTGCTGGACCGACTCGACGGCCTGCTTTTCAACGCGCCGGCCCTCTACTACTACGTGGCACTGGGAGTCAGGACGTGAAGCGGATCACGCTGCTGGGCGCCACCGGGTCCATCGGGCTGCGCACGCTGGAGGTGGTGTCGAGCTTCGCCGAGGAGTTCTCCGTGGCCGGGCTGGCCGCGCGCGGCTCGAACGTCGAGCTGATCGCCGATCTCTGTCGCAAGTACGCGCCGGAAGCCGTCGCTCTCATGGACGGCGCCGCGGTGGACCGGCTGGCGCATCTTCTGCCCGCGCCGCGGCCCGAGTTGCTGGCGGGACCCGCCGGGTTGGTGGCTCTGGCGCGCGAGGTCGAGGCCGACATCGTCGTCTCGGCGCTGGTGGGCGGGGCCGGACTGCTGCCGACGATGGCCGCCATCGAGGCCGGGCGGACGGTGGCCCTGGCCAACAAGGAAACCCTGGTGATGGCGGGCAGCCTCATGACGGCGGCGGCGCGTCGGCACCGGGTGGCCTTGCTCCCGGTGGATTCCGAGCACAGCGCTGTGTTCCAGTGCCTCATCGGGCACAATAAGGGCGACGTCCACCGGATCCTCCTGACGGCCTCGGGGGGCCCATTCCGGGAGCTGCCGACGGAGCGCTTCGCCCACGTCACCGTCGAGGATGCGCTCCGTCACCCGACGTGGAAAATGGGACCGAAGATCACGATCGATTCGGCCACGCTGATGAACAAGGGACTCGAGATCATCGAGGCGCGCTGGCTGTTCGACGTGGCCCCGCACCAGGTGCAGGTCGTGGTGCACCCCCAGTCGATCGTGCACTCGATGGTCGAGTACGTCGACGGCTCGGTGATCGCCCAGCTGGGCGTGGCCGACATGGGCGTCCCCATCCTCTACGCGCTGGCGTATCCGGAGCGGCGGCCAGCCCCGGCGGCGCGCCTGGACCTCACGCGAGTGGAGCCGCTGAGCTTCTTCCCACCGGATCTGGACCGGTTCCCCTGTCTGAGGCTGGCCCGAGCGGCCCTGGAGAGCGACGGCGCCGCGCCGGTGGTGCTCAACGCTGCTAACGAGGTGGCGGTGGCCGCGTTCCTGGAGCGGAGGATCCGTTTCACCGCCATCGCCGAACTTATCGAGCGAGCGCTGGAGATGTTCCCGTCGGGGGAGCTCACGTCGATCGCCGAGTGCATGGCTATCGACACCGAAGTCCGCCGGCGCGTTCAGGAGCTGATTGCGTGACTACCATCATCTCGTTCGTCGTCGTCATCGGGGTGTTGATCCTCATCCACGAGCTGGGTCACTTCCTGGCCGCCCGCTGGGCCGGCGTGGGGGTCGAGCGCTTCTCGATCGGCTTCGGGCCGGTGCTCCTACGCTGGCGCGGCAAGGAGACGGAGTACTGCCTGTCGGCCATTCCGATGGGCGGCTACGTGAAGATGATGGGCGAGGAGAACCCGATCGAGGCGGGCCCGGCCATGCCCTGGGATCCCGCCAAGGCGTTCGCGCTCAAACCGTTGTGGGTGCGGTTCCTCATCGTCTTCGCCGGGCCCGGGATGAACTTCGTGTTGGCGGCGGTGATCTTCATCGCCGTCCTGGCCACCATCGGACGTCCGGTGTGGCCGGCCGTCGTCGGGCGGGTCGTCGAGGGCGGGCCGGCCGCGGCCGCCGGCATCCGGACGGATGACGTGATCACCGCAGTCGAGGGACGGCGGGTTGAGTACTGGGAGGACGTGGAACGGGCCGTCAGCGCATCGGACGGTCGGCCCTTGCCGCTCGGGCTGAAACGAAACGACGGGCCAGAGACGGTGACGGTGACGCCGCGGGTCACCACGGTCCGCGATCCGATCTTCAAGGACGAGAAGACGGTCTGGGAGATCGGTGCCGGGCCGAAGCTCGTGCCCTACATCGGCGCGGTGAACCCGGGCTCGCCCGCCGAGCGCGCCGGGCTCCGGCCCGGCGACCAGGTGCTGGCCGTCGGCGGCCGACCGGTGTTCACCCCCGACGAGTTGATGCAGGCCATTCAGAAGCGGCCCGGCCAGACGATCGACATCACGGTGGAGCGGGGGGGTCGGCCGGTGACTCTCCAGGCGACGGCCAGCCGGTTCAAGGAGAAGGGGCCGCTCGGGCAGGAGACGGAAGTTGGCCGGATTGGCGTCAGCATCGTCACCGGGACGGTGAGCTACGCGGCCTACTCGCCGCCGGTGGCCGTCTGGTACGGCGTCGTGCGGACGTGGGACATGACCGTGCTGACGACGAAGGGCTTCTGGAAGATCGTCACCGGCCAGATCCCCTTGTCGAATCTGGGCGGTCCCGTGCAGATCGCCTCCGAGACCGGCCGGCAGGCCCAGGAAGGCACCGCCCCTTTGGCGATCTTCACGGCGGTGATCAGCGTGAACCTGGCCGTCCTGAACCTCCTGCCGGTGCCCATGCTCGACGGCGGCCACCTCTTCTTCTTCCTCGTCGAGGCGGTTCTGGGCCGGCCGCTGTCCGTGCGCAAGCGCGAGCTGGCTCAGCAGGTGGGCTTCGTGCTCCTCATGCTCATCATGGTGCTGGCGCTCTACAATGACCTGGTGCGACTCGACGCGTTTCGATTCTTCAAATAGGGCCGGGGTGACATGATCACACGGCGCAGGACGCGGCAGCTCCGGCTCGGGCGGCTGACGGTGGGCGGTGACGCTCCCATCACCGTGCAGTCGATGACCAAGACCGACACCCGGGACGTGCAGGCGACGCTGCTGGAGATCTGGTCGCTGGAGGCGGCCGGTTGCGACATCGTCCGCTGCGCGGTCCCCGTGAAGGAGGCCGCCGAGAAGCTGGGGGAGATCCGGAGCCAGATCCGGATCCCCCTGGTGGCCGACATCCACTTCAATTACAAGCTGGCCCTCATCGCGCTGGAGCGGGGAGTCGACGGTCTCCGCCTCAACCCCGGGAACATCGGGGGCCAGCCCTTCGTCCAGGAGGTCGTCAGCACCGCCAAGGACCGCAAGATTCCCATCCGAATCGGCGTCAACGCTGGTTCGCTGGAGAAGGACCTGCTGGCTAAATATGGGGGGCCCACGGCGCAGGGCATGGTGGAGTCCGCCCTGCGCCACATCAGAATCCTCGAGGACCTGAACTATCCGGAGATGAAGATCTCGCTCAAGGCTTCTGATCCGCTGATGATGATCGAGGCCTACCGGATGCTGGCCGACCAGGTCGACTATCCGTTCCACCTGGGCGTCACCGAGGCGGGGACGCCGGGCGTGGGGACGATCAAGTCCGCCGTCGGTCTCGGCGCGCTGTTGAGCGAGGGCATCGGCGACACGATCCGCGTCTCGTTGTCGGCCGACCCCACCGAGGAGGTGCGGGTGGGCATCGACATCTTGAAGTCGTTGGGGCTTCGCAAGGGCGGGCTCACCTTCGTGTCCTGTCCGTCGTGCGGGCGGGCCGACGTGGATCTGGTGAAGCTGGCCCGAGAGGTCGAAGAGGAGTTCAAAGGGCTCAACGAGGAAATCCACATCGCGGTGATGGGATGTGAGGTGAACGGGCCGGGGGAAGCGCGCGCCGCCGACATCGGTGTGGCCGGAGGCCGGGGCATCGGCCTGATCTTCAGGAACGGCGAGGTCGTCCGGAAGGTGCCCGAGCAGGACATCGTGCGGGCGATGCGCGAGGAGGTCGACAAGTTCATTGCCGAGCGTCGGGCCGCCACGGCCGCGGCCCCGGCGGAGTTGGACTGATGGGCCAATACCGCACTCACATCTTCGTGTGCACGTCGGGTGAAACCTGCCCGACTCAGGGCAACGTCGAACAGTACGTCAAGTTCCTGCGGGCGGAGTGCGCCAAGGCCGGGTTCAAGACCGAGGTGCGCGTCAACAAGGCCGGGTGTTTTTCCCAGTGCGGTCACGGCCCCATGATGGTCGTCTACCCGGACGACGTGTGGTATCACGGCGTTCAGGAGTCCGACCTCAAGGAGATTTTCGACTCCCACATCGTCGGCGGCACGCCCGTCCAGCGTCTGCGTTATGAGCCCGGCGTGAAGGGACCGAACAAGAAGCCGGGCGCTCACTGAGGCCTCTCGCCGCGCCCCCGAGGGGCTTCGGATGCCCTGAGTCTTGCCTCCTCGGGAAGCCCGTGCTAAATTCCTGAAAAACTGGGCGTTGCCCAGTTTTTTACTTTAACGGGTCGGCCCATGCAGGATGCGGAGCGGAGCATCGAGGAACTGATCCAGCCCGTGCTCGGGCAGCATGGGCTGAAGCTGGTCGATCTGGAGTGGCGCCAGCACCGGCCACGCTCGGTCTTGAGGGTGTTCGTCGACAAGCCGGGGGGCGTGGGCATCGGGGATTGCGAGCGGGTGAGCCGCCAGGTGGGCGACCTTCTCGACGTGGCAGGGGTGATTCAAGAGTCGTACGATCTGGAGATCTCCTCGCCCGGGCTGGACCGGCTCCTGCGTACGGAGCGGGAGTACCACTGGGCCCGGGGCAAGCGCGTGCGGTGCTGGCTGAGCGACGGCCGCGAGGTGCGGGGCCGGCTCGCCGACGTGGCGCCGGAGCGGCTGGTGCTCGAGCGCGAAGGGGAGCGGGTGGAGTTGCCGCGGGCGGACGTGACCAAGGCCCGCCTGGATGCCGAGGTGCCCTGGCCGCGTCGGGGATGAGGACGGATGAATCGCGAGCTGTTGATGGTTATCGAGCAGATCGGACGCGAGAAGGGAATCGACCCCGAGGTTCTCTTCGAGGCGCTGGAGTCTGCCCTGCTGTCGGCTTCGCGCAAGACCTTGGGTGCCGCCGAGAACGTGCGCATGGAGATCGATCGCAAGACCGGGGCCCTCAAGGTTTACTGTCGCAAGAAGGTGGTGGAGGAGATCGCCGACCCCAAGCTCGAAATCGGGCTCCGCGAGGCCAAGGCGCTGAATCCAGACGCCGAGCTGGGCGACGAGCTGGAGCAGGAGCTGCCGCCCCAGGAGTTCGGGCGGATCGCGGCTCAGACGGCGAAGCAGGTCATTCTGCAGCGGGTGCGAGACGCCGAGCGTGACCGGATCTACAAGGAGTTCGAGGGCAAGGAAGGGCAGATCCTCCGCGGGGTCGTCCATCGGATCGAGAAGCGCAACGTGATCATCGAGATCGGCAAGGCGGAGGCGATCCTGCCCGAGCGTGAGCAGATCCCTGGCGAGCGCTACAACCCCGGGGACCGGGTGCGGGCCTGGGTGCTGGAGGTGCGCCGCTCCATCAAGGGGCCGCAGATCACGCTCTCGCGCACGCATCCGGGTTTCCTGGCCCGGCTGTTCGAGACGGAGATCCCGGAGATCCAGGAGGGCATCGTCCTGGTCAAGGCCGCTGCCCGCGAAGCGGGCGAGCGAGCGAAGGTGGCGGTGGCCTCGACCAAGCGCGACGTCGATCCGATCGGTGCCTGCGTCGGCCTGCGCGGCACCCGGATCCAGGTGATCAGCCGGGAGCTCCGCGGCGAGAAGATCGACATCATCGAGTGGTCCCACGATCCGGCGACGTTCGTGGCCCGCGCGCTCTCGCCAGCCAAAGTGTCCTCGGTGACGATCGACCGGGAGACCGACGCTGACGGGCAACCGTCGGCCTTCGTGGTCGTCCCCGACAACCAGCTGTCCCTGGCCATCGGCAAGAAGGGGCAGAACGCGCGGCTGGCCGCGAAGATCACCGGCATGCGGATCGACATCAAGAGCGAGTCCGAACTGCAGGCCGAGCGCGCGACGGCTGAAGAGGGCGTGGACCGCGCGGCTCTGGCCGCCCTGGGCGGACTCGGCCCCGAGGCGGTCGAGGCGCTGGTGGCGGCCGGCCTCAGCTCACCCCTGGCCATCGTGCAGGGGGGGCGGGAACGCCTGGCCGCAATCGTCGAGGTGAGCGAGCGTGCCGACACGGTCTATGCGGCCGCGGCCCAGTGGGTGGCCGACCACGCCCAAAGCGCCGGCAGTCCGGACGCCGGCGGATCCGAGGATGCGATCTCGGCGTGAGCGAGCGTGCCGGGCGCGTCGCCGGCGACGGCCGACCGCAGCGCACGTGTGTCGGGTGCCGGAAGATCCGGCCCAAAGCCACGCTGGTGCGGCTGGTGCGACGGGCGGACGGGACGGTGGTGGCCGACGCGCGCGGCCCGGGGCGGGGCGTCTACGTGTGCGTGGAGGCTCTCTGCGTGGAGCGGGCGATGAAACGGTTGGCCGCGGCATTTCGGAAGCCCTCCGTGGCCGCCCCAGAGTTGATGATGGTCGTGCGAGCCGCAGGGCGTGCGGCGACCGGCCGGGCGCCCGCCCGAGGCGAGCCTGAGTGAGTTGTGCGCCGTAGCGAGCCACGGCGTGGCTCAGAGGAGGTGAGGAGGCATTGGCAGCGGCAAAGATAAAGATCATCGAGCTGGCCAAGGAGCTCGGCGTCACCAGCAAGGACCTGATCCTGGCCGCCGAGGAGATGGGTAAGAAGGGCGTCCGCGCCATGTCGCCCCTCGATCTCCAGATGGCGAACGAGCTACGGCTCAAGCTGGGCAGAGGTCGTGAGATCCCTGAGGAGGCCAAGCCGAAGCGGGTGCGGGCCAAAGCGCCGAAGGAAGACGGCGTCGAGGGCCAGACGCCGAAGAAGCCCGCGCGAACGCGAAAGGCGAAGGCGGAGACGCCTGGCGAAGAGGTTCCGGTCGAGCTGAAGCCGGCGGCCACGATCGTCAAACCCCGGCCGACCGAAAAGCCGGTGGAGGTGGAACCGCTGGCGGACGTCATCCCGGAGCCCAAGCCGGTCGTCTCCCCGCCGCCCGAGCCGGTGGCACCGCCCGCGGCTAAGCCGCTGGCTCCGCCGACGCCCGCCCCTCCCACGGTGAAGAAGCCGGAGCCCAAGATCGTCCCGTTCCGGCCGATCGAGCGGCCATCGCCGCCATTGCCGCCCAGGCCGGCGCCCCGGCAGCCGGCGCCGCTCTTCGCTCCGCCGCGAGTGCTACAGGCCCCGCCGCGTCCCCCGATGCCGCCCCGCGAGCCGAAGCGGGTCGAGCCCGCGGCCGCCGCGCCGGCCGCCATGGTGCCGGCGTCGCCCGCCGAGGTCGCTCCGCCGAAGCCTGCCGCTGCGGCCGCGGAAGCTCCGCCGGCGCCGCCGGCCGAGGTCAAGCGCGAGCTGATCCGCGTTCCCGAATCGGTGACGGTGGCCGAGCTCAGCGAGAAAATGCGTCGCAAGTCAGGGGAAATCATCAAGACCCTCCTCGAGCTGGGGGTCATGCGGATGGTCAACGACCTGCTCGACCCCACCGAAGCGAAGCTGGTGGCCGACCGGTTCGGCTTCGACGTCGAGGTCCGCTCCTTCGAGGGGGAGGTCCTCGACGAGGACGAGGTCGATCCGGCTCAACTCGTGCTGCGACCTCCCGTGGTGACGGTCATGGGCCACGTCGATCATGGCAAGACGTCGCTGCTCGACTACGTGCGCAAGACGAAGATCGCCGAGAAGGAGTTCGGAGGCATCACCCAGCACATCGGCGCCTACCAGGTGGTGACCTCGCACGGCAAAGTGACGTTCCTGGATACGCCGGGCCACGAGGCGTTCACCGCAATGCGGGCCCGCGGGGCCCAGGCCACCGACATCGTCATCTTGGTGGTGGCCGCGGACGACGGCGTCATGCCGCAGACCGTGGAGGCCATCAATCACGCCCGCGCGGCCAACGTGCCCATCATCGTGGCCGTCAACAAGATCGATAAACCCGAGGCCGACCCCGAGCGGGTCAAGCGCGAGCTGGCCAACCATGGGCTGGTCCCCGAAGAGTGGGGCGGCCAGACGATCTTCGTGCCCACCTCGGCCAAGAAGGGCACCGGGATGGACCAGCTGCTGGAGATGACCGCGCTCCAGGCCGAGGTCCTGGAGCTCAAGGCCAACCCCAACCGCGCCGCCAAAGGAGTGATCATCGAGAGCCGGCTCGACCGGGGCCGCGGCCCGGTGGCCACCGCGCTGGTCCGGACCGGAACACTGCGCGAAGGGGAAGCCGTGGTGGTGGGCGCCCACTCCGGACGCATCCGCGCCCTGGTCGATCCCAGCGGGCGCAAGGTGAAGTCGGCCGGCCCCTCCGATCCGGTGGAGATCCTCGGGCTGGGTGGTGTACCGGCCGCCGGTGACGTGCTGGTGGCGGTGTCCGACGAGCGCAAAGCCCGGCAGATCGCCCAGATGCGGATCGAGCGCGAGAAGGCCAAGGTCAAGGCGGCCACTCGCGTCACGCTGGAAAGCCTGCACCGGCAGATCGAGACCGGCGAGGTCAAGGAGCTGCGTCTGGTGCTCAAGGCCGACGTCCAGGGTTCGGTGGAGGCGCTGAGTGAGTCGCTCGAGCGCCTGTCGACCGACGAAGTCAAGCTCAAGGTCATCCACGCCTCGGCGGGCGCCATCAACGAAAGCGACGTCATGCTGGCCTCCGCCTCCAACGCCATCGTCATCGGCTTCAACGTCAAGGCGGACCCCAAGGCCCAGAGCCAGGCCCAGGCCAATGGCGTGGACGTCCGCCACTACAACGTCATCTACACCGTGATCAACGACGTGAAGGCCGCGCTGGCCGGCCTGCTGGCGCCGGAGATCCGGGAGACGGTGCTGGGCCGGGCCCAGGTGCGGCAGATCTTCGTCATCTCCAAGCTCGGCCCCATCGCCGGCAGCTCCGTGCAGGAAGGGAAGATCGTCCGCAACGCCAAGGTCCGCGTCCGGCGGGGCGACGGCGTGGCCGGCGAGGGAACCGTCACCTCCCTCAAACGGTTCAAGGACGACGTCCGCGAGGTGCTGGCCGGGATGGAGTGCGGCATCGGCGTCGACGCCGTGAAGGGCCTCCAGCCGGGCGACATCCTCGAGGTCTACACCACCGAGGAAGTCGCGCGCACGCTGTGATGGTCGGGGCCGATGTCCAGCGCGCGCGTCGCCGTCGGCACGATTGAGCTCCACCTCCCGGACGTCGATTCGCTCAAGGGCAAGCGGCACGTCCTCAAGGGGCTGAAGGAGCGGGTGCGCGCCCGCTTCGAGGTGGCGGTGGCCGAGGTCGACCACCACGACGCCTGGCAACACGCCACCCTGGCCGTGGCCTGCGTGTCCCACGACTCCCGCCACGCCAACGAGGTCGTCTCCAAGGCGCTGAACTTCATCGAGGCCAATGTGGATGGATCCGTGATCGACACCAGCGTAGAGATTCTGTGATGCAGGGCAAGCGCCTGGACCGGGTGAATCAGCTGATCCGGGAGGAGATCTCGCTGCTCCTCCAGCGCGAGCTGAAGGATCCCCGCCTGGGGTTCGTCACCGTCACCGACGTCGAGACGACCAAGGACCTGCGATCGGCCAAGGTCTTCGTGTCGGTTCTGGGCGACGACGCGCAATGGGCGGCATCGATGGCCGCGCTGGGGAGCGCCCGCGGCTTCATCCGCAACTGGCTGCGCCAGCACCTCGACCTCCGGCAAACCCCGGAGCTCGATTTCCGGCCCGATCGGTCGATGGAGCACGCGGCGCGCATCCAACGGCTGCTCCAGCAGCTCGGCGACCGCTGAGGGGACAGCCGGTGCCCGTACCTGCCGACCTCGTCGCCGCCCTCGTGCGTCCGCCCCGGCGCGTCCTCATGCTGGGTCACGTCCATCCGGACGCCGACGTGCTGGGCACCCTGCTCGCGCTCGGCCTGGCCCTGGCCGACCGCGGCTGGCCGGTGACGTCGGGGGGCCCTCACCCGGCGCCGGAGGTTTTGGCCTTCCTTCCCGGCGTGGAGCGTTATCGGCGTCTCGAACGGGTCGAGGGGCCCCTCGACGTCGCGGTGCTGACCGACTGCCCGAACCCCGAGCGCACGGAGGGGCTGCTCGAACAGGCTCGCGCCGCCGGTGCGCTCATCGTCAACATCGACCACCACCACGACAATCGGCGATACGGCGACCTGAACTGGGTGGAGCCGGGGGCGGCGGCCGCTGGGGAGATGATGTATGACCTCCTGCTGGCCTTGCCGGCGTCGATTACGCCGGCCATCGCCACCAATCTCTTCACTGCCATCCACATGGACACCGGCTCGTTCCGCTACTCCAACGTTACGCCGACGACCTTTCGCATCGCCGGGGCCCTGGTGGCGGCTGGCGCCGATCCGGCGTTCATCGGCGGCCGCCTCTACGAACGACGTTCGGCCGACGACCTCCGCCTGCTTGGCGAGACGCTGGGCCGCGTGCAGGTGAGCACCGACGGGCGGCTCGCCTGGCTGGCCCTTCCTGCGGGGACCGTGCCCGAGGCCTTCGTCGAGGCCGAAGACCTCGTGAACTATCCCCGCTCGGTGGCCTCGGTGCGCGTGGCGTGCCTGCTGCGCGAGCGCGACGGCGCGGTGAAGGTGAGCCTGCGGGCCAAGGGGGACGTTGACGTGAGCCGAATCGCCGCCACCTTCGGGGGCGGTGGCCACCGGAACGCCGCCGGCTGCAGCGTGCCGGGGACGCTTGAGGCTGTCACCGGCAAGGTGCTGGCGGCCATCCAGACCGCACTGCGAGGCTGATGACGCCTGTTCGCTCGGGCGTACTCGTCGTCGCCAAGGCCGCCGGCATGACCTCCTTCGACGTCGTGGCCCTGGCCCGAAAGCGCCTGGGCGTGCGCCGCGTGGGCCACGGGGGCACGCTCGATCCGGATGCTGTCGGCGTCCTGCCCATCCTGATCGGCGAGGCGACGAAGCTGATGCCCTATCTCGTGGATTGGGACAAGGAGTACGTCGTGACCGTCCGCCTCGGGGTGCGCACCGACACCCAGGACCTTGGGGGGCGGGTGCTCGCCGCGTCGCCGGTGCCACCGTTCAGCCACGATCAGATCGTCCGGGCGACGCGCGCCTTCGTCGGCCGCATTCGCCAGGTGCCGCCCATGTACTCCGCGCTCCATCACGGGGGCCGGCGTCTTTACGAGCTGGCCCGGGAGGGCGTCGAGGTGCCGCGCGAGCCGCGGGAGGTGATCGTGCACTCCATCGACGTCGAGGAGGCCTCGCTGCCAACGGTGACGCTGAGGATCGTCTGCGGCAAGGGAACGTACGTGCGCGCACTCGCCGCCGATATTGGCGAGACGCTTGGCTGTGGTGCCGCCGTCGAGCGCCTGGAGCGGTCGAGAGTGGGTCCGTTCGGGCTCGACGGCGCGCTGGCCACTCGTGAGCTGGCCTCGGCGCCGGCCGACACGGTGTGGGCTCGCGTGCTACCTGCCGAGGCCGCGCTGGCCGGCTGGCCGGTGGTGCGGCTCGACGGGCGGGCCGCGAGCGCCTTCCTGCACGGCCAGTCGGTGGACGCGGACCGCCCGGCGCTCGGGAAGCCGCTGGTGGCCGTTCACGCCGCTGCTGGCGGGTTTCTCGGTATCGGCGAGGTGATCGACGACCGCGTCAAGCCGGCGCGGATCTTTCATGCGGATCATTCGGGGTCTCGAGTCTTACCCGCCTGACGGGCCCGGCTCCGCCGTCGCCCTCGGCGTCTTCGACGGCATTCATCTCGCTCACCGAGCCATCCTCACGGCGGCAGTGGCGCGAGCGCGCGCGGCGGCTCTCCAGGCACTGGCCTGCACCTTCGATCCTCACCCCGCCGAGGTGCTCCACCCCGAAAACCCGCCTCCCTCCATCTCGACTCTCGGGGAGCGGCTGGAGCTCATCGCCCAGACCGGCATCGACGCCACCGTCGTGCTGGCGTTCACGCCGCAACTCGCGACCGTCGAACCGGAGGCCTTTGTCAAGGACGTACTGCTCGACCGGCTGCACGCCCGCGACGTCGTTGTCGGGTTCAACCACACCTTCGGCCGCGGAGCCCGGGGCGACGCCCGGCTCCTGCAGACCCTGGCCGAACGGCTCGGCTTCCGCGCACACGTGGTTCCCCCGTTGATGGTGGACGGGGTGCCGGTGTCATCCTCCGAGATTCGCGCCGCGCTACGGGCCGGGGACGTCGACCGAGCCAGCCGCTATCTGGGGCGGCCGTACACCATCGTGGGTCAGGTGGTACGCGGGGCGGGGCGGGGCCGCAGCCTCGGCTTCCCGACTGCGAACCTCGAGCCCGACCGGCCGCTCATTGTTCCACCGGGCGTGTATGCCTGCCGGGCGGACCTCGGAGGCGAGAGCTACCCTTCGGTCGCCAACATCGGCGTGCGTCCGACTTTCGGCGAGGGACGACTCGTCATCGAGGCGCATCTGCTGGACTTTTCTGGCACGCTCTACGGCCGGCCCGTTCGTCTCACCTTCGTGAGCCGGCTCAGGGACGAGCGGAAGTTCGCGGGGCCGGAGGCCCTCCGGGAGCAGATCGCGCTCGACATCGCGGCTGCCCGCCAGCGTCTCTGACCACGCTAACTTTACTCGACGATGTTTCAGTGGTACCATGCCGTAATTGCAGACAAAACAAGCACTTTTGAACCCGTTCTGGCGGAGACCTCCTTCCCGGAGCGAGGCGATTGGAGGAGGGCCTGCCGATGCCGCTGCCTGTCGAGAAGAAGCGGACCCTGATCGAGCAGTTCCGTGTTCACGAAGGCGATACCGGGTCCCCAGAAGTCCAGATCGCGCTCCTGACCGAGCGGATCAACGGCCTGACCGAGCACTTCAAGCTCCACACCAAGGACCATCACTCACGGCGGGGGCTGCTCATGCTCATCGGCAAGCGCCGCAGCCTTCTCGAGTACCTGCGCACGAAAGACCCCGAGCGGTATCGCACCATCATCGAGAAGCTCGGAATCCGCCGGTGACGGCGGGTCGATTCGTCAAGGACCGGTCCTCGGACGGCACGATTCCGGGGGCCTCAGAGCTCAGGCTCGCCTCGGGCGGACGGCCTATCGGCCGTCGGGCGCCCTGCGGCTCCTACTACTGCGTACGCCGGACTCCGGCCGACACGCGAGGACAGGCATCGTCATGACTCACAGCGTTCAACTGGACATCAATGGCCACCGGCTCTCCATCGAGACCGGCAAGGTGGCCAAGCAAGCCGAGGGCGCCGTCATCATGCGCCAGGGCGGCACGATGGTACTGGCCGCCTGCGTCGCCGCGCGCACCCCGAACGAGGCCCAGGACTTCTTCCCGCTCACGGTCGAGTATCGCGAGCGCGCCTACGCCGGGGGCCGCATCCCCGGCGGCTACTTCAAACGCGAAGGCCGGCCCGCCGAGCACGAGATCCTCACCTCGCGGCTCATCGACCGGCCCATCCGGCCCTTGTTCCCCAAGGGCTTTCGCAATGAAGTCCAGGTCATCTGTCTGGCCATCTCCGCTGATGGTGAGAACGAGCCCGACGTGCTGGCCATCAACGGGGCCTCGGCGGCGCTCGGCCTCAGCGGCATCCCGTTCGAGGGGCCGGTGGGTGCGGTGCGGGTGGGGAGGGTGGACGGCTCGTTCGTGGCCAACCCGACCATCGCCCAGCAGGCGGCATCGACCGTGGACATTGTCATCGCCGGCACCGAGAGCGCCGTCCTCATGGTCGAGGCGGGAGCCAAAGAGGTCGCCGAGGAGACGATGCTGGAGGCGATCGCCTTCGGCCACGCCGAGTGCAAGCGGCTGGCCCGGATACAGCAGGAGCTGATGCAGCGGGCGGCGAAGCCGCGCTGGCCATTCGATCCCGACGCCGAGCGCGACCGGGAGCTGGAGGCCCGCGTTCGGCAACTGGCCGGTCAGCGCCTGACGGCCGCGCTGGGCATCACCGAGAAACAGGCTCGGGCCGACGCAGTCGGCTCGGCGTTCGAGGAGGTGTGGCAGGCCCTGGGCGTCGACGAGAGCCGGAAGGCGGCGGTCAAGGATGCGTTCGAGGCCCTGGAGGCCGCCGAGGTCCGTCGGATGATCGTCGAGCGGGGAGTCCGCGTCGACGGCCGAAAGGTGAGCGAGATCCGCCCCATCACCATCGACCTGGCCTATCTCCCCCGGGCCCACGGCTCGGCCATCTTCACCCGAGGCGAGACGCAAGCCCTCGTGTCGGCCACCCTGGGAACCAAGAACGACGAGCAGAAGATCGAGCTGCTGGAAGGCGAGACCTATCGGCGCTTCATGCTGCACTACAACTTCCCGTCCTTCTCGGTGGGGGAAGTGCGGCGATTCGGCTCGCCGAACCGCCGGGAGATCGGCCACGGCGCGCTGGCCGAGCGCGCGGTGTCGGCCGTGCTGCCCGCCAAGGAACAGTTTCCGTACACGATCAGGATCGTCTCCGACATTCTCGAGAGCAACGGGTCGACGTCCATGGCCACCGTGTGCGGCGCCTCGCTGGCCCTCATGGATGCCGGGGTGCCGATCCGGTCCCACGTCGCCGGCATCGCCATGGGCCTCGTCAGGGAGGGGGACCGGTTTGGGATCCTCACCGACATCATGGGCGCCGAGGACCACTACGGCGACATGGATTTCAAGGTGGCCGGGACCGAAAAGGGCGTCACCGCGCTCCAGATGGACATCAAGATCACCGGAGTGTCGATCGAGATCATGCGCGCGGCCCTGAGCCAGGCCCGGGAGGCGCGGCTCAGCGTACTGGCCAAGATGCGGGAGGCGGTCGAGCGGCCTCGGCCGGAGCTCTCCCCGTACGCCCCGCGCTTCGTCACCATCAAGATCCGCCCGGAGAAGATCCGGGAAATCATCGGCCCCGGCGGCAAGGTCGTGCGCGGCATCCAGGAGCAGACCGGGACCAAGATCGACATCGAGGACGACGGCCGGGTGACGGTCTTCTCGTCCGACGCCGCCTCGGTGCAGAAGGCCGTCGGCATCATCCAGGACATCTGCCGGGAGGTGGAGCTCGACCGGATCTATGTGGGGAAGGTGAAGAAGATCGTCGAGTTCGGCGCCTTCGTGGAGGTCATTCCCAACACCGAAGGCCTGCTCCACATCTCGCAGATCGCCGAGACGCGCATCCGGTCCGTCCAGGACGTCCTCACCGAGGGCGACGAGGTGGCCGTCAAGGTCATCGAGATCGACGGCAACGGCAAGATGCGGCTCAGCCGGAAGATCGCGCTGCGCGAGCAGCCCGCCCTGGCTGGTCAGGAGAAGCTCAAGAACCCGAACGCGGCGAACCCACCCCGTGAGTGACGAGTACCGGAAGAGCGTTCTCGCCAACGGTATCCGCGTCGTCACCGAGCGGATGGCCCACGTCCGGTCGGTCGCCGTCGGGGTGTGGGTGGAGACGGGCTCCCGGCACGAGGCCGACGACCGGCCCGGGGTCTCCCACCTCATCGAACACCTGGTGTTCAAGGGGACGGCCACCCGGACCGCCGAGGACATCGCCCGCACCATGGACTCCGTGGGCGGCCAGATGGACGCCTTCACCACCAAGGAGCACACGTGCTTTTACGTGCAGGTGCTCGACGAGCACCTGCCCTTGGCCGTCGAGCTCCTCACCGACATCCTGCTGCACCCGCTCTTTGACGCCGAGGAGCTGGAGCGCGAGAAGTCCGTCGTGCTGCAGGAGATCAAGATGGTGGAGGACACGCCGGACGACCTGATCCACGACCTCTTCGCCGCCCACGTGTGGGCTGGCCACCCGCTGGGCCGCCCGATCCTGGGGCCGCGGGAGGCCATCGTCGGGTACCAGCGCCAGATTGTCCACGACCATTTCCTCGAGAACTACGTGGCCCCGAAGATCATCATCGCCGTCGCCGGCAACGTCACCCATGAGCAGGCGGTGACGCTCTTCGAGGCGGGCTTCAACCGGTCCGCGCGGCCTCCCGCCGACCGTCCGAACTCGGCGCCGGTCATCCACCCGGGCGTGAACATCGTCCACAAGGCCCTGGAGCAGGTGCACCTGGTGATGGGCTTTCCGGGGCTGAGTCACGCCGCCCCCGAGCGCTACGCCCTCTACCTCCTCAACGACGTGATCGGCGGCAGCATGTCGTCGCGGCTCTTCCAGGAGGTCCGCGAGCGCCAGGGGCTGGTCTACTCGATCCACTCGGGCGTCCAGCCCTTCCGGGACACGGGCGTCCTCTATATCTACGCCGCCAGTGATGCGCCGAACTTCTCGAAGGTGCTCAAGTCGACCCTCAAGGAGATCCGCAGCCTCAAGAAGCACGGAGTGACCGGGGACGAGCTCAAGCGGGCCAAGGACCACCTCAAGGGCAGCCTCATGCTCTCCCTGGAGTCCACCTCCAGCCGCATGAACCGGCTGGCCAAGCACGAGATGCACTTCGGCTCGTTCCTGACGACGGACGCCCTGCTGGGCGCCATCGACGGCGTCCGCCACGAGGAGGTTCAGGCGCTCATCAGCATGCTGCTGGACGAGGATCGGCTGGCGTTGACGACCTACGGCCCCCTGGACCGGCGCAACCTCCCCCGCGAACTCTCGCGGGCGAACTGACGTCGTCAGGCTTCGTTCTCGGTCGTCGGCAGCCCTCACGTACCAGCCACGTACGCTCGGGCTGCCTCCTCCCTCGGGCCTCGCCTGACTCGTCATTTCGCCCGCGACCCCCGACTCGTCTGGCTCGCTCTCCGGCGCTGTGTCCTTCCGGCGTCCGTGCCGGGTGACCGGCCTCTTCCGCTGGGACGGGTTTTGCTCTAAGGTGAGGGCGTGATCGAGCGGTACACGCGCCCGGCCATGGGCCGCCTCTGGAGTGAGGAGGAAAAGTACGCGAGCTGGCTGCGGGTGGAGCTGGCCGTGTGCGAGGCCTACGGCCGTCGCGGACGCATTCCGCGCGAGGCCCTGGCCCGCATCCGGGCCAGCGCGCGCATCAACGTGGCGCGCATCCTCGAGATCCAGGCGCGGGTCAAGCACGAGATGATCGCGTTCCTCACCAACCTGGAGGAGCAGCTCAGCGAGGACTCCCGCTTCATCCACATCGGCCTCACCAGCAACGACGTCTGGGACACGGCTCTGGGGCTGCAGCTTCGGGCGGCGGCCGACCTGCTCATCGCCGGGCAGGAGCGGCTCCGGACGGCTCTGGCTGATCTGGCCCGCCGGCACAAGGACACGCTGGTCGTTGGCCGCACCCACGGCGTGCACGCCGAGCCAACCGCCTTCGGACTGAAGGCGGCCGTCTGGTACACCGAGGCCGGCCGGAACCTGGAGCGGCTGCGCCGGGCCCGGGCCGCCGTCGCGGTGGGCAAGCTGTCGGGCGCCGTGGGCAACTTCGCCCACGTGGAACCCGAGATCGAGGAGGAGGTGTGCCGGGAACTGGGTCTGGAGCCGGCCGCCGTCTCGACCCAGATCGTCCAGCGCGACCGACATGCCGAGTTCTGTACGGCGTTGGCCATCGCCGGCGCGTCGCTGGAGAAGATCGCCCTGGAGATCCGGGGGCTCCAGCGCACCGAGGTGCTCGAGGCCCAGGAGCCGTTCGCCGAGGGACAGAAGGGCTCGAGCGCCATGCCTCACAAGCGCAATCCCGAGCTCTCCGAGCGCATCTGCGGGCTGGCCCGCCTCGTGCGCACCAACGCCCTGGCCGCTCTGGACAACGTCGCCCTGTGGCACGAGCGCGACATCAGCCACTCGTCCGTCGAGCGCGTCATTCTGCCGGACTCGACGATCCTGCTCGACTATCTCCTGGACCTCACGGCTTTCGTCGTCGAGGGCCTGGAAGTCGATCCGGTCCGCATGGCCGAGAACCTCGACCGAAGCTACGGGCTCGTGTACTCCCAGCGCGTGCTGCTCAAGCTCACCGAGAGCGGGCTGGCCCGCCAGGTGGCCTACGAGATCGTCCAGCGCCATGCCATGCGGGCCTGGCGCGAGCGCCGGCCCTTCCTGGAGCTGCTCAGCGCCGACCCGGAGGTGAGCGGGCGCCTCCGACCGGATGAGCTGAAGGACTGCTTCGATCCGACCTGGTACCTGCGCCACGTCGACACGATCTTCAAGCGTGCGGGGCTTTTGTCGGAGGGAAAGGGATGAAGCAGCCCGTTCCGAAGGTGGAGCTGCGCGAGAAGCTCTACGAGGGAAAGGCCAAGATCGTCTACGCCACCAGCCGGCCCGGGCTGATCGTGCAGTACTTCAAGGACGACGCCACCGCCTTCAACGCGCTCAAGCGGGGCACCATCGTCGGCAAGGGCGTGGTGAACAACCGGATGTCGGCGGCTCTGTTCGAGGCGCTGGAGCGGGCCGGGGTGCCCACCCACTATCTGGCCACCCTCAGCGACCGCGAGATGCTCTGCCGCCGGCTGGACATCATCAAGATCGAGACGATCGTCCGCAACATCGTGGCCGGCAGCCTGGCCAAGCGCACGGGCCGGGAGGAAGGCGCGCCGGTCGCGCGGCCCATCGTCGAGCTCTACTTCAAGTCCGATCCGCTCGGCGATCCCATGATCAACGATGACCACGTCCGCATGCTGCGGCTGGCGACGCCGACCGAGCTGGCCTGGATCAGGCGCACGGCGCTGCGGGTCAACGGGGTGCTGCGCCCCCACCTCCGCCGCCGCGGCCTTCTGCTGGTGGACTTCAAGCTCGAGTTCGGACGCGCCGGGGGCCGGCTCTACCTGGGTGACGAGATCTCCCCGGACACCTGCCGGCTGTGGGACGCCGCCACCCGCACCAAGCTCGACAAGGACCGCTTCCGCCAGGACCTGGGCGGCGTGGAGGACGCCTACCAGGAGGTCTACCGCCGGGTGGTCGAGAAGCCGCGGGCATGAGAGTCCGGGTCCTGGTCCGCCTCAAGCCTGGCATCCTCGACGTGCAGGGCGCGGCGGTGAAGCGCGCACTGACGGGCCTCGGCTTCCACGACGTGACGGACCTGCGCGTGGGCAAGGTGATCGACGTGGAGCTGGAGGCGCCCACGACGGCCCAGGCCCGCAGTCGCGCCGACGAGATGTGCCGGAAGTTGCTCGCCAATCCGTTGCTCGAGGACTTCACGATTGAATGAAGCCCTGCGCACCTCGGACAGGCCACCCACGGCTCGAGCCGGCCTCACGCTCCGATGAATGAAGCCCTGCGCACCTCGACCAGGCCACCCACGGCTCGAGCCGGCCTCACGCTCCGATGAATGAAGCCCTGCGCACCTCGACCAGGCCACCCACGGCTCGAGCCGGCCTCACGCTCCGATGAATGAAGCCCTGCGCAC